>Ga0307477_10002246_pt1 | contig 15107 bp, 11 predicted proteins | sample atmos_gasesECM2C_FD_203316 | JGI IMG/M metagenome (GOLD analysis project Ga0307477, IMG submission 203316) | Hardwood forest soil microbial communities from Morgan-Monroe State Forest, Indiana, United States - atmos_gasesECM2C_515 | ecosystem: Environmental > Terrestrial > Soil > Temperate...
GGGAATCTGAGCACCGGGGACGGCGGCGGCCTCGGCCACCTTGGGTTCAGCAAGAACGGTGACATCGAGCACAACTCGATCCTGTTCAATCAGAGTACTAACCCGACGATCCCAGCCAACGGCGGTGGCATGATCGTCATGGGCACCCCAGATGCTGATCCACCATGCGGCGCCACGACCGATGCGGATTGCGTGCCGCCCCTGGGCTCTGTTGGACCGAGCGACGGCATAGGTCCGGGCCTTGTAATCAATGCCAACCTGATTCAGGGCAACGCTGCGGAAAGTGGCAGCGGCGGCGGCATCGCTTTCCAGAATGTCAACGGGTCAGAGGTGGTTGCCTTCCCGAATACTCCGGCAAATTGGTACTCGGTACAAGTCACCAACAACATCATCGCCAACAACGTTGCCGGCTGGGATGGAGCCGGAATCTCGCTGCTCGACGGGCTCGCGGTGAACATCGTCAACAATACAATTATTTCCAACGATACCACCGCCTCATCGGGAGTGCTCTTCAACACTCTTGGGGCTCCCCTCGCCAGCACGCAGGGTCCCACCTGCACGGCAAACTGCGGCACGGCCTCGGCTCCTCAGCCCGCCGGACTGGTGAGCATCCAGAACAGCGCGACTTTGCAAGCGAATCTCCCTGCGGCGATCACCTGTCCCCAGGGCCATGGGACTGCTGGAAATTGCAGGCAGTACTCGATCCCAATTCTGTATAACGACATATTCTGGCAGAATCGGGATTTCCACATCAGTGTGGGCCCCCTCGGTACTGGCACCCTGAATCAGCAGAACGTAGTCGCGCTGATTCCGACCTTGAACCAACCGACAACACCCTCCACAGCGGCGAACGGAGGCGGTGTGATCCTTACCGGAGGCACCGGCGCCTGCGTTACGACAACCAACTACTGGGACATCGGTGTGCGCGGCGACACGGGACCGACCAACCACAATTCCGGCCTTACGCTCACTCCGGAGGCTTCGGTGCTCACGAGCATCACCGGCTATCCTGGCGGGGGTACAGGCTTCCGGGCTAACTCGGCCTCCAACCCGACCGTTGTCAACCAATACTGCAACGGTTCCCGAGTCCCGCCGGAAAACGGAGGGCTGGGCTACCAGGTGCCTCCGGGTATTTCGGACGCAACCGTGCCCAATCCCATCTTCAACCTGACGCCTGCCGCGACTGTGGACGAGGGCAACAATTGGATCAACATTGGTTGGGGCCCACTCGCGATGGCGAGCCCAGCGTCGACGACAGGTACGCCACTTGGCAACTACGCGCTGGCGGCAGGTTCACCAGTCATTAGCTACATTACGCCGACTAACTCTGCTACGACCTACGCTGCGGCGCCGCCGACGGACTTCTTCGGCACTTTGAGGAAGACTAATAATGCTGTGGACGTTGGGGCGGTCGAATTCAAATAGTCCTGAATGGCAGTGCAAACTGATGCCAGGCGAGTCAACCCAAGTCTAAAGTCGATGCTTCTCGCGAGACACTCGCGAGAAGCATCTTTTTTAGGCGCGATCTTCGCGCTCCTGCAGCACAACCGCGCCGTAACAGGAGAAAGAAAGAATGTATAAGCAACTAACAAAGATCACCAAAGCGCTATTCCTCGCAGGGTTGCTGGCGAGCAGCATGATGATTTCAACGGCTTTTGCTCAATCGGTTGCCAAATCCCCTGCCCCGGCCGCAAGGCCTCCGGTAGCTGCAGTTCCATCCCGCTATCAGCCAAGTCGGTTCGCAGGACGAGCGGGCAAGTATTACCAACTCGTTTGGGGAGTTGACTCGCTCAGTGTTAAGGCGGTGGAGTCGGGCGAGATCATTCGATTTACCTACCGCGTGCTAGACGCGGAAAAAGCCATGGTGCTCAACGATAAGAAATTAGAGCCTTCCTTGATCGACCCGCAGGCTGGGGTCAGCCTGGTCGTGCCGTCCCTGGAACAGGTGGGGATATTGCGCCAGGGCGGCACACCCGAGGCGGGCAAGTTCTACTGGATGGCCTTCTCGAACAGTGGCAGGCGCGTGAAACGCGGAGACCACGTTGACGTGGTGATCGGACAGTTTCGAGGTCAAGGACTCGTGGTGGACTAGAGCCGCTCAGGACAGGACCGATATATCTTTTTCGTCCTATTCATTTCGCTGTAACTGCGAATCCCACGACGTAATGGACGACCCGGCAACTGCTGGACGCTTTCCCTTGGGACAGTGCGCCTTACTATCTGCTTCATTGAATAAGCGCACCGTTGCCCGCCTCATACAGCAAACCGTGTGATCGTTCTACTAAACGGCCGCGTGCACCGCGGCCGGCCCGGACAAAACTGTGACAATACGCCGAATCAAATCCTGATTCCGTGTGCACCGACTCCAAGGCCGCGCATTCGATAATTGCAGGCGGTGAACACTCCAACGTTGGAGTAAGAAAGGCGCATTAAAAAGGCTTCTTTCGCAAATGAACAACCACCAAAGATTGCCGCTGCAGTCAAACTCTGGTATTGGCGTGCACCGGCCAAAGTGAACAAAAGCGCTACAAAAGCGTGTGAACGAAAGGTTAACGAATGAGAGCTGCAGATTAGGCAGCATGCACCGCTTTGGGGTGGACAAAGCGGTAACGAAATTGACGGTGTGGCTCGCGAAGGAATCTCGTCAAGCGGAAAAGCGGCGTAATGTCGTCCCAGAGGGGCAAACAAACCTGAGGTGAATCAGATGGGTCAAAGCAAATTGCATCGTTCAGAACGCGGGTTCGGTCCAACGTTGGACCAGCCAAGATATGGGTACTTGGCTCAAAGAAACAGAAGGCTCGCAATTCGTAGAGGGCTGACTGCTCGGGAAAGACGAATCATTCAATTGCGCGTTCAAGGGAGGTCCTGCCGAGAGATGGCTGAAGATGTGGGGTCTTCGAAGTCACGAGTTTTTTTCGTGCTCAAAAGGCTGGCGCCTGAACTAAAGCACGCATTGGAACTGGCTGGGTACGGTCTACACGAAGCGGTAGGGAAAATGGTGGAGATGACTGATGCCACCAAAACTGTAATCGTATCGTATAAGGGTGCCGTGACATACGAGAGGCAGGTTGCTGATAATCCTGTCAGGCTCCGGGCACGTGAGATTATGCTCAACGTGCATGGCATCCAGACCAGGGGGCGACACGATACCGAGTCTGCCCCGTCAAAATCTGAGGGTATTAAGGTCGAGATGGCGCTCAACCCTCAACTCATTAAGGAACTGCGTGAGGCAGGAATTCCTGTCGAGGTATATGGTCCTATGGAGCCCACTGTTTCTGATAATTAGCCGCCGCGAACGTCATGGACATCAGGAGCTTCTTGGCGTTTAAAAAGTCACTTCGCCGCGCTCGAAATCTCCTTCTTCTCACCGCCCACTGGCCGCGAAGACGCATACGCCGCAATCGCAACCATGTCGTCGCTCGTCAACTTCGCGACCACCGGCTTCATTAATTCTGTCCACACGCCGTGCCGGTTTCCCACCTGCATATCGTAGAGCTGCCGCACCAGATAACTCGGCGACCGCCCTGCGATTCCCGGCACCGGACCTAGCCCTTCGAGGTCCGCGCCGTGGCATGCTGTGCACGCCGTTGTCTTTCCTCCTCCGCCGCGCATCACCAGTGCTTCTCCCTTCTTTATGCTTCCTACCGGCACGTAGGCGATAAATCCCGAATGCGCATCGCGCAGCAGTTCGGTCCGCTCGGCATTTTCCGGAGATTCCACGATGCGCTTCCCGAGTAACTCTGTCTCATTGCCCTCGAGGCGCAGGAACATGCCGTTCTGAAGACGCGTCTTCGGCACCGTGTTGGTCTCCACCACGCGGATCCACGGCGTCCATTTCATCGAGCTGAAGTAACTGGCCGCGGCTTTCACTTCATCGTCCGTCATGTTGGTCGCGAACCGGATCATGTTCGCCGTGTTGGCCTTCCTCGCATCGGAGCTCTTTCTCAGGCCGTTCTTGAAATCGGCCATGGTTTGCAGGAAATAACTGTAAGGAAGACCCGCCACGCCCGCGTTTTCCTGCCGCCCTTTGCCGTTGGGATAGTGGCAGAGGCCGCACGCCTGAATCATCGCTTCCTGGCGCCCGTTCGACACTATCGGCGGCATGGGAGGGTGGTCGTCTGGAAACCAGTCGGCCGGCCCGTAAGCATTGCGAACCTGCGTGAGCGTGAATGATAGCGTGCTACCCGGCAGATGCCGCTGCGTGCCTTCGCGCCCACTGAACTACTTCGTCGAATAGGAGCCTTGACTGGATGGCGGCAATAATTCCCAAGGTACCTTTTGTAAAACGACCCAGATTGCAACAAAGGTGTCGTTCTGTTGCGTTCCAGTAGGTCTTCGCACTTATTTCTAAGGCGTTAAGCAGGTCGGTGACAATACTCGGTGCGACGTAATGTTGCATTTTGATCCAGGAGTAGCCCTAGATTTCTCACAATCGAGGCCGGTTTCAACAACCTCGCGGGACGGAAGTGCGAGCCCGGTGATTTCAGAAAGGAATCATCGAGCTAAGCGACGCCATCAAGACGGCGATTGAATCCAGCTTAAAAAAGTCCTCCGAAGACGTATCTTAAAACAAGTGGTAGGTCCTGGAGAGGACCTCAATATTCAAATCCCTTTCTGCTATCGTATGCAGCTAGGCCCATGGGTTCAAAACTCAGTCGAGATTGGAGTGAACTATGGGAAACCATGTTAGAGGTATATCCAACAGACCAAGGGAAGTTCCTCTCATAAGATGCGTAGCAGTTCTCGCGCTTATCTTTTCGGTGTGCATCGCTGCACGTGCGCAGTCCGCAGTGGCCCAGACGCCCAACACGCCACTGAACCCTGATTGGCAGACGGCGGCTGGCGGCAAAATGGCCTTCGACGCCGCGTCAGTCAAACAGAACAAGTCCGGACTCCCACCATCCGGTGACATGCCGAAATCCAACTTTCCTCTGGGCCCTGGAGATCTTTATTACCCGAACGGGGGTCTCTTCACGGCCACCAATTTTCCCGTGAGTGTCTACATAGGGTTCGCATACAAGATGTCGAACAACCAGATGAAAGTTCTGCTGCCGCTATTGCCGAAGTGGGCGACTACGGATCGATTTGACATTCAAGCGCGTGCGGATGGCAATCCTGGCAAAGACCAGATGCGGCTGATGATGCAGTCGCTCCTTGCGGATCGCTTCAAGATCGTCGTTCACACGGAGATCAGGCAACTTCCAGTTTTTGCGCTTCTGCTGGTGAAGCCCGGAAAGACTGGTCCGCAGCTCCAGCCCCATCCAAATGACGAATCCTGCTCGATGACACCTCCGCCAACGGCGTCCCACGGCTCTCCAGCGCCGCCGTCACCAACGGTTACCGGCGGATTCCCCGCCACGTGTGGTGGGCTCGTGGAATTGCAACCTAGTGCTGCTGGCCGTGTCAATTTGGGCGCACGAAACGTGCCGATAAGTCTTTTGGCAGTTTCGCTCACCGGATGGGGCAATTTAGATCGCCCCATTTTGGATCAAACGGGACTTAGCGGACCTTTCGATTACCATCTCGAGTGGACGCCACAATTTGAAGGCCCCGCGCCGCCCGACGCGACCTTCCAACCTGATCCTACAGGACCGACGTTTCTGGAGGCACTGAAGGAGCAATTCGGACTCAAACTGGAGCCGCAGACAGGGCCGGTAGACATAATTGTCGTTGACCATCTGGAGCATCCCTCCGAAAACTGACGAGTATGCGCGCAGCGCCCTAAAGCGTGCGCGAGGTGCGCAAGTTGTTTTCTGCCCCGATTCGGATTCGGGGTAGAGCAACCCAGGCAGAATTGAGGGCATCATCCAGATTATTTCTGTTAGCGTACGTGTCTGGCCCATCGGTTCGAATCTCAAAGCGAACTGGAGCGGACTATGGGAATCCACCTCGCTGGCACGCTTAATAGAGGAAACCTGTTTCTGAAAACAGGCTTGGCGATAGCGCTGATAAGCGCGATGTGGACACCCCTGCTGCCCCAATCACCGACTGCCCAAGCACCCACAGTACAATCGCCCGCCACTCAGTCGCCTGTGCCTGATTGGCAGACGGCGGCAGGGGGCAAGATGGAGTTCGAGGTAGCTTCTGTCAGGCAGGATACGACTCCACCGTCGCGCACGAGCGTGAACTCCAACATCCCCTTGGGTCCTCAGGATATGTTTGCTCCAACCGGAGGGCTGCTGTCAGCAACAAATTGGCCGCTGACGCAGTACATGGTTTTTGCTTATAAGCTCACGCCCAACCAGGTGCGGGACCTGGAGCCTCAACTGCCGAAATGGGCGAGTACGGATCGATTTGACATCCAGGCACGTTCATCCGGCAATCCCACCAAGGACCAATTTCGGCTGATGATGCAGGCCCTACTTGCGGATCGGTTCAAGCTGGCGATTCATTTTGAGACCCGCCAGCTTCCGGTGCTCGCCCTCGTTCTGGACAAGCCTGGGAAGTTGGGGCCGCAGCTCCGGCCGCATCCGAGCGACGCGCCCTGTTCCAGCGCGCCTCCGCCTCCCGGCTCCGCACCGGGACCTTCGGCAACGGTTGCCGGCGGATTCCCAGAAATTTGCGGTGTGCTGGCAGGCGTGCAGGCAAGCGCGCCAGGTCGCTTCCGTGGCGGCGCGCGAAACGTTCCTCTGGCCATGCTCGCCAGCACGGTCAGTATCCCGGAGATAACGGGTGTGGACCGCCCCGTATTGGATAAGACGGGGCTCACCGGAACATACGATTTCGTCATCGAGTTTACGCCCCAATTCACTGGCCCCTTGCCGCCCGGCGCGAACTTCCAACCCGACCCCACTGGACCAACTTTCCTTGAGGCGCTGAAGGAGCAACTCGGCTTGAAACTGGAATCACAAACGGGCCCAGTGGACGTCGTTGTTGTAGATCATGTGGACCATCCGTCTGAGAACTGAGCATGTTGCGTTCGTTGCGCAGGCGCACTTGCGGAGATCACGGATCAGGAGTCCAGCGGCTTCAGCGGCGCGCGACTGTTTGCCTACTGGCGCTCGCGCTTTCACTTGTCGATCTGCACGGCCAGGCGGCTTCGGAGCATCACGGCCAAGTGACTTTCGACGGCCTGCCGGTTCCCGGCGCGACCGTGACCGCGACGCAGGCGGACAAGCGTTTCGTGGCAATTACAGATCCGGGCGGCGTGTATGTGTTTACTGACCTCGAGGATGGCGTCTGGACGTTTCATGTCGAGATGTTGGGCTTTGCAACCGAAACCCGCGACATCATCATTGGATCGGACGCGGCGAGTGGTGTCTGGGAACTGAAGCTACTGCCTTTCGAGGAGATCACGCACGCGTCTCGCACCGCAAATACTGTCACGGCTGAGAATACTCAAACGACTAACCCCGCGACCTCGGCAAGTGTAAATACCCAGGCGCCCTTGGCGCCGTCTGCGGCCAAGCCACGTGAGTTTCAGAGAGCGAACGTCAATGCTTCAGGCGCTCCACCGCCGCCAAGTAATGACGCGGGCACGCCCGCCTCTGAGTCATCCGATGACCTCAATGAGCGCGCTGCGCCTGGCCTCGTGGTCAACGGCAGCGTGAACAATGGCGCCGCGTCTCCGTTTTCCCAGATGGCTGCGTTCGGCAATAACCGCAGAGGCCCTGGAGCGCTCTACAATGGCGGACTTGGCGTGATTTTTGATACCTCCGGGTGGGACGCGGCCCCCTACTCGCGCACGGGATTGGCGGCTCCGAAGCCATCGTACAACGACGTGCAGATCGTGAGCGCGCTCGGCGGTCCCATCGGAATTCCGCGCCATCTGCTCAGCGGCTCGAATTTCTTTGTCGCCTATCAACACGCCTCAAACGATACGGCCTCGGCGCAATGGGGCCGCGTACCGACCTCGATCGAGCGCGCTGGAGATTTTTCGCAGACACTCAATGCTGCCGGACAGCCGGTTCAAATCTTCAATCCGGCTACGCGATTGGCATTCTCCGGGAACGCGATTCCAACGAACCTGATCAGCCCGCAGGCGCAGTCGCTTCTCAATCTTTATCCTCTGCCAAACGCGCCGACAACAGGCCTCTACAACTATCAAGCGAATGTGCTCAATTCTCTTCAACAGGACGCCGTGCAATCACGCTTCACAAAAGGCTTCGGATTTGGCAATCAGTTATTCGGGAATCTGGCTTATCAGCGCGGCACAACCGAGGCCAAGAACCTCTTTGGCTTCGATGACGCTACCACTCTCTCCGGATTGGACACCGCTGTGAATTGGTCGCACCGGCTACGCCGAGGCATCTTTAATTCGACGTTTTTTATCGTCCACTTCAAATACGAGTTCAGTCGTCTGACAACGGACGTAACGCCATATTTCGCAAATCGCGCGAACATATCGGGCAATGCCGGCGTCTTGGGAAACGATCAAGAACCGCTGAACTGGGGCCCGCCCAATCTGATCTTTTCCAGCGGCGTGGCGGGACTCTCAGAGCCCGAATTCGCGCGGAATCTCAATCAGACGAATGCCTTTTCGTACGACACTTTGTGGGGCCGCGGACGTCATAGCATTATGTTCGGCGGAGACATTCGGCAACGGCAGTTCAATATTCTCTCGCAGCAGGATGGGCGCGGCACTTTGGCTTTTACGGGTGCTGCCACTCAGATGACCACCAGCGGTCTTCCCGTAGCCGGAACCGGTTCCGACTTGGCAGATTTTCTTCTAGGTATTCCAGACACAGCCTCGATTGCCTTTGGCAATGCCGACAAATATCTTCGGGGTTGGAATTACGACGCCTTTTTCAACGATGACTGGAGAATTAACTCGGGCCTGACACTCAGTGCCGGAGTGCGCTGGGAGTATGCCGCGCCGTTTACGGAGCTGCGTGACCGCCTCGTGAACTTGGATGTAGCGCCGGGCTTCAGCGCAGCTGCGCCGCTTTTGGCGAGCGATCCGACTGGGGCCATTAGCGGCAAGAGCTATCCCAACTCGCTATTGCGCCCGGACTATCGAGGCATCGAACCGCGCATCGGCATCGCCTGGCGGCCAAAACCTGCGTCGGCACTGGTTGTTCGCGCCGGTTACGGCGTTTATGACAATACGTCGGTGTACCAACTGTTGGCGACGCAAATGGCTCAGCAGCCGCCGTTGTCGAAGACCCTGAGCATCCAGAACAGCGTCGCAAATCCGTTGACGCTGGCCACGGCGTTCAACGCGGTCCCAGCGGTGACGCCAAATACATTTGCGGTCGATCCGAATTTCCGCGTGGGCTACGCACAAAACTGGACGCTTTCGGTGCAGGAGGACTTGCCCGCTTCGATGACGATAACGGCGACTTATTTGGGCACAAAGGGGACGCGGCTGATGCAGGAGTTTCTTCCCAATACGTTCCCGCTCGGCGTGACGAACCCGTGCCTGGCGTGCCCGGCCGGGTTTATCTACCTCACGTCAAACGCGAACTCGATTCGAGAAGCGGGCCAAATTCAATTGCGCCGCCGGCTGCGAGATGGCTGGACTGCTATGGTCCAATATACGTATTCGAAATCGATCGACAACGCGAGCGCCTTCAGCGGAGCCGGCCTGACGACTACGAACGCATCAGCCGCTCCTGCGACGTCGAATTCGGCCAGTGGTAGCAACACGGTGGTTGCGAACACGACGGAGCCCAGCGCATCCGTTGCTCAAAACTGGCTCGATCTCGAAGCAGAACGTGGTCTTTCGACTTTCGATCAGCGGCACCTCCTGAATTTTCAATTGCAATACACCTCCGGCGAAGGCTTGCGCGGTGGAGCGTTTTTGCACGGATGGCGAGGATCGCTTTTGAAAGAATGGACGTTCACGACTCAACTCACAGTAGCTAGCGGATTGCCGCTCACACCGATTTACCTCACTAACGTCACTGGCACAGGCGTAGTCGGAACGATTCGTCCGAATTATACGGGAGCACAGGTCAGTGCGGCGCCAGCAGGCTTTTTCCTCAATCCGGCAGCCTACACAGCACCGGCGCCAGGCCAATGGGGGAACGCTGGCCGCGACTCGATCACCGGGCCGCCGCAGTTTGCCTTGAATGCATCTCTCGGGCGAACTTTTCGGCTGAACAATCGTCTCAACGCCGATTGGCGAATGGACGCGACCAACGCCCTGAACGTCGTCACCTACACCGCTTGGGATGCAACGGTAAACAGCCCGCTATTCGGTCTACCTACGCAGGCAAATCCGATGCGTAAGCTTCAAACGACATTTCGGGTGAGGTTTTAGTCATGCGCCGGATGATTTCAGCGCTGTGCACGATCCTGCTCTGCTCCCAGATCGCAGCGACGCAGCAGCCGGCACAAAATGGATCAGGTGCTCAGGGACCTGGAACCATCCGAGTCGGGACGCAATTGGTCGTTGAGGAAGTCACGGTCAAGGACAAGAGCGGCAAGCCTATCGAAGGGCTGACTGCAAAGGACTTCAGCGTAACGGAAGACGGCGTTCCGCAGACAATCAGTTTCGCGGAATTTCAGCGGTTGCAGAGCGGGGAGGAGACGGCCAATTCGACGCCAATAAGCGAATCGCCGAATACGGCTGTGGTCACTGCGCCTCCCGTCACCCAAGTGCAAATCGCTCCCGAAACTCCGGGCAACGAGCGCTATCGTAACCATCGTTTGCTGGCTCTGTATTTTGATATGTCCACGATGCCGCCGCCGGATCAATTTCGTGCATTCGATGCAGCGATGAAATTCATTGCGACTCAAATGAAGTCAGCTGATCTGATGGCCATAATGACTTTCGAGGGCGGCATTGTGCGGGTGCGGCAGGATTTTACCGGCGACCGCGCGCTAATCGAGAAGGCGATGAACAAGCTGATCGTCGGACTCAGTCAGGGGTTCGATGAGACGACCAGCGATGATAGCGCAGCAGATACTGGCGCAGCCTTTGGGCAAGATGACAGCGAATTCAATATTTTCAATACTGACCGGCAATTAGCTGCGCTTGAGACGGCGGTAAAGATCCTCGGCGTACTCAACGAGCAGAAAGCGTTGATTTACTTTGCGAGCGGCTTGCGGCTGAACGGAGTCGATAATCAGGCCCAGCTCGTGGCCACGACCAATGCGGCTCTTCGAGCAAACGTTGCACTCTATCCGATCGACGCGCGCGGCTTGATAGCACAGGCACCGCTGGGCGACGCGACAGTTGGATCGAACGGCGGCATTGGCATGTTCTCGGGCGGTGCAGCGCAAGCTGTGATGACCAACTTCCAACGGTCGCAGGACACACTTTATGCACTCGCCAAAGACACGGGCGGAAAACCGTTGTTTGACTCCAACGATCTTTCGCTCGGAATCAAGCAGGCCGCGGATGCCCTGAGCAGCTACTACGAGATCGGCTACTATCCGACGAATACGGCTGCCGATGGCCGCTTCCGCCGAATCAAGATTTCACTGAAAGAGGGCCTGTCCGCGGAGTTGTCGTATCGACAGGGATACTATGCGGACAAGGCGTTCTCGAAGTTCACAGCCACAGACAAGGAGCGCCAGCTCGAAGATGCCCTGATGCTCGGGAACCCGATTACGGACATCACCATCGCTATGGAAGTGAATTATTTCCAGCTGAATAGTGCCGAATACTTCGTCCCCGTGGCGGTAAAGATCCCGGGCCGCGAATTGGCCCTCGCACGACGGGGTGGGGCTCGCGAGACGATTATTGATTTTATCGGCGAGGTAAAGGACGATTTTGGAAACACCATCCAGAACCTGCGCGACAAGCTGGATATCAAGCTTAGCGACAGCACCGCAAGCCAACTCGCCACCCACCCGATACAGTACGAGACTGGCTTCACGTTGTTGCCCGGCAAATACGTAATCAAATACCTGGCACGGGACGCGGAGACAGGCCGAATCGGCACTTACCAAATGCCATTTACGATTCCGAACCTGGCCAAAGAAGAGAGACGCGTTCCTATCAGTTCCGTCGTGTTAAGCAATCAACGAGTGTCTCTTAGTGATTCGATTTACAACGTCAAGCAGAAATTCGATGCTGACGCAGCCAATCCGCTCGTTATCGATGGACAGAAGCTGATTCCGAGCGTGACCCGCGTGTTCAGCAAGAGCCGCGATTTGTACGTATTTCTTCAGGCATATGAGCGGAGTGCGACGACCACGCGGCCGCTGGTTGCCTTCGTGAGCTTCTACCACGGCCAAGTGAAAGCCTTTGAGACTTCACCCCTCGCCGTCACCGAAGGATTCGATGTCAAATCCAAAGCGTTCCCGTTGAGATTCAGTCTGTCACTCGATCAGCTTCCACCGGGCCGGTATGACTGCCAAGTCTCTGTGTTAGATCCAACTGGCCAGAAGGCCTCGTTCTGGCAGGCTCCCATCGTGCTCGTCCCATAAGGGCGACGGTATTCTTCGTACTCGTGAATTGGTTCCAACTATGCTGTTATAGGAAAGATTGACTTAAAACGAGGTCGAGATGATCTCCGGATTGCGATTAATTCGGCGAAGGCTCCTCTACATGATCGATGACGACCACATCCACAGGACCGGTTTGTGGTTCCAGCTTGAGGCCCAGTTGCTCTTGCAGGGCCGTGAAGAGCGACGGTGCCACCGGTGGATCAGACGCGCTGGCGGTGCTGCCAGGTTGGGAATCGGGTCCGAGTTCGGGTGCAAACTCAAGTGTGAAATCGAAGACTCCGCTGAGCCCCGTCCTATCCACCACCGTGCGGTCCACGGATTGGCTCAAGAACGGTGCCAGCATGGCAATCGTTATCTTGTTGCCGGTTTCACGCAAATCCCCCGGTCGAAGATTCATAAAGAAACCTCCACAAAACGCTGGCATCGCTTCTCCAGGACCTGGCTGCTGCGGCCTATCAGCCGCAGGGTCGGCGCACTTTGCGTCACCTGAATGCAGGATAAGCTGAGGCCCTGTTTTCCCGGCCTTCGATAGCACGAGCGCGTATATAGGAAGCTGCCGGGTCTCGTGGTGCAGCACCAGCTTGAATCGATCCTCAAGTAGCGACTGCACCATTAGGCGCTCCTGCTCGTTCCCAGGATTGCTTTCCGCTCTGGCCTCAATGTCGAAATGCTCCGAATCAATCCAGCCCTGGCCACCGAATACTAATCTGCCCTTCGGAGGAAACTCATTCAAATATGCGCTTGCGATGAGAGCCCGAAGTGGGACATTTGCTGCCCTGTAGAGTCCTCCGGGCTGACGGCGCAGATATGTACCTTGTTCGCCAGACTTGTGGGGCTTGATTGACGCAGCGTCGAATTTTGGCCGGTCCGCAGGCACAGCCGACGATTGGGCCTGCACCGGTGCCGCGAGTACAACTATCAGAGCAATCGATAAGGTAGGTGTCCTCATGTTTTATAGAGGATTGTATCCTTAATTGTGATTCCCTGGCGAAGTGCGCGGTTCGGTGCATCTTACTTCTGCTGACGTTCCTGGATCGGTCGGTGACGCTTTGCGCTTCAAGTCACCGCGGACTTCATCCAAGCGTGTGTTAAAGCGTGCAAGAGCCGAGTCAGCAAGGCTTGTTCAGTGGTGTCTGAGCTCCAAACACAGTGCACGATGAAAATGCAACATTACGTCACGACTCGCCGTTCCTCCAACCGTTTCTAAATTCTTTGAAAGCGGCTTCTGAGTTTTCGAAACGCAACAGAACACCCATTCTGTTGCGGCCAAAGCCACAAAAAGCCAGTTTCCGTGAACAAGAACTTTTTGAGTTGGGTCCCGAGCAACTTACTACGGCAGTCCGAACCACAACAACGTGAGGGCGAGCGTTGCAACTAGAACCACAAGGAGCGCTGATAGCACAATGATTTTTTGAGGCGTGGACGGATTCGCTTCTCTGCTTTGCCGCAAGCGCTGCTCAAGTTCAGCAGCACTTACTTGCACCAACCATTCCTTAAGCACCACCCGTTCTCCTACAAGAACATTGCCAAAATGAATTCCCATACCGCTGCCGCTAAGGGCATATACAACCTTGCCCTCGCTCTCGAATGTCGTACGGTCGCGTTTAATTCTTAACTTGACCGATGTTCCCGGCAAAAAAGGCGTGGTCGTTGGTACATGACAGCCATAGCGGCTTAGATTTGAGGTCACAGCAACAATCTGTTTGCCTGAAGAATCGGTGACTTCGATCTTGGCTACGAAGCTATAACGAAGGTCAGAGCGTCTCGGATACCCCGTGCCAGCGTCGACCGAAATCTCAGCAGACGGCGAACTCGTGTCCCTCATTGCGACTGTCGACCTCCGTCTGAAGAGTGGGGCCCCCGGCAAGCGCGAGCTAGATAAAGCAGAGAGTAGGTGGCTACGCTACGCCCTTCAACGAGCAATAAACACCTGCCTGCGAAAGCGTAACTGCCCCCAGGACCCAAGAATTATGTTATGCGGAGCGAGACCCCAACCATGAAGAGGAAATGGATGACGACGATGATGACGAATGGGAAGACGACGATATAGAGGATGGCTTTGGGGGGAGGAATAACCCTGTTTACGTTATCGTGAGCGCGCCCTTTTCCATTCCAACTGAGGCATTTCAGCGTTTGCGACGTTCCTTAGGTAATTTCGGGCGTACTCTGTAACTCGGTCCTTACCCTGCTCGATGTCATCGACGGGCTCCGATGGCGCTACCCAGCTCTTCGTCATGACGTTGTAGATAGAAATTTGTACACCTTGGGCATTGTTCTCAGAAAATAGCCTCAGGTGCTCGCCATTTACCTTAATCTCAGCCCAAAACCCTTCGTTCAACATGGCCTTCTGGATTGCATTTTACGTGAGTGCAGGATGTCAGTGGCCGAACGGATCGGAGCTGTTTGCTGTTTTGGTTAAGTAGCTATACGCCCTAATCGCGTGTTAATCCGAAGAGCCAGTTTCCGATAACAGGGGTGGTCTCAATGGGTCAGTGCAACACTGGCTCGAAGTCTACTCGCAGGAGTTTCAAAACCCAAGGTCTCTCGCGGCCGTTGATTCAGACGCAGGGCTATTTTGTCCAGGTCCGATTGCGTGAAGCGAGACAGATCGGCTTTCTTGGGCAAGTACTGTCGTAGCAGCCCGTTGGTGTTTTCGTTCGAGCCGCGTTGCCAGGGACTCTGCGGATCGCAGAAGTAAACTTGGACATCGGTAGCCATGGTGAAGCTTTTGTGCTGGGCCATCTCCAGCCCGCGGTCCCACGTCA
>Ga0307477_10002248_pt1 | contig 15106 bp, 13 predicted proteins | sample atmos_gasesECM2C_FD_203316 | JGI IMG/M metagenome (GOLD analysis project Ga0307477, IMG submission 203316) | Hardwood forest soil microbial communities from Morgan-Monroe State Forest, Indiana, United States - atmos_gasesECM2C_515 | ecosystem: Environmental > Terrestrial > Soil > Temperate...
TCGCAGCGAATGGGACCCAGTCAACGATCACTTTGGCGCCTTGCCGTTTATCTACGGCACCATCGTTTCTTCGATCCTGGCCCTCGTCATCGCAGTGCCGTTAGCCGTTGGGGTTGCCGTGTTTATCACGGAAATGTCTCCGCCATGGCTGCGCGGCCCATTGGCCTTTACCACCGAATTGTTGGCCGCCATTCCAAGTGTTATTTACGGACTGTGGGCGATCTTCGTGTTAGTGCCCCTACTCCGGCTCTTCGTGGAACCTTGGCTCGCCCGCTATCTGGGCTGGACTGGACTCTTTGAAGGCACTCCCTTCGGCATTGGAATGTTGGCGGCTGGAGTCATCCTCGCCATCATGATCATCCCCATCATCTCGTCGATCACGCGCGAGGTGATGACCGCCGTTCCCAACCATCAAAGAGAGGCCGTCCTGGCCCTGGGTGCGACTCGCTGGGAGATGATTCGCACCGGCGTGCTGCGCAACGCGCGAGCGGGTATCCTCGGCGGAATAATTCTCGGGTTGGGCCGCGCCCTTGGCGAAACGATGGCCGTCACTATGGTCATCGGAAACCGTCCAGAGATTGCACGCTCTCTGTTTGCCCCCGGCTACACCATGGCCAGTGTGATCGCCAATGAGTTTACCGAGGCCACTGGCGACGTTTACCTGAGTGCCCTGGTCGAGGTAGGCCTGGCGCTCTTCATCGTGACTATTATCGTGAATATTCTGGCCCAATTTCTGGTCTGGACGGTTACCCGCGGAACCCCTGCGAGGGCCAATGTCTGAGACCCTTACTCCCGCGACCACCGTTGCCTCCGCTCCAGTTAGCCTGTGGCGTCGCGGACTCAATAACCTGGTAACTGGCCTGGCGGTGGGAGCTGTAATTCTCGTTTTGCTCCCTCTCGGAGCCATCTTTGGATACCTGGTGTACAAGGGCATTGGGTCAATCAACTGGGCCTTCCTCACGCAAACCCCAAAACCGGTTGGGGAAGCCGGCGGCGGGATGGCCAACGCCATCGCCGGCTCAGCTTTGATCCTATTGATCGCGAGTCTTATGGGTGTGCCTATAGGAATCGGCGCAGGCATTTACCTCGCCGAGTACGGCCGCAATCGTCTGGGCAATCTGGTTCGCTTTACCGCCGACGTGTTGAATGGCGTGCCATCGATCGTGATCGGCATCGTAGCCTACGGTCTTGTAGTATTGACACAAGGCCACTTCTCGGCCCTGGCCGGTGGAGTTGCCCTCGCGATCATGATGATTCCCACCATCACTCGGACCACGGAAGAAATGCTTCTCCTCGTGCCCCACGCAGTGAGAGAAGCCGCCTACGGTCTGGGAGTTTCGCGCTGGCGTACTACGCTTTCAATCACCTTGCGCACGGCTACTTCCGGAGTCATCACGGGTGTGATGTTAGCCTTCGCGCGTGTCGCCGGTGAGACCGCGCCTCTGCTTTTCACTGCCTTCGGCAATCAGTTTTGGAACTGGAAGCTGAATCAGCCTACCGCCGCGCTCTCTCTGCAGATATTTACCTATGCGATTTCGCCCTTCGACGAATGGCATCGCCAGGCTTGGGCGGGTGCATTGATCTTGATTGTGCTCATCGTAGCGGCAGTTAGCGCGGTCCGCATCGCCGCCAGCCACGGTACTCTCAAGGGAGCGAACTGAATTATGGGAGTCGGCATTCAGGTCGACAAGCTGAACGCCTGGTTTGGCAAGACCCAGGCTCTCTATGACATCAATATGACGGTTGCGGCCAACCACGCCACTGCTGTCATCGGGCCCTCCGGCTGCGGCAAATCAACGTTCGTGCGCTGCCTGAACCGCATGCATGAGACCATCCCCGAGGCCCGGGCCGCAGGCCGGGTCCGCATTGGCGATCTCGACGTATATAACGGTACCTCCGCGGTTTCCATCCGCCGTCGCATCGGCATGGTATTCCAAAAACCCAACCCATTTCCCACCATGTCGATCTACGACAATGTGGCTGCTGGGCTGAAGCTCAATGGCTTTCATGATCACAAACGGCTAGATGAAATTGTCGAACGTTCGCTGAAAGTTTCGGCCCTGTGGGACGAAGTGAAAGACAATTTGCGCAAGAAGTCTGGCGCCAGTCTCTCCGGCGGACAGCAGCAGCGCCTCTGCATCGCGCGGGCCTTGGCGGTTGAGCCCCAGGTGCTTCTCATGGACGAGCCCTGCTCGGCGCTTGATCCTATTTCCACCGGCAAGATTGAAGAGTTGATCTTCCAACTCAAGGAACGCTTTACTATCGTCATCGTTACCCACAATATGCAGCAAGCTTCGCGCGTAGCTGAGTTCACCGGCTTCTTCCTTTTGGGTAAACTGATCGAGTTTGATAAGACTGAAAAGATCTTCACTACTCCCTCCGACAAACGGACGGAAGACTACATTACAGGCAGGTTCGGATAATGGCGCGCACGCGTTTTGTGCAGGGACTCGATGAACTCCGGGCACGCTTGCTTCGCATGGGCGGACTGGCGGAGCAGGCTGTGGACCGCGCCTGCCAGGCCTACCTTGACCGCGACCTCAGTCGCTGCCAGATGGTGCTGGAAGGCGAAGCTCAAATCAACCTTGCCGAGCGCGAAATCGATGAACTGGCCTTCGACCTCCTCGCCATGCAACAGCCAATGGCCGTCGACCTGCGCTTCATTCTCGCCGTCACCAAGATCAATTCCGACCTGGAGCGCGTTGGCGACCAGGCGGTCAATATCGCCGAGCGCGTCATGGACATGGTCGAGCTCCCAGCAGTCCCTCTTCCGGTAGACATTGCGCGCATGTCAGCTGCGGTTTCAGCTATGGTCCGCCGGGCGCTCGAATCGTTCATCGAAGGCAAAGCCGAGCTCGCCCAAGCCGTGCTCGAAATGGACAACGTCGTTGACCGCATGCGCGACGAGGCTTTCATCACCCTGGTCAAGACCATGAATGAACGTCCCGACGTCACCCGCCAGGCTCTGGATTCGTTGCTCGTCGCCCGCAACCTGGAGCGCGTGGCTGATCACGCCACAAACATCGCCGAGGACGTAATCTTCTGGGTGCGTGGCGCCGACGTCCGCCACAACGTCCAGCCCGAAACGCCAGCCCAACAAGAGGTCACCGAAGGCCACTGAAACAGCACTTCACTGGAAGGGCTGTCTCTTAAGGGCGATAGTTCCTTCTGTCTATATACTAAAAACTTCGTTTGACCCTGCTTGCGGAGGACCTTTGAAACCGTTCGCCCTCGCTGCCCTGGTTTTTTCGATTTCCTTCTTGCTCTTCGCTCAAGATTCCCCACCCGCTCGCCAGATTCCGCTGCCCACCAGCAAACTCCTGAGCGCACCCTCGCCCGGCCGGATCGGCTCCGTAAACAGCTTCCCCGCAACCATCGCGCTTAGCCCTGACGGTCGCTACGCCGCCCTTCTCAACAACGGTTACGGCACCCAACAGACAATGGCCCGCCAGTCGATCACGATTCTCGATTTGCAAACCAACCAACTCACTGACTTTCCCGATGACCGCCTGCCCGAAGATGCTCACCAAAGCTACTTTCTCGGACTGGCGTTCAGCGCCGATGGAAATCATCTTTATGCTTCGATGGCTTCCATCACCGATCCCATCGGCGAAAAACCCAATGACACCGGAAACGGGATCGCCGTTTACAACTTTAAGCCAGGCAAAGTCACGCCTGAGCGCTTTATTAAGATCGCGCCACAGAAGATCGTCGAAGGAAAAAAAGTAGCGTTCGGGTTACGCAAAACCCCGGCGGGAACTGCGATTCCGTATCCTGCAGGCCTTGCCGTGATCGCCGGAGAAGCAGGCGACAAGCTGCTCATCGCCAATAATCTTTCCGATAGCGCTGTGCTTGTGGATGCCGCCAGCGGCCGCATTCTGCAACAGTTCGATTTGAGCACGCACGAAATCATTCCGTCTTCATTCCCTTACACCGTGGTCGCCGCCCGCGACGGCCGCACAGCATGGTGCAGCCTGTGGAATGCCTCCAAGGTCGCCAAGCTGGACCTCGCTTCCGGCCGCGTAAGCGGCTGGACTTCGCTATTGGAACTAAAGTCCAAAATCCTTCCGGGCTCGCATCCGACCGCACTTCTTCTGAGTCCCGACGAAAAGTTACTGTACGTCGCTCTTTCCAACGCTGACGCGGTCGCTGTGGTAGAAGCAGATACAGGAAGTCTCATTCATATTGCGTCGACCAAGCCTGGCGCGCAGGAATTCGCCGGCAGCTATCCCAATGCTCTGGCCCAATCCGCTGACGGCAAGCGCCTGTTTGTGGCCGTTGCCTCGCTTAACGCGGTTGCGGTGTTCGATACCGCCGCGCTGGCCAGACCTGGCATTGAATTCCCGCTTCCAAATGAAGCCCTCGGTTTCATTCCCACTGACTGGTATCCCAGCGCTCTGGCGACCGCGGGTGATGATCTGCTGATTGCTACTGCCAAAGGCCAGGGTGCCGGCCCGAATAACCGTCTCGGCGGTACTCCTTATGAACGCCGTCGCCGTGAAACTCCGTACATCCCGACATTGCTGTCTGGGTCCATCGCCCGGCTCAACTTTCGCGGCATCGACAAAAATGTCCCTGAGCTCACGCGCAAAGTAGAGGAGAGCAATCTGCTGAACTCCGCTTCCAGCAAGATTCAGTTTCAGAGCGGCTCCAATCCTATCCGCCACGTGATTTACGTCATCAAGGAAAATCGCACGTATGACCAAGTCTTCGGCGACCTAAAGATCGGCAACGGCGATCCCACCATCACCATGTACGGATGGGACGTCACGCCCAATGAGCACAAGCTGGCATTGCAATTCGGCGTGCTGGACAATTTTTACGATAGCGGGGAGGTTTCCGGCGACGGCCACGATTGGTCAACCGCAGCCATCACCTCAGACTATAACGAGAAAACCTGGCAGATTACCTATCGTTCCAAGGAACACACGTACGATTACCAGGGAATCGTCGCCGGCGAGCTCCCCTTGGAACTCGGCGAGCCCGATGTCGATGCTCCATCGACCGGGTACATCTGGGACAACGCCGCCAGCCACGCCATCTCCTATCGCGACTATGGCGAGTACATCGGAGGCATTTGGTGCAATGCGTCGCGCAATAAAACTGCAGTGAATGAAGATTCAGACATGCCGACCGCGCCCTGTCCGAGGCCGGTTGTTAATAAAGGCGAACCCCTCCCCGCAAACGTCGGCCAGCCCCACGGCTCAGTGAGTCCCTGGCCATGGCCGGTTCCAGTGCTGAAGCGCGCCAAGCCTACCAAGGATGTGCTGCGCGACCACTTCGATCCACAATTCCCTGACTTCAACACCGAATATCCTGACCAGTTTCGCGCCGACGAATTCCTCAACGAGTTTGAAGGTTTTGTCCGCGCTCGCCAGGAAGGGAAGGGAAGCGAACTGCCAGCCCTGGTCCTGCTGTATCTCCCCAACGACCACACTCACGGCACCACCGCTGGCAAGCCTCGTCCCGCCGCTTCTGTGGCGGACAATGACCTTGCCCTTGGCCGAGTGGTCGAGGCCGTCTCCCACAGTCCGTACTGGGATGACACCGCTATTTTCGCGATCGAGGATGATGCTCAAGACGGCGCCGACCATGTCGATGCGCATCGCTCCATAGCATTTGTGATCAGCAAATATTCTCCCGGATCAGCCACCCACCCGTTCGTCGACAGCGGCTTCTACACCACCGTCAACATGATGCACACTATGGAAAGCTTACTTGGCCTGCCGCCTATGAATCAGAACGATGCTTATGCTCCCGTGATGTCACCACTGTTCTCCGGCCCGGGCACCCAGCTGCCCTTTACTGCCGACTGGAGTAATCGGGACAATGGTCTGATCTACCAAATCAATCCTCCCAAAGGCCAAGGCGCAAAAGAATCGGCCAAAATGGACTTCACTCATCCGGATGCTGTGAACCCTGCCATACTGAATGCAATTCTCTGGCGCGACCGAAGGGGAAACTCGCCCATGCCCGCGCCCAAACACGCAGTCTTTCCGCAAAAGCCATCCCGCGACGGTGATTAGAGGAGCCGTAATGACGGCCGACATCACCTCGCCGCGGCCATTCCACCCTCCACATCCGCAAAAGAAAATGCCGTCGAAACATTGGGATATTCCTTTCCGGCAACTTCTACATAGGGATACACAAAATAATTCAATGGCGCCCCATCCTGTTTAGGACTCAATTCCAAATCGCGCCCCATGGTGAATTGCACCCGGTTCGCATCGTGCGCGCCAAAGAAATAATCCCGCTTCTCCTGATGTTTCCATGCTTCAGAAATGTCCACAGGAATCCAGCCATGTTGTGGCTCGAAGAAATCAGACCAGCAATGGTATCCGGCAATCTCTCCCGAGTGCTTATCGGGCGGCAGAGGGAATCCGATTTCAAATCTCGCGGGAATCCCTTGTGACCGCGCCATGGCCATGAAAAGCGAGTGGAAATCCGTACAGTTTCCCTTCTTGGCATCGCAAGCGTAGAGCACATCACCCCGGCCCCAGCCACTGCCGGTCTTGTCGTAACGCATGGTGGTGAAAACGTAGTCGTAGATTGCGCGCGCCTTTTCCAGCGGCACAGTCTTGCCTTCTGTGACCTTCACGGCCAGTTCCGCAGGCAACCCCGTGACGGGGACGAGCTTGTCCGGCCCCAAATCCTGTTTCCTTTCCCGCTCGTTGAGCTTTACCTCTGCCAAATGTGGAGTCGACACCCCCAGCGTCAGGCGCTCGTGGCGGACGACGTCGTATAAGATCTCGAAGTGCAGCTCGGCTTGCTTTGGCCTGCCCGCTTCGGCGAAGTACATCTCATTTCCAAACGTGGACTCGTGCGTCTTCTTCAGGGTCAAATCACCGTTGGCGGAAATGACTTTCACTTCCTGAAACGCATCCGAGTGGGCCGCCGGAATCCATATCCGCACCCGCTCGCCTGCCGGCAAGTTCTTGACTGTAAAACCATAGTGAAATGTAAAGTGACGCGTGTCCTGTCCCAAAGCGGACGTAACACACATAAGCAGCAATAAAGTAGTCTTGCACCACATAAACAATTTCCTTTCGTGGCTCTAATAACTAAGTGCTGGGAACTGTGAACTGGCAGCTTGCGAACGACACACGGGCGTTTAGGAGAGTCGCCGTCAAGTGAAACCGCGTCGTCGCACTCGCATTAGAGATGACTCGATTGCGTAGGCATCAATTCTAAACCCAAATCCGCTAGAATCGTCGGATGCCAGCCGCCGTCCAATGTTGTGATCTCCGTAAGACATATGACGGCAAAGTCGAAGCTGTCCGAGGACTGAATCTTGAAATCCAGACCGGGGAGTGCTTCGGCTTACTCGGGCCCAACGGCGCCGGAAAGACCACTACTATCGAAATCCTCGAAGGACTACTCCAGCCGACCTCGGGCGAAGTCACAATTCTGGGCCACACCTGGCAGCAGAATCCTCGCGAACTGCGCGAATGGCTGGGCATCTCTTTGCAGGAAACCCGCCTGTCGGAAAAACTCACAGTCCGCGAAACCATCGAGCTGTTTTCCAGTTTCTACCGCGAACCGCGCTTATCTAGCGAGGTACTAGAACAACTACAGCTTACCGAAAAGACTGACGCATGGGTGGGTAAGCTTTCTGGCGGACAGCGCCAGCGTCTCGCGGTCGCCACCGCACTTGTTGGCAATCCTAAAGTTCTATTTCTGGATGAACCCACCACCGGCCTCGATCCCCAGAGTCGCCGCCAGCTGTGGGACATCATCCGCAGCTTCCAGCGCAACGGTGGCACGGTCCTTCTCACTACCCACTATATGGACGAAGCCGAACGCCTGTGCGACCGGCTGGCCATCATCGATCACGGCCAGATCATTGCCGAAGGAACCCCGTCCGACCTGATCGACCGCCTGGGAGGCCATCACGTTGTGGAATTCTCCGTGAGCGGGAACTCCGATAGCACTAGACTCGACCTTTGGCGCGCTCTGCCCGGAGTAGAATCGGTTCGCCACGACGACGGTTTGATGAACCTGAACGTCCGTGAACCGCATCGGACCATTCCTGCGCTGCTCGATGCAGTCGAGAGCCAGGGCGCGCAACTCTTACATCTCACCACTCGTCAGGCCAGCCTGGAAGATGTCTTTGTGCGGCTCACCGGTCGTCACCTGCGGGAGGATTGAAATGGCTGGTAATAAATGCCTCTGTTCGGGATCGGAATCGGGACCGCAGGGGTAGTCATGGTCGTGTACGGATTGGCCGCTGAGTACATATACAATGACGCCGCCAGAACCGGTCCGGAAGAAGAGGAAGCATCGAGAGAGCATCTCTGGATGGTGATGAGGGGGATCGGCTGCATCGTGTTTGCAATTGTAGGCCTGTTCTTTGGATGGTTCTCCTGATCCTGGATAACTGTAAGCATCAAAACTTATGATGACGATCGCCCAACAAAGTCCTGCCGCCGACTTCCAAACGTTGCCCACGCCCCCACGCCGCAATGGCCGCTGGTCAGGCTTCACACATCTGCTGGTGGCGCGCTTGAAGGAACTCCAACGCGAGCCTGAAGTCATCTTCTGGGTCTTCGTATTCCCGCTCCTGCTGGCCCTGGGCCTTGGCATCGCCTTCCGCAACAAACCCACCGACCTCACCTCGGTCGTCATCGTTGCTGGACCCAGTGCGTACGACACTCTAGCCATGATCCAGCGCTCACCGAAAAGTTCCTCGATCCATGCCGCTATTCTCTCTAAGCAGGAGGCGCTGCAGGCATTCCGCCTCGGCAAATACGATCTGGTAATCGAGCCTGATGCCGCTGGAGGCGTCCGATATCACTACGACCCGGCTCGCCAGGAGAGCGTGCTCTCCCGCGCCGAGGTAGACGACGTCCTGCAATCAGCCGCCGGCCGAAAAGATCTGTTGCCCACTTCCGCTCTGACTTCTAGCGAGCCGGGGTCGCGCTACATTGATTTCCTCATTCCTGGCTTACTCGGGATGAACGTGATGAACGCCGCCATGTGGGGCATCGGCTTTGCCCTGGTGGATATGCGCCAGCGCAAACTTCTGAAACGCTTCGTGGCCACGCCCATGCGACGCAGCGATTTCCTCCTGGCGCTCGCCAGCAGCCGTCTTCTGCTGATGACCATCGAAGTCGGCCTTCTGCTCGGCTTTGGCATGCTGGTATTCCACATGCGCGTTCTCGGATCGCTTTTAACCATCCTCCTTATCGGTGCGATCGGCGCTTTATCGTTTGCGGGTCTCGGCCTGCTTACCGCCAGCCGCGCCCAGAAAATCGAAAGCGTGAGCGGCTTGATCAATCTGGTGATGATGCCCATGTGGATCTTTTCTGGGACGTTCTTTTCCTATGAACGCTTTCCCGCCGTCGTACAACCTCTGCTCAAAATCTTGCCTCTAACGGCGCTTAATGATGCTCTGCGTACCACCGTCCTTCAGGGCGCTCCGCTTGCGTCCCAGTCAGGACGGTTGCTCGTTCTCGTCCTTTGGGGAGGGATTTCTTTCGGCCTCGCCTTGCGCTGGTTCCGCTGGACCTAAATCGGCGCGATGCACTTCCGAGTCTCGCCGGTCAAATCTTCGTGTTAAAATGAACTTGGTTCTTCGAAATGTTTGCGGCGCCGACGCTGTAATCGCCGCTTCACCAGCCGCCGTCGTCAGTTCCCCGACGGACAGTCGCACCGAGTTCGCGCCTCTGTCTGGGCTGAACTGCGAGTTCCGCGATCTGCAGTTCACTTGTAGTTTGGGGTGTTTCTTTCCGCTAGTTCGCGCCGCGTACAGTTGTGAAGGTTGTTGAGTTGCTGGAGGCAGGAGCCGGCATGAAGACAGTGGATCAGCTCGCTTACGGGCCTTTTCTGGATAGGCTTGCGTCCGCTCCGGACCGCGTCCTGCTGCTTGATTACGACGGAACGCTAGCGCCATTTCAAATTGATCGTAATCTTGCCGTTCCCTATCCGGAGATACGTCTCTTGCTTGCTCGCATCAGGGCTGCAGGAACGCAAGTCATCCTGATCAGCGGCCGTGCGCCGTATGACTTGGCTGTTCTTAGCGGCATCGATCCCCGGCCGGAGATCTGGGGAAGTCATGGCTTCGAACGGCTCAAGCCCGATGGCTGCTATGAATCGGAAGCGTTGTCCCGCCAGCAACGGGCAGGCCTTGCCATGGCGGCCAAACTGCTGCAGTCCGAAGGTATGGAGTCACGCGCCGAGGTCAAGCCGGGCGGCGTGGCCATCCATGTCCGAGGTCTCAGCCGCTCCGACGCTGAAGACATCATCGGAAGAGTTCGGCGGCTCTGGTCACCTCTGCTTGCTGAATTCGGCCTCACATTGCTCGAATTCGATGGCGGCTTGGAAATCCGCGTTCCCGGCCGTGACAAAGGGTTCGCCGTGCGCACCATTCTCGCCGAGAGCTTTCCGGATGCCGCTGTCGCCTATCTGGGAGACGACCGCACCGACGAAGACGCGTTTCGCGCGCTGAATGGGAAGGGACTCACAGTCTTGGTTCGTCCGGAATACCGTCCTACTGCAGCCGAGGTCTGGCTACAACCACCTCAGGAGCTTATTCAGTTTCTTGAGGAGTGGCTCTGTGCCTCTGGAGGGAAACTATGATCCGCAAAGAAGGACGTCTTCTTAAAGAACGGTTGATCAACGTTTCCAATCGTCTGCCGGTTGTGATCCGCAAATACGCGGGCGGGCTTCGGCTTGAACGCAGCTCCGGAGGCCTGGCCGGCACCCTCGATACCGCCCTCCGCCACCAACCTGGAGTGTGGATCGGTTGGGCAGGCACTACGCAAAGCCATGAGGTAGAGCCCCTGCTGGCGCACGCGTCCAAACGTCGTCCTTACGAGTTGCAGGCGGTTATTCTCTCTGAAGAAGAGGTCGCCAAGTTCTATTCCGGATTCGCTAACGAAATCATCTGGCCCCTGTTTCACGACATGCCTTCGCGATGCAATTTTGATTCGGAGTATTGGGATACTTATCAGCGGGTGAACCGCAAGTTTGCCGATGCTGCCGCGCTCGCGGCCCGGCGTGAAGATTTCATCTGGGTGCACGATTATCACCTCATGCTCTCCGCCGCTTATATGCGGGAGGCAGGAGTGCAGGGCCGAGTCGGATTCTTTTTACACACTCCATTTCCTGCTCCGGACGTTTTTGAAAAGCTGCCATGGCGTGAGCAGATTCTTAGGGCCTTGCTGCAGTTTGATGTCGTTGGTTTCCAAACCGACCGTGATCGTGGCAATTTCGTAGGCTGCCTGCAGCGCCTGCTTCCGGAAGTGCAGACGCAAGAAGCGCAGCCTCACTCGGTCCTCCGCTTGCAGAACCGCACAACAATAGTTGGCACGTTTCCCATCAGCATCGACTTTGAGGAATTCGCTCAACACGCAGCGCGTCACGAGGTGGCCGCGCGGGCCGACGAAATCAGGAGAGATCTGCTGGAAAATATACTCGTTCTGGGAGTGGACCGCCTCGACTATACCAAAGGCATCCCAGAGCGGCTAAAGTCATTTAGCCTTCTGCTCAAACGTTTTCCTGAACTCCGTCGCCAGATCACCCTGGTGCAGGTCGTAGTTCCCAGCCGCGAGGACATTCCCAATTACCAGGATCTTCGTCGCGAAATTGAATTATTGGTCAGCCAGATCAACGGAGAGTTTACTCAGGACGGTTGGGTACCCATCCACTACATGCACCGCAGCCTCGGCCGCGAGGAACTTCTCGCCTACTACCGCGCTGCTGACATTGCCTTGATTACCCCATTAAAAGATGGCATGAACCTGGTGGCGAAAGAATTTTGCGCCGCCCAGGCGGACGAGCGCGGAGTTCTGATTATCAGCGAGTTCGCTGGCGCTGCTTCGGAGTTACGTCACGGCGCCGTGCTGGTTAATCCCAACGATTTCGCTGGCGTGGCTCAGGCCATTCACCAGGCTTCGCAAATGACGCGGGAAGAGAAGCGAAATCGCATGCGCCTCCTTCGCGAAATTGTGCGCGATCACAACCTCTCGCGCTGGACGCGCTCCTTCGTCCAGGCGATCGCTTCGCTGGACGTCGAAAAAACAACGCCGCGTAACGGCGGCTCTTCCGCCCAGGAACCCGCTCCCCTGCAGCCTCGTGATCAGACTCCTGGCATAGCTCTGATCGCCGCCCCCTCATCCGTGCACCGCCACGGCCAGCTGAGTTTCCGAGCCTTCGGAAACGACTGATGGGTTCATTTTTTCTGCAAGTTTTCTGCGAGATTGGAAAATTGGAGCGGGAGACCGGGATCGAACCGGCGACATCCAGCTTGGGAAGCTGGCGTTCTACCGCTGAACTACTCCCGCACGGTTGTTGATTATACGACACTTGATTCCCAGGCTCCCATTTGCAGCACCCGTTACAGCACCCGTTCAGCTCCCGTTTTTTACTGCAGGGCGATCGTCTTGGGCATCATCCGCCCAAGTAACCTACCTTGCGCGTTGATCCTCTCTGAGTCCATGTGCGTGTAGATGAGAGTCGTGTCGATGTGACTTTGACGTAACATCCGGCGCACGACGTCTGGGTTTTGTCCCTCTGCGATCAGGAACGTCGCGAGCGAGTGTCTAAAGTTGTGGAAGCCAAATCTCGGCTCGTTCTTGGAGATGATACCCAGATTGACGGCAGTCGGACGGATATAGTCGGCCACCATCGTACTTGCCGTCCTTGGCTGAGCACCACGCAGCTTCAGTGACGGAAAGACCCAATCCTCGTCCTTGGGATAGGGTGTTTCTTTACGCCAGTTTTCGAGGATTGCCGCCAGGATCGAATGCATCGGCACGGGAGCCCTGCTTGACCTCGACTTTGTCTTACCGATCCTGCCTCGGACCCAGGCGCGCCGCACATTTATCTGGTTTCGATTCCAGTCAATATCGGTCCACTTGAGCGCGAGACATTCGGAAATACGACAAGCAGTCGCGGCCTCCGTTATTGCGAGAGTGCGCTCGTACAAGGGCAACTCTTCCGCTATTGCGAACGCTTGCTCCGGCGTCACCACTTTTGCCTCATAATCAGACATTGTGCCAACTGAGACCCATTTCATGGGATTGCATTCTTCCCGACGCGGAATTGCGTTGAACTTCTGGCCGTGACGGTAGATCGCGCTCATGAGGCTTCTCACCTTGGGACGAATGCCCTTGGATAGGCTGTCGATCCAGTTTTGAACCTCAAGCGGCTCAATCTCCATCGCTACAACATCTCCGAATTCGGGCTCGATGTAGTCCCGGTGAAGCTGAGCATCAAGCTCCCTTGTGCTCTCCGCCTTATCCTCGCCAGTCTTTGTCTTACCGTAGGCGAGGTACATTGCGGCTATTTCTCCCAGCGTGTACTGGTGATCCTTTGGCTTGCCGACCAATTTGTTCAAGCCAAGCTCTCCGACCTTCGCCCATCCGTTCTCATTGGACATGCGGGCTGAACCGATCACCCTGGAGCGTTCATGCCCGTAACTATCGTTCCAGCAATACACCAGCTTATCCTTCTTCCTTCTGAACCACCCTTTAGCCATTAGAGTTTCCCCTTCTGGCTACGCGGGGACTGCCCGATTTGATTGTACTTGTCCTGGCGTTCTTGCCAATCGTATTTTGAGAGGGACTCTTCCCGCTGGAGCTTACGGCGTCGTCGATTTCACTTAGCTTGTACCGCCACACGCTCCGGCTAGAACCAGTCCCAAGCGGATGTCCCGGAATGACACCCTGACGCGTCATCTCCAAGACCTGACGGCGCGTGACCTTCAGGTGCACTGCCACCGCATTTGCATCCACGAACGGCTCGAATTGCGATTGTTCCTGCATCTTTCAGCACCGATCCAGTAGCTTCGGCAACTTCTTGCGCTCGGGTGATCCGCCTGATATCAATCTGGATTCCCTTCTCGTCCTCGTCCATTAGTCTGCGAGCATCCGGCAAACTCTGACGCAAATTACGGTATAAAACAGTTCCGGAAACCGTTGCGTGCTGTTCCGACCCGCCCCGGAATTCCGCCACTCCTTTCTCACTACTACCAGCTAGCCAACTTTACCCTGAGCTTTCGGCCAGAACAGCTCTGGCATCACCTCCAAATTCGGTCATGGTGTCCAGGCTGTCTGGGTTGGCAACGCTCGAACGGGTATTTCGCATCGCTTTCATCCGCGTCCTGAGTCAGATTTCATCGTCCGCCTTCTCCTCCCCAAAGATGTCCTCGTCATCCACCGCCTCCTCCTCATCGATGTCCTCGTCATCCACCGCTTCAAAGATTTGCCGGGTGTTTTTGGCCTTGTACCCCGGCGCGGTGCCGAGGATGGACAGTCCATGGATAAGGCGTCTTTGCGAGTACAGCCCGCTATGGTCGAGTCCCAGGGGGTTCCCCGCGTCGTCCTCAAACTGTCGGTCCTTCCAACCCTCCAAATAGAAGAGCAAAGCAGACTCCAGATCTGGAAAGTAGTAACGCTCGTCCACGAAGCTGCCGCCGCCATGGCAGATATCGACCCAGAAATCCGAGTCGCCGCAGACAGACTCGACTTCCTCAAAGCCGACCCGGACAATCTTGCCCTCCACAAGTGTGTAGTAATGATCGATTGACATCAGTTTCTCCCTTCACTGTCGGCGCTCGTTTACAGCCCAACGGGCCAAGCGCCCTTACTCTCTCTCCGGTGACCGTACCTTCTTACACGTCCCACTTCGCCATCTTTACCTTGAGTTTTTGTCCAGACATCTTTTTGCCACCCCCCCAAACCGCCAGCTCCGCACCCTTCGGATCGTCGAACGCGACGAGCGCGTACTTGCGCCGAGTGCCAAACCTTACGGCCCGTACCTCGCCATATTCCCAGAACAAGTCTTGCAGTTGTGTTTCGGTTGCATCCTCAGGGAAATTAGAGACAATCACAGTATTCATGGTTTTTTCCTTTTTCAGCCGCGGTCCAGCAACTTTCCCGCGACGTTCTTTTCCCGTGGAATCCATCGCACCTCGATCTCAAGGTCCTTATCTTCGATCAGGTCCCGAGCCTGTGTTAGGAGCGTGACCAGCTTCGGATCGTTGATCGCCCAGCGGCCATTGAACTGCTCGCAGACCAGCTGCGAATCCGTGAAAATTCGTGCTCGGCTGCCTGCCGCCAGATACCTCAGCACTGAGAGGAGCGCACGGTACTCGGCCGAGTTG
>Ga0307477_10002249_pt1 | contig 15100 bp, 15 predicted proteins | sample atmos_gasesECM2C_FD_203316 | JGI IMG/M metagenome (GOLD analysis project Ga0307477, IMG submission 203316) | Hardwood forest soil microbial communities from Morgan-Monroe State Forest, Indiana, United States - atmos_gasesECM2C_515 | ecosystem: Environmental > Terrestrial > Soil > Temperate...
GGGACTCTCTGGAGGTGGACGTCGATTGTGAAGATCTTGTTCACGCCCGCCTGCTCCAGAAGCTTGGCCACGAGGTGGAAGCTCAAAGGCTCGCCAGGGTGGAACCTCGCGTCCTGCCTCGCGTAGACGAGGTACGGGAAGACCGCGGTGATCGACTTTGGCTTTCCGCTCTTCAGGGCGTCGACAAGCATGAAGTATTCGATGAGTAGCTCGTCCGGCCTGCCGCCTGTTGGGTGTATGACGACGACGTCCTCCCCCTTTACGTCCGTCTCTATCTTGAAGTATCCCTCGCCGTCGGGGAACCTCTGCCTCTTCATCTGGGCTAGCGGCGCCCCCGTTAGTTGGGAGACCCTGACCGCCAGCGCCTCGCCTGCTGACCCTCCAACGATTATCATCGCGATGCTGCTCCGTCAGCTCTTCTACTGGTAGAAGAACGCCTTGCCTATCGACATGGCGCCCTCGCTGTATCGATAGAGCTCCTTCATCATCGAGAGTATCCCTCCGGGCGGGATGAGCCCCTTCTCTGTAACGTAAAAGTCGACGAACTCCGGCGGGGTGACGTCGAACGCGGGGTTGTGGAACTTTACGTTGGGGTTCTGCGCCATCCATTCTTTCGAGGCGATCTCAGTGGAGTCGCGTTCTTCGATGTCTATCAATTCGCCCGTCAGGGTCTTGAAGTCAATCTTATAAGTCTCAGCGGCCACCATGAAGTTTACCCGGGCCTCGTGCGCCAGGACCGCGACCGCGGATGTCCCTATCTTGTTGACGAGGGCGCCGTTCGCGGATATGGCGTCGCAGCCGACTATGACCTTGTCCGCCTTGTCCATGAACAGCCTGCAGGCGGAGTCGATTATCAGGGTGGTGTCGATCCCGTACGACGCGAGGGTCGCGGCAGTCTTGTGCCCCTGGAACCGCGGCCTGGTCTCGTCGCAGATCACCTTGATGCCACGGCCCAGGTCGTGGGCGGTCTTCATGATGCTGATCGCGGCCTCGCTGTTGCAGTGGGTGATTATCGTGTCGCCGTTCTTGACGCGCTTGGCCCCTATCTCGCCGATGATCTTGACGGCTGCCAGGCTCTGGAGCATGAACTCGTTGGCCGAGTCCACTGTCGCCTGCCTGATGTCCTCGATGGGGCTCCCCGACTCGAAGGCCGTCCTTCCTCCGTAGAGCACGAAGTTCACCGCGTTCGGGAGGGAGACGGCGGTGGGTCTGGCCGACCTGATCCTCTCGCCGGCAGCCTGGACCAGGTCCCAGTACTCCTTCGTGCTCTGGGCTGAGACGCTCTTGGCATAGTCCCTTAGCGCCTGAGCCGCGAACCTCGCGATGCGCCCGGCACCGTGGACCCGCATGGTCTTGAGAGTATCAAAGGCATCCGGGACGCTCACTGATTGAAATTCCTGCTTCGGAGTCTCTCGTTCGGCCTTCAGGGGTTCCACTCGGATGGTCCAGAAGGCCCCCTGCCGTATTTATGAGTTTACATTTATCGAACTTTTCTACGTCAATCAACAATTCTTGTACGGTTTCTCACCTCGCCAGGAGCGAACGGAGGCTCCGACAATGGTTATCTAGTCGGGAGGGCCATCGCGGACGTTGAGCCCCGAGCCTCGCGCGACCTTCCTGAAGCAGGACGACATACCGACTTCGTGGTATAACATCCAGGCGGACCTCCCGGAGCCCCTTCCTCCGCCGCTGAATCCGGCGACCCTCCAGCCGATGTCCCCCGAGCCCCTCTTCAGGCTCTTCGCCAAGGAGCTGGTCGCTCAAGAGGTCTCAAGGGAGAGATGGATAAAGATCCCCGAGGAGGTGCTGGAGGCGTACAGATGGCTCCCCAGGCCCACGCCCCTATACAGGGCATTCAGGCTGGAGAGGTTCTTGGGGACGCCTGCCAAGATATACTACAAGTGGGAAGGGACGAGCCCTGCCGGGAGCCACAAGCCCAACACGGCCCTCGCCCAGACTTACTACAACATGAAGGAGGGGACAAAGCGGCTCTCGACCGAGACAGGGGCGGGGCAGTGGGGCTCCGCGATGGCCATGGCCTGCGCGTACTTCGGGCTCAAGGCGAGGGTCTTCATGGTGGCCGCGAGCTACAAGCAAAAGCCAGGGCGGCGGGTGATGATGGAGACTTGGGGGGCTGAGTGTGTCTCGTCGCCGAGCAAGCTCACGAAATACGGGCGGAGCGTCCTCGAGAAGGACCCCAACGACCCAGGTTCATTGGGGATAGCCATCAGCGAGGCGATCGAGGACGTCCTAGCGGACGACGGGGCCAAGTACTGCCTGGGCTCGGTCCTCAACCACGTCCTGCTGCACCAGACGGTGATAGGGCTCGAGGTGAAGAAGCAACTGGAGCTCCTGGGCGTGAAGCCGGACGTCATGGTGGGGAACATTGGAGGAGGGTCCAACTTCGGCGGGTTCTGCCTCCCGTTCATGGGAGACAAGCTAACTAAGAAGGCGCAGATAGAGTTCGTAGCCTGCGAGTCCAGCGCGGTCCCCCACACGACCAAGGGCAAGTACACCTACGACTTTGGGGACACGGCGGGGATGACGCCGCTGCTCAAGATGTACACGCTCGGGAAGGACTATAGGAACCCGCCCATCCACGCTGGAGGGCTCCGGTACCACGCGATGGCGCCGATAATCTCGTACCTGATCTCCAAGGGGCAAATGAGGTCCGTCGCGTTCTCGCAGACCGACGTCTTCGAGGCGGCGACCACCTTCGCGAGGACGGAGGGGATAATCCCGGCCCCAGAGTCGGCCCATGAAATCAAGTTCGTGATCGACGAGGCCTTGAGGTGCAAAAAGTCCGGCCAGAAGAAGGTGATAGTCTTCAACAACTCTGGGCACGGGCTCCTCGACCTCAGCGCGTACGAGGCGTTCCACGACGGGAAGCTTGAGAACTGGGAGCCCTCCAAGATCAGCTACCCTTCCCTGGTCCCAGGGTAGGAGCTTCGTCAGCGAGGAACTCAGCGAAAAGCCTCGTCGGGACTCTCTTCTACACGACGTCTTGGTGCCTGAAGAGCAGGAACGTCACCACCCAGACTATGAGGAGCCAGACGCACATCGATCCGAATAGGGCGACGAAGACGTTGTGCCCGAAGAGGTGGCTGATGAGCGTGGTCGAGCTCGTCTGTGTCGCGATCCTGTTGCTCAGGATGAGGTAGGCCCAGTCTTGCGCGATGTAGATCGGGTTGAGCAGGGTCGGGACGAGGCTGATGAGCGCGTTGGGGGCGGACAGGAGGGCGATGTTGCCGAGGACCGTGAAGCCCAGCCAGATGAATATCGCCACCCCGATCGCGGTGGCCTTGCGCTTGCTCAGGACTGAGAGGATGAACGCGAGGCCGAGCATTATCGCGTTTAGGATGCCAGCTGCTCCTGCGGCGATGAGCAAGGGCACGTAGTCCTTGAAATCGGTCCCGTAGACGAAGATGGTCGCGATCCCGAAACCCACCAAGATGACGAGGGTCGTCGCGAGCAACATGCCCGTGCTCCTCCCTAAGAGGAAGTCGACCTTCGATATCGGGTTGGACATGATGTACTGGAGCGTCCCCGACTCCCTCTCGTCCACGACGGCCTGTGCCCCCATCGGGAGAGTGAGGAGCGGGACGTAGGGGTAGGCGATCTGGATGAAGGTCGAGAGGTAAAGCAACAGGTAGTTCGGCGGGATGAAGTTGAAGATGATGAGGATGAGCAGGGGCAGGTTGATGGCTAGGAGGAAGTAGACCGCCGAGAAGATCAGGAGCCACTTGGCGCGTATCGAGTCGTGAAAGGTGTTGGTGAGAATCTGCCCGACCGCTCCGTAGTTCAGTTGCCCTCGCCCTGACCGTCAGCTTCGAACGCGAGCAGGCCCCTAGGGGGACCAGTCGTGGCTGCGCCCATGTGACAAACGTCAGCCAAGGTCTTACATTATTTGAGCGTTTCTGAGCAGGCGCCCCGCCGGCCTTGTCGAAGCTCGGAGGATGCTAGAGGCGGTGGGTTTGGATCGGCGACATGATCGTGGTCGTCGATCCGTCCGCGAAAGTGAACTTGATGACCGCCGTGCACTGGTTGGTCGAGGTAGAAGGTATGAGTCCCGAACAGTCATGGAAGAACTGACCGATTGTCGGTGCGGTCTGCACGCCCGGGGCTTCGGAGACGGTGACTCGGTCGTCTTCGGTATAGGCTAGCTGCTGCGGGCCTATGGGGGTGGTGGTGCTTATTGGGATTCCAGGGTTGTGGGGCCATGTGCTCGGAGCGTTCACTACGCCCAGGGTGCAACATTGCGTGTAGCCGTTCTCTAGCACGAAGGGATTAGGCGGGATGTTGCCTAGTCCGACCAGGCCGGTGAAGCTCCTCATAACCTGGCTCCCGTTGGCGACGTCGACCCTGAGCACATCGACTCCCACCACCGGCGTCGTTCCGAGGTTCTGGACCTCCACCATCCAAGAAGAGGTGGTACCGTTTTGCGTGTTCTGGATCGAGTCCCAGTCCACGACCACCCTCTCGGGCTCGTGGGTGATGCTGTACTGATAGTAGGCTCCTGCGGTCGAAACGACCAGGATCAGAACCAGGACGGCCACTACCGTGACCATCTTCCGGGAGGGCAAGGTGTCGACCTCTACGGCACCCGCATGTTATTATCGTTTGCCGGCGCCGCTCTAGCGCTCGTCGGGGTACTTTCCAACACGCAGCGACATCTGGTCGGGAACGTTTTTAGAGTGCGCGAGCGGGACTTTTTCGTATGAGGACGAGGGGTATATCTTCGACCATGGCGATCGTCGCCCTGATCGTAGTTGTCTTGGTCGCGGCCGGAGGCTTCCTCTTCGTCAACCAGGGAATCCCAAGGGCTCCTCCTACGGGGACCACGGGCACAAACTCCGGTCCGCCTACGGTCCTGAACGCGACGAAGTTGTATCTGGCCCACTTGGACGCGTTCGCGAACAGGACGACCTGCTCCTACTCGGCGACGTGTGTCTATTCGTACGTCACCCTAAACGACTATACCGATCAGGCGATGGTCCAGTGGCAAAACAATGCCTTCGGAGGGCCGAGGAACATCACGGGGATGATTGCCATCCAGTCGCTGTACCAGGCGCTGGGCGGGATAATCCAGACCATGAACATCTCGATAGTAAGCATGAAGTCGAGCGGCAATCAAGTGACCGTTGTGATGAACGTCGCGGGGGCGAGCGGTGTGCTAGGCCCGTACAAGGGGATGATCAGCGCCCAGGCCAACTACGCCTACGCCAACGGGAGCTGGTCGATCTCGAAGGAGGTCTGGAACTTTGTGAGCTTGACCGCCCCCAACGCCAATGGCGTGGCTCCGCTCAACGGGTAGCGGCTCTCCGATGCCCGAGAGACCCTGGCCCGAGGCCTAGGGAGTGACCGTGATGGTGCCCGCCATGCCCGGATGGTAGTCGCAGACGTAAGGATAGCTCCCGGCCTTTGTGAAGGTGTAGGAGAACGTGTCGTACTGGGGAATACCGGGAGATACCGGGAGGCTGGGGGACTGGAAGTTGATGTCGTGCGTCCCGTCGTCGAAAGTACCAAGCTCGCCGTTGAGCCTCAGCCACGTGACGGTCGCGCCTAGAGGGACCGTGAGGCTCAGAGGCACGAACGACGCCCCCGGCATCACGACGAGATACTTTACGACCTTTACGCTCAGCGTCTCGGTGTAGATCTGGCCGCTCCCTGTCGCGGTCACGGTCACGGGATAGGTGCCGTTCGCCATGCTAGCGGAGACCTTCCCAAGGACTTGGACCATCGATGAGGTGGAGACGGTCGGAGAGATCAAGGTCGGCGCCACAGCGAATGAGATTCCCGCGGGGCCTGTCACGCTCAGCGAAAGGGTGCTGGGAGTTCCCCCGAAGGTCAAGATGCTCATCGTGTAGTTTAGAGGCAGGTTGGGGGCGAAGACGGGGATCGGAGGGGCGAACGTCTCGATGAGGATTCCAGTCCCCGTGGTCAGGGAGGCAGAAGCCGTCGTGGTAGTGCTTGTGGTCGAGGTGGTGGCGCTGGAGGATGAAGTCGTTGAAGAGGCGGTCGTGGAAGATGCGGTTGTCGTCGACCGAGAGCTGGTTGGATTAGTAGGGGAGGCCGTTGTTGTGGTCAAAGACGACGTGCTCGTCCCGGAGAGCGATGAGAGACCAAAGTACGCCGCTCCGGCGACGGCCACGATCGCGATGACGATGACGGCCGCCACGACGTTGGAAACGGCGGTCCGCGCTGCCCTCATGGGAATCCTCGGGTGCCTAACCGGATTTAAGACTTCGATGCCTAAAAGGCATATAACAATCCGGTTACGCTCGCAGAACATGGAGAAGCCGAAGGGCCAGACCAGCCTCAAGACCATCGCATACGTTGCATTGGTCCTGGGGGTCGTCGCGAACCTCATAGGCTTCGCCACGTTCCTAAGGGTCCAGAACCTGTACCTTGAGGTGCAGACTGGGCAGAGCCAGACGCTCCAGAGCATCACGGTCAACGGGGCGATCATCACGCCGCCGATGACTGCGGCGCCAGTCATCCAACAGGAGCAGCCGTTCGGGCACAGGCTAACGGGCATCAACAGCCCGCTGAACAGCACTGAGCTCGCGACGATAAACAACGCGCCCGACTCTTACTTCCAGACGGCAGGAGAGATGTTCCTGAACAACTCGCTCTCGAACGTAGTGAACGGCAGGGCATACGTCGCGACCAACCTCATCGTGAACGGCAAGCCCTCGGTCATCTACCTGGGCGCCATCTCTTGCATCTACTGCGGCGAGAACAGGTGGGCGATGGCCTTGGCTCTGGGGAAGTTCGGGTCCTTCGACAAACTATTCACCGGATACAGCGCCCTCCTGGACGGGGACGTCCCGACGCTCTACTGGGCCCCCGTCAACTACAACGCGACGACGGGAGTGCTGTTCGGGAACTTTTACAACAGCAGCGTCATAAACTTCCTCTCCATCGAGTATCTCTCTCCGATCAGCGGGGGGTTCAGCATGGGGACGCTCCCCTACTTCCTGCAGCAGGCCCAGTCCTCAGCGACCGCGCCCTACGTCCAGGCGATGAACGTCCTCATCGGGACGAACGACTACCAAGGGACGCCCGACACGCAGTGGGGCAAGTTCAGCATCCCCCAGGCCGACGCGGCCGACTTTGGGAACTCCGCGACCAGCGCGAACAACATCACCCTCACCTACATGACCCACGCCCAGGTCCTCCAGCAGATCTCGAAGCCAGCGAACCAGTTCGCTTGGACCGAGTACGCGGCTGCGGACATCTACATCGCAGCCACCTGCACGACCTTGCAGAACGTCCCGCACGTCTGCCAGATCCCTGCGATCAGGCAGATACAAGCCGGGCTCGCGTTCGCTTGACCTTGCGATTCTGTTGATGGCGGGTCAGGATGTGCCCTTGGCGTCTGGTACTCCGCTAGGAGGAGAACCTCGGCGCCTCTGCATCAGGGAGTATCCCACGCCGGCCACGACCGCAACGACGATGATCCCGGCCCCAAGGACTGTGTACAAGGAGAGGGCCGGGCCTGGAGGACCAACCTGGGTGGTCGAGGCGGACGAGCTGGTGGCGGTCAGCGGCCTGTCCGAGAAGGTCACGTTGCCGATGGTCTGATGGAAAGTGTCCGGAAAGTAGAAGCTGACCGGGGGACCGTAGTACACTTGGACGATCGTGGTCACCGTGATCGTGCCCACGGCCTTCTGGCCAGGTGGCAACTGGAGGGCGGTGTCGTTGACCGGGAAGGTCACGTTAGCCACCGGTGAGTGAGCGCCGGGGTAGAGGTACTTTATTGTGTTGTACTGGTAGTGCCCGTTCTGCGCCGCGCCGGTGGACCAGAAGATCGAGACCGCGTAGCCGAAAGTGTATACGTTGAGCCTCTGCCCCGTCAGCGAGTTCACCTCGAGGGTGAAGTTGATCGCGAAGGTCCCCGGCTTTGTTATCTCCGCAGGGTAGCTGTATAGGACCGTGAAGCTCGACGTGCCGGAAGTGTCGTTGGCGCCGCCCTGCATCTGCCCGGATATGATTTGCGCGAACGCGCCTGGGACGGCGGAGAGAGCCAGGAGGGACAGGACGCTGAGGAGGAAGGCCTTCCTCAACCTGGGTCCGACCTCAGAAGGTGAGCGGGCCAAGACCTGCTACCCTCTGAGCTGCGCCGGTTAAAGCCTGCTGGGGGGTGTTGATCCCCTGCCACGCGTTGTTCAGGTAATAGGAGATGTACTGGAGACTGTTCCACCACTGCGGAAAAGTCGTCAGCGTCACAGCTTGGTTGGCGTTCCAGACCTGTTCGACTACTTGGAGCGACCTGGCGGCCGTCGTCCCTATGGCCTGCTGGACGAGGGAGTTGCTGATCACGGTCTTCCTCGACGGGAACGAATGGTATGGTCCCAGAGCGATCATCTCTTGGAGGCCGAGGGACGTGGCCCACTGCAGCCAGAGCCAAGCGGCCTGGGGGTTCGGTGAGAACTTCGAGACGCCGAGTCCCCCGCCCGACCAGGTCGAGAAGGAGCCCTTCGGCCCTGCCGGGACCGGGGCGTAGTCCACAAGTCCGACCACTGAGGACCGGAACTTGTCGTCCTGGTAGTATGCATAGTCCCCGAACTGGAGGCAGTTGCTGGCGACCCCGAAGGCCATGTCAGAGGTGAGGTTGTCCTGGGTATAGAATGCCGACCCGGTGTCCGAGTAGGGCTCGAGCCTTACCATGTTCTGGAGGGCCGCCAGCGACGCGTCGCTGTCGATGAGGCTCGTGAGCTGGTTCCCGTTAATCGACCATAGGTCGCCGCCGAAGCTCTTTAGGTGGTTCAGGAACTCCTGGACCACGGAGACGGAGAAGCTGGCCATGTCGACGCAGCCGTACCGGATGGTCGGGTGGGTCTGGTTAGTCGCCTTTACGTTGTTGAAGTAGTCGTCCCACGTCTTGGCTGGCGTGAGCCCCTGCGCCTGGTAGAGGTCGTTGCGGTAGAACTGGACCGTCACGGGGCTGTTCCCGGGGATGAAGTGGACGGTGCCCGGCGACGACCCTCCATAATTGTACGACTTGTCGGGGGGGTATACGGCCATCACAGACCATGGGAGGCCGTAAAAGTCCTGAGGGTTCAGGTTCTCGTACGTCAGGTCGGGGTACTTCTCGGCGAGGTCGGTCGGGGAGAGGATGTAGTCCTTGAACTCCGCGACGTCCTGGTGGTCGACCGTGAACGCGTCGTAGGTCGGAGCCGAGGTGTTCACCATGAGGCTGACCGTGGAGAGCTGCAGCGAGTACGGCTGTATGTTGTAGGAGTTGTTTATCCCAGAAGCCAGGTAAAAATCAGGGTCCCTGGACTGGACGCCGAGGTAGAAGGGCTCGCTCTCGAGTGATAGGTTCAGAGTCTTTCCCCTGTAGGGCTTGGAGACGCCTTGGAGCCATTTGAGGAACTCGGAGTAGTCCGGAGTCCAGTCGGCGCCGGAGATGCTAGAGGTCGGCGTAGTCGTAGTCGTAGTAGGAGGGAGGGTCGTCGTCGAGTTGGTCCTCTTGCTCGTAGTAGGAGTGCCTGGCGTGTTGAGGAGCGCCTCATAACCCACGACCCCCGCTGCCGCGGCGACGCCGACTGCGCCGATGTATTTTAGAAATTTTCTACGGTCCGCCGACACGTCAGTACACGAGCAGTTCGCCCCGCTGAGCCGATATAAGGCTTGAGGGATTCCAAGCCCGCTCGCTCGCGAAATGTTTAACTCTTGACAATAGCGTTATGCGGCAATGGACGGGCTCTGGACGTCGACGGAGCGGGGGATTTAGATGAAGGTCTCAAGAACAATCATCCTCGCGGTCATCGTGATCGTGATACTAGCGGCGAGCGGCGCATATTACTTCACCGGCGTGCTGGGAGGATCGTCGAACTCGGTGTCTATTAACATCCAGGTCACAAGCGGCACGACTCAGAACGGCGCCGCGGACGAGTTCCTCCCGCGCAACTTCACGGTCATCGAGGGGCAACATGTCACTATTGTGTTTGCTAACGGCGACGACGGGCCCCACGAGCTCCAAATACCGACATTCAATGTGGACACAAATGTCGTCCAGGGCGGACAAACGGTGCGGGTGGCCTTCACTCCGAACCAGGTGGGCACGTTCAAGTATTTCGAGCCCGCCGGTGTCTGTTCCCTGAACGCCGGACCGGCTGCCTGCACCGGTCTGCAATTGACCTCGGGCAACATGACGGTCCTGGCTCATTAGCCAGACTGACGTCATCCGTCGTTCGAATAAATAGGCGTACCCAGCGGGTTTTGCCCAGTTGAAGTGCGAGGGATCGTACACGCAACGGTCGGCGGTCGGGAGGGGGGAAGCGGCCCTGGCCGTGATTCTGGTTGTGATAATTACGGGCGCAGCGGCCTACGCCTCGTTCGCTCCTCGCTCCCAGGTCCCGTTGCAATGCCCGGGAGTCACGAACCCCTCGTTTGCCGCTTCGCCGATTAAGATAGGCTTATTGACGGAGCTGACCTCGGGGGGCGAGCCCAACGGGTACGCCACGAGGATCGGAGCGGAGCTCGCGGTGAACGCGACGAACGCCGCCGGGGGCATCGACGGGAGGAGTGTCAGCCTGGTCATCCTCGACGACTCCACTAACCCTGAGACGGCTGTGCACCAGGCCACGGTTCTCGATCAGAAGGATGGGGTGTTAGCGATCACGGGCCCCGCCGACCCGGGGGTTGCGAGCGCCGTCGGGGCATATGCCGAGGCGTGCGGAGTGCCATTCGTCGCTTCGACGGTCCAGTCGGCCCTGCTCACGCCACCCCGGTCGAACTGGACTGTCAGCGCGGAGCCGGACCCGGTGCAGATGGGCGCGGCGGTCGCGAAGTACGTCTCAGAGGTAGTCCCAGCCCCCAAAATCGCGCTGATGACCCAGAATGCGGTCACTCAGAAGGAGATGGCCGCGGGAGTGAGGTGGTTCGCCAATACATACAAGAACGAGAGCATTGTCTTCGACCAGGTCTTCTCCAACGCCCAGTTCCCGTGGGCGACGCCGGCCGCGGCAGCCAGGTTCTCCGGAGCCAACGCGGTCGTGGTGGCCTGGCTCCCAACGATCGGGTTCGCCGAGTCGAACGTCATCGAGGCGCTGCTCTCGGCCGGCTTCTCGCCGAGTCAGATATTCGTCGTATCAGCTACGAACCAAGTCAGCGACCTGGGGACGGGTGGCACGGGAATCAGGGGAGCCACGCTCTTCGACGGCGCCTTGGGCCAGGGGAACGCAAACGTGACCACGTTCGTGAACGAGGTGGAGCCTTTCATCAAGGGGCAGACCACCCCGTACATCGCCTACTGCGGGGTGTGCCCGACGGAGGTTGGGGCCAACTACTACTATGGGTACTTGGGGATGGAGATGATCATCAACGGCATCAAGAACGTGCTATCGACTGGTCACGCGATTACCAGGGGGGACTTCATGTCGTCGCTGAAGGCGTCTAGCGTCAAGGACGTATTCGGGAACACTTTGAGCTTCGACACCAACGGGTCGTCGGTGGGGCGCTTCTACATGGTCGCCATCGGCGCGTCCAACGCGGACAGCAGCACGTATGGTATCACCGTGCTCCAGAACACAGGGTTCGGAAGAGGCGTCGTCCCGGCTTATCAGGCCGCGACGAAGGCGTGAGACTCGCTATGGAAAGTCGCCGGCGTCGAACGTCTAGCTGCCGAGCCCGAGCCTGAATCCTCTCGCGAAGTACCTTCTGACGAGCAATAGCACGATTATCGCCGGTATGTAGGCTAGCGTCCCCGCGGCGTTGAGGCTGTCCCACGCGAGGGCGCTGAAGGAGAGTTGATTGATGGACATCCCCTCCCACACGCCGACCGAAACGGTCCTGGTCGCGATCCCGGTCAGCGTGTCGGCAATCAGGAACTCGTTCCATAGCAGGACCAGTGCGAATAGCGTGGTCACGACCACACCGGGCATGACCATGGGGAGGACCACGCGCCTGAGGACCTGCCACTCGTTCTTCCCGAAGACCGTGGCCGCCTCGTATACGACCTGGGGAATCTCCATGAAGAAGCCCCTCAACATCCACACTACGACCGTCAGTATGAGGACCTGTTCGGCGAGGGCGATTCCGGTGAAGCTGTCGTAAAGGCCGAACTTGGAGTAGGCGATGTAGAGGGGGATAATGACCACGAATTGGGAGCAAGTCCGGAGCGCAAGGAGGAGGTACGCCACGAGGTTTTTCCCCCTGATGTCTATCCGCGCAGTCACATAGGCTACCGGGATGCCCACGGCCAAGGATATGGTGATGCTCAGCGCCGCGATGATGAGCGTGTCTGCGACGAGCCTCGGGTACGCCTCCAGGCTCAGCGCCTGGAGGTAGAAGGCGGGCGTGGGGAGGAAGAGGCCGGGCGGGAACTGAAGACCCCCCACGAGCCGCACGGCCTTTCCGGCGAAGATAGGTCCTAGGTCGACGTTGTAGCCCTCGAGGGCCATCACCAAGATTGGCCAGAAAGAGTAGAAGGCAGCCAGCACCGCGAACAAGTACAGCGCTATCGTCCATCGGCTGCGGCCGCGTCTCGGACCGGCTGAATTCTCCCCACTGCTGACCGGTCTAGTCTTCGCGCTATCCATTGTGGCCTATCCCCCTACAGCCTTCAGGATTCGCAACAAGACCACGGCTCCGGCGAACGTGATCGCGAAGAGCGTCAGCGCGGCTGCGGAGACCACACCTATCGGGAACCCCTGGGAGCTCGCGAAGAGGAGCTTGTAGAGGTAGAGGCTGATCGTATCGACCGGGGAGCCTGGCGTGGTCGTGTACCCGAGCCAGTTAGACCAGGCGAGGGGGATTTCAAAGGCCCTCATCGCGTCTATGAACCTCAGGACTATCACGAACTGCATGACAGGTGACTTCAAGATCGCCGGGAGGATGACCATCCGGAACTTCTGCAATGTCGACGCCCCGTGAGATTCGGCCGCCTCGAACACCTCCTTGGGGATGTTGGTTGAGATGCTCATCGCGACCAGGAGGATCAGCGGCGCCCACTCCCAGGACTCTGAGAAGATCATCACCGGGAAGTAGAAGATAGGAGTGAGCTCGTTGAAGTAGGGGAAGCCGAGTATGAAGTGCGAGAACTGCTGGACGTCGTCCCAGACCGAGGACGGCGAGAACAGCACGCCGACGACTATCGGGGTCACCGCGAGAGGTAGGAGGTAGGTGGCCTCAAACACCCTCTTCCCGGGCAAACTCTGAGTCAGGATGTACGTTAGGCCGAGTCCGATCGCGACCGCGATTATGGTGCTCGCGAGCGAGTAGAATAGAGAGACGTTCAGAGCAGAGAAGAAAGCCGGATCCGAGGCCAGCGTGATATAGTTCGCCAAGGCCGGGACGCCGTTGAGGTTGGTGAAGCTCAGGTAGGCGCTCAGGATCAGAGGGTAGACCTCGACCAGCCCAATCACGGCGAACACGGGGAGGAATAGCAAATACCAGCTTCGTGATTCCATTTAGCTAGTAGGCCACCGTGTCATGATTCATCCTACTCCGGGCTTTGATAAATGACTTTCCTACACAAGGCTCCTGCCTAGACTTTGACCGCAGGCCGCATCTTCACGGGCTCACGGTGAGGGTACCAGTGAGCATGGGGCCCGGTTTTCCCTTGCTGATGGCTATTGGGGGTGTGGCGGGCGAGATGAAGGTAAAAGTCCCGAGCGCGTTCGCAGTGAAGGTCCCCCTGGCGGCAGTTCCCGGCGGCATCGTCAGGTTGATGTTGAACTGCGTGATTACAAAGTGTCTCAGCTCGTCGTCGCCGTTGGAGACGGCGATCGTGACGTTCTGACCTAGCTTCACCGTGGCATTGTCGGGGTAGAAATGGTCCAGCTGGTTTACAGGGTCGTCCTCGATTATGTTGATGTCGACCTCGACAGCAGCCGGAGTGCCCGTCGGGGGTCTTGTGGAGGTACTTAGGAAATACGCCCCTCCAGCTACCACGAGCACAGCAACGATGACCAGGCCCCAAACTGCCTTGGATATTGCGCGGCCCGTGTATCTTTGCACGAATCTTGTTATGTCGGAAGAGCGGATTTATCCTCTTCGGTCGCGCTAGAGGCTCAGTGTCTTCGATGACACCGTGGTGTCCTCGCAGCCGGCGGGATTGTGGTAAAGGATTTATGAGCGGGAGTCTACTTGCTCGCGAATGAAGACGAAGTCGCTGGCGCTTATCGCGATCATTGTTGTGGCGGTCGTCGCGGTTGGATACTACTTTGAGCCTCGCAGTGCTACCAATTCGCAATTGCCGGCGGTGACCGTGGACATCACAATCGTTGGAGGCGTGGGCACAGGAACCACCGACACCTATGCCCCCAACAACTTCACGGTCAGGGAGGGACAACAGGTTACCTTGGCTGTCCTAAACACCGATGACAACACCCACGGCCTGGTCATCGACCAGTTCAAGGTGGACACCCGCATAATCCACGCGGGGGCCACCCAAAGGGTAACCTTCGTAGCCAACCAGACAGGGACTTTCATGTACTATGAGCCTCCCTCTTACTGCCAGGGCGGTGTGGGGAACGTCTGCAACAGCCAGCAGAACATGGTCGGGAAGATGACCGTGCTCCCCTAGCAAAGAAAACAGACTGGTTAGAGGCTAAAGCTGCAGAGAGCGCAGAGCCGCAAGTAGCAGAATGGAATTCCGAAAGTAGACAGTTGGATTTACGGATTCAGAAAAAGATTAGGAAGGCTTCCTGCCACGCATGGCAAGAAAGCCTGTCGCTATGACGAAGATGACAGCTAGAGCTGCCACCGCGTAGAATGTGGTTGGGTCGATGCCTGTGCTGTTGACTACCGTCGAAGTTGATACTCCGCCCGGAGCCGTCGATGTGACTGTGCTCGTTCCGCCTGGACCCGTTGATGTCACCGTGGCCGTGCTCGTCGCGGTCGCGCCTGGACCTGTGACCGTCGCGGTCACTGTCGCGGTGCTGGACGACGATTGTGGCCCTAGCGCAACGGCGAACAGGAAGCCGGGCGAACTAGTCGTCCTGCCCGTCCCCACATAGACTCCCGAGGATATCGGGAGCTCAGCTGGGAGGACAATCTGCGTGTTCCCGGAGACGTCGGTCCCAATGATTGGTTGGGTGACCATCGCCGAGCCGATGAAGAGGTTCCTCAGCAAGGTTCCTGTCTG
>Ga0307477_10002250_pt1 | contig 15099 bp, 6 predicted proteins | sample atmos_gasesECM2C_FD_203316 | JGI IMG/M metagenome (GOLD analysis project Ga0307477, IMG submission 203316) | Hardwood forest soil microbial communities from Morgan-Monroe State Forest, Indiana, United States - atmos_gasesECM2C_515 | ecosystem: Environmental > Terrestrial > Soil > Temperate...
ACTTCCATGGCCGATCTTTACATCGGGCCCGAAGGCCTCTCCCGGACCGATGGCTGCCTCATACGTCAAGCCACCCTTTCCGAAGTCGGCTCCGAGACGAACGCCGAAGCCAGGGTGTAGATCAAAACCACCGTGAAGGTAGTTGTTCCCCATGGCTTTGCCGACGAGCCCGAGCAGCTCTGGTGTCAATGGTCCAAACACTGCCCTTGTGTAGGCGTCGAGTCCGGCGTTTAGCACCGTGTCGGCGACCTGCTCCACTAGCGATGGGGCCTTCGGCAGATCATGCTTCAGAAGCTGGTGCACATCGTCCGGGTTCTGTCCGTAGGGTCCGTTAATGAGCGCGTTGGTCACCGCGTGGGTATTTTGGGTAAATTGCTTGTCACTGCACCTAGACGGCGCATTGACGGGGCTACAGTATGTGGCGACAAGGCTTTGGGCATATATAGAGGCGAAAAGATGATTCTTGTGAAAGGCGTATTGCAGCTCCAAGCTGTGAAGCGACTCGAAGTCAGGGGGTAAGAACCCAAGTATTCTCTGCACAATCGGTGGGGCTGCGGGCGCCTGCGCCGCCGGCGGGGACGAGGACGAGCTACTCGTCGATCCGCCGCTGGCCGACCCGCTGCTCCCACTTCCACCCCCGGTTCCGCCGCTTGCGGCGCCGCTCCGAGCTGGTGGCGAGGGCCCTGCCCCCGATGGCCACGGGTTTCCGGACACACCGTTACAAGACTCTATTGTCGAGAACGGAGAGCACCCCCCGTGCCCGTCGTATTCGACGTTTGAAGTCGGGTTGCCGCCGGCGTAGGCGTAGCGGCTCTGGGTCAAGGGGTCGGCGGCCAGCTCCTGGTCGCCGAGGGCTTGCTCGAAGTGGTCTTCGGTGGTGAATTGGCTGCTGTCGGGCCGGTAGGAGCGGGAGAGCTCGTCGTAGGTCTTGACCCCGGAGTCGTAGTAGAAGCTCTCGAAGCGGATGCTGTTGGTCTGGGCGTCTGCCCCGAGGGCCTGCTCTGGGGTTTGATTCGAGGTGCTCGGGTTGTTGGCTCCTTGGATCTGGCCCTTTTCCAGGTCCCCATAAGGGGTGTAGTGGTAGCGGTTGTGGTCATCGACCTGGGTACCGGGGCTCTTGGTCGGGTCTTCGAGGGCTTCGACCGAGCCGCTGGCGTCCTTGGCAAAGCTGGTGAAGAGACCGCTGGGGTGGGCCGAGTCGACGCGGACCAGGCCGAGTCGCTCACCGCCCGAGCTGTAGTCGTAGGTTCGCGTGGAGCCAGTTGGCAGCGGCGGATCAGGTCCCTTTTCCTGGGAGAGCTGGTTGGTCAGGCCGATATAGCCGTAGTAGGTCGTCTGGGCGCCATTGCCCCCGTCCTCGGTCTTGCTCGCGCGCCGGTCGAGCGGGTCGTAGATGTAGGTCGTGGTGTCGGTACCTGGGGGTTGCTGGGTGCTCTTGGGATCCGGACCTGTCGCCTTCGTAATGTGGTCGAAAGTGTCATAGTCATAGGTCGAGGGCGGCGTGGTCGTCGTCGGGCATCCCGTCCCAGTGCCGGCCTGAGGGGTGATGCTCTTTAGCTCTTTCAGATCCCCATAGGCGTAGTTCGCGGTGGTCGAGCAGTTGATCGTGGTGGGGTTGTCGTTGGTCTGGACCTGGGTGGTGGAGCTGAGGATGAGGTCGCCACGAAGATTGTTGGTGGTCGTCGTCGTCCCGCCCAGCGAGGATTGGTTGGTTGCGATCGGCGCGGTATCAGCCTTCGAGATCAGCGCCCCATCGCCGTTGAGCGTGTAGGAGACGGTTGACCCGGGGTTGGCTTGGTTTTCGATGGCGTGCCCTTGGTTGTCGCCCCTGGTCCACTTGATCTCTTGGTTGAGCGCGTTGTAGAGATGGCTCCCGTTCTCGCTCTGGGAGCGATTGCCGTTGGCGTCGTAGCCGTAGCTCAGGTCCTGGCTATCCGATGAGCGCTTCTTCTCGGCGAGCGTGCCGTCGTCGTTGTAGAAGCTCTGCTCGGTGATCGTGTTGTTGGGGTCTTGGCCCTCCTGCGAGCGCGTGCGCGTGTTGACCTGCCCCGACGGCCAGTAGCTGGTCGAGTAGTCGCGGGTGGGCTGACCCGATGCGGAGACGTTCATGCTGGTCTCGCGGTCGAGGGTGTCGTAGCCGAAGCTCGCCGTCTCGCCCCCGACAAAGGCGCCGGTCGTCGGGTCGTAGGTGCCGTCGGACTTGCGAGTGACGACCTTACCGTCGAGGTTATAGGCGTAAGTGGTGTCCTTTTGGGGGCCGTTTGTGCCGCAGCCGGCCGTGGCATTCGGGCCCGCGCCGTAGACCGCGGTCAGACGATCGGCGAGGTCATAGCTGAGCTTGGCGTCGAGCGTACTCTGACCGTCGGTGCACTGACCGGTGACCTCGGAGCGCTGCTCGGTCGGGGTGTAGTAGTAGTGGTCGATGCCGCTCGTGCTCGACGGGCTCGAGGTGCAGTCGAGAAGGGTGTTGGCGTTGGCGGCTTTGGCACGAGCACAGACCTTGCCATCGGCCCAGTATCCACGCACGACCGTCCGCGTCGTGGCATTGGGTCCTCCCGTTGTCGTCCAGCTCGTCTGATCGCCGTTGGCGTCGTAGTCGTAGGTGCTGGTCACGCCGCTGTTAGGGGCCGTACTTTGCTTGATCCAGCCGTTGGCGAAGTATTGGTAACTGTTCTGGAAGGGCGTGGAACTGTTGGCGGTCCAGTTGTAGGCCTCGCTGATCGAAGCCAGGCGCTGCAGCCCGTCGGTCGTCGGGCTGAAGTCCTCGCGCCAGCGCCTTGTGTCTTGAATCTGGCTCGGGTCGCATTGGCGGCTAGAGGAGTCATTAGCCGGAATGGCGCACCCCCAGGGGAGATAGACGGTGCGCAGCGTGTCGCTGGCGTAGTAGACACGGATCGTGGCATCGATGTTGGCCTTGGAGCTGGGGTCGGTCGCCGTCGTCTGCCCAGCGCTGTAGTCGCCGCCATAGGCGTAGTAGGGGAGCTTGGTGCTGGGATCAACGCCTGAGGCGTTCACGGAGCGGATGAGATTGCCGTTGGGGTCATACTCCGTGACGGTCGTGCGCGCGGTCTTCGTGCCCGTGCTGATCGTCCAAGGGAGATCGCGACCGTTATAGGTGTAGGAGGTGATCTGCGAGGGGGTCGAGCTGGCGGACGAGGAGCCCTGGGCGCCCGGCGCCGTCACCTGCGTGAGATTGCCGTCCCCGTCATAGGTATAGGTCGTCGTCCGCGCCGTGTTCCCGTCCATGACCGTGACCGAGGTCGGGTGGCTGGCGCCGTCATAGGAGCGCGCGGTGGTGTAACCGCCGAACGTGTCGCTGGCCCCGTTGCCCTGCGGGCGAGTGACGTTGAGCTGGTTGCCGACGCCATCATAGGCGTAGGTCGTCTGCAGCCCGACCGGGTCGGCGGAGCTCTGCATCTGCGGATGGCTCTCGGAGATCACTCGTCCCAAGGCGTCGTAGTCATCGGTCGTCACCTCTCCGGAGCCCGAGGAGGAGCCACGGGTGGTCTTGACCTCATTGGTGGCGACGATGTTCCGGCTGCCGTTGGCGTCGGCAACCCGGCTGTTCTTGTCGGTCGGGTTCATGACGTAGGCATATGTCGTCACTTCGGGGGTCGGCGAGCAGCTGCTCGTGCTCGACGCGGCCGCGCACGCCCCCGGCGCAGTGGTGGCCGTCGGGCGATCGAGGAGGTCATAGCTGTAGTTGGTGATCGCCGCCATCGGATCGATGGACTGGGCCAGGTTGCCATCCTCGTCATAGGCGTAGCGGGTCTGGCTGCGCCTGAAGGTGGCGGTCTGGCTGTCGAACGGCTGGTCGATCAGGGTGGTCCGGCCCATGGCGTCGGATGCGAGCGTCGTTTGGTTGCCCGGCTGATCAGTGATGCCGGCAAGGCGCATCTCGTAGTCGTAGGCGAAGCTCGTATTGCCGGCGTGCGGCAGCAGCGGAGGCAGCGGTTGGCGATCGACCGACCCGTACTTGCCCTGCTGATCCGAGGTCGGCCACGGCCTCTGGGCCAGCCGATCCTGGGAGGCCTGGGCCAGTTCCTGCGGCGTGCGCTCGCGAATCGGCAGCCCCGCGCCGGGAGTGTCAGGGCTGACCTGGCCGGGACCGCTCAAGTTGGGGTCGGGACCGGGCGTGCCGCTTCCCTGTAGGTCATACGTCCACCACTCCGGACGGTTCGTTGTCTGGAGCTGACCGCCGTCGTAGAAAGTGTTTTGGAAAGACTGACCACGCGCATCAGTGATCGTCGTCGGCAACCCATAGTCGTCGCGACCGTAGGTGATCTGCATAGGACCGTTGTAGGAGTACTCGTTCGGGGCGATCGGCAGCGTGACCGTCTGCAACCACCCCTGCGGGTAGTAGGTGTAACGGGTCTTGTACTGACCAGGACTCGTGCAGTCCTGCTGACTCCCGGCCGCCACCCCGTTGGGCTTGGTGATGGCACAGATCTTGCCGTCGTCGCGGCGGTCATAGTGGGTCGTCGGGCCGGTTGGTCCCGTCGCGCTGGGATCGCTACGATCGGTCAGCAAATCGCGACCCTCGAAGGCGTACCGGGCCGTGTAGCTCGTGCCACTGAGGTCGAACTCCCCTCCCGAGATGCTGGCACTGGGGCCTCGGGCGTCCTCGGAGGCGATCAGGTTGTTGTCCTGGTCGAACTGGGCCCGGGCGATGTCGTAGACCGTGCTGGGGGTGCCGTCGAGGTTGACCGCCTGGCGGTTCGTATCGCTCTCGATCTTGTTGTTGGCCGCGTCGTAGACATAACGCTCGCGGAAGGCGCTCCCAGCAGGGTTGGCATTGGCCTCGGCGGCGCTGACGCCGCAGTTGCTCGGGCAGCCGGCGGCATTGGTGGACGGATCGGCCGTCCCGATCACGTTCCCGCGCGCGTCGTAGAAGTAGGAGGTCAGCTGATCGGTGCCGGCGGGGTTGGTCTTGTTCATGACCAGCGGCTCATTGTCCCCGTCGTAGGTCCAGGTCGTCTCATGACCCTGACCCCCGCCTTGACCGAGGGGAAGCTGTTTGTCGATCAGGTTCCCGGCCTCGTCGTAGGTGGAGCTGGTGGTCTCGCTCGAGGTGCTCCCGTCGGCATGGGCCACGGCCGGGGTGTGCTCGGCCTTGAGCCAGTCCATCGGCGTGTAGTCGTAGGTGAACCTGGTGTCCGTTCCCGTCGGCGCGGACTGGTTCTGAGAGCTCTTGAGGTTACCGTTGGCGTCGTAGGTGAAGTGCTTTTGGATGTATATGCCGTTAGTGGAGATCTTCGGCACCCACTGATCGGTGACCCGATCGAGGTTGTCGTAGGCGAACGTCGTCGTAAACGGCGTCGTCTGGCTGGTGCTAGAAGGATCGTGGGCCCGCGGATCGGTGCTGTTGAGCAGGTTCCCGACCGCGTCGTAGCGGTAGTGATAGGAATAGGTGGCCCCCGGCTGGGTCTTGGTCGTGGGCAAGCCGTTGGGCTCGGGGCTGCCGCCGGAGCTGTAGCCGTACTTCGTGTCCTGGCCCAAGGGATCGATCTGATCGGTGACCAGCCCGTGGCCGTCGGCGTAGCTGCCGCTCGGCGTGTCGTAACGGGTGTTCGAGACCTTTCCGGCCGGGTCGGTGACTTGGGTGACCAGGCCATCCGCCGGGGTCGTGGGATCGAGCTGGAAGGTGTATTTCTGGCCGCGGGCGGTGGTCAGGCCGGTCGGGTCGGAGACGAACTGGCCCCCGGAGTCGACGTTGTTGTCTGCCAGCAGCGTCCCTGGGCTGTGCTGGTAGTCGATGTGGACGTCGCGCCAGCATTGCGACTCCCCGAGCTTGGCCGGACCGCAGCGGTCGACCAGACGTCCGTTGAGGTCGTAGGTAAACGTCGTAGTCACCTGATCGGAGCTCACTCCGGCGGCCTCGACCAGCTGGGCCAACGTGTTGGCCGGCCCACTGTTCCCGCTGCCGCTGAGGCCGTTCCAGGTCGTTTGGGTCTCGCGCCGGTTGGCCCCCTGCTCTGAGGTCGGCGCGACCTCATCGGTCGGCCGCCCGTACGCGTCCATCGTCTCGAGCCAGTGATCGGGCCTGGAGCCGCTGACCGTTCGTGGGCCATTGACGTCGGCGGTTGGGTTCTTGTTTGAGTCCTGGTTGTAGGCAAATGTGGTGTTGCCGCCACCCCGGTCGGCGACCGCGATCACGCACTTGGGCTCGAGCCCGACCAAGGCACCGGTGCTGCTAATCGTGCTCGAAGAGAAAGTCGACGGGCAGGGATTGGAGTTGGCACAGCTATTGCCCGGGGCGCAGTAGCTGATCCGGGTGTTGTTCTGGTTAGGGTCGGTGATCTGGGTCAGCCCAGGCGGGATCAGCGCGTCCGTCAGCTCCGGTCCCGCGATCGGTTGCAGCTGGGCTGCCGGAGGCTGGGAGTCCTGGCCCCCGCAGGCCGAGCCCGGGGGCACTGGGGAGCTCGTGCCCCCGCCATAGCAGAACGTGAAGGCGCGGGCGTCTGGTGTGCCGTAGGCCTGCGTCATCGTCCGCAGGTTGGCGAAGCCGACCAGAACTCCGGGAGGCGGGGGCGACACTACGTAGTCGAAGTGCAGGTCGCGGCCCGCGTGATCGGTGATGTCGGCGACCTGACCGGTGCTGTTGTACCCGACATGGACTGCTCGCCCGTTCTGATCGATGACGTCGGTCACCTGCTCGACGCACGCGAGTCCGACACAGACCGGGCTCAACGGTTTGAGCTTGAAGGTGATGGTGTTGTGATGACGATCCTGGATCGAAGTCTCATAACCGCCCTGATCGAAGAAATAGGTCACCCCGTCCGGGCGGCTCATGGCCCACGTCCTGGTCTGATCCGAAGCGCTGTACTTGCGCAGGTAGAGGAAGACGCCTGGCGGCTCGAGGTAGTGCTGATGGCTCGAGTCACCCGGGTCGGCCATATAGATGTGCCGGGTGCCGTCCGTGTCGGTGAAGGCGATCTTGGCCTGCGGCCAGGGCAGGTTGGCGCCTGTGAGGTCGAGCGGCTCGTTCAGCCGGGTCGGGCCCGAGATCCCCAGCGAGAATCCCTGCCCGAGCTGGTTGTATTCCTGCGAGGGGAGCAGATTCCCCGTGGTGGCGTCGGTGCCCGAGGGGGCGATGTCGCCGATGCGGTGCTGGGAGTTGTAGGTCACCTCGACGAAGGTCGACAACCCTTGCCCCGGGTTGACCATCGGCACCACGTCCCAGACGGCGTTGCCGGTGGCCACATTGACGCGCAAGCGACTGCCGGCCCCTGTTTCGACCGTGCGGTACTGGTAGTACTTCTCCAGCCCAAGCTGATCGTTTTGCAACAGATCGCCGTTGGGCCCCAAGCTGATGGGCGGTTGGGTGTTCACGTGGAACGTGACCGTCGGGCTGACGTGACCGGGCACCTGGTCCGTGGTCCATACGTCGACGCGATGTGTCCCTTTTGGATAGTCGAGATTGTTGAACACGTAGTTCGTGTCGAACGTCCGCGTGCAGTTGCCATCGGGGGTGCACTGGCCGGGGATAACCGTGGGCTGCCCGCTGTCGACGCTGACGTTCACGTTCCGGATGCCGCTCCCGGGTCCCGGGTCGACGGCGCGGATGTGCATCGGGTATGTGATCCCGTTCAGCTGCGGCGGGTTAGGGTTGCCCTCGGTCCGCGCGTCGTAGAGCGGGCCCGAGAGGACAGGCGCCTGGGGATTCTCGTTGTCGACCTTGATCGTGACCGGCGGCGACGCCGTGTCGTAGCCAAGAAGGCTCTGGGCGTGCCCCTGGACCGTGTTGGTGCCCTCCGGCAAGCCGGAGAGATCATAGTTCTGCGACGTCGCCGATTCGGGGCAGATTGCGGCCGATCGGTAATTGGGGATTCCCGCCATACCCGTCGACGTCTGGACCGGGCCGTTCGGGCAATTGGCGTTCTGGCTGGCGATCTGGGACCCGCTGTTGGTGACGCTGAAACCACCCAGGCCGAGTCCTGGTTGTTGGGCCGAGACGGTGAAATTCGTCGGGCCGGCCTGGACCCATGCGCTGGGGGCATTGGCAACGGTGACGTTCTGCGGCGGTGCGACGTCGTCGAAGATGACCTGCGCACCCTTAATCATGGAGTAGGCCCAGCCGTTGGTGTAGGAGCTCAGCGTGCCCAGTCCGAACTCGAACAGGTTGTTGTCACCGACGTGGTTCGGATCGCATAGTGGAGGGTTGGAATTGTTGCTGTCCGAGCCGCCTCCTGACGCGGGGCAGAAGGTCATCATCACATTGGCCAAGGCGTAACCGTTGCCGTAGAAGTCGCCTCCGCCGGAGTTCGTCATGTTTCCCTGGGCGCCGCGGTAGCCGTCGTTGGTGTAGACCGCCTGGCCGTATGGGTTGTGGGGATAGAACTCGGCCACGAAGTAGGTATAGGGATATCCCGGCGCCGAGTAGATGCCGATCAGGTCGACGCGATTGATGTAGCCCGTGAATGGCGTGCCGAGCGAGTTGCTTCCCGACGGTGACCACGGTCCGGAGCCGATCCACCAGTAGCCCGCGTAACCGGCGCTTGCGGTCGTGCTCGTCACCGCCAGACGGTCGGGGTAGCCGTTTGCTGGAGATAGGAACGAGAAGTAGCCCGGGTTGCTCGGGTAGGCGCCTGTTTGCCACGCGCCGCTGGAGGGGAAGCCGGAATTGGGGTTACCGGCATACCCGTTCTGATAGCCATACCAGGCGCGGAACCCAGCGAGGTAAGGGTCGACCTCGATGGGATAGTGCACGTCGGCGTTGCGGTGGGGTATGTGAAGGATCAGTCGGTTACCACTGAGGCGGAACGAGCCCGGCACCGCGATTCCATCCGCGTCATGGATCGCCGGTGGCGCAATGAGATAGGCCACGGACCCGCCTTGGTCAATTTCGATGCCTCCGGCGACCTGGGTGCTTGGTCGCATGGTCATGCCCGCCGGAAGGGTGAAGTCGAGTGCGTTGTCCTGCGGGCTGTTGGCCGAGCGCAGATACCAGAACGTCTCCAGTCCAGTCGGTGTCGGCTGGACGGCGAAGTCCGTGTCTGTAGCGCTGTTGGCGAAGAAGAGGCGGTTGCCGACCAAAACGGGGGGTCGGGCCTGGGCGTGGTCGACAGGCCGAAGGGCTATCCCGCCGGGCAAGGTGACGCCCTGAGCCAGTTGGCTGGCCACCGTAAACGGGAGGAAGGGATGAAGGGGGGCAAAGCTGTTCCCGCGCTTTTTGAGCGCGAGGGACAAGAGGGCCGGTCGGGACGCCGGGTGGGACGCGGCGCTGGGCACGATGAGGGGCGTCATTGACCTGACGAGCAGGTGCTTGCCGTTCGGCGCCGAGACGACCGCGGAATAGCGGCCGAGCGGACGGTCGAGATGAACGCCGGGCGAGACGCTCAGAGGCTGCTGTCCCGTGTGGTCGATGTGAAAGCTCTTGACCGCGAGCGCGATGGCGGCGCCTGCCGTGAGGTGGCGGTAAGCGGAGCGAGACCGCAGGCGTTGGGACCGGCGCGCACGAGTTGGCAATGCCGGCCGCTCCCGAGCCACCGCTTCGCTAGAGCGCAGGCCACGAGCCACGGCGGCGGGATCGATCACAGCTCGGGGCACTCGCTGAACGCGCCGGCCGTGGCTGGCGAAGACGGCGAACGCGGTGCCGGTCAACCCGAAGGTCAGGACGATGACAGCTCCCAGAAGCCGGGCTCGTCCAACTGGAGGGCCGACGATCGTGCGGGCTAGGCGGACCAGACCGAGCCGGAACGGCCGCGACAGTCGAGCGGGCTCGATACGCAACAGGCCGATGATGGCGGCACCCGCCAAAGCCGTCGTCCAGAACAGCATTAGCGGCACCGCCCTCGCCGCTCGGCTGACCCCAGCGTGGCGCTCGCTTGATTCGTGCGTGAGCGCCGCCACCTTGGCACCCGCCGCTCGCGTTCTCAGGTCGGGAGCGCGTTGGTCATGCTGTCGCGGCCAAGAAACGACGAAGCCTCCGTGGGAACGGGCTCGGACCTTGCCGCGCGGCGAGCCCAGCTAACGGGAAGTCGAGCGGCAGGTGTTGCTGCATCACTTTGCCAGGGCGGACGGTCATTGTCTGTCCCTATTTTTCGGACAGTTACTGTCCCCTAGATGGGGGACTCCGGCCGCGCCCTGGATGGGCCAGCAAGCTCAATGGCGGCCTCGCTCCCGGGGCAAATCTGCCGACCGCGGACTGGTCTCCGCAGCCCGAATGGCTGCGGTCTTACCGGCGCGCAATCTCTCTGGGCGCGATAAGGCTGATCAAGAACTGGGACGGGCGTGACGACTCTCGGGCCAGCGCGGTAACCCGTCGCTCCGGATGCCGATCGCATCGCCGTGGCGCGGGTTGTTGCCGTAGAGCGACGATCCGCATTCACCGCAAACCATTTCTCGCCGCCATCGCGGGGCTTCCAGACCCGCAATTTATCTTGGCCCGAGACAATGTGAAAGGAGCCGGGGGCTGGATGCGCGCTCGCCGACGCCGCCGTGCCGCTGCGGCGCTGGCACCGCTTGCAATGGCAGTAACTCGCACCCACGAGCGGGGCGGTGACCTCAAAAGTGATCGCACCGCAGTTGCAACCGCCGGTCAGCGGCAAGCGCATTCTGACCACCTCCTGATCGCCGGGATGTACTCATGGGACCGGGCATTAGCGTGTGAGCCTTCCAGCCAGTTCGAGTAGGTCGCCCGCCGATCCATCAGCGTCGGGATCTTCGCGGCGGAGAGTTTGCTCCATACTCAAGGGGACCGTCGACGAAGGCGGTTCGTAGGCCTGAGCGTCGCGCCGCGACGAGGTCCAGCGGATGAGCGGCCACAAGCATGATGTCGGCCGGTTCCAGGCCGAGCAGCGCCGGCGCGACCCGATAGACGTCGGCCGCCGGCTTGTAGGCCCGGACCAAGTCGGCCGAGATCAAGCAGTCAAAGCGCAGATCGCCGTGGCGGGTCAGGTCAACAAGCAGAGCCAGGTGGCCGTTGGAGAGCGCGCCGATGATGAGCTCGCGTCGTAACGCCTGCAGGCCCTCCCGCACATCAGGCCACGGAGCGAGTCGATGCCAGGCGCTGACGATCCCTCGTTGTTCGCGTGGAGCGAGGTCCAGTCCGCGCTCGCTGAGCAAGGCGGCGAGGGCGGCCAAATGAAGGTCATCAAAGTTCCCCCACGGCCGCCTGCCCTCGTTGACCTCGGCCGTCATCGGCCAAAAGCGGGCCCGCCAACCGTCGGCTAACTGTTCGGCATCGTCAGGCACCCCGCATGATCGAAACGCGTCGGCAATTCCCGATCGCCAATCAACCAGCGTCACAAAAACATCAAAGACCAGGGCGCGCACAGCCGTGTGTTAGCACGGCGGAGATACTACTCACGCCCGCTGCGTCGTCGATGGCCGACCGCTGCTTGAGGTTTGCTCGCCGCAGGCCCTGAACCCTGCGCGGTCGGCAGGCCGGACCCGGATCTATGCGAGCCTGACAGTTCAGCCAGGCACCGGGACGGGCTCGCGGACAAAGGCGGCGATCGCGGTGGCCAAGGCCGCGGGCTGGTCCTCGGGAACGAAAGTGTAGGAGTCCGGGATGACCTGCAACCGGGCGTTGGGGAGATCGGCACCGAAGCGTCTGGGATAGGAGAGTGGGAAGAGCTTGTCGTCGCCGGCCCAAGCCAAGAGCACCGGCTTGGCAACGCTTAAGTTGCTCTGCCGCTTCGAGCGTGTAGCGCTTATCCACAGCCCGCAGGAACTTGCGCAGGTCGCGGCGCACGCCAGCCGACTCCCGTCCGGGGCGCAGATACGCATCCATGACGGCGCGCTCGGGCAGGCCCTTCTTCATTGATCCGCCATGCCCAATAGGCAGGTTCTGCGCCCAGCGCAGGCGCATCAGTTGCGCGGAGACCCAGATCGATCCGGGGAGGATCGACAGCCACTCCAAGGGTTTGAAGATCGGGGGCAGGAAACGCTCGTAGAGCTCACAGGAGTTGAGGAAGAGCCGGTCCACCCGCTCAGGGGCTGTGACCGCGACCATCTGGGCGATCGCGCCGCCGCTGTCGTTGCCAATCAAGGTCGCGGTCTGCAGTTCGATGGCGTCCATGAAGTCCAGGACCATCTGCGCCAGGCCAGGTAACGAGAAGTCGGCCTCGGGATCCATGGCAATCGAGTGGGCTCCCAGGGGCCAGTCGGGCATGATGCAGCGAAAGTCCCGAGCCAGCGGCGGCGTCGTCTTGCGCCACAGGGCGCTGTTCATGACGATGCCGTGGATGAAGAGCAGCGGTTCGCCGCTGCCTTCTTCGTGATAATGGATTGTTCCCTGCGGTAGGTGCGCGGCCTGTTTCATCACGACTCCTTTTGGTCTTACCGACGGTGCAAGCTCAGGCAGTCGCCGCCTCCTCTCGGGGGTCACGGGGAGAACGCCGGGGCCGGTTAGGCGGTGGTCTTCTCGGTCTCGCGAACGAAGGTCGCGATCACTTGCGAGAGGCGCGCGGGCTGGTCTTCCATCGAGAACGTTCGGGCGCCCTCGATCCATTCCAGCCGGGCGTTGGGCAACTCTCGTGCCAGCCTCTCGGCGTGCTCGGGTAAGAAGAAGCGGTCTTCGCGCGACCAGGCGATCAGGGCTGGCTTGTTGAAGCTCGAAAGCTGGTCAGCGGCCTCGTTGAGATGGCGCTTGTTGAAGATGCGCAGAAACTTGAGCGTGTCGACTAGGACGCGGCGGTCTTCGAGACAGGGAAGGATCCAGGTGTCCTCGACGGTGCGGTCGACCTGGCGATTGGCCAGCCAGCCAAAGGCGTTGGGCAGGCGTCGCGGGGCCCTCCACCGCATCGGCGCAAACAGGAGCGGGACGAGCGGCGCCATCGACGGCATCAGTTTGAGATGGAAGAACATCGGAGGTGGGAAGTTGTCGCGGTAATCGCACGAGCAGAGGACGAGGCGGCCGAAGCGCTCTGGGCGGCGGGTGACGATGTACTGGCAGATCGCCCCGCCCGTGTCCTGCCCGACGAGGGTGATGTCGTCGAGCCCGAGAGCCTCGATCGCCTCGACGATCATCTCGACAAGACCCTGTTCGCTGAGGTCGGCATCGGGGTTCATGGGCAGGACATGGGAACCGAAGGGCAGATCGAGGGCCACGCAGTGGAACTCTTCGGCCAGGCGCGGGATGACCTTGCGCCAGAGGTTGGCGTTGACAAACCCCCCATGGACAAAGACGATCGACGAGCCCTGACCGGACTCGAAATAGCGCAACCGACCTTGGGCGACGTCAACCTCGCGCTGAGTCCCGAGCGCCGGGTCGCGCCAGCTGGCTTTGGCTCTCATGTCCTTCCTTCCACGGATCTTGGACATCGATCGTCAGGGCTCAGGTCAAAAAGCGGTTGAGGCGGCCGACGAGCCAGTCAGGGCGCTCTTCGGGGATGAAGTGTCCGCAGTCGGGGACCAGCTCCATGACCATCTCGTCGGCAAAGTCGCGGTAGCTATGCGGAAGTCGCCGCGTCAGAGGATCGTGTTCTCCGTTGAGGTGCAGGGTCGGAACCCGCTGGTGCAACAAGCGGTAATGGCGCGCAAAGTGGGAGATCTCGTGGAGGACGACGTTGCGATCAAAGCGCCAAGTGGCATTGACCGCCGCTGGGCGGCGAATGGCATCGAGATAGACGGCCAACTCGCGGTCCGAAAAACGCCCGCGGTGTCTCCACGTCCGCAAGCAATGCGCCGGCACATCGACTTGGTGCATGCCAAAGCCCCTCAGGGCGGCCAGGAAATAGATGTGCCAGGGCCGCACATAGACGGGCAGCGGTGATCCTTTCGCTGCCCATGGATGGACGCCGCCCAAGCCGACGTATTGATGGAAGCGCTCGGGCCAGGTCAGGCAGACCTGGTAGCCGGTGACGTTGCCCCAGTCATGTCCAACCATGCGAGCCTGAGCAATCCCGAGCTGATCCATCAGGTCGACGACATCGCGAGCGAGGCGGGGGAAGGAGTAATTGTCAGCCGGCGTGGTCGACCAGCCGAGTCCGCGGACGTCCGGACAGATGACCCGGTAGCGCTCGGCCAGAGGACCGATGAGCTCGCGCCAGCTCCACCAATGCTGGGGCCAGCCGTGGAGGAGGATGAGCGGCTCCCCGCGGCCGGCCTCGGCGTAATGGAGGCGCAGCCCATCGACCCAGACGTAGCGATGGACGACACCGTCGAGCTCGGGCAGGGGGAGGTCGGCCGCAGCCGGGGAGGGTGTCGCCTTCCAGGTCAGCGGCGGTGGTGGATGAGCAACGTTTGCCGAGACAGCCATCAGATCCGCGGTACGATAGCGAGCGCTCGCTATTCAGTCAACCTGGCTCTGCTCTCGACCTCCCGTCGGGCTATGGTCATCAGGTGGCTGCGAAATCTGCTCCCAGCGAACGAAGAACACGGACCCGCCAGCGACTGATCACGGCCGCCGGCGAGGTGGTGGCCGAGGAGGGTTTCCACGCCGCCTCCGTCGATCTCATCGCCGAGCGGGCCGGCCTCTCGATCGGCGCCCTCTACTCGAACTTCAGCGGCAAGGACGATCTGCTTCTGGCCGTCTTCGACAGCCACGTTCAGTGGTTTGAGGAGCAGGCCAATGCCGCGATCCAGGATCCCGACCTCGCTCGGGCGACAACCACCTGGCTTGCTCTCTCCGGGGAAAGCGCCGACCAGTTCCTCATCTTCATCGAGTTTTGGGCCTACGCTGTCCGCCAGCCGAAACTGCGCACGCAGTTCGCTAAGCGCATGGCGCAAATGCGCGCCGAGGTAGCAAAGGCCGTCGAGCGCGCGGCGGCCGGGCGTGGCATCACGCCGCAGTTGCCAAGCGAGCTCGTCGCCTTGCTCGCGCTGGCTATCGGACGCGGCGTCGCCTTGGAGAAACTCGTGGATCGAAAGTCCGTCCCAGACGAAACTGTCGGCCAACTATTGGCCGGGCTGCTCGGCTCCTGAGCCCGGATCGTTTGTGCCCGGGCTTTTGCACTGGCTCACAGGCGTGGGAGACTAGGGTTTGCTCCGACCGGGCCTGTCTGCCCGCGCGGACTGGCCCGGTCGGCGCCCTGTTTGCCCGCCAGAAGGCCTCATCTCAGCCGGGTCAGAGTCTCGGTCCGGCGTTGCCCATCGAGACTCGTCCATAGATGAGCGACCGCGTAGGAGCGCCACGGTCGCCAACGTTCGGCC
>Ga0307477_10002251_pt1 | contig 15091 bp, 14 predicted proteins | sample atmos_gasesECM2C_FD_203316 | JGI IMG/M metagenome (GOLD analysis project Ga0307477, IMG submission 203316) | Hardwood forest soil microbial communities from Morgan-Monroe State Forest, Indiana, United States - atmos_gasesECM2C_515 | ecosystem: Environmental > Terrestrial > Soil > Temperate...
GGAATTGGCCGCGTGCGATGCGCCCGCCTACCGTGATGTCCTGCGCCGGCTGCAAGAACAGCCGCACCCCCGGAACCTGCGCCAGTTTCGGGCGCAACCGGTCGATGATCTGCGAAGCCGAAACGTTGCGGTCATCGCGCAGCTTCAATCCAATAATGAACCGGCCGGTATTCTGGGTATTGCCGTAGCTTGGTCCGAAGAACGAGCCGAAATCGGCGACGTCCGGGTCCTGCGCGATCACATCGGAAAGCTCGCGCTGGATCTGCCGCATCTTGTCCGGCGAAACGTCTTGTCCCGCCTCGGAAATGCCGAGGATCATGCCGATGTCTTGAACCGGAAAGAAGCCTTTCGGCATCATGACGAACAGCACGCCGGTAACGGCAACCGTCGCCAGGAAAACCATCAGGGTGGTGAACTGATGGCGCAACACCAGATCAAGGCTGCGACGATAGCCGTCGAGAATGAAATCGAAGCCGCGCTCAATGATCCGATAAAGCCGGCCATGCTCTCGGTCGTGTTCGCTGACCAGAAACCGCGAGCACAACATCGGCGTCAAAGTCAGCGAAACCACGATAGAAACGACGATTGAAGCCGTAACGGTGATGGCGAATTCGTGGAATAGCCGTCCGACAATGCCGCTCATGAGCAACAGCGGGATGAACACCGCGATCAGCGACACGCTGATCGACAGAACCGTAAATCCGATTTCGCGAGCGCCCTTGATCGCCGATTGTAATGGCGTCGTGCCGGCCTCCAGATGCCGGAAGATGTTTTCGACCACGACGATGGCATCGTCGACCACGAAACCGACTGCGATGGTCAATGCCATCAGCGACAGGTTGTCGAGACTGAAGCCGGCGAGATAGATGATGCCAACGGCGCCAAGCAGCGACAACGGCACCGCGGCGCCGGGGATCAGCGTCGCGTGGATGCTGCGAAGGAACAAGAGAATAACCAGCACGACCAGCACGCAGGTCAACGCGAGCGTGAATTCGACGTCCTTGACCGAGGCGCGGATGGTCTGCGTGCGATCGACGATCGTGGTCAGGTGAATGCCGGGTGGGATCAAAGCATGCATCCCCGCCAGGGCTTTTTTGATGTTGTCAACCGTATCGATCACGTTGGCGCCGGGCTGCTTGAACACCAGCAGGGTCACCGCGGTCTGCTGGCGATGCAGCGCGCCGAGCGTTACGTCCTGAGGTCCTGCAATCGCCTGCCCGACGTCTTCGACGCGAACTGGGGCGCCGTTGCGATAGTCGATGATGACCTTGTTGAAGGCTTCCGGCTCGGTGAGCTGGTCGTTGGCGACAATCGTGAAGCTTTGTTGGGGGCCGAGGATCGTGCCTTTGGCGGCATCGGTTGTGGCGTTGGCGAGTGCCGCGCGCACGTCGGCGAGCGTCAACTGACGGGCGGTCAGTTTGGCCGGGTCGACCTGCACGCGAATGGCAGGACGTTGCTGGCCGCCGATGATCACCTGCGCAACGCCGGCAATCTGCGAAATCTGCTGCGCGACAACGTTCTCGGCGAAATCGTCAACCTTGGTGAGCGGGAGGGTCTCCGAATTCGCGGACACGATCAGGATCGGCGAGTCGGCCGGATTGACTTTGCGGTAGGTCGGCGGCGTGGAGAGATTTTTGGGCAGCTGTGCACCGGCCGCTGTGATCGCCGCCTGCACGTCCTGCGCGGCGCCGTCGATATTGCGATTGAGATCGAATTGCAGCGTCACCACGGTCGAGCCCAGCGAGCTCACCGAGGTCATCTGCGACACGCCGGCAATCTGGCCGAACTGCCGCTCCAGCGGCGTTGCGACGGTCGCCGCCATGGTCTCCGGGCTGGCGCCCGGAACGGTGGCGAGCACCTGAATGGTCGGAAAATCGACCTGCGGCAGCGGCGCGACCGGCAACAGTGGAAACGCGACAATGCCAACCAGCGCCAGGGCGGCCATCAACAATGACGTGGCGATCGGCCGCCTGATAAAAACTTCCGAAAAATTCATCCGGAATTATCCGGCTGCTGCGCCACGGGGGTTTTTGGCGACCGGATCGCGACATGGGTCCCGACATCGAGCCGCGATTGCCCGTCGAGAACGACGGTCTCGCCGGCATTAAGGCCTTTGGTGGCAATGACAACGTCTTCGTCTGCCTGGAATGCTTCGATCGGTCTCTGCTCGACTGTCTCGTCAGCCTTCACGACCCAAACGTAATAGCCCTCGGGACCGCGCTGCAGCGCGATTGCAGGTATTGTGACCACGTTCTTGCGCGTGGTGATGAGCAATTGCACGCGCACAAATTCGCCAGGCCATAGCCGCTGATCGTCGTTGGGGAATTCTGCTTTTAGCTGAATCGTGCTGGTTGTCTGATCGATCTGATTGTTGATCAGCAGCAGTTTGCCGTCGGCGAGCTGGTTTTTGCCGTCCTGATCGAACGCCAACACCCTGACTTCACCGCGCAACATGGCTTCGCGGACTAGTCCGAGATAGCTCTGCGGCAGCGTGCAAATCACTGTGGTCGGCTTGATCTGCGTGAGCACGGTGAGCGGATTGACGTCAGTCGTGTGAATGATGTTGCCGACATCGATCTGCCGGAAACCGACCACGCCGTCGATCGGCGCGGTTATCGTCGCATAGTCGAGTTGCGTTTGCGCCGCCTCGATAGCGGCCTGATCGGCATCGATGGTCGCTTTGGTCGTATCGACCTTGGCCTGCTGCAAATCGACGTTCTGCTGGGTCTCGAAACTCTTGAGCGCCAAGGCCTTAAATCGCGCCAAGTCCTTCTGCGCCGCGATCATCTGCGCTTCGTCCTGACTCTTTTTTGCTATCGCCTGGTCGAGGGCGGCTTTGAGCGGCGCCGGATCGATCTTGGCGAGAACGTCGCCTTGATGCACCTCCTGGCCCTGGCGGAAATTGATCGAGACGATTTGGCCGTTGACCTGAGCGCGGATGGCAACGGTGTTGAGCGCCTGGACCGTTCCCAGTGCGTGAGAATAAATCGGCACGTCATGGACGGCCGCTTCAGTGACGGTCACCGGGACCGAAGGGCGCGCCGGCGGTTGCGCCGCCTGTGAAGTCGTGTGCCGCCAGAAAATTATCGCGGCAGCCAAGGAGGCGAACGCGATCCCGGCAACAATGAAAAAAATCTGTCGGGAATCTCGCCCGGTTATTCGCATTCCCATGAGCGTAGCTATAGCTGGCTTTCCTTAGCGCTCAAATGCCGAAATTACGCCAAATCCGGGCTTCTCCCGGCTGGCGCGTGTGCCGTGCGCCTAATATAGCGACTCGGGAACAGCCGGCGCATTAAACTTAATTAAGATAGCGCCGCCTGCTCCATTAACATTGTCGATTCAACGCCGCAGGCGAGGCCTAGTTCTCAAGCCATTCTTGAGTCCGGTTCGTCCCGGCAATGGTTTGTCGCCTTGCCGACCCGCCCCGGTCCGTGCCGACGGGTCCCCTTACAGCCGCCTGATGAGCCCGGCGATGGCCGCTATGAGGGCCAACACCAGCAACACCGGAAACCAGATCAGCGCAGCCCCGATCAGCAACAGCAGGAACACGCCGCCAAACAGCGCCAGTACGAGCAACAGTAGCGCAAAGCCAAGCGGCCCGATGCGGCTGACATAAATGCGGTGCGTGCCGCGACGAAATCCGTCGTTTGGCGGCCAGCGCGAATCCCGGTTGGGCCAATCATTGCCCGGCGGAATGATTTCAGGCTCTCGGCGCGGCCGCTCGGGCTGGTCTCGATTGCTTGGCATGTCGGGTGGCGGCGCGACGATCAAGTTAGCGGCGGCGAGGACTGGACGGTTCTCTCGTGATGGTCGTGGAGAAACTTCGCCAATTGCTCGCGCAAGCTCTCGTCTTGCTCGCCTTGGTGACCGAGCAGCACGGCGCGCTCAAACAATTGCTGCTGCAGATCATGCGGCAATTCGCTCCACAAATCCGCCGCGGCGGCACCGAGCACGAGCAAGTAGCGTCCGGCAATGTCGTTGACGACTTGATCGGAATGTTTGCTCATTGGCGAACTCATAACTGTAAGGAACTCATAAACTGTAAGATGGGCGCACTTGCTCAATCGCCGTTGCCTTACGCGGCATATCAAAAGCCGCGGGCGCCATCGGCCATACTGGGCCCGTTATCAACCTAAAACAATAGCTGGCGGCTTTGTTCCGATCGTCATCGTCCGTCGCCGGCCGCGGCAGGGGCCCTATTGACCTGTTCTTTGGCAAAGCCTGCGGTCGTAGCATAGCCGCGTACGATAGCTTTCCGCTCCTCATAAGAAAGCACCGCGTCGATATCGGTAAATCCTTCAGGTGCGCGTTCTTCGACCGCGTCGATGACGCCTTCCGGTCCGCCGCTTCGATTCATTTGCACGATTTGCGCCGTCGGCGGCAAGCGATCGCGCTCATAGGCCCACAGCGCCTGCATGGGGTGCTCGGCTGCAATCAAATGGTCGGCAAGAGCGCGGGCGTCAAGAATGGCCTGTGAGGCGCCGTTCGAACCGACCGGATACATCGGATGCGCGGCATCGCCGAGCAGCGTGACGCGTCCGAATGACCAGCGCGGCAGCGGATCGCGGTCGCACATCGGGTATTCCCAAAATTCCGGCGTTGCCGCGATCAAGGCTTGCGCATCGACGTGCCGAATTTCGAATCTCCGTATGTGCGGCTCGAGCTCTTCAATGCGCCCGGGGCGCGACCAGTCCTCCTTGCGCGGCGGCGGCGTCGAGCCGTCGCCTATTTTAGCGACCACCGCCCAGTTGGTGAGCCGCAGATCCTCGCGCGCGCCTTCAGCGATCGGATAGACGACGAGCTTGGCCGCCATGCCGCCGGCCACGATCATGGAGCGGCCGGTCAAGAATCGCGGCCATTCGATCGCGCCGCGCCACAGCATGGCGCCGTTCCAGCGCGCCGGACCCTCACTGGGATAAAGCGCTTCGCGCGCCGCCGAATGAATACCGTCGGCACCGATCAAGACGTCGCCGGAAGCGGTGGCACGGTGAGCGCCAGTCCGGTCAAAGAAATAGGCGGTGACGCCGGATTCATCCTGACGGAAGGCGCCGAGGCGATGGCCGGTATGGATATGCTGCTCGCCGATCCGTTCGCGCACGGCGTCATGGATCACGCCCTGCAGCCGGCCGCGATGGATCGAAAACTGCGGCACGTCATAGCCGGCGTCGAGCCCGCGCGGTTCGCGCCAGATCTCCTGACCGAAGCGATTGGTATAGAACAGCTCGTAGGTGCGGATCGCGACCGCATCGAGCCGTTGCAAAAGGCCGAGTGTGCCAAGCTCCTTGATCGCATGCGGCAGCGTATTGATGCCGACGCCAAGCTCGCGGATCTGGTCGGATTGCTCGAACACCTCGCATTGGATGCCGCGTGCGTGCAGCATCAGCGCGGCGGTGAGTCCGCCAATGCCGCCGCCTGCGATAATGACTTTCATGGTAGTCAGAGATCGGATGTCAGATTTCGGATGTTGAAAAACTATATCAGATTACCCTGACTCTGACTTCTCATCTCCAACATCTGAGAACCGATTTATTCCGGCTGGATGCCGGCCCTGCGGATTACGTCACCCCAGCGCTGCGTCTCTTCTTTGACGAAGGCGCTCGCCTCGGCGGGCGTGCCGCCACCAGGGCCGATGCTCAGCGCGGCAAAGCGCTCGCGTAGGCCAGGATCGAGCATCGCCGCATTGGCGGCAGCATTGAGCTTGGCGATGATCGCGGGCGGCGTTTTCGGCGGCGCGGTGATGGCGTGCCAGGTATCGGAGATGCAGCCGTGGACGCCGACCTCTTCCAATGTCGGAATATCCGGCAGCGCAGGCACGCGGTCCTTCACGGTGACGGCGAGAATGCGCGCCTGTCCGGATTTGTTCAGTTCGATCGAGGTGGCAAGTTCATTGAACATCAGGTCGACATTGCCGGCGAGCAGATCGTTGACCGCCGGAGCGGTGCCTTTGTACGGCACGTGCGTCAGCTTGGTGCCGGTGATCGACTGAAACAATTCGGCAGTGGTGTGCGAGGTGGTGCCGATACCTTGCGAAGCATAGTTGATCTTGCCGGGATTGGCTTTGGCGTAGGCGATCAGTTCGGCCACGCTCTTGGCCGGGAAATCCTTGCGGACGAGAACGACGTTCGGCACGTGCGACATGATCACAACCAGAACGAGTTCCGCGGGCTCATAATTGAGCGACTTATAGAGGAACGCGGCGGTTGTGATCGGCGCCGGCTGCGACGCGAGCAGGGCGTAGCCGTCCGGCTCGGCCTTGAACACCGTTTCCGCGGCGAGGCTGCCGCTCACACCCGGTTTGTTTTCGACGATGAGCGGCTGACCGAGCGTCGTGCGCATCTTGTCGGTGACAATGCGGGTGATGGTATCGACGCCACCGCCCGCGGGCACCGACACGATCACCCGGATCGGACGATCGGGAAATTCGGCCGCGCGCGCCGCGGCAGCCAGCGGCAGCGCCGCTGCGAGCGAAACGACGATAGCCAAACGCCGCAACATTGAAGGTCCCCGAAATTGCATCGGTGATGCCATAGCCCAGATCAGGCGTTGAGTCCCGCGGCGTGCTGCCGCTACAAGTATCGGCGGGGAGGATACCGCATGAGCAAGCTTGATTTCGTTCTCGAGGAGTTGGTTACCGCCAATCGCATTCTGGCCAATGAAGGCATCGTCGATTCATTCGGCCATGTCAGCGCACGCCACCCGGAAAATCCCAAGCATTACCTGTTGTCTCGCGCGCGCGCGCCCGAGCGCATCGAGCGCGCCGACATCGTCGAATATACGCTCGAGGGCGAAGCGATCGATAAAAAAGCGGCGGCGCCCTACGTGGAACGCTTCATCCACGGCGCGATCTATGAGGCGCGGCCGGAGGTGCATGCCATCGTGCATAACCATTCGCCGAGCGTCATTCCGTTCGGCGTCACGACAAAAAAGCTCAAGCCGTTCCTGCACATGTGCGCCCATATCGGCCACGAAGTGCCGACTTGGGATTCCCGCGACAAATTCGGCGATACCACCTTGCTGGTGAGCGACATGGCGATGGGCCGCGATCTGGCGCGGCTTCTTGGCGCGCATCCGACCACGCTGATGCGCGGCCACGGCGCCACCGTGGTCGGCCGTTCGGTCCGCCATGCCGTGTTCGTTTCGGTCTATCTGGAAGTCGGCGCCAAGCTGCAGATGCAGGCTATGGCGCTTGGCGAGATCAAATTCTTAAGCGCCGGCGAAATCGACCAGATCGTCGGACGGCTCAACGACTACACACTCAACCGCGCCTGGGAAAACTGGGCGCGCCGCGCCGGACGGGAAATGCAGGACACGTAGATCGCCCGAGCCGGTGCGGGGCGATCGCTCGCGCTTCGCCTCAAATACGGCTCAACAGCGACCGTCAAAACATGACGCAGCGATAAAGAAGACCAAACGTGTAAAAGGAGATCGAGTAGTCCTCGTTCATGATACTACCGTTTACGCTGTAGCTCGGGGCCTGACTTGCGGGCGGATTTAATGGAGGCGATGTACTTCCACGAGTGAAGCCGCCGCCAACATATTCGATTTCTTGACCGGTCAGAGGACGTGGTGCTGCCTCAATCTTAGCCGTCATTATACCCTCGCGATTTTGCTGATCGCACCGTGAGTGACGAAAAGCTAATGCGCACGCACGCCATGTTAGTGACGGTTGAATGCCTTCAATAATGAGAATTTTTCAATCAGAGACGCCGATTATCACTCCGCCGCCAGTCGCACTTCAAAACTCGAACCCTCCTAACGAATAACAAAAGGAATTGCCGCACCAGGCTCCAAAGTTAATCCAGTTAAGGTCTGTCGGATCAGGTCCGGAGGATTTCGAGACCGTCAGAGAGCCCGAAGGTGGAGGCGATAGAGATCCCCGTGTCCCGCCGGCGACGTAATCGGTTTCTTCGTCGGTAAGACCGCGCGCCGCTTCCATCCAGGTTGTCATGAAAATTCTCCCCTCTTCTGAGGGTCGAATCGTAACTGCTTGGCCGCTAAATGCTAATGCCTCAAAATGAGAAATTCTCAACTATCCAGGCCGATTTTTACTCCGCTGCCAGCCGCACCTCCGGCGCGGCGTCGCGCACCTCGGCGTCGACGTGCTTCTCGTATTTGGTGAAATTGTTCTGGAACATGCCGACGAGCTTGCGCGCGGTGGCGTCGAATCCGGCTTTGTCCTTCCAGGTCTTCATCGGGTAGAGCAGATGCGGCTCGACGCCCGGCACCGATGTCGGCACCGCGAAGCCGAAATACGGATCGGTGCGGTAGCTCGCATTTTTCAGTGAGCCGTCAAGCGCGCCAGTCACGAGCGCCCGTGTCGCCTTGATCGGCATGCGCCGGCCGACGCCGTAAATGCCGCCGGTCCAGCCGGAATTGACCAGCCAGCAATCGACGTCGTGCTTCTTGATCATGTCGCGCAACAGGTTGCCGTATTCGGCGGGCGGCCGCGGCAAGAATGGCGCGGCAAAGCAGGTCGAGAATTCCGGCTCGACGCCCACCAAGCCTTTTTCCGTGCCGGCGACCTTGGCGGTGTAACCGGAAAGGAAATGGTACATCGCCTGCGCCGGAGTGAGCTTGGCGATCGGCGGCATCACACCGAACGCGTCGGCAGTCAAAAAGATGATGTTCTTCGGTTGTCCCGCGCAGCCGCTGCGCGAGGCAAGCGGCATGAATTCGATCGGATAGGCGGAACGGGTATTTTCAGTTCGCTTGTCGCTCTCGAAATCACAGACGCGGGTGTCCGGATCGAAAATGACATTTTCCAGCACCGCGCCGAAGCGGTTGGTCGCTGCGTAAATCTCCGGCTCGGCTTCATCGGATAGATTGATGCATTTGGCGTAGCAGCCGCCTTCGAAATTGAAGACACCCTCCTCGCTCCAGCCATGCTCGTCGTCGCCGATTAGCGTGCGGTTCGGATCGGCCGACAGCGTCGTCTTGCCGGTACCCGACAGACCGAAAAACAGGGCCACATCGCCGGCTTTGCCGACATTGGCCGAACAGTGCATCGGCATCACGCCTTGCGCCGGCAGATAGAAGTTGAGCGTGGTAAACACCGATTTTTTCATCTCGCCGGCATAGGACGAGTTGCCGATCAGGATGATTTTCTTGGTGAAGTCGATGGCGATGACCGTATCGCTGCGCACGCCGTGGCGCGTCGGGTCGGCCTTAAAGCTTGGCAAATCGACGATGGTCAGGTCCGGAACGAAGTCGGCCAGTTCGAAAATATTGGGTCGGATCAGCAATTGGCGAATGAACAAAGAATGCCAGGCAAGCTCGGTGAAGACGCGCGTTCTTATCCGGTATTTCGCATTGGCGCCGCCATAGAGGTCCTGCGCGTATAAGGTCTTGCCGCGCGCATGCGCGATCATGTCGTCGTAGAGCAGCTGGAAATTGGCCTGGCTGAGTTTCCGGTTGCCGCCCCACCACACCGTGTGTTCGGTAAGCGCGTCGACGACAACGTGTTTGTCCTTGGGGCTGCGACCGGTATGCACGCCAGTCTCGGCGCAGAAGGCGCCGCCCTGCACGAGCGCGCCTTCGCCATTTCTGATCGCGTGTTCCACCAAAACGGTGTCAGGCAAATTCCAATGAACGCCGGCGAGATTCTTGAAACCGAACTTATCTGCGCCGTGCCCGGCGTTCCTCACACCCGTTTCCACCACCTTAAGCCTCCGCTTTGGCCGCTTGGCGCGGCTGCCTCCCGGCTATTGGTTCGCCGCGTGGATTGGCCGTTTCTTGTTCGCGTTTCTTCGTCATCATGGAGCCGCCCGAGCGGCGGCCCCGCCTACGCTCACCGGCCTCGGCGGCAAGCATTGCGACCCTATATCCAGCCGCCCTGCCGCTGCCAAGGCCGCTGCATCCGGAATGCCTAACCGGCTCACGGCTGGCGCGTTCCAACGCTGCAGTGCAGCGAGATCGATCGACGGAATATTCAGGCGAATTATGAGTTGCCGCGCGTCCGTTTCGCCAAATCGGCCAAAACTTGGCGCAATTGCCCAGCGCCCGTGACGCGCTGTGGGAATTCCAGGCGCAGCACAGCATCGCCCCAGCCAAGGTCCAGTCCGTCCGGGTCAAGCGCGATCACCTGCCACGGTCCCGCTGAGGCGCCCAATAATTGTGTTGCGTAAAGCGCGACGGCGTCGGCGTGATCGTCATTCATGTGGGCGACGGCGCTCGCTTCGATTTCGAGCAGATCGCCGGCGCCGGAAATATCGGTCATGACATCGGCCGCCGTGAGATCGGCGGCGCGGGCGAAGCCAGCATTGAGGTGCGCGGATTCAACAGTCATGCGCCAGAGCGCAAAATCGGCAAAGCCGGCATAGAGCTCGGCCTTTGGATGCCGCGCCAGAAAACGCCTGCGCAAGCGCGCTTCGTCAGCCGCGTCACGCGCAATCTTTGCAAACCTGCCAAGCACGGTCAGCCGCGGATGCGCGAGCGGATCGCCCTTGCCGGCGGTGGCGAGCAGCACAGACGCGCGACTGTCCGTTTCAAGATTGGCGGTATGGCTGGAAAGCCGGGATATCAAGATCAACGGCGACCCATCGCTGTCGGTTGCGACATTGACGAGCGAGCCGAACGGATGTCCTGTATTGCGGTCGATCGTCGCGAGCGCGCCGGCGCGGATCGACCGCAGTAATTTCTTCGCCGCCGCTTTGGCGTCAAAGTCCGGCGTCGGAGCGGTCTCCGGCAGCCGGTCCGGCATGACGCCCGGCAGCGGGCGATCCGGATCTGAGCGGTTTGCTCCTTCAAGGCGGCTGGATTCGGCCATGGGGGCATTGCTGGGCACGCTTTTTGGGGCGCTATTCGGGGCTTTATCGGAGAGCGTCATGCCCGGTTCCCGTCGGTTCCCATTTAGAAGCTCTTAAAGCCTGCGGGGTAGTGTGAGCCACTGGAATTGCCCCGATTTTGCCTTGTCTGGTCACACTTCCGCCCCCACATGGGGATTCAAAGGCTTATGGGGCCGGGCTGATGATGCTGCGGCCGACTCATGTCAATCATGTTAGAAGGCCGCCATGCCGACAATCGCTCTCGTCGACGACGACCGCAATATCCTCACCTCGGTTTCAATCGCGCTCGAAGCCGAAGGCTACCGGATCACCACCTATACCGACGGCGCTTCGGCGCTCGACGGTTTTAAGACCGCGCCGCCCGATCTCGCCATTCTCGATATCAAGATGCCGCGTATGGACGGCATGGAGACGTTACGCCGGCTGCGCCAGAAATCCGATCTGCCGGTGATCTTTCTGACGTCGAAGGACGAGGAGATCGACGAACTGTTCGGGTTGAAAATGGGCGCGGACGATTTCATCCGCAAACCATTTTCGCAGCGCCTTTTGGTCGAGCGTGTCAAAGCGGTGCTGCGCCGCGCCTCGCCCAAAGACGGCAGCATACCGAAGGAGGCGGACAGCAAGGTGCTCGAGCGCGGCCTGCTGCGCATGGATCCGGAGCGCCACACCTGCACCTGGAAAAACGAGCCAGTGACGCTCACCGTAACCGAGTTTCTGATCCTGCAAGCTCTGGCGAGCCGCCCCGGCGTGGTGAAAAGCCGCAATGCCTTGATGGATGCGGCCTATGATGATCAGGTCTATGTGGACGACCGCACCATCGATAGTCACATCAAGCGGCTGCGCAAGAAGTTCAAAGCCAGCGACGGCGACTTCGATATGATCGAAACGCTGTACGGTGTTGGATATCGCTTTAAGGAATAGGCGCGAGCGCATGATTCGGGAACGCCGGCTGGCGTTTCGAAGCGGGTCACACGCGATAGAGATGGGAGCCTCCGCAGCCGAGTAACAGGCGCCATACCCGGCCTGGCTGCGGCTAAAAGCGTAAGCGCAAATAGGGCTCCTGACTGGGCGGCTGACGTGCGGTAGTAATGGCGTCCGGCCACCCGCTCGTCTTTCTCCGCGACGGCCAGCGGTGAGGGGCAGGCGGAAGGCCGATCGAAACCCCGGCAGACGACGTGCTCGATCGAACCGCAGACGCAGAAACATCGGCGGCAAGTGCCGTCGAGAACCAGAACGAGAGCCAGAGCGCTGGCATCGTCGAGGCGACGGCGCGCCACGGCGCCGGTATCGGCGCTTGGCTGGCGCGCGGCTGGCAGTTCTTTATCACCCAGAGCTCGTCGAGCCTCACCCGACGGATCGTCGTTCTTAACATCACCGGCCTGGTTGCGCTTTCGATCGGCATTATTGTGCTGTCGCAATTTCGCGCCGGGCTGATCGACGCCCGCATCCAGAGCCTGTTGGTGCAGGGCGAGATCATTGCCGGCGCGATCGCGTCGTCGGCGACCGTGGAAACCGATTCATCGATCACGCTCGATCCCGACAAGCTTCTCAATTTGCATCCGGGCGAAAGCTACGGTCCGAACGAGGACGCGCTGTACGGCCTCGATTTTCCGATTAATCCCGAGCGCGTCGGGCCGATCCTGCGGCGGCTGGTTTCGCCGACCAAGACGCGTGCGCGCATCTACGATCGCGACGGCGTGCTGCTGGTGGACAGCCGCAACCTGTTCGGCCGCGGCGATATCTTGCGTTACGATCTGCCGCCGCCGAGCGCCGAAAAGCCCGGCTTCTTCGAGCGCGCTTTCATCGCGCTGCGGATGTGGCTCGGACGCGGCGATCTTCCGCTGTATCACGAGCTCGGCCCGGACGACGGCAAAGACTACGGCGAGGTGGCGCGTGCGCTGGACGGGCAAAAAGCCAGCATGGTGCGCATCAACGAACGCGGTGATGTGATCGTCTCAGTCGCGGTGCCGGTGCAGCGCTTTCGCGCCGTGCGCGGCGCGCTGATGCTCTCGACCCAAGGCGCCGACATCGACGACATGGTCGAAGCCGAACGGCTTGCCATTCTCAAAGTGTTCCTGATCGCCGCGGCGGTTATGATCGTACTGTCGATCCTGTTGGCCGGCACCATCGCCGAGCCGGTCCGGCGTCTCGCCGACGCCGCCGAACGGGTGCGCCACCGCATCCGTTCGCGCGTGGAGATTCCCGATTTTACCCGCCGCCGCGACGAGATCGGCCATCTGTCGGGCACGCTGCGCGACATGACTGATGCGCTCTACAGCCGGATCGAAGGCATCGAAAGCTTTGCTGCGGATGTGGCGCATGAGCTCAAAAACCCGCTCACCTCATTGCGTTCGGCAGTCGAGACTTTGCCGCTCGCCAAGAGCGACGAAAGCCGCACTCGCCTGCTCACCATCATTCAACACGACGTCAAACGGCTCGACCGCTTGATCTCGGATATTTCTGATGCGAGCCGGCTCGACGCCGAGCTGCAGCGCCAGGACACGGCGCCGGTCGACTTCGCCAAGCTATTGAGCACGCTGGTCGCGGTAGCAAACGAAGTGAAGCGCGAGGATTGCGTCAAAGTCACTTTGCGGTTCGAAGGCGGCGCCGGGCGCGGCTTCCAGGTCCCCGGCCATGACTCGCGTCTGGGTCAGATCATCGACAACCTGATCGAGAACGCGCGTTCGTTCTCACCGGCCGGTGGAACGGTTCGCGTCACCTGCCTGCGCTCACGCCAGCACGTCGAGATTTTGGTCGACGATGACGGACCCGGCGTGCGGCCCGAGGTGCGCGAGAAAATTTTCGAGCGGTTTTACACCGATCGGCCACATCAGGGATTCGGCCAAAATTCAGGTCTCGGACTGTCGATCTCGAAACAGATCGTGGAAGCCCATGGCGGTTCGATCACTGTCGAGAATCGCACCGGTCCTGTAGGCGTGGACGGCGAACCGCGCGTGCTCGGCGCGCGCTTTATCGTCCGGCTCCCGGCGCTCTAATGGCAATTCCTGGCGGCGCGACCGTGCACGCTTCGGCGGTGCTGGTCGGTGCGCGCGCGGTCTTGATCCGCGGCCCGTCCGGGTCCGGCAAATCTCGGCTGGCATGGGAACTGATCGACGCCGCGCGCGGCGGTGCTGTCGCTTTCGCGCGACTCGTCGGCGACGATCGCGTCCATCTTCAGGCGGCCGGCGGCCGGCTTTTAGTACGGCCAAACGACGCGCTTGCCGGGCTGATCGAACTTCGCGGCGTCGGCATTGTGCGGCGCGATCATGAGGCCTGCGCGGTCGTCGGCCTTGTCGTCGATCTCGCCGCCACGGACGCCGAGCGCCTGCCCGAATGCGGCGAAACCACTGTGGAAGGAATACCTATCCCGCGTCTCGCCGTCGCACCGGCGGTCGGAGCCTTGCCCCTGGTCTTGGCCGTAATCACTTCATGCCGGCTGTGATGTCTCAAAGGCGACTTAAGGCATGGCTTGGGAGAGGCGGCACGAAGCCGGGTTTGCAATTGATTAACCATAATGTTCCAAGACAGGGTTCCAAAACTCGGCGCCGCGCTCATCCTTGACGCGCGAGCGATTCTGGCCGTTTTGGCCGGATGCCCTGACGGCGGAACCCGCTCGTTACCGCGATGCAACATCCCCCGCAGCTTGCCAAGAATGCCCCTTGCGCCGGGGCTTTAGATGGTCATGATGAGCACCCTTTCGTGCGGCGCAACCGGGGCGCGCCCGCGGGGAGTTCCATGATTGGTCTTGTGCTGGTCACCCACGGGCGGCTTGCTGTCGAGTTCCGCGCCGCGTTGGAGCACGTTGTCGGCCCACAGGGCCAAATTGAAGCCATAACCATCGGCCCCGACGACGACGTCGAGGAGCGCCGCAAGGACATTATTGAAGCGGTGCGGCGGGTCGACAGCGGTGATGGCGTCGCCATCCTGACCGACATGTTTGGCGGCACCCCATCGAACTTGGCGATTTCGGTCATGAGCCGGCCCAAGGTCGAGGTGCTGGCCGGGATCAATCTTCCGATGCTGGTGAAGCTCGCCAAGGTCCGCGACGAGTGCCCGCTCGCCGAAGCGGTTGCCGCCGCGCAGGAAGCCGGGCGTAAATACGTCACCATCGCCAGCCGCGTGCTGACCGGCAAATGAACGCCACCGGGCAAAGCAGCGCCCGCATGCCGGAGGCGCAAGCCACCGAGGATGCCGTGGTTCGCGCTCTCGTTATTCGCAACAAAAAAGGCCTGCACGCCCGCGCCTCGGCCAAATTTGTACAGACAGTGGAAAAATTCGACGCTGATGTGCGGGTGACGCGCGGCCAC
>Ga0307477_10002252_pt1 | contig 15086 bp, 15 predicted proteins | sample atmos_gasesECM2C_FD_203316 | JGI IMG/M metagenome (GOLD analysis project Ga0307477, IMG submission 203316) | Hardwood forest soil microbial communities from Morgan-Monroe State Forest, Indiana, United States - atmos_gasesECM2C_515 | ecosystem: Environmental > Terrestrial > Soil > Temperate...
GGCGCCGCGCCAGGAGGTCTCGTGGCGCGGCGCCGCGTCGCTCCCAGCAAGGGCAATCCAGCCAGGACACTACCGGCATGGAGGATCTCAGTCTGTGATATGAGAGAATTCTGTAACGATGTGTTTTCCTGGTATGCCGGAGGAGGCCCTTTGACCGACCACCCGACCCCGTCCGAGATCGATCGACTGGTTCGCGGCACGCTGTCCGGTGCCGGCCGCCGGCGGCTGGTGACGCACCTGCTGCACGGTTGCCCGCGCTGCGCGCGCCTGCTCGCGCCGGCGATCGCCCTGACGCCGCGGAGCTTGCCGCCGCGGACCCTGCCGCCGCAGGCGGAGCCGCGGCCTTTGCAGTCGCTGGCGCAGATCGCCGCGAGGCGGCAGGGGGACGCCGCTGCCGCTCGCCGCCCCGCGGTCGAGGCTGGCGCCGCGGGTGACGCGGCTGCGCTCGCGACGGCAGCGCCGGTCGATGGCTACGAACGGCCGGTCGCGCGCGCCTGCGCGGCGGCCGTGCGCCGCTTCCGGGAGATCCGCAGCGAACGTCACGCGGTGGGGTTGGCGGAGATCGGCCGGCGCGGCCTGCTCAGGGTCGAGACGCTGCTCGCGGCTGCCTGGGACCTGCGTCACGACGATCCGGAGGAGATGGTGCGGATCGCCGAGCTGGCCCTGGTCGCGGCGGAGCGCCTGGAGAAGGACCGCTACGGGCGAGCGGAGATCGCGGATATGCGTGTCCGCACCTGGGCCGAGCTGGCCAACGCCTACCGGATCACGGAGGACCTCGCCCGGGCCGAGCAGGCGATGGGGCGGGCGGTCAGCGGGCTGCACGGGGGAAGCGGCGATCCCTGGCTGCTCGCGCGCGTCGCCGACCTCCTGGCCTCGCTGCTCGCCGACCAGCGCCGGTTCGCGGATGCCGGCGAGCTGCTGGGCAAGGTCCATCGGTTCTACCGGCGGATCGGCGACCATCACCTGGCCGGCCGGGCGCTGATCAGCCGCGGCATCTTCGTGGGCTACGACAACCAGCCCCGCCTGGCGCTCGCCCTGCTGGTGCAGGGATTGGAGCTGATCGACGTCGGCCGGGACACGCTGCTGGCGGCCAGCGCCGTCCACGCGATCCTGATCAATCTCGTGGAGTGCGGGCGCTATCGGCAGGCGCGGATCCAACTCTGGCGCAGCCGGCCGCTGCTCGTGCAACAAGGCGGCCGGCTCTCCCTGCGGCTGCAGTGGTTGGAGGGGAAGATCCATGCCGGGCTGGGGGACCTGGCGCGCGCCGAGCGCGAGTTCGTCGCGACCCGCGCCGGTTTCGCGGCGGCCGGCAGTCCCTACAACGCCGCTCTCGTGGCGCTCGACCTGGCGGCGGTCTGGCTGCGGCGCGGCAAGACCGCGCGGGTGCGCGAGCTGGTCGAGGAGATGATCGCCACCTTCCGGGCGCTGCGCATCGCCCGCGAGGCGGTGGCGGCCCTGCTGATCCTCCGCGAGGCGTGCGACCGCGACGAGGCGACGCTCGACCGCGTCAGGACGGTGGCGATGCTGCTCACCGAGCTCGAGCGCCAGCCGCGGCGCCGGCCCGCGTCCGGGTCCGCCTCGGCGGATTAGGGATATCAGCGGGTCCGCATCGGCGGATTAGGGATATCAGTCGGAGGCCGGATCGCCGGCCGGCTTGCCGGGCGCGGCAGGCCCGGGCTCCGCGCGGCGGCCGGCAGGCGCCGCCAGCGGCGACGGCTGGGCGACCGTGGCGCCACCCGCGGCCAGCGCGTCGGCGGCTTCCGGCGCGGTCCTTCCCAGGACGCGCCCGAGCGCGGCCTCGATCCGCCGATCGAGCTCTTCGTCGGAGAGCTGCCGGTCCGGGAGCGGCGCCGGCGGCCGTCCGATGCTGTAGCCGAAGCGCTGGAAGCTCTCGAGGATCTCGGCGGCGAGCGCGCTGCCGGCCTCGTCGCCGGCCGCCGGGCGGGCGCAGGCGAGCTGGAAGAACCGCTCCGGCTTCATCCCCACGACCTCGAGCACCAGCAGGATGTGCCGCAGCTTGAGGTCGATCTTGCCGGTGAAGATGCGGTTCAGCGTGCCGCCGCCGAGGTCCAGCCGGCGCTCGAGCTCCCGCGTCGACAGGTCCGACAGCTTCACGACGGCTTCGAGCAGCTTGCCGTACCTGCGAATCTCCGAGTCGACCATGTCGTCGAGTCTACTACAAGCAATCACAACGAGATGGAAAAAAAGTCGCCGCCGCCAGCAGCCATTTCAAATGCTGAGCACCAGTGGTCGGACATTGCCGCCGCGGCCCACCCGAGGTAGCATCGCGCAAGGAGTGGGTCAGTCTCCCTCGGCCGCGGGAAACGGACCCACCACACCACCCGGTCGCCGGCGGGCGGTGACGACGACGAGGAGACGCTTTGGATTTTTCCCTGACCGACGAGCAGCGCGCCATCCAGGAGACCGCCCGGGCCTTCGCCCGCCAGGAGGTGGACCCGATCGTCGACGAGATCGACGAGAGCCAGCGCTTCCCGCGCGAGGTGATGCTCAAGGCCGGCGAGCTCGGCTTCCTCGGCATCCTCTTTCCGGAAGAGTACGGCGGCGCCGGGCTGGGCTACGTCGAGTACGTCCTGGTGGTCACCGAGCTGTCCCGCGTCGACCCCTCGGTCGGCATCAGCGTGGCCGCCCACAACTCGCTCTGCAGCAATCACATCTACAAGTTCGGCAATGACGAGCAAAGGCATCGCTGGCTCACGCCATTGGCGTCGGGCAGGAAGATCGGCGCCTGGAGCCTGACCGAGCCGGGGGCGGGATCCGACGCCGCCGGCACCCGCACGCGCGCCGAGCGGGTCGAGGGCGGATGGGTGCTCAACGGCGCCAAGACCTTCACCACCCACGGCCGGGAAGGCGACGTCTGCGTCGTGTTCGCGGTCACCGACCCTGCCGGGCCGCGCCACCACAACATCTCCGCTTTCGTGCTCGACCGCGGCATGGCGGGATTCCGCGCCGGCAAGAAAGAGAACAAGCTCGGCATCCGGGCCTCCGACACCTCCGAGGTGATCATGGAGGACTGCTTCGTCGGCGACGGCCACCTGCTCGGCGACGTCGGCGAGGGCTTCATCCAGGCGCTGCAGATCCTCGACGGCGGGCGGATCTCGATCGCCGCGCTCGGCCTCGGCACCGCCAAGGGGGCGTTCGACACCGCCCGCGCCTACGCCAAGGAGCGCCAGCAGTTCGGTCAGCCCATCGCCGGCTTCCAGGCGATCCGGTTCATGCTCGCGGAGATGGCCACCTCGATCGCCGCCGCCGAGTGCCTCACCTTCGCCGCGGCCGAGGCGATGGACCGCGGCCGCGCGGTCTCGCGGCTCGCCTCCCAGGCCAAGCTCTACGCCGGCGAGAGCGCCGTCTTCTGCGCCGAGCGCGGCGTGCAGATCCACGGCGGCTACGGCTTCATCAAGGACTACCGGGCCGAGAAGTACTTCCGCGATGCGAAGATCTGCACCATCGGCGAGGGCACCAGCGAGATCCAGCGGCTGGTGATCGCCCGCCAGCTGCTCAGCCGCGAGACCCCGCCGCCGCGCGGCATCCGCCAGGCGCCCGCGACGCGCGAGGACGCCGCGACAGGCGAGGATGCCCCGACGCGCGAGAGCGTCGCCCACCGCGAGGCCGTCGCGAGCCTCGAGCCCGCCCAGCCGCAATCGACCCGCTGATGAGCGCGGCCGGCCAGGGCCCGGCGGCGGCGCGGTCGGCGGGGTGGACGCTCGACGAGCTGGCCGCGCGCCTGCTCGAGCGGCAGCCGCGGGCGCTCGGCCGCGCCATCTCCCTGCTCGAGAACGGCAGCCGCGGCCTCGCCGCCGCCAACCCGGCGACCGCTCCGCCGGCCGGCGGCGCGCCAGCGGCCGGCCCCGCCTCCTCCGGCGCCGCCGCCGCCGCCGGCGCCGCGGCGCCCGGAGTCCGGGAGCTGATCGGCCGCATCTTCCCGCGCACCGGCCGGGCGCGGGTGGTGGGCGTGACCGGGCCGCCCGGGGCGGGCAAGAGCACCCTGGTGGACCGCCTGGCTCGCCGCTGCCGGCAGCGTGGCGACACGGTCGGCATCCTGGCGGTCGATCCCACCAGCCCCTTCACCGGCGGCGCGCTGCTCGGCGACCGCATCCGCATGCAGTCGCTCTACACCGATCCCGGCGTCTTCATCCGCTCGATGGCGACCCGCGGCGCCATGGGCGGGCTCGCCCGCGCCTCCCACGACGCCGTCGACCTGCTCGACGCGGCGGGTTTCGACTGGGTGCTGGTCGAGACGGTGGGCGTCGGCCAGGACGAGGTGGACGTGGTGCGCAGCGTCGATTCGGTGGTCATGGTCACGGTTCCCGGTCTCGGCGACGACATCCAGGCGATCAAGGCGGGTATCCTGGAGATCGCCGACGTCTTCGTGATCAACAAGGCCGACCGCGAAGGGGTCGAGCGAACGTTCAAGGACCTCCAGATGATGCTGTCGATCGGCGACCACGGGGCCTGGCTGCCGCCGGTGCTGAAGGCGGTGGCCACCCGCGACGAGGGCATCGACCGCCTGCTCGTCGAGGTGGAGCGCCACCGCGAGCACCTGGTGGCCAGTGGCGAGCTCGCGGCGCGCCGCCGGTCGCACCTGCGGCTGCGGGTGGAGACGCTGCTCAAGGAACGGGTGGTGGCGGCGGCGGACCAGGTGCTGGGCCTCGACCGCGAGGTCGAGCGCGGCTTCGCCTCGCGGCTCGACCCCTACCAGGTGGCGGACCGTCTCTTCAGCGGCGTCGTGGAGGCCGTACGCGAGTCGCCGCAGGCTGGCGTCGACCAGGGGGTGGCGCGGGGGGAGCGGGTGCCGTGATCCGCGGCGTCGACCATCTCGGCATCGCGGTGCGCTCGATCGCCGAGAGCCGGGTCTTCTACGAGGCGCTGGGTCTCGCCGTCGAGGCGATCGAAGAGGTGCCCGGCGACCAGGTGCGGGTGGCGATGATCCCGTGCGGCGCCATGCGTCTCGAGCTGCTCGAGCCGACCTCCGGAGAGTCGCCGATCGCCCGCTTCCTCGAGCGCCGCGGCCCCGGGCTGCACCACCTCTGCCTGGCCACCGACGACCTCGGCGCCGACGACGCCCGGCTGCGCGAGGCCGGCTACCAGGTGCTGCGGCCGGAGCCCAGCCGCGGCGCCGGCGGCTGCTGGATCCAGTTCGTGCACCCGAAGAGCACCGGCGGCGTGCTCGTCGAGCTGTCGCAGCCGGCGGCGGCGGCGCGCGAGGAAGCGAGGGCAGAGCCATGACGATTCGCCCCGGATCGATCGTCGTCGTCCACCTCACCAACCCCACCGAGAAGTTCTGGGGCGTGCTGCAGGAGCTGGCGATGAACGGCGTCTACCTGCGGGGGATCAGCGTCTCGAGCTTCGACGATTGGATGGCCGAGGCGGTGCGCGGCAAGGACCAGACCCTCGGGCTGTGCGCCATGTTCGTGCCGCTGTTCCGCGTCGAGCGGGTGTTCCTCGACGAGCCGGTGGGCGAGGTGGAGAGCTACCAGCAGCGCTTCTCGCGCCGCGTCGGCGAGCCGGTCGAGAGCTACCTCGGCCTGGCCGGCGAGGATGCCGGGGGGGGCGGCGGCGACGACAGCGGCGAGATCCCGAGCTAGAGCGCGTGCCACGCTCGGGGCGGGTCCCCGGGCCACGCGGGAGGCGGATCTCCTTGCCGGCCTGGAAGGAGATCCGCCTCCCGCTCCGGGGACCCGCCGCTAGAACTGCACGTTGGCCACGAAGAAGGCCCCGGCGTCGATCTTCTTCGCCACCAGCGCGGCGGCGGCCTCGGGGGTGAGCACGAACTGGCCGGCCTTCTCGCGCGTCGGCGTCTTCATCAGCATCTCGACCGCCACGATCGCCTGCGGGAAGTGCTCGCGCACCCGCAGCAGGGCGTTGGCGCCGGCGTTCAGGCCCTGGAACACCGCGGCCTCGGACCCGGTGGTCACCTCGATCAACAGGCGGTCCGGCTGCGACCCGTTCCAGATCTCCACCTCGTCGAGCCCCGGGGAGCGGAAGAACGGCTGCACGTCGGCGATCACCTCGGCGCGCGCGTAGGGGACGCGCGGCAGGGTGGCGAGGTCCAGGTACCCGGCTTTCGACCGCGCCGTCTGGCCGGGCGCGAGCTCGCCCGCCCGCTTGGCGCTGGGCAGCTGGCGAGTCGACGGACGGTGGGTGGCGATCAGGTCGGTCAGCGACTTGTCCGGCGGCGGCAGCGTCTCCTGCCCCGGCACGACACGGGTGGTGCCGAGCTCGGTGGTGCCGTAGTCCTTGCCCCGGTTCGCCGCGGTGGTGCGGGCGGCGTCGATCTGGGAGGCGTCGATGAAGCTCTGCTCGCCGTTGATCAGGGTGATGATCGCCTTGCCCTTCTTCACCTCGTAAGGGCCGCGGGCGGCGATGCTGCTGCCGTCCTTGAGCCAGACGGTGTAGGCGGCGAGCGGGCCGGCGCAGAGCGCCAGCAGGAGGGCGGCCGTGGTCCAGGGCGCCATCCACCGGCGGGGCCGGCGTCGAATCCAGGGCATCGCAAGCTCCTTGGTCGAGATCGATCCAGGGGGTGATTCTACTCCGCATCCTCCTCGTGGCGGCGGGGCCGCAGGCGCCGCCAGACCGCGGACAGGCCCGCCGGGAAGAGCATGAAGAGATAGAGACCGGCGATCACGCCCGTCGCCGCGGGAGGAATGTGGTCGAGAGCCTGGGAGCGAAGATCGAAGCCCACCGGGCGGAGCCGCCATTTCACGAACACGGAGAGCGCGGAGACGAGCTCCGGAAGGTACCAGACGAGAACGGCAAGGCCGAGGAAACGGGCGGCCGGAAGCTGCCAGCCCGTGCCGGCCGTGGTCGGCGCCGCGCCGGCCCGGCCGGCCGGGATCGCGAGGAGACGGGCCGCGGCGCGGTGGCGCCTGGCGATCAGCACGCCGCCCACGGCCGCCAGGAGCAGGTCGGTCACGATGCCGCCGGCGGTCCAGAAGACGTAGTCGCCCGTGTTGCCGCGCTGCCACAGCAGGGATGCGCCGTAGCTCAGGGCCGTGACCACTCTGGCGAGGAGCAGGACGGCCAGCATGCAGACGCCGACCGTGGCGATCGCGAGAGCTTCGCCGGCCGCGCCGACCGCCGGGGCGCCGGCGCCCGCCATCGTGGCGCTGCGCTTGGCCGCGGCCGTCGCGGCGGTCGCGCCCTCCGCATGGTCGCCGAGCAGCCAGAGCGTGAGCCCGCGGCGCTGGCCGAGCAGCAGGGCGCCGAAGGCGAGATGCAGCAGCACGCTCATCACCGCGTTGATGAAGGTCGCCTGGATCCGCAGCTGGCCGCCGATCATCGCGGCGCTCGCCGGCACCTGCATGAGCAGCTGGGCCACTCCGAGCAGCGCCAGCAGCAGCGAATACAGGCCGGCCAGGCCGAACAGCAGCACACCGAATTCGCGGCTTTTCATGGTCTCGACCCGCCGGGGGACCGTGGCGGGGCTCTGGTATCATAGCCCGCCGGGCGAGTCGGGGAGGGGGGGCCGCAGGAGAGCCGAGCGCATGCTGATCGTGATGAAGATGGATGCCGCGCCGGAGCAGGTCGAGGGCGTGGTGCGGAAGATCGAGTCGCACGGCCTCAAGGCCCACGCCATCGCCGGCGCGCAGCGCACCGCGGTCGGCATCACCGGCAACATCGGCGTCGTCGACCGCGCGCTCTTCGCCTCGATGCCCGGGGTGCTCGAGGTCATCCGGGTCAGCCACCCCTACAAGCTGGTGTCGCGCGAGTTCCGGCCGCATGACACCGTGGTCGAGATCGGCGGCGTGCGCATCGGCGGCCCCGACTTCGTGGTCATCGCCGGCCCCTGCTCGGTCGAGAGCTACGAGCAGACGCTGCGCATCGCGCAGCAGGTGAAGGCGGCCGGCGCCCACCTGCTGCGCGGCGGCGCCTACAAGCCGCGCACCAGCCCCTACAGCTTCCAGGGTCTGGGCGAGGAAGGTCTGCGCATCCTGGCGCGGGTGCGGGCGGAGACCGGCCTGCCGGTGGTCACCGAGGCGACCGACATCGACGTGCTCGACCGCGTCGTCGAGTACGCAGACGCCGTCCAGGTCGGCGCCCGGAACATGCAGAACTACACGCTGCTCAAGCGCGTCGGACGCTGTGCCCGGCCGGTGCTGCTGAAGCGCGGCATGACCGCCACCGTCACCGAGATGATGCTTGCCGCCGAGTACATCCTCGACCAGGGCAACTACAACGTCGTGCTCTGCGAGCGCGGCATCCGCACCTTCACCGATCACAGCCGCAACACCCTGGACCTCTCCTCGGTGCCCGAGGTGAAGCGCATCAGCCATCTGCCGATGATCACCGATCCCAGCCATGCCGCCGGCGAGAGCGGCAAGGTGCTGCCGCTGTCGCTGGCCTCGGTGGCGGTGGGTGCGGACGGGCTGATGGTCGAGGTCCACGACCACCCCGAGGAAGCGCTCTCGGACGGCGACCAGGCCCTGCTCCCCGAGGAGTTCGAGCGCCTGATGACGGCGGTCCGCCTGCTCGCGCCGCTGGTCGAGCGCAGCGTGCCGAGCTATGCGGCGCGCTGATCCGGCGCCGGGTAGTGTCCCGGCTAGATTCGCCTTGCCTCCCGCGCTCCGTTTGGGCGAGGGTCCAAGCCTGGAGGGCAGCGGCGTCGGACTGCGGACCCTCGCCCAAACGGAGCGAGGGAGGCAAGGCGAATCTAGCAATCCAGGACACTACCCGCGATGAGGCCCGGCGCGGCGGCTTCCGGCTTGCTGGTGCTCGAGGACGGCGCCGTCTTCGAGGGCGAGGCGGTGTCCGCCGGCACCCGTTTCGGGGAGGTGGTGTTCAACACCTCGATGACCGGCTACCAGGAGGTGCTGACGGACCCCTCCTACCGCGGCCAGATCGTGGTGATGACCCAGCCGCACATCGGCAACTACGGCACCAGCCAGGACGGCGCCGAGTCGGCGCGGCCCTGGGTGGAAGGCTTCATCGCGCGGCAGTTCACCGCCCGCCCGTCCAGCCACGGCAGCGGCGAGGGCCTGGTGCAGTACCTGCGCCGGGCGGCGGTCCCCGCCCTGCACGGCATCGACACCCGCGCGCTGGTGCGGCGGCTGCGCGAGCGCGGCGCCCTGCGCGGCGTGGTGACCTCGGAGCGTTCCGATGCCGCCGCGCTGACCGCCGAGCTCGCCGACTTCCCGCTCATGACCGGGCGGGCGCTGGTCGACGAGGTCACCACGGCAGCGGCCTACGAGGTGCCGGCCGCGGCCCCAGGGGACGGCGCCGCCCACGATGCCCTCGATCCCCACGATCCCCACGATCCCAACGATCCCATCGCGGCGGCGGATCGCCGCCACCCGCACCTCGCGGTCTACGACTTCGGCGTCAAGTCGAACATCCTGCGCTCGCTGGCGCGGCGCGGCGCTCGCTTGACCGTGCTGCCGGCGCGCACCCCGGCCAGCGAGTGCCTGGCGCTCGGCGTCGACGGCGTGGTGCTGTCGAACGGGCCCGGCGACCCGGAGCCGCTGGTCGAGATCGTCGAGGCGGTGCGCGAGCTGCTCGCGAGCGGCACGCCGCTGCTCGGCATCTGCCTCGGCCACCAGTTGCTGGGGCTGGCGTTGGGCGGCGAGACCTTCAAGCTCAAGTTCGGGCACCACGGCGGCAACCAGCCGGTGCGCGAGCTGGCGACCGGCAAGGTGGCCATCACCAGCCAGAACCACGGCTTCGCCGTCCGCCCCGAGTCGCTGCCGCCGTCCTGCGCGGTGACCCAGCTGAACCTCAACGACGGCACCGTCGAGGGCTTCGACGTCGCCGGCAGGCCGGTCTTCTCGGTGCAGTATCACCCGGAGGCGGCTCCCGGGCCGCACGACTCCGTGGCCCTCTTCGACCGCTTCCTGCGGGCGGTCGCCGGGCGCTCGCCGGCCGCGGCGGCGCGGCCGGGTCACGCCTTCGCCGTGGCGCCGCCGGCCCTCGGCTCATGAAACGCGGGCGGCGCCGGCCACGCGGGCCGAGCCTGCCGCGCGGGTCGCTGGTCTGGACGGTCGCTTGGCGCTTCCTGCGCGGCAGCCGCAGCCGCCTGCTCGACGGCACCGCGCGCGCGGCGCTCCTCGCCACCGCGCTCGGCGTCACCGCGATGGTCATCGCCATGGCGCTGATGACCGGGTACCGCGAGGACCTGCAGACCAAGCTGATCCGCGGCAACGCCGCCGTCGTCGCCTACCCGCTCGAGGGCGGCGCCGGCCGCCTGGATGCGGCGCGGCTGGACCGCCTGCGGCGCATCCCGGGCGTCGTGCAGGTCGGCAGGGTCGCCTACGGCCAGGGCTCGCTCGCCAGCGCCCGGCGGCCGGACGGCCTCGAGGTCGTGCTGCGCGGCGTCGAGCCGGAGGGCGGCCAGCTGGCGGCGACCGCGGCGGAGCTGGCGCTCTCCCCGCGCGGCATCCCGGGCGTGGTCTTGGGCAGCGATCTGGCGGCGCGGCTGGCAGTCCGCCCCGGCGACCCGCTGCGCCTGGTGGTGCTGGGCTTCGCCGGCGGCACGCCGCATTTCCGCTTCCAGAGCGTCGAGCTGCGCCGCACCTTCTCGACCGGCTTCGCCGAGTTCGACCGCAGCTGGGTGCTGCTCGAGCGCTCGCGGGTGGAGGCCCTGATGGGGCTCAGCCAGGGGGCCGACCTGCTCGAGCTCGCCGTCGCCGATCCCGCCGCGGCGCCGCGCATCGCCGACGCGGTGGCGCGCGTCCTCGAGCCCGGCTACGCGGTCACCGACTGGCAGCAGCTCAACCGCGAGCTGTTCACCGCCTTGCGGGTGCAAAAAGTGGTCCTCTTCATCTTGCTCGGTTGTATCGTGGGGGTTTCGGTCTTCAACGTCGCCTCGACGTTGGTGGTGATGGTGCGTGAGCGCATGCGCGATATCGGGGTTCTGGGCGCCCTGGGGCTGGCGCCCACTCGCCTGTGCCTGGTCTTCCTGACCTACGGCGCCATCCTTGCCAGCATCGGCACGCTGATGGGGGTGGCGGTGGGAGGGGCGGCGTCGTGGGTGCTCACCACGTTCCGCCTCATTCGCTTCGACTCAGAGGTGGCGGCGATCTACTTCATCAGTTTCGTGCCCTTCCGCGTCACAGGCGGCGACGTGGCCTGGATCGCCGGCTGTACCCTCCTCGTTACCTTGGTTGCTTGCTTCGTGCCGGCCTTGCTTGCCGGGTGGCTGGATCCCTCCGCGGCGCTACGCTACGAGTAGCCGGGGGCCTCCGGGGAACCCCTCCGGCCGGTGCGGAGCTGCGAGATCCTCCTCCCCGCCTCGCTTTGGGCGAGGGGTGTCGCGCGAGCCGGCGGAGGACTTCGGTGGCCTCGCCCAAAGCTCGGGGGGAGGAGGATCTCGCAGCTCCGCCCCTCCTTCCTCCCACTCCGGCTGTGTTGCTCTCCGCCGCGCTCTCCCCAGGCGGCGCCCCCCCTCCGTAGACGCCCCAAACACTTCGCCTGCCTCCTCCGTATATGTGGATGGAGCAGGCGAAACGACAATCTCCTCTCCAACCTCCCTCCTCCAAGCCCCGCGCCACGCGGGGCCTTTTTTTGGCCGCGGCTCCGCCTGTCGCCAGTCGCGGCACCCCCGCTGGGAGGCCCACGGCTCCAGCCGGGAGAGAGTGTGGCGGAGAGAAACACAGCCGGAGTGGGAGGAAGAGAGGGGCTGGGTGGCGGACCCACCCTCTGGCCGAGCTTTGGGCGAGGCGCCCGCAGTCCTCCGCCCGTGCGTCTACCACGGGCGCCTCGCCCAAAGGGAGGCCAGAGGGTGAGTCCGCCGCCCAGCCCCGGATCGGAGGGATTCCCCGGAGGCGCCCCTAGCCGCGCGGCGGAGAGGGGGTCGGAGTCGCCGGAGCGCCCGCGGCCCCCGGGGCCGGCTTCGGCGGCTTGCCGGGCCGGTCCCGGTCGAGCGGCGTCAGCGGGCCGGGCGGTGTCGGCTGCGGCGGCCTGAAGCGCCACCACCAGGGCCAGTGCGCCGGCGGCAGGCGGCCGAGCTGGCCCGGGCCCTCGAGTTGCAGGCGCGAGATCAGGTCGACGTACTTGCGCTCGGCGTCGGGCGGCAGCATGGCGCGGCTGTCGAGCACGTTGGCCACCACCGCCCGCTCGAGCATCAGGAAGATGTCAGAGCCCTCGCGCAACAGCTCGTCGACGCGCGCGCGATCGGGATGCGGCCGGGTCAGCTCGGCCCGCACCTCGCGGCGGATCTCGGGCAACCGGGCGCGCGGCCCGGCGGTCTCGGCGAAGAACTGTCGCTGGCGCTGGATGAAGTGCCGGCGCACCTCCCCCTCGATGCCGAGGCGATCGGCAAGCTGCTGCAGGCGCCCCGGGGCCGTCGGGCGCATCACCCCCTGCTGCTGCTGGACGAGCGCCGGGCTACTGAGCGCCAGGGCGATCAGCAGCCCGAGGTTCATGCCGATCGACAGGACGAGGGCGATGACCAGCCACCAGCGCTTCACCTCCGGGCCTCTCCCCTCGATGAGGGGAGTGCCGGGGGTGCCGCCGCGGTCTCGCTCGGCGTGTCGACCAGCGCCCAGTAGCTCTCGGTGAGCGCTGGAACGCTGTCCGCCGTCCGCTGCCGCTCGTCGAGCCTGCCGCGAGATCCCAGGCCGGCGCCGAGCAGCACGCCGGCCACCAGCGCCGCGGCGCACGTTGCCCGGACCCAGGTCGGGGCGGCGGCCCAGCTGATGGCGTTGGTGTCCAGAGGGCGGCTCGTGCCGGCGGCCTGCTCGCGCACGCGGGCCATCACCCGGCCGGAGAACCCCAACGGCACCGGCGCGGCGGGCGGTGGCGTCAACCCTTCCCAGGCGCTCTCGAGGCGGCGCCAGGCGGCAGCCAGCTCGGGCTCGCGCGCCAGGCGCTCGCGCAGCCCACTCGCCCTCTCGGGCGGCAGCTCACCCTGGAGGAGCCGCAGCAACTGCAACTTGTCCACATCGTCCACTACCAAGACACGTTTCATAAGAACCTCTCCCAATCTTGAAACCCGCTTACCGGGCTATTCCTGCGCCGCGGTCTCCTCGATCCGCCGCATGGCCCGGAACAACCGGCTCTCCACCGCGCCCTCGGTGATTCCGAGCACCTCGGCGATCTGGCGGTACGACAGCCCCTCGAAGCGCGCCAGGACCAGCACCGCACGCTGCCCCGCCGGCAGCCGCGCGATGACCTTGCGGGTCTGCCGCCAGCGGCGGCGCGCCTCCAGGGCGGCTTCCGGGTCGGGAGCGCCGTCGGGAGGATCGAAGGGCGCGGCGTCGCGCTCGTCCGGCTCCTCCCACTGGACGAAGCGCACCACCCGCCGGCGCCGCAGCTTGTTGAGGCAGAGGTTGGTGGCGATGCGGTACAGCCAGGTGTACACCTGGCCCCGCGGGCGGAAGTCCGCCGCCTTGCGGTACGCCTTGAGGAAGACCTCCTGCGCGGCATCGCGGGCGTCCTCGGCATCGCCCAGCATGCGCTCGCACAGGCGCAGCAGCCGTTCCTGGTGAGCCTCGACCAGGAGGGCGAAGGCGTCGGCGTCGCCCGCGGCCACCCTCGCCAGCACCTCCCAGCCGGGGTCGACGGCAGCGGCAACCGTCTCGGGCTCGCTCACCACCTCGTTTCCCGCGGCGGCCATCGCCGAGCCCACGTGGCCCGCCGGCCAGCCGATCACCTCGCGTGCCAAGCGCTCGGCCCTCCGGGCTCGCCGGGCCGGCATCCGCCGTTGCCCGCGACAGGTGATGGGGAAGTGGCGGCGATTGCCATGGGCATCGAGCGCCGGGGACGAAGCGCCCTCGGGGCTCGAACCAATAATCTATCATCCCGCCCGTCGCGCTCTCCGTGACGCACGCCACAGGCCGCGGGCGGCGGCAGGGGGCGCCGGACGGCCGTTGATGGCAGAATCGGGCGCGTGATCGAGCGCATAGCCCACTTCATCCAGGATCCCGGCGCCGGCTCCTTCGAGGAGCTGGCGCTGGCCGTCTTCGCCTTCCAGTACGAGCGCATCGAGCCCTACCGGCGGCTGTGCGACGGCCGCGGCGCCACGCCGGGCAGCGTCGCCGATTGGCGCCAGGTGCCGCCGGTGCCGGCCGCGGCCTTCAAGCGCCTGCGCCTGGCCGCCGCCCCGGACCAGGAGGTCTTCCGCAGCAGCGGCACCAGCGGCGGAGAAGAGGCGCGCAGCGTCCACCACCATCCCTTCCCCGACCTTTACCGGCAGACCGTCGACGCCGCCTTCCCGCGCCACTGCCTGCCCGGTGGCGGCGCGGCGCCGGTGCCGATGCTCTCGCTGGTGCCCTCGCGCGAGCAGCTGCCCGATTCCAGCTTGGCCTTCATGATCGACCACGTCCTCGCCCGCTTCGGCGCCCCCGCGCCCGAGACCGTCACGGCCGTCGGCCGGCGAGGCGTCGAGATGGTCCCCGCCCGCTCCTGGGCCGGAGCCCGGCAGCGCTCCGGCCGGCCGGCCCTCGTGCTCGCCACCTCCCTCGCCCTCGCCCAATGGCTCGACGCCCTCGAGCGCCAGGACCTGCGCTTCCGCCTGCCCGCCGGCAGCGCCGTCTTCGAGACCGGCGGCTACAAGGGTCGTGCCGAGGAGGTCTCGCCTGCCCGCGAGCGTCTCCGGCTCGAGGAACGCCTGGGAGTGCCGGGCAGCGCCGTCGTGCGCGAGTACGGCATGACCGAGCTCACCAGCCAGTGCTACACCCGAGCCCTCGCGGGCGGCGACCCGGACCTCTTCTTCGCCCCTCGCTGGGTGCGCGTCCGGATTCTCGACCCTGCAACGCTCGAAGAGGCGCGGCCCGGCGACCCCGGGCTCATCGCCATCTTCGACCTCGCCAACCTGGGTTCGGCGGCGCACCTGCTGACCGAGGACCTGGGGGCGGCGGAGGCGGAGGGCACGGGAGAGAACGGTGCGGGCGGCGGCTTCCGCTTGCTCGGGCGCGCCGCGGGGGCCGAGATCCGCGGCTGCTCGCTGGTGGCCGAGGAGCTGCAGCGAGCCGGCCGCCCGCAATAGCTTCCTAGTGTCACGTCACACTTGAACTGTCGCAAGGCGAGAGGTATGCTTCTCCCACCGCAGGCTGAACGGAGGGAGAGCCATGCCTCAGATTCGGTACAAGGTGACTTTGACCGAGCCGGAACGGCAGATGCTCCAGGAGCTGGCA
>Ga0307477_10002253_pt1 | contig 15084 bp, 15 predicted proteins | sample atmos_gasesECM2C_FD_203316 | JGI IMG/M metagenome (GOLD analysis project Ga0307477, IMG submission 203316) | Hardwood forest soil microbial communities from Morgan-Monroe State Forest, Indiana, United States - atmos_gasesECM2C_515 | ecosystem: Environmental > Terrestrial > Soil > Temperate...
AAGGCGGTCCTCGCCAGGAACTGGCCGAGCGTCGTCTCCGGACGCCACCGCGCCGGTGAAACGCTTGCGAGAAAGCCCAACCGCAACCGGCCACCCCGTCGCCACGAACTCCTCCAGGTGCGCCAGGAGCTCCAGGTTGTGGGCTGTCGTCTTAGCGAAGCCAATACCCGGGTCCACCCAAATTTCACCCACGCCGTCTTCGTTGGCTTTCTCTGCCCGCTCGACGAGGAAAGACTTGACCTCCCCGACAACGTCGCCGTAGTTCGCGAACGAGGTCATATTCGACGGCTCACCGCGCATGTGCATCACGACCCAGCCCGCCCCGGCCTCTGCCGCCACAGCCCACAAAGATGCAGATACGTCGTTGAGGATACTCGCCCCCGCGTCGAGCGCAGCTTCGGCTACGGCACGCTTGCGGGTATCGACAGAGATCCGGGCACGGCCCTCCAACCGCCGGCCCAACTCGCGCACGACCGGTACCACGCGCCGCAGTTCCTCGCCTTCGCCCACTTCGGACGCGCCCGGCCTGGTCGACTCTCCCCCGACGTCGATGACATCGGCGCCCTCTTCAGCCATTGCGCAGCCGCGCCCGACAGCAGCTTCTTCGTCCACCCAGAGACCACCGTCGTAGAACGAGTCCGGGGTTACATTGAGCACGCCCATCACTAGCGCCATCGCAGTGGGCAGCTTATAGGTCTCCAGGTGGCGGCCAGAGCCAGCTCTTGGGCGTTCGCCGGGATCCGGCCCCTCAAGAGGGCCCGTATCGGGGACGACACAGCTGAGGTGACCGTGGGACCGGGACCTGGGCCTACCGAGCCCTTCGCACAAGCGTGGCAAGCCGACGTAAGCCAAGCCGAGGGGCGGGGGACTGGGCGGGGCACCGGCGCGCCCTGGGATCCTCTGGCGACCCCGGCAGCGCCAACGGCAAAGCGACCGCTGGACCTGGCTGAGAGCTCGGCGCTCGCTCAGCAGTCGAGCTGGGGAACCCCGGCTTGGCAGGAGCGGCAGCGATGGATCCCCTGGCTCCGGCTGTGGGCGCTGGTCAAGATCGCCAGCCTCAGCTATTCGACGTGGTGGGCCTTGGGATATTTGCACGAAAAACTAGCGACGCAGGTCTGCGTCTACGGGGCCATGTGCTTGTACGCCGCGGTCCGCTCACACTGGAGCGGGCGCCGGTTCCGGCTCTTCGGCCCCGGCATGTCGATCGAGCCGGAGTTCTACGAGGAGATCGGTCGCTGGCTCTATCGGGTGGGCGTTGTCCTCGTGCTCTGCGGGGGGGCCGTCTTTTTGGCACAAGGCGTGCTTGGGACGAGCACGACCGCAAAGGACCAGCATCACCGCCGCCCGGCGCCAGCGGCGCCGGCTGCCGGCACCAACGGCTCACCGGCGCAGCTGGGTCAACTTATATACGTTCACAGAGGAAAAAATGGATTAGCTGGCGATGACCGCCGGTTAGCCCCTCGAGCCCCTCGAGCGCCTCGAGCCCGTCGAGCCCCTCTAGCGCTTGATTAGCCCGAGCACTTCGGCGCGCGCGGCCGCGCTTGTCAGGAAGTGCCCTCGCACAGCCGAAGTTACGGTGACTGCGCCGGACTTTTTGACACCCCGCATCGACATGCACAGGTGCTCGGCCTCGACGACCACCAGCACCCCTCTCGGGCCGAGCACATGCACCATGGTGTCGGCTACCTGGGAAGTCAACCTCTCCTGCACCTGGGGCCGCCTGGCATAGCCCTCCACGAGGCGTACGAGCTTGGAAAGCCCTGTGATCCGACCGTTTTCGTTCGGAATGTAAGCGACGTGAGCCTTCCCCGACCATGGCAGGAGATGGTGCTCGCAAACGCTGTAGATCGCGATGTCCCGTACGAGCACGAGCTCGTCGTGGTCCGCCTCGAAGGTGGGGACGAGGTGCTGACCGGGGTCTTCGTTGAGCCCGGCGAAAATCTCGGCGTACATGCGCGCCACACGTCCTGGCGTTGCGCGGAGCCCTTCGCGTTCGGGGTCCTCACCTACCGCCGCGAGGATCTCCCTGACGGCCGCTTCGATCCTGTCGAGGTCCACGGCGGCCAATTAAGGTAATTGCCCGTTGTAGCGCCGAATGCACGGCAGGTTCCGGTAGCGCTCGGCAACGTCGAGCCCGTAACCGACGACGAAGTCCCTCGGGATGTGGAACCCGACATAGGAAAGCTCGGGCGCAGTCACCTCCGTGTCTTTGACGAGCAACGCGCAGACCGCAAGGCTCGCAGGTTGGCGGGCGGCAAGGTTGCGCAGGAGAAAAGCAAGGGTGAGGCCCGAATCGACAATGTCCTCCACGACGAGAACGTGACGGCCGGCCAGGTCTGTGTCGAGATCCTTCACGATCCGTACGACACCGCTCGTGCGGGTGCTGCTCCCGTAAGAGGCGACGGCCATGAAGTCGAACTCGACGGGTAGGGCTATCGCCCGAGACAGGTCGCTCATGAAGACGAATGCCCCCTTGAGCACCCCGACGAGCAACGGGGGCCGGCCCGCGTAGTCCTCGGTTATGCGAGCCCCTAACTCCCTGATCTTGTCTCGGATTTCCTCCTCGGCGACAATCACCTCGCCGAGGTCGGGGTCCTCCTTAGCAAGGCGTTCACCCAGGATATCTGCCACTCGGGAGACACCCGGAGCCGGCGCAACGTCGGGACTTGGGGAGCTCAGGGGTGCCATGGACGTGCCAACCTTATACCGCAACTAGCGCCGTTGCGACCCGTCAAGCCTCAAGCGACCGGCCGACCGGCTGAGCCGTCTCCCGCCTGAGAGCTCGCAGGCGACAGCTCGACCGGTCACCACGGCCCACGCTCGCTCCAGGTCTTCGGAGGACGGAGGGTGCCGTTCCGGGCCCTCGTCTTCACGGAGCCAGGTGCGCAGCGCTCTGTTGGCCAGAGGCCGCGGTGCAGCCGCCAGGCCGCGGGCGTCTGTGGGATCGAGATCACGTGCAAGCAAATCAAGCAACTCCGCATCCTCGGCCAGCAGCGCCGCTGTCCGTGCGAGCACCGGGACCAGGTCGCGCCCTGCGACATCCGCCAACAACGGCAAGACCTCGTGCCGGGCCCGGTTGCGACGAAAACGCCCCTCCGCGTTGGAAGGGTCGGTAACCGTTGGAAAGCCCAAGGCTGTCACGAAAGCGAGAGTCTCGGACCGCCGCAAGGCCAAGATCGGCCGCTGCGCCTTGCGGAGACCACCGGAGGTGGCTCGCATCCCGCGAAGGCCGTCTAGACCAGCTCCCCGCATCAGGTTGAGAAGGAGGGTCTCAGCCTGGTCGTCGGCGGTGTGCCCGACCATGGTGCCCTCTGGCAAAACCCCGTAGCGCGCCTGGCGCGCTCGTGCTTCAAGGTCTGGCCCCGGACCGACCCGAACAGATAGTGCCTCGAAGGTCGCACCGAGGGTGTTGGCGGCAGCTTCGACGACGGCCGCTTCTTCGCGGCTGCCCGCGCGCAGGCCATGGTCTACGTGCACAGCGTGGGCAGAGCACCCCGCAGCCACAGCCAGGGCCAGCATCGCTACAGAGTCGGGGCCGCCCGAAACGGCGCATACGACTGGTGCGCCTTTGCCTGGGAACGAACAACGCTCTAGCAGGCCCTCGACGCCGGCGGGCCAATAGACCCTGGGGGAGCTCATATGGTCTTTGATGCCCAAGACCGCACAACGCGGTCAGCGGGAGGTCGAAGGGGGGCCAACGCTCCGCAGCTCTCGCTCACGCGCAGCGTCGGCTGCTCTGAGGGCCTGGACCAAGGCCGGGCCGGTCTGAAAATCGAGCTTGCTTGCCATCCGGCGCAGACGGGCGTACAGGTAACTACGGCTTACCTGGAGACGAGCTCGTGCCTCGGTCAGGCTCTCGCAGGAGATCACCATCTCGAGTATTTCTTGGTCCCGACGTGTCAGGATTGCGGGGCTCAACCAGGTTGGCCAGTTGCCGCGCAGGCTGTGCGGCCCGTTCGTCAACACGCCGCTCACCGGTTCGAGCCGGCTCATCTTGGGTCGCGCCCCGGAGCTCTTGGGGGCCCCGGTACCGCGCTCCAGACGAGCCAAATGGGCCAGCGCCGCGTTCTGCGCGGCGCGGCGCTGTTCCGGTTCTGGGCCGCCAGCGACAGCGTCGGCAACCGCTTGGCGCAGGTCGCTGATGGCAAAAGGTTTTGTGAGGTAACGGATCGCCCCTTCGATGCCGCCGCGTACCGCGTCGAGGTCCTCAGCACGAGCAGTCAACATGAGCACAGGTATGGAGGACACGCCAGGGTCCGGGTCGGACTTGAGCGAAGAAAGCACTGTCCAGCCGTCCAGGCCGGGCATCATCACGTCCAGGACCACCACGTCCGGACGCTGCTCGCGCGCCGAGGCGAGACCTTTGTGCCCGTCAGAAGCCACGCTCACCTCATGACCCGCGAGGCCGAGGCTCATCCGGAGCAGGTCGCGCAGGTCCGGCTCGTCGTCGACTACTAGTACGCGCGCCATTGGCTGAACTCTACGGCTTTAGGCGGTGCGGCCCAGCCCCTCGGCTCGCTCGGTCCAACGGGAAGGCTCCCGGATCTCCGCCATGCTCGGCAACCACTCAGGCCCTTGCCAGATCCTCCCGAACAGCTCACGACCACCCTCTGCCTCTACGGCCGCGATGAAACGCTCACCCTGCTCGTACTGCTTGAGCTTGGCGTCCAAGCCGACCAGCGAGCTCACCACCTTGGCAGCCCCGCTGCGCTGTCTTCGTTGCTGGAGCACACGGGCAAAGCGTTGTGCCTGCGGTACCCGGCCCTTGGCCGCCCGGTTCATCACCACGTCGCCGTGGCCTTCCAGCAGGCTCATCAACCCCCCGATGCCATCCAGCGCCTGTCGCTGCTCGGGCGACGCCAACAACGCCACCAGACCGCCCTCATCAAGAGGATTTTTGCCCTCTCGCGCCTCCCCAGCTGCCCGTTTCAGAGCTTCGATGAACCGCTTGGGGTCCGGGTCGACCCCCTCCAGCAGCGACCCGACGAGGCCCAAGAAATGCGGTCTCAACCAGGGCACGCCGGTGAACTGTGCGCGGTGCGTAACTTCGTGCAGTGCGATCCAGAGCCGGAACTGGCGAGGTTGGAAACCGTAGCGATCTTCGAGCTCGATCACATTGTGGCCCACGTAGTAGACGATGTCCTGGTCCAAAGGTCGCTCGTCCTCGATCAGGAGCTGGTCGTACTGGCCCAGGACCCGAGTGGACATCCAGCCCAGCAGCAAGCCGAGCTGCACGCCCCCGATGTTCCGGCTGACCTGCGTCGGTACTCGCATCGGGACAGGCCCCAACATCGGCGCCGGTTTCGCCATCGCCGCTTCGAGCTTTTGGGTGAGAGGGCGCAGCAACCGCTGAAAGGAGGCGACGTTCGCGCTCACCCAGCCAGCCCGGTCAGTAACACGCGGGCGTGCCGGGCCGGCGAGGGACACCAAACCCGTCTCTTCGGCTACCAGCTGTTCCGCCTCGGCCGTGAGCTCGGCGAAATCTTCTTCGAGGACACTGAGCCGCCCCGGCGGCAGCCACGCCTGGCGCGCCGCGATGCGTGTGGCCACACGCTCAGCCAGCTCCCAAGAAATCGGATCCTGTGACGAGAGGCTCATATCACCCGGGCCGCAGGGGCCCCCGGGCGCGGCTCTCTCTGCTCAGCTACGCGATCTTCTTGCCACGAGTACGGGGTACGGCCATCGGTTCGTGCTGAAAGCAATATTTGCCGTTGTTGTACATCGACAGTTTGGTGCTGCAGCCGGCTTGGCGGCAAGTTCGGTCCTGCCCAAATGACTTGGACGGCCTTTCCCCACCGCTCATCATGTGCCCTCCGAGTGATCGTTCGCTCATATCTCCCACTAACGCTTGCTAAGCCTTCTTCCTTCCCAGACGCAAGGCCATCTACCCGAAAGCCTTCGGTGCTATTCAAGTCGGCACGTCCTCGGCTCGCAGAGCTTCGGCTACACGTCGGCGTAGAGAATCGGGCACATCGTCCCGGCACTTGCGCGCGATGACCGCTTTCAGCTCAGCTTCGAAACCGAAGGCCGCGAAACATGGGGAGCACTCTTCCAGGTGGTACTGGATCCTCTCCCGCCTCTCCGACGTCAGCTCGCCGTCGAGAAAACTGTAAAGAGTGGCAATCGCGTCCTGGCAGGGGTCCGACACCGAACGGCCGAATGTCGACAGCTCATACCCGTAGGCGTCGCTACCTGCGCTTTCTCGTTGCCCTGTGCTCGCCGGTTCCTCGCGGTCCATTCTCTTCTCGATCGTTATGTTTCGGGCAGCTAGCTCGGTACGTCTGCCGGAGCGGTGAGACGCCTTTGCTCCGCAAACGTATGTAACGCCTTTTGGAGCGCCCTTCTTCCCCTGTGCAGCCGGCTCATCACAGTACCGATCGGCACATCCAGGATCTCGGCGATCTCCTTGTAGGAAAACCCCTCGACGTCTGCCAGGACAACGGCCAACCGGAACGCGTCGGGCAGGGACTCGACTGCGTCCTTGACCTCGGCTTCCGTGAGACGGTCGAGGACCAGGTCTTCTGCACTGCGGCCAGCCGCAGCAGCTTCCAAGCCACCCAGCCGGTGGTACAGGTAGAGGTCTTCCACCTCGTCCAGCTCGGTCTCGGTTGGCCGGCGGCGGCGCGACCTGTAGGTGTTGATGAAGGTGTTGGTCAGGATTTTGTAAAGCCACGACTTCAGGTTCGTGCCCTCTTGGAAGGTCCCGAAAGCCCGGTACGCCTTCAAGTACGTCTCCTGGACCAGGTCTTCGGCATCTGACGGGTTGCGCGTCATCCGGAGCGCCGCGCTGTAGAGGGAGGACATATAGCCCATCGCCTGCTCGGCAAAGTGCTCCTTGTCAGCCATAACCAGCACCCTAGGGCTCCACAGGCCGGCGCACCGGTCAATTCAGCGAAGCTTTAACATGGGACGTCCGATAGGTGGAAAAAGTGCTGGTAAGACCCGGCGCTCCAGCGCCGGCGCCATCACTGCCCGCGGTCACCAGGCCCGTTTATACCGCCGGCACGGCGATGGCTTCGAGGGTCGCGGTGCGCTCTCCGAAGGCAAGAACGGCCCCGGGGTGCACGACGTGCGGGTCACCGGGGGAGAGGCGGTGCCAGGCCTTGGCGGCGTCGTCCCAGACAAAGGTGCCATTGGTAGAGCCTCTGTCCACCACGACGATGTCGCCCATGGAAGGGCGCACCTCGGCATGGACCCGCGACATGCTGTCGTTCTGGCCGCCCGGGACTAGAGCGGCCAGTTCGCCCGATAAGACTGCCTCGTCGAGGGCCACGTCGCGCCCAACGAGTGCGGCTCCCGTCAGCTCGTTGACTTCGCCGTTGTCCCAGGTGAGCTTGACAAGCGGAGACGGCGAGCCATTGACGACAATTGGCTGGTCGACAACCGTCGGGCTGTCTGCGTCCTGGACGCCGGCCTGGAAGGCACCGCCATCGACAACCCCAACGTAGGAGGTGTCACTTTCGACAGGGGCGACGTACGAGCTGACGCCATCAGCGCCGTCCGAACTGATTGCCACCGCAGCCGACAGCACGGCGGCGGAGCTTGCGGCCGGACCGGAGCTTGCCTCAGAGCTCACGTGCTCCTCTGTGAGCTCCAGTGGCTCTCCGATCTCAGCTGGCGCCGGGTCTTCGACCACCTTGCGCCCCCTCTGGGAAGTCTGGCGAGGCGAAGATTTGTTCCTGCGCCAGGACAGGACAAACCCGCTTGCCCGTACCAAACCGTCGCGGAGCTCCGCTAGGTCGTCTTCGTCACCGCGTCTGCCGGCCCAGGCCGCCCTCGCACCCTTCACGTGGCGGTTTAGCCACGACCCGGTTTCTTCGCCGCCGTAAAGCGTCCGCTCGTCTCCGTCCTGGTCAACGGTCACTTGGACGGGCCCGTGCACGATGGCGACGAGCCCGTCGTCCCGCCCGGCCAAAATTGCGAAAGCCGGCAGCGGTGTCGTCTCCGGGTCGACCAGGCGGGACCCCGTGCGCGCAAGCAGCTCGCTGGGGCTCGCCGCTGTCAGGCAGGCCGCTACCAGCTCTCTTTCATCTTGCCCGTCCCCGGGGACCCACACGACTGCGCCCGGCAAGCGGGCAAGCCAACCGTCGGATCCGGCAACTGGGACCAGGCGGGCCGAGGAAAAGTCCGTGTCGCTCACCGCCAAACCGTACCCTGCCAGCGGGCCGATATCCATCGGTTCTAACTTTGGGGCGCAATGGCCCCGAGATCTCCCTATCTGGACCACCCAGGGCCGCTCGCGTTCGCCCACCGCGGAGGCGCAGGCGAGGCGCCCGAGAACAGTTGGGCCGCCTTCGAACACGCGGTTTCGCTGGGCTACCGCTACATGGAGACCGACATCAGGGCAACGGCAGACGGAGTTGCTGTCGCCCTTCACGACCCATCGCTCGACCGAGTTGCGGACCGCCCAGGGGTTTTGCGCAGGCTGAGTTGGGCCCAGGTGCGTACGCGCAAGTTGGCCGACGGACGCGAGCTCCCCCTGCTGGAGGAGCTCCTCGGCACGTGGCCTCAGCTTCGCTGGAACATCGATGTGAAACGCAGAGAAGCGATCAGCCCGGTCGTCGAGGCGATCAGGCGAACGGGCGCCGTGGACAGGGTGCTGGTGGCATCGTTCTCCGGCTCGCGGGCGGCGCGGGCGCGGGCTGCCCTCGGGCCCGAGCTGGCCACCGGCGCCGGCCGATGGACGGTGGCGAGCCTTCTCGCAGCGAGGGTAGCCAGCTTCTGGCCCGTTTCTTCCGATGCCGTCGCAGCACAGGTACCGCCGCGGGATGGGCCCATAACGATCGTGGACGCCGCTTTCGTCCGTGTTTGCCACCGGGCTGGCCTCGCAGTGCACGTATGGACCATCAACGCGTCAGCCGAAATGGACCGCCTGCTCGACCTCGGCGTGGACGGAATAATGACCGACAGGCCTACCGTCCTCAAAGAAGTGCTCGAACGCAGGGGCCAATGGGCCTGAGCGACGGTTGTTCCTCAGGGAGGGTGGGTTTGGTGTGGTCGTGGGTGGGTTTCCTGGCGTTTGGCGTGGTCGTGGGTGGTTTCCTGGCGTTTGGCGTGGTCGTGGATGGGTTTCCTGGCGTTTGGCGTGGTCGTGGGTGGGTTTCCTGGCGTGAATTGGTGCTTCTGGGCGTTGGCGAATGGGGTATCCGGGCTCGTGGCACCCCGAGAAGCCTCGAACCACGCCGAGATGGGCGAGCCACGCCGAGATGGGCCGAGAGGGGCGCGAGGGCAGCGGAGCAGTGGCGCAGCGACAGTGCTTAAGGCTGAGTTGCGAGGGGGACCAACCCGGGCGCCCAAGTCGATATGACCTCTACCGTTTGACCAGTCTCGGTCGCCTGCACCGTGCGGTGCCCGCCGAGAGAGATCGCAACGTGATAAATGGTCGACGGGTCAGAGGGATCCGAAGCCCAGAAAACGAGATCTCCCGGCTCGAGGTCCTTCAGAGGGACATGGCGGCCGGCGTAATATTGTTCAGCAGCGGTACGCGGCAGATGTACACCTGCGGCGAGCCAGGACGCCATTGCCAAACCCGAGCAGTCATAGCCAAAGGGGCCAGTCCCGCCGTAAACGTAAGGCTTTCCGACCTGGGAGAGGGCGAAGGTGACTGCCACGTTGCCCCGAGCGTCGATTTCCTCAAGGCTGGCGGCTTTTATGGGTGCTCCCCGAGATGCGACCACAGGGGTCTGGCGGAGCACCATAGCCGGGTCGGCAGCGATCGCTACCGCAGAGCGGGCAAGGTCGCGAGCCTGCGTGGTAACCGCCGCCCCGAAACCGTAGGTCGAACCTTTTGAATTGGCGAACCAATAACCAAGCCCGTTGTGCTGAGCGGCGATCCCGACGAATGGGAGGTGCGTACTTTTGCCTTGTGCCGAACCACGAACTAGCGCGTCGCCAAACGCTATGACGGCACCATGTTGAGCCGCCAACCAGTACCCTTTTCCATCAGGCGTAGGAGCCATGCCGATGATCACCCGACCGGAGCCTGCTGCTGCCCCGTGATATGTGGCGTCCCCGAAGCAAAATACGCCGCCACCCGAGGAAACGAGCCAATACCCGCGACCGCCAGGGGTGGGGACGATGTCGACTATAGGGCCTACACCGATCCGTGGGCGTACCGACGCCGACGGCCCGAAGAACCTTGCATTGCCGAAGCTGTATACGTCGCCTCTAGAAGACACGAGCCAGTAACCGTGGCCCTCCTGTGCCGCAGCGATCCCGACGACCGGGCCCGCAACATGCGGCACGTGCGCCGACTCGACTGAGCCATAAAACTTGGCACTCCCGAAGGCGTAGACGCCCCCGTCCCCTGATACGAGCCAGTAACCCTGCCCGTTGGGCATCGCAGCTATCCCGGTGACAGGCCCGCTCAAGCGCACTTCGGGACCGAGGCCCCCGAAATCGGGAGCTCCTCCGGCTGCACCAACTCCTCCTGACCGGTTCACCACCCAGTACCCTTTCGCTGCCACGCCCGAGCCCGACGATCCCGTCCCGCCCGAGCCTGACGATCCCGTCCCGTCCGAGCCGTGGTGCGGCGAACTTGGTGCGCGCGAATGGTTTGACTTCGCCTGCCTGTCGTGGGCAGAGCTGCTGGCGCGCGAGTGTGGCGCCCTCACCGGGGGCCTGTGGCCCGACTTGGGCGCGCTCGGGTACGGTGACTGGGCCGACGGAAAGCTAGAAGCCGATGCGGCCACAGCGGGCACCGCCAGCGCGGGCAAGCCGGCCGCAAAGGTGACCGTAAAAATGGCGCGCTGCAGGGTCTGGGCAACGGTAATGGCAGTCAGTCCTCTGGTCGTGGCACAGGCCAGAGCAATGCCCGGGGCCTCAGCCCATGGGATTGGCTACTGACCTGGGCCGGCACTAAACCCTCGGAACACCCGAGGGCTCTTAATGGTGCGAATATCGCGCCACCGGCTGCTGTCGTATTGGTTCGAGTAAAAACCCTAAACGATTGCACAAGTCGCGTCAAGTTGATCCCGCCAAAAATCATTTATCAGCACCGTTTAGGTGTGCAATTCCATTTTCTCCTCCTTGACCGAGTTTTCCGATTGTACGATCTGACAACGCCCTGACCAGCCATAACGGCCCAAGCTCTTCCCCGGATTTGCGCAATCTGACCGCCAAAGGGCATACTTTGGCCCCAAAGTACCGCGATTCAGGGTATGGTTCGCGCCTTGTGACTGATTTAGCTATTGGTCGGGCGCGCCTCCGCGCTTTTGTGGCGTAGAAAATCGGTCCAACGCCGCGCGCATCCGCTCGGTCAGCTCGGCTCCGTCTTGCTGGGCGGCGCCGTCGTGTTGCTGACAAGTACGGTGCTCGGGTGGGCGGCAGACGGGGTGCTGCGCCCGCAGCCGCATTGGTCGAACTGCACGAGGCGGTGCTGCGCCCGCAGCCTCGTTGGTCGAACTGCCCGAGGCGGTACCGCTCGGGTCGAGGGAGCGACGTGGGCCCGGCGAACTACCGCTCCCAGGGCCACCGCGGAGGGCTACTGCGGAGGGCTACTGCGGAGGGCTAACCGCGGGGTTCCGTGAGGCGTTCCCGCTCACCTCGTAGTAGACGCTTTGCCCGTCGCCGACGTCGAGCATTCCCGATGCGCACGGATCTACTAGTGGTGCTTTCGCACCCATGCCGTCAACGCTAAGCGTTCAGCACTGCGACGGCGCTAGACGAGTGCCCGCCAGTACCCGTCTGTGTTGTTACTTGAACCTGTAAGTGATGCGACCCCTCTTGAGGTCGTAAGGGCTGATCTCTACCTGGACACGGTCCCCTGGCAGCACGCGGATACGGTGCATGCGCATCTTGCCCGAGTTGTGAGCCAGGACTTCATGGCCGTTGTCCGTTTTCACGCGGAAAGTTGCGTTTTTCAGGGACTCGGTCACGGTCCCCTCGAGCAGGATGGCCTGCTCTTTTGCGTTTGCGTTCGACAGTGTGCTCTACCTCCTGCGCCTGGTACCCAAGAAACCCAGGTCGCGACCAGTGTACCGACTGCGCCAGGCGAGGGCCGGGCGCGCGGGCGTGAGGTTTCACTCTTTGGCGCTCACTCCTCCGATCGCGCCCCCGTGCCCCGACCGCATTCCTCGCGTACGACCTCTCGGCTTGCCTTGTCGGGACGCAGCCCTAAGAAGCTCGGGTGCCGCAGCCGAAGATCCGGTGTCCAGCTGGTGAAAGCCACCTCCGCCACGAGCTCGGGCTCGACCCAGTGCGCTTTTCTTTCTGCAACTTTGCTCCCAAACGGGCTGGAGGCCCGCTCGAGCGCGACGAGCGCCCCGTGCAGATCCGCCAGCACCCGCTCCGTAAAGCCGGTGCCAACCTTGCCCGCATAGACAAGCTCACCTCGCTCCCAGTAGCCGAGCAGGAGAGCGCCGAAACCGCTTCTCGCCCCGCTCGGCTCGGTGTAGCCGCCGATCACCATCTCTTGGCGGCAGGTGCACTTGAGCTTGCGCCAGTCGCCTGAGCGCCCCTCTATGTAGGTAGAACCACGCCGCTTAGCCACGAGCCCTTCCCAACCGTCGGCGCAAGCCTGCTCGAAGAGCCGTTGGGCGTCGCCTTCCAAGCCTTGGACCACCTTTATGGACGGGTTGTCCTCGATGGTCTTAGCGAGGAGAGCCTTCCGGTCTTCGATGGGGAGGTGGCGGAGATCCTGGCCCAGGAGCCATGGCAAATCGAACACCCGGTATTCGACACCCGCTGCTGTGCCCTGCTGCAAAGCGCCAAAATCAGGGCGCCCACCGACGATGCCGACCACCTCGCCATCGAGGACAAAGTTCTCGGCAGGTACCGCTTTGAGATCCTTCACGATTGGGGCGAAGCGAGAGTTGAACGAGAGCCCGTTGCGCGACCACAGTCCCACGTCATCGCCATTGCGCACCGCGAGACAGCGCAAGCCGTCCAATTTTGGCTCGAACAGCCACTCGGCTCGCCCGCCAGACAACGCCGTGCCGGCTCCGGATGGGCCCGCCTGCACGGCCTCAGCCAGCATGGGCGGGAAGAACTTCGCTGGTACAAAATCAGAGATTGGACCGCGAGGCCGCGCTGGCGTGCCACGACCGCGTACCGCTCTGCGGCCGTCCCGTTCAGCGGGGGTGGCCGCTTCACGCATCACGTCGTCTATGGTGCGCCCGCTTTTCACTGAGCGCGGTGCCTCAGCGGTGATGTCCTTGCCCGGGTCGGCCCGGTCGTCGTTGCGTTTAACGAGCGTCCAGGATTTGTCCTCGGGCCCGAAGCGAGTCAACGACCAACCTCCGATGAGCTTGCTCCCTTCCAGCCAGACAGACACATGTCCGCTATCGACCGCCTCCCGTACCGGGACAGGGATCCCACCCCGAGCAGTGAGGTTGCGGTACGTACCTTCGTCCCACACGATCACCGAACCCGCCCCGTAATTACCTCGGGGGATAATTCCTTCGAACTGCCGGTAGTCCACCGGGTGGTCTTCCACGTGCACCGCAAGGCGCTTTACTGCGGGGTCATAGGACGGGCCTTTTGGCACGGCCCACGAGATGAGCACCCCATCGGCTTCGAGCCGGAAGTCATAATGCATCCGCGTGGCCGCGTGCTGCTGGACCACGAACCGGTAGCCCTCCGGCTCGGGGCTCGCGGCCTGTCCCGAGGGTTCAGGTGTCCCCTCAAAATGGCGCTTGTCGCGGTAATCAGAGAGCGCTGAACCGGCCACACTGCGAACTTATACTACGGAGGTTCTCTCCGGATCCGGCTGCACGAGAGGGCCGCGGCCATCGTCCAGAGCTCCCAGGAACTCTGCGGCCCAGCGGTGGACATCGTGTTCGAAGACCCTCCGGCGCAAACGTCGCATCCGCCGGGCCGCCTCCTGCTGGGGCGCACCCGCCGCCGCAAGGATCCTGGCCTTCAGGCTGTCGATGTCGTGAGGGTTCACCAGGAACGCTCCGGTCAACTCGTTCGCGGCTCCGGTGAACTCGGAGAGCACCAACCGGCCACCGAAGTCATAGCGGCACGCAACATACTCCTTTGCGACCAAGTTCATGCCGTCACGCAGGGGAGTAACAAGGGCGACGTCTGCCGCCAGGTAAAAGGCCGCCATTTCTTCTTTCGGAAAGCTCTGGTGCAGATAATGCACAGCAGGGTGGCCCACCGGGCTGAAGTCGCCGTTCATGCTCCCAACCGCTCTTTCGAGCTCGTCTCTGAGCCGCTGGTACTCCTCGACCTCTCCACGGCTGGGGGAGGCGATCTGAACGAGGACGGCTTGGGGCGGATGAAGCTTGCCTTCCTTGAGAAGTTCGCCATAGGCGCGCAACCTGTGAAGGATCCCCTTGGTGTAATCCAACCGGTCGACACCGAGGAAAAGGCACTCGGGGTTGCCGACTTCCTCCCGGATCTCACGTGCGCGTCGGATGACGTCGGGGCGTTGCGCGAGCGCGGAGAGCTCTTCGGCGTCTACTGATATCGGGAACGCGGCTGCGCGGGCGGTGCGCAAGCCGACCTCGCCACCGGCTTCGACCTGCACTATCGAGCCCTGGGTATGGTGGTCCGTCAGGCGCCGGCACGCCCGTAAAAAGTTGTCGGCCCCGTCAGCGGTTTGGAACCCGATCAGGTCGGCGCCGAGCAGGCCCTCAATGACTTCCTTGCGCCAGGGCAGCTGTGCGAACAGCTCGTAAGGCGGGAACGGGATGTGATTGAAAAAGCCGATCCGCAGGTCCGGCCGGAGCTCACGCAACATCGTCGGGCAAAGCTGCAGGTGGTAATCGTGCACCCACACAGTTGCCCCTTGCGCGGAGTGAGCCGCCACCGTGGTGGCGAACCGACGGTTCACTTCGACATAGCAGTGCCACCACCGACGCGAATAGACAGGAGGGGCGATTACGTCGTGGTAGAGAGGCCAAATTGTGGCGTTGCAAAAACCTTCGTAGTAACACGCGATCTCGGCCGCCGATAGAGACACTGGTATTGCGTAGGGACGAGCGGTGCCGAGGGCGGCGGCGTCTTCGGAAATTGAGACCGCGCGGTCTTCCTGGATCGGTGCGGGCTGGGGAGCGACCACGCTGATCTGGCCGGTGTCCTCCCACCAGCTCCCGGGCTCGCGGTGCCCCGTCCCCACCTCGTCCAGGGCCTCTG
>Ga0307477_10002257_pt1 | contig 15072 bp, 16 predicted proteins | sample atmos_gasesECM2C_FD_203316 | JGI IMG/M metagenome (GOLD analysis project Ga0307477, IMG submission 203316) | Hardwood forest soil microbial communities from Morgan-Monroe State Forest, Indiana, United States - atmos_gasesECM2C_515 | ecosystem: Environmental > Terrestrial > Soil > Temperate...
CTTTTTCTCGCAAGCAATCCTGCCAGCAGCTTTTTTTACGTGTTCACGGCTGCGCATGGTCTTCACCTTCTCGGCGGCGTCCTGGCTCTGCTCTACGTAGCGTTCCGGCCGACGCACCGGCTCACGCGCGGGACAGCCACCGAAATTGTTTCGATGTACTGGCATTTCATGGATGGACTTTGGGTTTTTTTGTTCTTACTTCTCCTTCTGGGACGGTGAAAAGTGAGTGAGACGGAATTCGAAGGCATAGTTGAATCGCCCTGGTCGGGAGGCGCTTCTCCGTTTGCCATCAACTCCAAAAAGTTGGGGATGTGGCTATTCATTATTTCTGACTCGCTGACTTTTTCTGCTCTGCTCGTCAGCTACGCCTACGTTCGTCTGGAAACGCCCGACTGGCCCAGACCGTTTGAAATCTGGCCGGCCATCGCGAAGTCGTCGTTGATGACCTTGGTCCTGCTCTCCAGCAGCCTGACCATGGTGCTGGGGGTCAACGCCGCCTTCCAGGGCGACCGCAAGAAAACGGTGCGCTATCTGATTGCCACAATAATTTGCGGTATCGCCTTTGTGCTGATCCATGCCACGGAATGGGTAACCTTGTTTGGTGAAGGTGTTACCCCCTGGAGCAATCCGTGGAAACCCTTCGTGCCTCTTTTCGGTGGCACGTTTTTTGGCCTGACCGGTCTTCACATGCTCCACGTAACCATTGGCGTCGTATATCTCGCCGTCATTGCCTGGGGATTCGGGAAAGGAAAGTACACCGCAGAGCACGTCGAAGTAAGCGGCCTTTACTGGCATTTCGTTGACCTTGTATGGATGTTCATTTTCCCCATGGTTTACTTGCTGAGCGTGAATCCGAAGTAACCAGGAGAGCATTGCCCCATGAGCGCGCACGGACACGGCGAACTTACGCACGAGCATTCCGTAGGCACCACCAAACTTTTCACCACCGTTTGGGTTTGGTTGCTGCTGTTAACGGCCTTGGAAGTTTTTCTTGCCTACGAGAGGCTGGAAGTTCATTTGATGATCACAATTTTAGTCGGGCTCTCGCTGATCAAAGCCGCGTTAATCATGAGCTACTTCATGCATTTGCGCTTCGAGCGCCTGGGACTATTTCTGCTGCTCGTTCCCGCCATGGTATTCTGCATTTGCATGATGCTGATCATGTTCTTCCCGGATAGCATCCGGTTGATGGACCTACGGCCCCATTAGCCGGGCGAGTTTTAAAGTAGGATGTCTTTTGAGATTGGCGGTCTTGATATGTATATGAAGAACTGGCTTACCATTCGGCTTGCGGCGTTTCTCGCGTTTGGGACCGCAGTCCTGTCTGTGTGCGCTTCTTCTCTCTCCGCCCAAGGCTGCGCGATGTGCTACCAGAATGCTTCGGCCTCTGGTGCGCAGGGAAGCCAGGCGCTCCGCCACGGCATTCTGATCCTTTTGTTTCCCACACTGGCTCTGTTTACCGGTATCTTCGGACTTATCTACCACCGTCGGAACGTCTCGCGCTGAGCCGCGAGCGATGTTCTCCGATCGCACGAACTGGAATCTCAAGTCCAATCGTTTAAGCGAAGCCCTTGCCGGACATCGCGCGGCCGGCAAGCCTCTGCTCGACCTCACCGCTTCCAATCCCACGGAATGCGGTTTTGCTTACGATGGCCAAGCGATTTTGCAAGCTCTTGCAAATCCATGCTCGCTTTCCTACGATCCCCATCCCCAAGGGCTGCTCGTCGCGCGAGAGGCGGTCGCCGAATATTATGGGGTGCGCGAAAGCAACGTTCCGGTGGAAGACATAATCCTGGCGACCAGCACCAGCGAAGCATATTCCTTTGCGTTTCGCGCTCTTTGCAATCCAGGCGACGAACTATTGATTCCGCAGCCCGGTTATCCCCTGTTTAGTTTCCTGGCGGATGTCCATGACGTAAGGCTCGTCGGGTACCCGCTGCTCTATGACCACGGATGGCAGATTGATTTTCACGCTCTGCAACAAGCAATCACGTCTCGCACGCGGGGAATCATCGTCGTCAATCCCAACAATCCCACTGGAAATTTCTGCAAAACCGGCGAAGTAGAGAAATTGAACGAAATTTGCTCGTCGCGCCAAATTGCCTTAATCGCCGACGAAGTATTCCTGGATTTCCACCTCCACGCGCCGTCTCCCCGCAGTTTCGCCGCCAATGGCGCGTGTCTGACCTTCACCATGAGCGGCCTATCCAAGATCTCCGGACTGCCTCAAATGAAAGCGGCGTGGTTGATTACATCCGGGCCAGAGCAGATAAAGGGTGCGGCACTTTCTCGCCTGGAGGTCATTGCCGATACTTTCCTGTCGATCAATACTCCCGTCCAATTTGCCATTCCGCGTTTCCTGGAGCTTCGCCACGAATTTCAAAAGCAATTGATGGCGCGCGTGCGCAGAAATTTGGCACAGCTCGATCGAAATGTGGCGGCGCAGAGTTCCTGTGCGCGGCTGGAACTAGAAGGAGGCTGGTATGCCATACTGCGTGTCCCGGTCACTGGCTCGGACGACGATTTAGCCATCGATCTTTTGACTACCCAAGGAATTTACGTCCATCCCGGCCACTTTTACGATTTCCCCGCCGATGGATTTCTGATTGTCAGCCTGATTACCCCGGCCGACGACTTTGATGTGGGGCTAAGAGGTGTGCTCTCAGTTTTCTAGACTCTCTCGAAATCAGCCATTCTCTCGATGGCCTGGCGGGATCTACGTCGCTTATGACTATGAGCGCAGGCGCCCTGGCGGGTCCGCTGTTTCAGGCGTTTCGAGCTTCAACTCTGGCCCTTCATGATCCGGAAGCTTCGAAGGAGGCAGCTGCGGAATCCCGACTCCCCGATTCATTTCCAGGTGTTCCTTTGCGCAGCGCGGACAGTATCCCTTTCCTGTTTCTTCATCACGCTGGCTGGCAAGCTCGTAGCACTCGCAAATACAGTCGCAATATCCGGTTGTTGACGCAGTCTTGATGGGAACCAAGGCCATCGGCAATTCCTCTGTCGCAGGATACTACCCGGTCGTGTTGCCTGGCGCAAGGCAGGAGCACGACGCGGCTTGAGTTCTTAAGCGTGTTCGAGTTGCGCCAGCCGGAATGGGTCGCCGACCTTATCGTGCAGCTCCAGCCAGACGCTGTCTGGCTGCGACAAAAACACTTCTACCACGCGTGGATCGAACTGGCGCCCGGAATACCGGCGAATTTCTTCGCGCGCGACGGTGATGGGCATCGCCTTGCGGTACGGACGGTCGGAAATCATCGCATCAAGCGTGTCGGCAACGGCGAATATTCTCGCCCCCAGTGGGATCTGTTCTCCCTTTAGTCCACGCGGATAGCCCGAGCCGTCGAAGCATTCCTGGTGAGTCAACACGATCTCCGCTGCATCTTTCAGGAAAGGAATTCGTTTCAGCACCGCAAATCCGATCCCGCAGTGCGTGCGCATGATTTCGCGCTCTTCGGCTGTCAGAGGGCCGGGCTTCCGCAGAATGCTGTCCGGAATGCCCATTTTGCCGATATCATGCAAAAACGCCCCGCGCGCAATGTGCCGCATCAGCGCTTTGTCCACGCCCATGAGTCTGGCCATGGTTATGGTGAACGCGGTCACGCGTTGGCAGTGACCCTCGGTTTCCGCGTCCTTCGCATCGAGCGCCCCGCCCAGCGCTTCCAGCGTGTAATCGTACGATTGCTCGAGATCCTGCAGAGCAATCGACAGCTGCTGAGTGCGCTCTGCTACCAAGTGTTCCAGGTCGCTTTGGTACGTTCGGTTTTCCAGAACCAACTGGCGGTGCTCGAGCGCGCGCCGCACGCTCAAGTGCAGCTGGTCCTTCTCGAAGGGTTTCAGAATGTAGTCGTAAGCCCCCGCGCGAATAGCCTCCAGGGCGATGGAAATGTCGTGCATGGCGGTGACCATGATCACCGGCACGTCCGGGTCTTGTCCGCGCAATTCCGATAGCAACCGGATGCCATCCATCTCCGGCATCACAATGTCGCTCAGCACTAAATCGAACGAATCGTTCCCAAAAGCCTCGAGAGCGATCAGTCCGTTCGCGCATACCGTGCAGCGGTAGCCTTGCGCATCGAGCAGCGTCGAGACTACCTCGCGAATGGCTTCTTCGTCGTCTACCACCAGGATTTTTTCTCGTTCCACGGCCAACTCCGGTATATGTCCTTCCTGAGTATAGTCCACGCCAAATCACGGCTGACCCGCGTTGTTAACGGAGAGTGCTAGTTTGCGCAATGCCTTGGGTGGCGCTCGCTAGGGAGAATTTAACCGTTCACCCCGGGATCCCGTTTGCTTCTGAAACGCGCCACCAATCTGGCGTCGGTCTTCCCGTCACATGCGTTTGACGGTCATCGCAGGTCCTGCGCCGAACCTAGCGAGTACGGGCAGAGGCCAGGGATTGCCGCAACGGAGGTAAGCGTTCGAAGCGCAGGGCAAGCAAGTCTATGTTATTTACGAGCCCGACCGATTTTTCCTCCGCCCAAGGCTTACGCGCTTGGCGGCCGCGCCAGCACCCAGAAGCAGAAGCAAGCGTATTCATGCGCCGGCCGAGGCCCCGAGCGTACTCTGCCGGAAGATCCCTTCGCGGTTGTCCTGCATTCGATTCCGGGCCGAACTAGCTCTGGCTTGGACGAAATCATGGCACCTCGCGTGCCTCCACTAGTTACCGAAATGCCGTTGACTTCTAATACCACAGAGAGCTAGCATCCCATAGCTTCACGGAGTTGCTGTGCAGTCTCTCGAGCGTTTTGCGCAGAACCGGCGCATCATCGAACAATTTGCCGCGCACTGGCTGGCTAGTATTCCCACCGATTTAGGTCGCCTTCATCACCTCGCAGTTCTCCGGCAGGTCTCGACTGGCAGGTACTCTCATTCAGGCCTACGCGGAACTTTCTCCGAGTCGGCCATTCATCAGGCTTTGCTTTATTGTCACCAGGAGCTCTTCGATAGGGTTCTGGAAAAAACACTGCAAGACCAGGAACGCGATTTCCGCACAATGTTCTCCGGCATCGACGCTCCTGCTTTCGAAATTGCAAGCCGATGGCTTGAACTCGAGCATTACCGCACATTCGTTCCGCTCGGCACGCCCGCCTACCTTCGAGACTTGTTCTTCTCCAATACTCGTGTAATTCTGAATTTGATTGTTTCCGAGCGCGCCTTGATTTCCACCGCAGCGTAAGTTTCTGCTTCGCTAACCACCTTCTCCTGTCTCCGTCAGAAAGGTGGGGGGAAACCTGTTACTCTGCATCGTCATCCAAGTTCCTGAGCCCGTGGTCGGCCAATTGGCCGGAGGTGGAAAGTGAAGCAGCTCGCCGTTGGGTTTCTCGTGTTTTCGGTCGGAGTTTTGACCGCTGCACAACACTCCGCTTCGCCGCAGCCCGCCCTCCCTGCGCCGACGGCTGCTCCCTTCCAGGTCGCCGCAGCTTCCAATCCGGAGTTTCTGAAAGCCGCCGATGAAGTGCTCAAGCAAATGAGCCAGCTCCTCGGCTTACCAATCAAGGAGCCTCTCAAGAAGAGTCTTCGTTCGAAACAGGAAATTCGTGACTACCTCATTCGCGAGGAGAAAGCAGACCGGACAGAGCAAGAACGCTATGCCGACTCCCAGACGCTTCAAGCATTCGGATTGATTCCAAAAGATTTTCCGCTGGATTCTTTCATGCTGGACGTGCTTACCGACCAGGTGGCCGGCTTATACGACCCGAAGTCGAAGGAATTTTACATCGCCGATTGGATTCCGGTGGACGAGCAACGCGAAGTAATGTCTCACGAATTGACGCACGCGTTGGAGGATCAGTCGTTCCACATCGATCCCTGGATTAAAGCTGCGCGGCCCAACGATGACGCTGAACTTGCGCGTGAGGCGGTCAGTGAAGGCTCGGCGCTCGCCGCCATGGTGGACTACACCATGCGCGATCAGAGCGTCGGCGTTCGCGATCTGCCGGATGTCTCGCTGATTATCCGTTCCGGCGCTGTCGCGGAAATGGACAAAGATCCCAAGCTTTCCAAGGCCCCTGGCTACATTCGTGACCAATTGCTCTTCCCTTATCTCGCCGGCACCGGATTTTCGCAGCAGTTTCTGAAAGCTCATTCAGGCTGGAAAGATCTGCATCTGATTTTCCAAAATCCCCCGGTCTCCACTCAGCAGATCATCCATCCGGAGTTGTATCTTTCCGGGGTGAAGCCCGAAGCGGTCGCTCTGCCGGATTGGAAGAATCTTGCGCCGGACGATTGGAAGCTTCTGGAAGAAAACGTTTTGGGCGAGTTTGGCCTTGGCGAAGTTCTGAAACAGTTCCTTGGCCAACAGCGCGCGGATATGATCTCTTCGGCCTGGAAGGGCGACCGCTACGCTCTATTTGAAAGCGCCAAGAGCAAGAATTCGTCGTTGGTATTCCGCATTTCGCTGGATAATCCTGAGGACGCAGCTCGCTTTTTTGGCCAATACAGCGAGTTGCTGGAGTTGAAGCATGCCGATCGCAAGGAACTCTATCGCCGTCCCAATTTCTTTCAGTTTCAAACGCAGGCGGGTGGAGTCTTTCTGCACTGCGCTGCGACTACTTGCCTCGTCGTCGAGAATGCCGCTCGCCAGACGTTTGAGAGCATAAACCGCGCGGCGGCGTTACCGGCCGCTCCTTCTCCCACCGCCGCGGATGCCAAACCTCCGCAGTCAATCGCGTCTCTTCACTATGCGGCACAAACTGCGGATTGCCGGATCCGCAAATGTCAAAATTTCGCAGGTCCGGGCCCGGCGAGCCTTAATCGTTGAGTGAGGTTCCGGTTGGATCCGTGCGGTGAATTATCATCATGGTCTGGTCGTCGGCCTGGCGGTTTCCCGACGAAAAACTGTTCACATCCTTCAAACACGCCGCCAGTAATTCCTGCGGATTCCACCCATGGCGTTCGCCGGCCACGCGCATAATCCGGTTCAGCCCGTATTCTTCGCCATTTCGGTTTGCCGCTTCGGAAATTCCGTCCGTGTACAGGACGATGCTGTCGCCCGGGCCCAGCTTCACCCGGTCGATCGTATAGCTGCTTTTCGCAAACATCCCAAGCGGAAGTCCGGTTGAGGAAATCTTCCTTACGCCGTTTTTTTCGATGACCAGGGCCGGGAAGTGCCCTGCGCTAGCTATCTCAACTTCTCCCGACACGCCTGCGCGCCCGCAAATAAGTGTGGCGTACTGCCCGGCGATCGTACTTTCGCAGAAAACGTGATTCGCTCTTTCAAGCAGTCCGTCCAGTTCCAGGCCCACTCCGGAAAGTGACCGGAACATCGCGTGCAAATGCGTCATCAACAGCGAAGCCGCCACTCCTTTCCCGGCAACGTCTCCGAAGAGAAAAACAAGTGTACCGTCTCCGTTCGCCGGAAAAATCAGATCGCAATAGTCGCCGCTTACCAAACCCGCCGGTTTGTATTGATAATGAATGCGCCAGTCGTTGAACCGCACGTTCTCTTCCGGCAGCAATCCGCGCTGAATTTTTGCAGCCAACTCCATATCCCGCTCGAGCGCGCGTTGCTCGCCACTGGTCAGATGATCGAGGCAAAACCGCACCAGCGGATCGGATAGCAGGCGGTCCTTCTCCACCGTATCGTTACAGGTCGGACATATCCCATAGGTTCCATCTTCCATTCTCTGCAGCGCGGAATTCACTTCGCTCAACGCATCCACAAACGGCGCCGGGGGAGCCTCCGGCGTCGCCGATGAAATCGCCAAGGTTATTTCCTCCCGCCTTTTCTCAAGCTGTTCCCGAATGTAGGGATCGGTCACTCCGGGCATGATGATTCCCTCCACTTCAGAGCTTCTTTCAAGTTTCGCGGTACCGCTATCCGATTCGCGCATGGGAAGTCTTCCGCCTCGCTGTTTTATTTGATTCGCAAGCTGGAGCTTCGGATTCCACGAATGTTCGTTTTAGCGGTAAGCTTCCCGCTTTTCGCTCGACCCTGGCCAGACGTTTCTCGAACTGCGCCCGCATCCTCTGATATGCGCCCGTTCCGATGATCCCCAAACGCTTCGCCTTTTGAAGTTCCCTCAGCGCGTCACGCGAAACCAGGGCTGCCTGATGCGGTTCCCGGCTGTGACGCTCGTAATAGATTGCCAATTGTTCATATGCTTCCAATCCTTCGCGCGAGCTCCCCAGCATGCCTTGCCACAGGCCGCGCGCCAAAGTCAGATCGCCTTCTCGCTTGGCCAGCCGCGCTAGCGACCGTTTTGCCGCCCGGTCGCTTTCGAAAGGCAGTTCGGCGAGCGCAAGCGATTCTTGGTAATGCAGGCGAGCTCGTTTCGTGTCGCCGCGCCGCTCGCATATCCGCGAAAGTCCGAATAGCTCAAAGCCGTCTTTTCGCTCGGTGTCCTGTTCGGTGAGCAACGAAACAATCCGGCTTGAAAGCGCGGCAAGTCCCCTCAGGTCCATTTGATTGTGCAGGAAAACGGGGACTAGCGGCTCGGGCGGGCCTCCGCGTAGAAAATCAAAATATATTTCGGGAATCAATTCCGAGGCCATATCAGCCCCGCGATTCCATCCCAGCACGTGGCGTTCAAGCTCCCATAGGCGAACCGATCCAATGCGCAATCGCCAGAGATTTCGCGCGGGGTGCAAAAAATCCAAGTGGGCTTTGGGCGCCGACGGCTTCAGCGACCGCGTCATGCGGTATCGCGTTTCGAGCAGCGGCCAGTCGAACGATTTGCCGTTGAAGGTCACCAGCACGCAGCGTTCGGCCATTCGCTCCGCTAGGGTGACCAGCAAGGCATGCTCGTCGCTGTGATCGCGCATGAAAAATTGTTCCACTTCCAGACCGCCGGCATCCCACCAGGCAATTCCCACCATGAACGGATAGGTTCCCGTCCCGCCCATGATTCCCGTAGTTTCCGTGTCCAGGAAGAGCCACTGCCGTGGGTCGGCCACCTCATCGGGAGCGCCAGGAAGCAAGAGCCGCAGTGCCGATGCGTCCACTCTTTCATCCGCTATTCCGTAGCCTAATGGCGAACAGTCCGTCTTCACCCCGTTTGCCACATCGGAAAACCATTTTCGTAACGCCAAATGCTGGCCAAAATGGTTTTGCACGAGCGTCGCGCCCAGGATTTCGGCCAGCCGCTCCGCACCTTCTGGAATATTCTGCGAAAAGCCTCGCCACGGCCGTTCGTCGCGTTCTGTCCGGGTGGCCGGCTGGTGCGTGTACCGGGAGTCCGCATTGCCTTGCGCACCCCCGGTGGGCGGTTTCTTGAGCGCCTTCACCCGCGCGAACCGATCTAGCCAGGTCTTGGTCATGCGCAGAGATGCTCCAAAAGCGTGAGCGCAACTTCTTTGGTCTTCTCGCTCTTTTCTCCGGCCGGCCCCACGCACGAAGGGCATCCGTTTTCGCACGGGCAGGCGCTAATTAATTCACGCGTCCGGCGCAGCAATAGGTCGTGAACCTGAAACAGCGGTTCGCTGAAGCCAATCCCGCCCGGATACGCATCGTAGAGATACAGATTGGGCTCGAAGAATTCCTTCATTCGCGATGGATCGGTGACCGTGGTGGTGAATTCCTGCCAGTCCTGTTCGATTCCGGGGCTAGCCGGCCGTTCGCCTACAGCAGTTCCAATGTCGCGCCTGTCGCACATCAGTAAGAGCGTGGCCATGGATTCCAGCGCGTACAGCAAACCGAAAATCCCGCTCTGCCGATCAGACAACGCAAAAGGCAATCCCGCAAGCAGCTTGCCTTCAAGCGTGATCCAGAACGACGTGGTATGCATTTCGTTTTCCGGCAATTCCAGTTTCCCGGCGCCCACGTTTTCGTTGCTGAAAAACTTTATCTTCTTGAATCCCACAACCTGCGAACGCACCAGCACGTCTCCATGGCCGCGAACCGCCGGTCCCGCTATGCGCTGCTCTTCGGCGATTTCCAGCACGCGAACTTGCGTGTAGCGAATCGCGTCGGTGAAGTAATCCACGTTGACGCGCTTCACATAAGCCTTGCGCTGCTCGAAATCAAGCCTCTCCACGTGATACGGCTGTCCCTGATGGATGTAGATCGCTTTCGGATGCACGGTCGTCAGCGCCGAGGAAAAATCAACTTCACCAATCACTTCGGGCTCGCCTTGGTTCTCTCCGGTGATGTCGATAATCACAAAGTTATCCGACGTCACCGACCGCAAACTAACGGTGTCGGCGGGATAAGCTTGCTGCACCCAATGCCAGTTCCCGCCGCTGCGATGCAGATATCCCGCTTCGGCCAACCGCTCGCAGACCTGTTCCAAATCAACGGCTCCCATTCGTTCGTCGGGCGAGAGAGGCAACTCAAAGGCCGCGCACTTCAGGTGGTTGATCAAAATTTCAAGATTATCTGGTTGAACGTAGGCGTGCTCGGGCGAGCGTCCGAAGAAATAATCCGGATGCTGCACGATAAACTGGTCGAGCGGCGCGGATGAAGCCACCAGCACCGCGCACGACGCTCCGCTCCGCCTTCCCGCTCGTCCCGCGCGCTGCCAGGTGGAAGCGATGGACCCGGCGTAGCCCGCCATCACTGCGGCATCCAGCGAGCCGATGTCGATTCCCAGCTCGAGTGCGTTGGTTGCCACCACTCCGCGTACCCCTCCCTCGCGCAGCCCGCGTTCAATTTCGCGCCTCTCGCCAGGCAAGTATCCCCCGCGATACCCGCGCACTGGCTCCGGCTGCCCAGGTTGCGGCCGGTTGGCCTGTTGCAGATAGGTAAGCAGCACTTCGGTGTGCAGCCGGCTGTTGGCGAAAACAATGGTCTGCAAATTCCGCGCAAGAAGCTCCTTGGCCACTCGCGTGGTTTCATTCAAATAGCTGCGCCGGATTCCCAAGTTGCGATTTACCATCGGCGGATTGTAAAAAACGAAAAGCTTCTCCCCCGCCGGCGCTCCGTTTTCTTCAATCACTTCGACCGCACGCTCGATGAGCTGCGTCGCAAGTCCCCCCGGGTTGGCAATTGTTGCCGACGAGCAAATGAATTGAGGCTTTGAGCCATAAAACTCGGCGATACGTGCCAGCCGCCTCAGCACGTTGGCCAAATGGCTCCCAAACACTCCCCGATATGTGTGCAGCTCGTCCAGGACCACATACTTTAAATTTTCAAAAACGCGCGTCCATTTCGTGTGGTGCGGCAGGATTCCGGTGTGCAACATGTCTGGGTTGGTCAGGATTACATGCCCGCGCTCCCGTATCGCCTTGCGCGCATCACTCGGCGTATCTCCGTCGTAGGTACACACGCCAAAGCAGTCGTCTAGCCTGCTAGCCAGATCTTGCAACTCGGCGAGTTGGTCCTGCGCGAGTGCCTTGGTAGGGAAGAGGTAAAGCGCGCGTGTGTCGGCGTCCTCCAGAATCGCTTGCAGTACCGGCAAGTTGTAGCAAAGCGTTTTTCCCGACGCAGTCGGCGTCACTACCACAAAATCCTTGCCCGCTCGCGCAAGTTCGGCCGCCGCGCCCTGATGAGAGTAAAGGCCCTGGATGCCTTTGCAGCGATAAGCGGCTGCCAATTCCGGCCTCACCCACCCGGGCATCGGAGCGAATTTTGCCGCGCGCGCCGGGATGTGTTTTACCGCGGTCCACACTTCATCGGTCCTATATCGGCCGGCAAGCGCGTTTAAAGCCTCCTGGACCGTATCCATCGTGGAGCGGGCCGGTGGCCGCGCACCGATTCCAGGCGGTATGGCCAGATCCTTTGCCGCTCCCGCAGTAGTCATGATTCCGGCCCCCCCATGTGGCCAGAGCTTCGCCACTCCCTGGCCTTTCGCCTTTTATTCGCTCAAGCTAACATAGCTATCCCCCCGTTACAACAAATGTCTTCGCGAGGGTTTTTAGAAAGAAGCTACCTGGGGCAAAGCAAGCCGACGCGCGGCCGAGTCGTCTATCCAAACTATTTGTTCGATCGATACAGAATCACGCGAACTTTCTCCAGCGTGACTAGCCCGCCGCCGATCATCTGATCCAGTTCCGGCAGCATCTTCTCGATACGCTCTGCGTTTTCGATTACTTCGATCACAATCGGCAAATCCTGCGACAGCCGCATGATTTTTTCGGTGTGATAAACGCTGGAAGAACCGAAGCCGCCCACTCCCCGCAGCACGGTGGCGCCGCTGAATTTTTCCGCACGCAACAATTCCACAATCGCGTTGTACAGCGGTTTGCCATGCCAGCGGTCCGACTCGCCGATATGAATGCGCATGAGCGTTCTTTCGCTCTCAAGACGTTCGTGTTCCATGGTTCCTCCTAAATCCGGTCTGCCAAGCGCATACCCACTATGATCGCCAGCAGGCCTCCCATCACGCTCGCCAGAATATAAGCCCACGCGCGCCACCATTCTCCATCCTGCATGAGCCGCACGGCCTCCAACGTAAAAGTCGAAAATGTAGTGAAAGCGCCCAGAAAACCTACGGTGATTCCGATGCGCCATTCGGGCGGAATGGACAAATGCCTCATGGCATACTCAGCGATCCCGCCGAGCAGAAAACATCCGAGCAAATTTACGACCAGGGTACCGGCGGGGAAACTGGAGCCAGTGCGCTCTTGCACCAAGCCTTGCAATCCATAGCGTGCCAGCGTGCCCAAAGCGCCGAAAACCACCAACAATGCAATGCGCACAGCATCTCCTTGCTCTGCGCGCCGCTCCGTCCAACAAAAAACTCCTGGCGCCGGGCGGCGGCCAGGAGTCATCAGTCCGAGTGCGGACGGTTTAGGCGAACTCCATCGCCCTTTAATTTTCAGCTGCATTCTACTTCTTCCGGTGCCCGGCTTCAACGTTGTTCGCTCGCCGTTGCTTCGCTATCGCCCGTTGTTGATGTCGCTTGACACGCGGGGCTGCCTGCCGCTATAGAAGATATATGCCTAGTTCCTACTTAATTTTTGATTTCGGTGAAGACGAAGAATCGGCGCAGCAAGCTCGCCATAAAGTGGAAGGTTGGAAGCAAGGTTTTCGCCTCGGCGACAAATTGGCCATCAAGTTCGAGCGCGAGCGCCCCGATGCGGAAGCGAGCGAAAGTGCGCAACAAGACGCCGAAGGAGATGCCGAAGCCGGAAAGCAATCCTCAAAGAGTTCCGCCAAGCCCGCTCCCGGAAAGCCTGCGTCCTCGGCAAAGGACCAGGGGAAGCACTCCGCGAAGAAAATGTCATCGGCACGCAGCAGCGAGTCTTCCGCACGCGACGACGGGCAAAACGCCGGCGGAAGGGTTCGTCTGATCGTCCGTCTAAACTTCTCGGACCATGAAAAACTTTCTCTCCAGCGTTGGTTAGACCGAATTCCGACCGAAGAACCCTTTAAGTCGTTACCTCCGAAAATCGTCCGCCATCCCGACCCCGACTTCCGCAAAACCGATCAGCTTTTTGAAACGCTCGATTAGCCCGGCAGGCTAGAAGCCAGACACTGCGGCTTTAGGACTCGCCGTTGCCGGCCTGGGATGGTGCTAAGCTGTGGAAAAGCGCTGAAAGGCGAGCAAAACCTGCCTCCTCCAGTGATTTATTGGCAAAGATACAGGAAATCCGCTATCTGACGGCGGGCAAAGGGGGAACCGGATCGAAAGGAGCGCAGGCGCAGTGTAATTATTTACATAACAATGACTTACAGGAAGAACCTGCTCTCAATTAAGACCTTGAAAATGATCCGGTAAAGGGGTACTATATCCGGGTAGATACGTGCAACCTGCGGTTATTTCTCGCATCCAACCAAACTATGAGCGAAAAAGTGAAAGGCAGGGGACGCCTAGTTCCCGCACAAGCAACTGGTGTTGAGTATAAGGTGGAGTTCGGTATCGATATCGTTCCGGAGACTTCGCAATACGGCCGTGGACTGAAGCCGACGCGCTGGGCCAAGTGTTCTGTGCGATCAGCGCACGCGCAGCGGTTCCCGGACGGAACCTACTTCCTGCATGCTGACGATGGCCGCGTACACCAACTGAAGGCGATCGGCGGCAAGTGGCATTGCCTGGCATTAGCTGCATAAAACCTTCTGGCGCGCCAGACGCGAAAAATCACCTTTGCGTCCGGCACGCCGAACGTTTCCGCCGCGAGTCTAATACCCCACGCCTAAGGTCCTCGGTCGAGCGCAGCTCAATTCATGGTGCTCCCCGGTCGAACGAGTTGTGTCCGAAAGAGGCTTGTTTACCTCGATCGCGGTTCCGGATTCGCCCGAACGAATCTCGAATGTTCCGCCTTGTTCTCTCACACGTTCTTGCATCCCAGCCAGACCCACTCCAACGTGTGTCCCATCCTTCAGAAAATGGTCCAGCGTCGCGCGCGCTATTCCCGGGCCGTAGTCGCGTACGCGAAGCACGGCTCGGTTTTTCACGATGCGCAGCGAAACGTTCGCGCGTGAACGCTTAGCGTGCCGATGGATATGATTCGCCCGAACCAGACTGAGGCCTCAAGCTACCTTGAAGAGGATGACATCTTGCCGGGAAATTCGCGCATCGAAAAATACGGTATGGCAAGATGTCCCGGGCAGAGCGACCAAGATTTTCACATCGCGAGGATTACATGAACAGGAAATTTCGTAGAATCAGGGTTTTGTTCGGCTTTCTTGCTGTGTTCGGGTTGGCCGCGCCCGCGATACTGCGAGCCCAGGAAACGCAGGGACCGCTTCCGGCGGCACCGCCTCAAACGCCACCACTCGAGCCGGCGCCAATAACGCATTCGGCGGAGGGAGCCCGGACCAAGCCTCTGCCGCCACGAACCAGCATTGTTGGGGCCTGGAGACTTAATATCGACAACAGTGACGACGGCCGGAAGAAATTGGAGCAGGCCCAAGCCAAGAGCCAGAAAAGCGCTGGACGAACCGGAAATCCTCGCATCTCAGGGCCGGGCAGCCCTTATCCCGGCGGAGGCAGCGGCAGTGGCGGCGGAATGGGTGGCGGAGGGCGCCAAAGCGGAACCAACCAGGTGAGCGATAGCGACCGCGCGATTCTGCGGGAACTCACCGACCCTCCGGAAGGCTTGAACATCGTGCAGAAAGACCCGAAGGGCGGGGAAGTGGACCTAACCGATGACATGGCGCGCAAGAGGGTTTTCTTCACAGATGGACGCAAAGTGGAGAAGTCCAAGGACGATTCCTACCAGGAGATCGACGCCCAGTGGGACGGAAAA
>Ga0307477_10002259_pt1 | contig 15069 bp, 14 predicted proteins | sample atmos_gasesECM2C_FD_203316 | JGI IMG/M metagenome (GOLD analysis project Ga0307477, IMG submission 203316) | Hardwood forest soil microbial communities from Morgan-Monroe State Forest, Indiana, United States - atmos_gasesECM2C_515 | ecosystem: Environmental > Terrestrial > Soil > Temperate...
GAGCGTTCAGTTTTTCGATTGCAATGCAGCCAGACGGAACGGCGCTGGCGCCACACATTGCTTCCGCCCTCTGAAGCGGGGCGCCCTTTTATAATGCATTGAAACTATGGTGGACCTGGTCGGGATCGAACCGACGACCTTTTCCATGCCATGGAAGTTAAGAACCTGCCGGCCATTGATTCTAAAGGGACTTATGACCGGCGGAATGGGTTAAAACCGGGTTAATCGGCGCAATTTGCTACCAAATTGCTACCAAAAAACTGACAAGTGGGTTTGGGGCTGAACTGTGGGGGACCGGCCCCTTCACTGTCACACTTAAGCGGTAATTTGGATTAGAGGCCACACCTTCCACCCGACTCCTCTTGCCTCCCGGCCGTCGAGACTTTGGAAGAGCTTTCGGATGCGGAGCGTCTGTAGTACTCCCCCCAGACCCGCAACAGCGGATTAAGTTTTGCAATGTGTGTACCCCTTTTCCCCTTTTCGACGTTTGGGTTGATTGCTTAGACTGGTGTGGAAACAAACCTACATGCGTGCGCCCGTTCTTCCTTTCTGGCGGGATTTAATTACTCCGATGCCTGTATAAGCTGAGAAAGAAACAGACACGTCGACGGCGACGTTGCCGCCGGGCCGGGCAAGATCATAGCACGATCTCAAAACGTTCTTTCATTTCCTCGGATCGCGCCCATTGGTCGCCGGGCAGCAATATAACAAACCGCGAGAAGACTTTGACAAACGCGGCCTTCATCGCACCATCAGTCAGCTGCGCTGCTTGCGTCGCCGCGAGCAAGGGGCGCAGATCGGCAAGGAAGCCGGGGTTGTTCAGCTTCGCGAACATCCGCTGTTCCGCCTCGGCGCGGGAGATTCTCATCTCCGATCTTTGAAGGTATCGCCCGAAATACTCGACCACGCGCACTGCGTTCAGGCCCTGAAATACGTCGAGGCTGTGAGCAAGGTCGAACAGATCGCGTCCTTTGTTGCGCTGAAGAAGCGCGCGCAACTTGGTTGCCAGCATCTCCTCGCGGGAGAAGGTTGGTATTTCCGCATTGCCAGCGAACCACGGATTGTCCACGCGGGAGGAAATGGCTTGCGGCGCATCGTAGGCTTCTATCTCCCACGTGTTGATCTCGACTTTCAGACGTATCTGGGCAGCCGGGTCCTCCGCTTGCGCCCGAAACCTGAGTTTCGGCGCAACCTGGATTTGTTCGAAATTGCCACGCCCGAGCCACGGCTCCAGCCTTTCCCGGACTCGGTCGAGTATCGGACCGATTGGTCCAGCGGTCGTTCTGACCAGATCGATATCTTCCGAGTACCGGACGGGAGCGGGGAAATGTAGCTTGTTCAGCGCCGTGCCGCCACGGAACCGGAGCTGCACGCGCAGCAACGGATCGGCGAAAAGATCGATGATGGCGCGGCTGATAGTCAGCCGGGCTTTGCTGGATGTTGCGCGACCATATCAATCCGAAATTGTGACGCGCCCGTTATGTCCTCGCGATCGAATGCGATGGTGCAACGTATCACTCAAGCTATACCGCGCGAGACAGTGATCGTCTAGGGCGGCAGCAGCTTGAGAACCTAGGATGCCGATTTCACCGCATTCGATCTACGGACTGGTTCATGCGGAACGAGGAAGAAATCCAGCGTGCAATTAAAGCCTACCAGGGAGCAGTGGATTTTGCTGACAGACTGGACCGCGGAGCAACTCTCGACAATCATCATGGAAATGGGAACAGCCGGGAGCATCCTCTGCAGCGCCCGCCAGCCTCAGAAAAGGGCCCAGACCAGCGAGCGCAGTTCGCACCTCGGTTGCTCAATACACTTCGACCGAGCTGATTCAATTGCTCCGGTGGATTGCTTCGGATGGCCAGTTGAGAACGGATGACCAGATTGTCGATGAGATGGTTGCGGTGCTCGGCTTCAGCCGGAGAGGAGTCCGGATCGAGCGAGCTGTTCAATCCGCCATTACGCGCTGGCGGCAACTAGCATAGCCTTCCGCTGTGAAACGATCTAATGTTTTCCTTTCTGCGGCAGGACGCAAGACCGCATCACACCATAGAAGAGGAACTCGCGTTCTGACCCGCAGAACTCTTTTAGACTGGCCAACTGTCGCGAACAATCGAGATCATGACATCGGGGCCCCGTTCGTAGGTCCGAATCGAGAACGTGAACATTGGCAGCTAGGACGCCTATATTGATGTTGGTCGAAATTGTAGTAGCGCCTACATACCAGTTCCTAGCCCCGGCCCCTGTTGTGGTCCGTTCTCCTGCTGCGGCGAAAGTGCATGGTCTTGCTTCGCGTCCTGCTTGACTTCCGGACCATACGCGCTTTGGTGAGAAACGTCATGGCCGAGAGTGGCACCGAGCTTCTCGCGGTCGTTGGTGAACAGTTGCGCATCGTAGGCCCCACGAGAGACCGCAACATAGGCCATGCGGTTGTTGAGAAGGTCTTTTGCAGCAAGTTCGGTATCGACGTGGATCAGGACGCGGTCGGCAGTTTGTCCCTGACTGGAATGACTCGTGACCGCATAGCCGTGATCGAGATGCGGATGCAGGCGCGGATCGAGCTGTAGCTGGCGGCCTCCGTCCATCTTCAGACTTAATCGTCCGTCCTGATCAATACCTTGCACGGTTCCCAGATCGCGGTTCGCCGCTTTCAGCTCACGTGCAGGCGCAGTGAGTTGCACGCGGTCTCCGGCGGACAACGCCCGCTCCTCCTCCCGATAGACGGACACGCCCCGTCTGCGGGATAAGTTTCAGCCCCGCAGCTTCCAAACAGTCGAAGACCTCGGATTCAAACGCATTCAAGGGAGCTCCACTGATGTCGGCATCGCCAAGTTCCCGGCCGTTGCTAGCCGCATACTGAAGATTAGTTGCGCAAGAGTTCGACTCCGCTGCCGGGTCGGACTCGGGTTAGGTCGACGTCTAAATGGCTGAACGACGAAACCGCGGTCAGTTTTTGACGCGCACGAGTCACGGTCACGTTCAATCGTCGCCGCCCCCCTTCTGGAAGCAAGGGTCCGAAGCGCAGAGGTAGATTGGCAGCCCGATCCTTCCCATAACCGATTAAACGGTGTCACCACAAAATTGACACGGTAGAACACCAAGAATTCTCCAGCCGGGATAGGAGACAGAGACGATGAAACGACACACCTCTGTTGATTAGATGATAAACATGTGAAGACATTTTGGATGATGTGAACGCGGAGATGTTGATTTGGTGCGGGGTGCGCGTGCGTGGGCGCCGGACAACTTGAGTTCTCTCACAGCTCAAAATGGCGAGAGATCACTGAGGCGGCGCAGTTTCCATTCCACGATTAACAAGAATTTCGATGTGTTCCTCCCCACTGACGGACAATACCGGAACATTGGCCTTTATAACCCCAGCAGCACCAAGGGCTTGTGCTATCCGGTTTGCTATCGCTAGATCCTTTTTTGGAACAGAGACAAACGATATTCCGTCATGGATGATCGCTCCCCCTGGCGGGATATACGATCCGGCATCGTTCATGGTCGCTCCGCCAGACTCCAAGGCTTGCTTTAGTTTAGCTGCAAAGTCGCGGGTTTTCTCCGTTGGCTGGTTAAGCCAGATTGAAATCTTCTTTCCAATCAAGGCATCCCCGAGCGTTTCTGCAACCTGCGTCTCTTCTGTTTGAGACATCTTCAGATCTGGGGGCGTCGCATAGTTATTAGTAACCGTGGCACTTCCGTTGTTGTCTCCGCCTATGCAAATACCGTTGGGGCAGTTTTGAAGAGAGGAGCCTGGGCCAAAGGACATCGGACCTTTCCCGCCCAGCACACCCTCAAGCCACTCGGGGACTCCCACCTTCACCTGGGCCGCCTTGCCAGCTCCGACTTCCTTGTCGAAGAGGAACGTGCCCTTATCTTCGCCCTTACGAAAGGTAGATACGAATTTGTGGTATTGAGGAGATGAAAGCTCGGTGGAATCTACGGTAGTATGCAGGACCTTGGAGAATATTAGGGCCTGGTAGTCGTCCTTTGACTTGCCCCTTTCAACTGAATCGCATGTGCAGTTGCACTCCCCAGAAGAAGGATCACACGTCGCAATCTGGTCCTGCGCGCATCGAACCCCTCCTCCAGGCCCCGGATTCTTAGGACACTTGCAATTTCCTGCTGCCAACTGCATGGGCATAACGATGCAACCAATCCCCAAGATGGAACCGGCAATCCACCTAAAAGCAGCGAACTTCATAGCGCTTCTCCGCCTCGATCGTGATGATGTCGTACCGAAGGCTGTTGTCTCTAACCCGGGCGACGAGATCCTTCAGGATTGCATCCGACATTTTCGGGTCTCCCTCGAGTTCTCCTCCATTGACCGCTGCAATCGTAGCTCTCTTGCTGCACCTCTTCGAGAACACAATCGTGACATTAAGTTTTCCGGCAATTATCTGCATCGCTGAGTCCAGCGACGTGCCGTCCGGAATTCCGAACGTGATATGCTGGCGCACCAGTGGGATGTCCTGCTTGGTTTCTTGAGCAGGTAGCTTCTTGTCATACGGCACGTAGCCACTTGCGGAAACAGACAGTCGAATTACTGTCGGCCCATCAGGAATTGCGAGGGAAAAGTTTCCATCCCGATCGCTCGTGTCTTGTGCCAGTTGCTGACTCTCGTTGGTCTGTAGCTGAATCACGACCCCAGACATTGGTACTTTGCTCCCAGCATCGGAAACAACACCGCTAATGTATTTCTTGGAGCGACCGTCGCGTATCCATGGGATTACTCCTGGAATTAGGGCGGCTATGACTAACGCCACAGCACCTATTACCGCTACCCATATCGCCACTCTGTTGCTAGTTCTTAGGGGGCTCATGACGATTGCCTTATCTCAACCAAGTGGGAACACAATATTCTTGCCACTGACGACCCGGTCGAAGCTAGCAAACTGTTTCGTCTCAGCATCTTAGCAAGAACGACCCACACTACCAAATGATATTTGCTGTCGAATATCGCACTATCTAAACAACACGCGTCCATAATTTCTTACATGTTCAGTTTCCGCACGATTGCTGCGAGCTGCTCCTGATTCTTTCGATGTGGCCTGCTGCGTTCTGCATGGATTTCTATGATCGTGCGGCGGGCCATGCCGCTCAGATTTACAAGGAGTTGTAGCGGCACTCTTCTCAACGCGGGCAGAATCTTCGTTTGCCATTCGTCGAATCGGGGGTCCGTGTAAATCGTGTAGACGTTCTCTGGCGAATGAACTAAACCAGCGTCAACTTCCTCCAAACTGTTTGACTCTTTGCCAACGTATTTGATCTCCTCGATTCGCACATGTCTCCGTTGCAATAGTCCCATTGTTTGCTTGCTGCACGCTTTCCCGACCGCATCGGCGCACTTCGACTCCGACCACTTTCTGCCCCAGATGACGGGCTTATTCGCTGTTTGTAACAGGAAACGCGACCTAACCCGGAGTAGGTTCCCAGTTAATACCTAATTATCTCGGGGGAAGCGAAGATATTGTTTACAAAATCCGGACACAATTCCTTTTTGGGCGACAGTTGTCCCGATCCGTGCTAACGTCCGCAGCGTGGGGCAGCTCCTCCGGCTAGTCCCGGGCAGTGAAATAGGCTACGTTAGTTTCGTTGGTCTGTTTGATTTGTTTGTGGGCTGTTGATATTGAGATGACGTCCGGCGCGGATCGAAAATCAACAAAAGGAGGGACTACCAAACCTATGCGAAAGCGAATGTGGAGTACAATCCTGCTTGTTATAGCTGTAGCTGGTCTAGCAGTGGACAAACTACAGGCTTGTGGCCCTGGCCTACTGGAGTTTGACAACGAGTATTGCTTTTGCGGCGGCGGTTGACGCGACGTTTTATATTGCAACGCCGAAGTGGGCAGCGAGTATTGCGAGAATGGCATGCACATTGTCAATTGCGCCCATAGTTATTGCGATATCTACGATGGAATGTCGTGCTTTGCTTCCCCAGCGAGGTCCGCGTATCGCATGAGCGAACCAGACACTCTCGCTTTTGCGCGGCCACAGAAGGCTGTAGCCAGTTGTAGCGCAGCAGACACCTTCGATCGCTGGTTCAGTGAAAAGCTTCGTTCCAGGAACAAGGCCCAAAGAATAGAGGTGGGGGGCGAGTAAGTGATTCGAACCTTATTGATCGCAACTTTGCTGACACTGGAGCAGCTAGCCGTTGCTTCGCCCCAGGCGTCAGGCGCGCACCAAAGCAGTGTGACGTCGGGCCAGGCACGGAATCCAGATAGGCAGCCGAGCCCGCCAGCGAATGACGAGCCGCGAGTGCTCCAACCCGGCTCGCCCAAGCCGGTGGCGGTCCCGCCGTTTTCTGTCTTCCGCGAATCAAAGTGCGATTCGAGTGGCAACCTGTACTTTGCTGTGGGGGGAGACCTCTCCCGTTTGGGATCCATTCTTGAAATTTCTCATGATGCCGGCGGCAGCACGGCTTTTGCTCCGCCGACACCTGAGAAACTTGACCCGATACGCGAGGTCGGGTTCCGGGATTTCGCCGTAACACCGTCGGGGAGGGTTTACGAATTACTGCAGAACCCAAATGACCAGAGTATCGCAGTGGTCGAGTTTGATTCCGACGGCAGCGTTCAGCATTCGACGAAGCCGGCGACGCCTGAGGGGTTGCAGGTAAGGTCGCTTGCCGTCTTTGACGACGGAACGGTATTGCTGCGAGGCTTTACCCGGCTGAGATCCAGAACAGACGCGGCCCGGGACTATTTGGCCTTGTTCGATGCCAACGGGAAACTCCGTAAGGAGATCACTGGCCTTCCAGATGTAGATTTGGCCATACGGAAAACGGCTCTGCAGGACAATGGTATTGCGATCGGGCAGGACGGCAATGCCTATTTGCTGGACGCGGATTTCATCTCGGTCATCTCGGAATCCGGAGAAAACGTACGACACATGCCGTACCGGAAACCTGACTCAGCGCTCGTTGCCAGAGGTCTAAGGCTTTCCGATGGTCTGATTGCTATTAGGGTTATGCATGCCAAGGGCGTCGAGAGGACTCCAAGATACCTGGTCGTCCGTGCGGACAGTGGGGAAACGATTGGGTACTACACCCTGCCAGACGAAACGCCGGAGGTCGGGGTGTGCTTTTCTCGCAGCGAAGGCTTCACCTTCCTGACCCAGCAGGACATGAAGCTGGCACTGGTCAATGCACGGTTGCGATAGACGCGCCCATGCAGGATGGCTTTCATCATTGTGTTCAGTCGCTTATCATTTCAGCAGCGGCTTACAGTTCCCACCTTTTAAAACTCGTATGGTCAAAAAACTGAAAGGACCTGAAACGGCATGAGTTCCATGTCCCCCAAGGTCGCCTGGCAACGCGCCTAATCGGCCTCTCTATGTTCTGCCAGGAGAGCGATAGAATCGAGTGGTTCTGGTTGTGGAGGAGAAAGCCACTCATGGTTTGGGCACGCATGCTGGCCTATATCACGGGAACCGTCGATCAGGAACTCTTGCTGCGGAATGAGTATTTGGCAGCCGAAAACCACATTTTGAAAGCGCAGATCAAGGGCCGCTTGCTGCTTTGCGATGGAGAAAGGGCTACGCTGGCCGAGATTGCCTACCGACTTGGACGAACGGCACTCGAGGAAGTAGCGCTGGTGGCGAAGCCGGAGACGATTCTGGGCTGGTATCGCAAGCTGGTGGCCAATAAGTTCGACGGATCCAAGTCTCGATCGTTTCCCGGGCGCCCCCGGGTGGACGGAGAAATCGAGAGTCTGATCGTGCGGATGGCGAAGGAAAACCCAGGTTGGGGCTATGAACGTATCGTGGGAGCGTTGGGGAATCTGGGGTACCCGCTGTCCGACCAGACGGTGGGCAACATTCTGCGGCGCCACGGCGTTGCTCCTGCACCCCGGCGTAAGCACACGGTCCGTTGGAAAGAGTTTATCCGAACCCACCTGGCGGTTCTGGCGGGAACCGACTTCTTCACCGCCGAAGTGCTGACATGGAAGGGCCCGGTTACGTACTATGTGCTGTTCTTCATTCACCTGGAGAGCCGGCGGGTATGTCTAGCAGGAATCACGCGACATCCGGATCAGGAGTGGATGGAACAGCAGGCACGGACCGTGACTTTAGCGGAGTGGGGCTTTCTGCACGAGCACAAATATCTATTGCATGATCGAGATGCGAAATTCTGCGCATCCTTTCGACAACTCATTGAAACCGATGGGCGGAAGGCCATTGCGTTGCCGGCCCGGAGTCCAAACTTGAACGCGTACGCGGAACGATGGGTGAGGTCGGTAAAAGAGGAATGCCTGTCGAAGTTGATCCTGTTTGGCGAGGGCTCTCTGCGGCGAGCCTTGCAGCAATATGTTGCGCATTATCACGAGGAACGAAATCACCAAGGACGACAGAACCAGCTTCTGTTTCCGCGACACGGAAAAGGAGTGAGCACGAAAGAAGGGGCGATACGCTGTGAGGAGCGATTGGGTGGACTGCTGAAATATTACGAGCGCGAGGCGGCTTAAGGCCTGGTCGGGGCAGGGAACCAAGCAATGAATTCATAGAACTACAGCTTTGAGGGCGCCAACAATCGCGCACATATATATTAAGGACAGACGCCCTTCGCTTTCCAGAAGGCCAGAAGGTGCTCCAGTGAGTTCATCATTGCCAGTTGTCCCTCCGCGCGGAGTGCGCCTCTTCTGAACACAGATCCCCGCCAGCTGCTGCCTTGACGAACAATCCCTCCTCGACAAGCCGAGACAGAGTGCTGCTAAGACTCGTTCCGGTTTTTTGACCACACGCTACGGTCCCGGTACCACAGTGAGAGTCACAGTCGTTGGGCCGTAGGTTATCGCGAAGTGCTCATTGGAATTTATGTGCAGTCCGTGCACCGAAGTAAACTTACCGTTAATAGCACTGGCCGTTAGAATTGTAAATCTCTCACCGACTGATGCCGCAAAGTTAGCACTATTCAGCAGGGTGATATTCAGGGTACCGCTCAGGCTGGCAACTTGTGAAATTGCCAACTGACCCTGAGGAGGAGGCGGATAGTGACAAGGCAAAAGCGGCGAGCACTGCCCGAGTGCAATGTCGAGCACACCGCTTGAGTTCTGGGTGTAGTTGCCTAGGATAGTGAAGAGTCCGGGCGCGGCAGTGGAGTCGCCAGCGGTAACGGTCCCGCTCGAGTTGACATCTCCGACGACCGTGCCTACGCCGAGTAAAGTCATCCCCGGTTGCAGGCCAATCTGATGGACCCCTGCGGCGTTTAGAGTGCCCGTGATGGTCCCATCTGCAACTAGCGTGCCTCCGTTTATCTGGCCCTGGCCCAGACTTCCGTATTGAGCCAGAAGCACAAAAGAACCGCCTTGCGCCGATATCGTGCCACCATTATTGTTTACGGTGGTGCCAATCTCCAATGTCGCCCCGCCGGTGGCCTCCATCAGACTCGTGTTAATGGCCGATGGTCCTGCAATAATAAGGTGATTGGACGAGTTGGTAGCCTTGATCGTTCCCTGGTTGATCACTGTAAGCCCAGAGTCTCCGGTGCTTCCTCCCCCCGTTATCGTTGACTGGTTGACAAGAACAGCCCCTGTATTTCCCGGTATCGACCCTATTACTGTGCCACTATTTCCGCTAATAATGCCCGCACCTTTTACAGTCGTCGTCCCGCTGATCCATAGACCACCATTCGGAGCGAAGAGCGCTCCATTGTTAATCACAGTGCCTTGCAGGGTGGTATTGGCGTAATTGGTATAGGCGCCAGCATTGGTGACGTTATTCAAGGTTATGTTGGCTGCGGGGGTTATTGTTTGGATAACCCCGCTGCCACTGGTAGTCAGGATTCCACCATTAATAATGGTCCCGCCGACGAGAACTACTGTGCCGGCGTCAAGGGCCGAAATCCTGCCAAAAGCGTTATTGATCACCAGACCACTGCCGCTTGTCAGTTCTAAGGTGCTAGCACTGTCTGCCTGCAAGACTCCCGTGTTCGTTATATTGCTACCATACGTCGATAATGTTCCCCCACTCGCAACAATCGTTTTCTGATTAATCAGATTTAGAGCACCCAGACCGATGAGTCCCTGGCCCTGGATGGTGTTGTCCACGTTGACGAGGGTATTGCTGCCGGTCCCGCGAATTGCAGTTGGTAGTTGACCGGGCAATGTGGTCATGTAGAGGCTCCCGCCTCCGGATAGAAAGGCCATCGGTCCTTCAATGATCAGCCCGTTGCCCGCTCCGACAGAAATTAGGCCAGCGTTGTTAATCTTGGGACCAGTGACCGCAAGATTGCCCGGACCTACGGTCAGTGTGTCGCCGGCGGCCACAGTAAGATTTACGCAGGCGCCGTCAACTCCGCTGTCAACTGTGACGTTCAGACCCGCGGGGATTAGACAATCGTTGTAATGATCTCCATTCGGTACATACTTCAGCGACCAGCAGGGCCCAGAATCGCTGTTGGTGTCACAGCCCCAGTGTTCGGTGGGCGACCCAAGGTAAGTGTTGGGATTCGGTGAGGTAGGAAACAGCTTCGACACCTGAGAACCGCCCGTATTGGCCACCCACACGTCCGCCCCATCTACGGCTATTCCTGCCGGAAGGGCAACTACGCTAAAGGTACCTAGCACTGCCCCGTTACTCGCCTCGAGCTCGGTCACGTTGCTGCTGGCATAATTCGTTACCCAGATGTTGGTGCCATCAAAGGCTGCACCGATGGGGTTGCTTCCCACGTTAAAGGTGCCCAGGTTAAAGCCATCATACCCGCGTAGCTTGGTCACTGCGCCATTAGCGATATCGTTCGTCACCCAGATGTTCGACCCGTCGAATACGAGTCCGTGAGGCGAGGGAACGGAAAACGTGTTCGAAACAACACCATCACTAGCCCTGAGCTTGGTCACGGTGTTGCTGAGGTAGTTGGCCACCCAGATATTGGTTCCATCAAAGGCCAAACCGCTCGGCATTTCTCCCACGTTGAATATGCCCAGGAGAGTTCCACTCGATAACTGGATCTTATACACACTGCTACCGCCCTGATTTGCGACCCAAAGGTTGGCACCATCAGAGACCAGGAATCGCGGATTGGTTGATACAGGGATGCTGCAAGCGCCGGCGGTGGGAGGATTCACAACGCCGTTGCAAGAGCCGTCACTCGCTCGCAGCCTGGTGACGCTGGCACTTCCGTAGTTGGCAACCCAAACGTAGGCGCCGTCAAACGTTAGACCGATGGGCTCACTTTCGACATTGAATGTGCACGCACTGAGGTTGGGTTGAACCGTACCGTTGACGACGCATGCGCCGTCGCTTTCGCGCATCCTGGTAACGGTGTTACTGCCGAAATTCGTCACCCAGATGCTAGTTCCGTCAAAGGCCACGCCGTACGGATTGCTCCCGACTGCAAAATTGTCTTCGCCCATTTGCGCGTGGGCTGTGCCTGAAGTAAGCACTAGCCAAATTGCGAAAGGCACTGCAAGCATCGTTCGCGTTTTCATAGCATCCCCCCGGTCGCTTTGTGGTTGAGATTCGTTTTGAGCATCTCTCGCAACTTAAGAAGCACGCACGATGCCAAAGATGTTCAGTGCTGCCAGACCAATGACGGAGTCGTTTCGCGTGACTTGTTGGCAGCGACGTTGGCTGCCTTTCTCGCATTATCACCACAGACAGCGTGCGCGCCCGGGAGTTCGGGACTCTATTTGTGGTGCGTCATCACATTAGGTACGCGTTGGCCGAAAACAGATCACTGCACCCGCGTCTTGGCTTTTTAGATACAGCGTATCCGTTCGGATACGGTCGATCGGCCTACCTACTGCTTTGTGCCTCACCGCAAAGGTGCAACTCCAATAAGTTCCACCCAGTACGACCGGACTATGCTGCACTCAGATGCCTTTGTACGTTTGTACGAGCGGGTTGGGCCTGAGGGGCGGCCTCGTCAGCTGCTCCATCTGACCCTCACTTCACAGAAGATACAGATCACAAAAAAATTCACTGGGAGCTTGCAAATATGTGCGAAAGCAAAGGTGTAAGAAAGGAGGCAAGCACTGTGGTCGGGACGAGAAAGGGGCACGGTTTAAGGTGCCCCCTCAGCTGAGAGACTGTCACTGTACCGTCATGTACAGCGTTGATGAGTTGTTGCCAAGGTTGGGGTCGAAAGTGCTCGCGCTTACTGTGGCTGTAGTGTACACGTTGTTGCCAGCCTGATTCGCGACCCAAATGTTGGCGCCGTCAGAGACCAAGAATCGCGGGTTGGCTGCTACAGGGATGGTACAACCGGATGCTGTCGGGGGGATTCACGATGCCATTGCAAGCACCGTCACTCGCACGTATCATGGTGACGCTGGCACCCGCGTAGTTGGCGACCCAGATGTAGGCGCCATCAAACATTAGAGCAATGGGCTCACTCTCCACGTTAAATGTGCAGGCGCTTAGATTGGGTTGAACAATGTTATTGACGACACACGCGCCGTCGCCTCCGCGCATCCTGGTCACGCTGTTGCTGCCGAAGTTCGTCACCCAGACACTCGTACCGTCAAAGGCCACGCCGTAGGGATTGCTCCCGACTGCAAAATTGTCTACGCCCATCTGGGCGTGGGCTGGGCTTAAAGCGAGCACCAGCCAAGTTGCGAAAAGCAGGGCAAGCATAGTTCGCGTTTTCATAGCATCTCCTCAATCGCTTTGTGCTCGGGATTCATTTCGAGCTCTCTCGCAACCCAGCAAGCACGCATGATGCCAAAGATGTTCGGTGTTGCTGGCTTCAATGACGGAGTCGTTTTCGCGTGACTTGTTGGCAGCGAAGTTTGCTGAATTCCTTGCGTTATGACACAGACAACGTGCCCGAGTCGGGAGGTCGGAGCTCTATTTGTAGTGCGTCGTCGCGTTGGCATGAGGTACGCGTCCGTCGAAGCAAGATCACCGCCGCCGTGTGCTGGCCTTCGTGTCCTGGCCTTTCAGATACACTGTATCTTTTCGGATAGGTTCGATCGGCCCACCCGACGGGTTCTTGTCTCATCGCAAAGGTGCAACTCCAACAAAGACAAGGTGTATCTGAAAAGGTCAAGCTCCACCCAGTGTGGTCGGACTATGCGGTACTCAGATGCCCTTGTACGAGCGTTGAGCCTGAGGGAGCGGCAGTCCCGACCGCTCCTTCAGTACGCTCGGCTCATGAATCATCCAATCAGACACCACCCGAGAGGAGAACCCTGTTGCCCAGCGGCAACACCGTTGTACGTTATCGTTTGGTCGGCCCATGGGTATACAAAGTACCTAAAATCCAGCTCCCCGGGGTAAGCGTGAATCTTGTAAACATGCTGATCCGACCCGATATAGTACACATCTGCCCCACCACTAACATCGCTGCTGATGCTCGCCAAAGAGGTGCCAAACTGACATGCCCCTGTGTTCATGGGCATCGCCCCGGCATCCCACAACGCGGGATAGATAACTTGGTGGAGCCCAAGCGGAATGGTTATCAGGTTAACGTTGTTAGAGTTATCGAGGTAGGAGACAAGTTCTTCCCATGCACATGCGGCGGCCACTTGGGCAGCACAAACACTAAAGGCAGTCAGCGAAGCCGCCTGGGCCGGGTTACCGCCGCCAAACTGAGCAGTCAAGTCTGGATTGCTCCACGTACCCGAGCGACTCAAATGAAGCTGGTAGATATGGTGATTTGGGTCGAGGTAGAACACATTTTGCCCGTTGGCATCGCTGTATCCAGTCAGTGGGCTGAACAACATGGCGGGAGTGCCGCCGGACAAGGCTGTTAAGTCAAAGCTCGACTCTTTCCAGACAGTGACTTGTACCCATCGCCGAAGCCAAGAGTTCCAGACCCAAGACGTTTGGGGCCACCCAGCAAGCTCACAGATATGCCCGCTCGGGCCGATGTAATACACCAGTTCGGTAGAGCCATCGCTAAAGCTAGTCAACGCGCCGTTTGGGTTAGCACAAGTCGGGCCTGGCCCTGCTTTGACAGTCAAGTCTTCGTCGATCGGTTTAGCGGCACCCACCGCATAAAGATGGTGAATATGCCCATTCCATGGCCATTCCGTGTAGTACGCGTGTTGCCCTCGAGAGTTACTGAATCCAGTTAACCCGTTGTTACTGAAAGCCATGGGAGCTCCAGCCAACTTGGTCCAGTCTAGGTCGGATCCACTACTCGTACTCCAGCTCCAGTAGAGCTGGTGAATATGGAAGTCAGGTCCACCGATATAGAAGCTGTGTTGGCCGTTGCCATCGCTGAAACTCGTGAGAGAGCCAAACAGGGCCCACTCACTACCCATGGCGCTATACCACGTTGTCGCGTCGGTATCGACCGGCTGGGTGCCGTTCAACCAGAACGCGTGAATGTCGCCACCATAGCTGTTTTGATTCGAAATGTATTGCACGCGGTCGCCCGACCTGTCGCTGAAACTGCTTAAGTTCCCGCCGTATTGAGCTACACTTGGTAATGCGACCATTACCAAGGCCAGCACGCCGAAAACGATTTTCCTTATCATAACGACCTCCTTGTCGTTGTGCTTGTGCTTTTCAAAGGTTCCTTGAAAACCTTTGTTGCATAGAAAAGAGCAAGCCGTGTGCCAATATTCCAGGGTGCACTGTTTCCATCGGGTCATTCACCGTACGTTCCTGAGTGCAGGACAGTTATGATTTGAATCGTACGGACTGATGTTGTCGTGCTCGGGCCCAATCAGCAAAGGATCCTGTATCTGATCCGATATTCGGTCAGATACTGCTATATCTGTTCGGACATGAACCCACCGAGCAACATCGCATTCTTCGGTTTGGGTTCACCCTTGGGGAGGACTAGAGGCACGCGTTCGGTTGGATTTGGGGAGACTAAGGCACGCGGCAGCATGCGGTGGGTTCTTTGAAAGGCAGCAACGACAACTTCCTCGCTCGGTCAAGAAGATAAGCCAGTCGGACGAGCAGGAACCCGCTCCCGGCATTGGCATACAGGACATACCGTGAGCTCAGCAGGGTAGTAGACCCTGCACTCCGCACAAGGAAGACCGTAGAGAACCTTTCGCTCGCGCAGGTATTTTTCAGCTGTCTCATCACTATGCATATATCCATCCTCCTGTTCTGGCTCCGAGCCCGCTGTGCCGTTCACCGCGGGGTTTCTCTTCCAGAGACGACATT
>Ga0307477_10002260_pt1 | contig 15062 bp, 9 predicted proteins | sample atmos_gasesECM2C_FD_203316 | JGI IMG/M metagenome (GOLD analysis project Ga0307477, IMG submission 203316) | Hardwood forest soil microbial communities from Morgan-Monroe State Forest, Indiana, United States - atmos_gasesECM2C_515 | ecosystem: Environmental > Terrestrial > Soil > Temperate...
CAGGTCGTCGGTAATGACCGTTCCGCCGCGAACCAGGCGGATGCGGCTGCCGCGCTGGATGTGCCCGTCAGTGACGAAGCACCCGGCGATGTTGCCGACGCGGCTGACCTTGAAGACCTGACGAATCTCGGCGTGCCCGTGCAGCTTCTCGCGAATTTCCGGCGCCAGCAGCCCGGACAGCGCTTTCTTCAGGTCGTCGAAAATCTCGTAGATGACACGATAGGTTCGAATTTCGACGCGCCGCTGCTCGGCCGTCGACCGGGCCGCCTCGTCGGGAACGACATTGAAGCCGATGATGACGGCATCCGAGGCGTCAGCCAATTCGACATCGCTTTCGTTAATCGGCCCCACCGCCGCGTGGATCACCCGTACCCGCACCTCATCGGTATTGGCGTCGGTAACCGTCTTGGACAAGGTCTCGACGGATCCCTGAACGTCGCCTTTGACGATCAGGTTGATGGTCTTGATCTGGCCCGCCTGGATCTGCTCGTACAGGTTACTGAGGGTGGTGGCCTGATTCCGCTGGGCCAGGCCCGTCTGACGGAGGCGGGTCTGGCGATCCTCGGCGATCGCCCGCGCCCGGTCGAAGTCGTCCACGACGTAGAACTTGTCTCCGGCCAGCGGCGCGTCGCTGAGCCCGGCAACCACGACCGGCGTGGCGGGCCCTGCCTCGGCAATGCTTTCACCGCGATCGTTCAGAAGCGTTCGAATGCGGCCGTATCCCGGACCGGCAAGCATCACGTCGCCCACGTGCAGCGTCCCATCCTGCACCAGTACCGTGGCAACGGGACCGAGGCCGGGATCGATGCTCGATTCGATGACGGCGCCTCGCGCCGGCACCGTCGGGTCGCCCTTGAGTTCCAGCAAGCCGGCCTGGTAGTCCAGCACGTCGATCAGCTCGGGAATTCCCTGGCCGGTCGTTGCACTCGTCCGGATGACTTCGGTGTCGCCACCGTACTCGATGGGATTGAGGCCTCCCTGGCTGGCAAGCTGTCCCAGCACCATCGCGGGGTTGGCGTCGGGGCGGTCGATCTTGTTGAGGGCGACGACGATCGGCACCTCGGCAGCGCGAGCGTGATTGATCGATTCGAGCGTCTGGGGCTGCACGCCCTCGGCGGCGGAAACGACCAGCACGACGATGTCGGTCATGTTTGCGCCGCGCGCCCGCATGGCGGTGAAGGCCTGGTGGCCCGGCGTGTCGATGAAGGTCACCCGCTTCTGGCCGGTCTGCACCATCCACGCGGCGGTGTGCTGGGTAATGCCGCCTGCTTCCCCGGCGGCCACGTTGGCGCTGCGGATCTTGTCCAGCAGGCTCGTCTTGCCGTGGTCGACGTGCCCGAGGATCGTGACGACCGGCGGCCGCGGGACCAGGTTCTCGGCCTGGTGCTCGCGCGCCTCGAACTCGCCAAGCAACTCCTCTTCGATCGTCGCCTGCTGAACGATCTTGAGTTCGATCCCGTATTCGAGCGCGATGGCCCCGGCGGTGTCGGCGTCGAGCGTCTGGTTGATGACGGCGCTGACTCCCTGCCGCAGCAGCTTCGCCTGAATGTCGTTGCTCTTGACACCCAGCGCGGCTGAGAGGGATTTGACCGAAATCGGCTCTTCGATGCTGACCGGCTCGCCGGTTTCGACCGCGGTCTTGGCCTGTATGTGATGGCCGCGTTCGGCCTTCTTGAGATGGCTATCGAAGGCGGCGCGATGACCGCTGGCGCCGGCGAGGCGGAGGTGGCGCTCCTTGAGGTCCTGCTCGCTGAAATCACGGAGTTTTTCCATCGCTTCGCCGCGCCGGCCGTCCAGCCCGCGGCGGCGATTGGAAAGCGTTCGGCCCTTACCCCCCGCGGCCTTTTTCTTGGTCTCTTCCTCTTCGTCTTCAGCGGCACGCACACCACGGCCAGCCATCGGGCGGGCCTGGCTGACGGCCGGACCCTCGGCCCCGGCGGCCAACGGGCGACGACGCGGCGCCGGCAGGTTGTCGGGCTTTTCCTCGCGAACGACCCGAGGCCCCTGAATCTTGGCCGGCTCCGGAACAACCAGCTTGGGAGGCGCGACCGTCTTGCGCTCAACCACCGCGGGACCGACGCCATGACGATTGCTGAGCGTAATGGTCGGGCGTGATACGGGCGGACGGACCTGATCGGCCGGCGGCCTCGGGGCCGGCGGCGCAACCGTCGCGGCCACAGGCGGAACCACAGCAGACGGAGGCTGCGGCGCGGGTGCGGAGGGCGGCGCCGCGACCATCGGTGCCGGCGGCACCACTGGCGCCGCGGGAAGTTCGACAGTGATCGGCGGCGCGGCGTGCGGCGGCTCAGTCTGCACAGGCGCTTCTGCCCGCTCTTCCGGTTCCTCACCCGCCTCAGGCGCGTGCGGCGGCCCCGGTTCGGCCTCCTCCTCCGCAACTTTGCGGGTTCTCGCTCGCGGCTTCTTGGGCTTGACGGCAACCTCGACGGGCGCTGCCGTCTCGACGGCCGTACCGCCCCCTTCGCCACCCGACCCGCTGAACCATTCGCGCACCGTCTCGGCCAAGCCCAGGCTCAGCACGCTCATGTGGTTGGGCACTTTGTCGGCCAAGCCCTCCTCACGGCACTTTGCGAGGATCGCCTTGCTCTCGACACCCAGCTCTTTGGCCAGTTGATTGACTCGAATACCTTTAGCCAAAACGCACTCCGTAAAAGTCTTCGAACCGCCGGGTCCGTCGTCACACCCTTTTGGCGCCTGCCCGCGTCGTTCGATCAACTATTATCAACTACACCCATCATAACTCACGCCGTTCACACGCTTTCAATCGCCAGACCTCACAACCCTCAACCCTCTTCACCGCCCGGTCCGCCGGAACGGAGGCCGCCCGGGTCGTCGCCGGTCGGCGGATCAAGCCGGCCTTCCGCCAACGCAACCGTATTGGCCTCATCGTCCGAGTATTCGTTGCCATCCCCTTGCGCTTCGCCGCCGGATCCTGAGGCGTGGACCGCCTGCTCTTCGGGAGACAGTTCCTCGCCGAGTTCGGCAGCTTGTTCCCTGTGCGTCACGACCTCTGGCGCTCCACCCTCGGCCGCTTCCATAGGACCTGGAAGGCCTGCGGGCGCCTGGGATTCGCTTCCGTCCTCGCTGAGGGCGGGGGCCCTGCTCTCTGCCGCCAGCGCCGCTTCCAGCGCGTTGGGACCTATCGCTGCTTTTGCCGAGGCCTCGGCGGCGCGCTTGGCTTCCTGCTCCGCCGCCACCAGCTTTGCCTCCTCCGAGCAGCGATCGACAATGCGCTGGGCGGTCTCTTCGCTCAATCCCAACTCCTCCATCAGCGGACCAATCCCAACTTCCTCGATATCGCGCACGTCGATCAGGCCCAGGGCAATGACCTTGTCCACCATTTCCTGTGTGATTTGTTCGATTCCCTTGAGCGTTCGGTCGAGCCGCTCGACACCCGCCTGGAACTCGGCAGGCGTCAGGATGTCGATGTCCCAGCCCGTCAGGCGGGCCGCCAACCGCACGTTCTGGCCGCGTTTTCCGATCGCCAGGCTCAGTTGATCCTCATTGACCACCACCGTCGCCCGCCCCAGCTCGAAGCAAAGGGCCACCTCTGTGACCTCCGCCGGCTTGAGCGCGTTGCCGATCAGAATCTGGCTCGATTCGTTCCAGCGCACGATGTCGATCTTCTCGCCGCCCAGTTCGTCCACGATGTTCTTGATGCGGCTGCCGCGTACGCCCACGCAGGCGCCGACCGCGTCCACCTTGCTATCGATCGAGCTGACGGCGATCTTGGTGCGATGGCCCGGCTCGCGGGCCAGGGCCTTTATCTCGATCGTCCGCTCGCCGACCTCCGGGACTTCGCGCTCGAACAGCCGGCGGATCAGCTCAGGGTGACTGCGGCTGAGAATGATCTTTACGGCGCTTGGAGTATCACGCACCTCCATGATCAGCGCCTGAATTCGCTCGCCGACTTGGTGCTGCTCGCCGGGAATCTGCTCGCTGCGGGGCATGATCCCTTCGGCGCGGCCGAGGCTGACGATCATCGTGCTCCCCTCGAAGCGGGCGATCGTCCCCGTGGCGATGGTGCCGACGCGATCCTTGAACTCCTCGTAGATGCTCCCGCGCTCGTCCTGGCGGATGAGCTGAATCATGACCTGCTTGACCGTCTGTGCGCCGATCCGGCCCATCACCGAGAGGGGAACAGTGGTGCCCTGCCGCGCAACGGAGATGTCGCCCGACACGCGGTCCACCGTGACCGCGAACTCGCTGGTATCTTCGGTGTTGAACTGCTTGCGCAGGCCGGATGCCACCGCCTGCTCGATGTCCACGTACACCTGCTCGCGCTCGATATTCTTGTCCCGAGCGATCCCGTCCACGATTCGAATCAACTCCGCATTAGGCATAAGACCTCGCTATTTACTTGTCTTTGTCAGTTGTCAGTCGTCCGCTGCCGGTTCCAACCGCAACTGACCACGCGCCGCAAACAACTGGCCAAAACAAAAAGCCGCCTTTCGGCGGCCCACAGTTTCGACGAACCTGTGACGAACGCTCAAACGCTCATCCGGCATTCCTCCGGATGGCGGGGCGTTCTCTGCCAAGGAGCATGATCCATGCTGGTGCGTTATGCAACTGCATGGTCGGGCTCGCTCGTCTGGCTCAAGTTCATCCCGGTCTCTCCGGGCTCGAAAAAGTGGACCTTCCGCAGGTCGACGAACAACGTCACCCGCGACTTCGTCTCGAGGCCGCCTTGGGCCTCCATTCGGGCAACAATACGGGCATTGCGGTTACTGCTCAAGTAAACATCCATATTATTGCCTAACGGCTCAATCACATCGACCTTCAAACTCAGTGCCGTGCCGCACTCTGCTTCGATCGGACGCGGATAAAAATGCTCCGGGCGAATTCCCAGCACGATGCGCCGGCCCACGAAATCGGCGAACTGCCGAACCAAATGGGACGGCACGGGAATCTGAAAACCGTTGCCGGTAACGCCAGCCTTTGTGTCCGCCAACTCCGACCGCCCTTCCTCAAACACCATCCGGCCGTCGACCATCATAACCAACCCGTCGAAGAAATTCATCGGGGGCATACCGATGAATCCCGCAACGAAGCGGTTGACCGGGAAATTATAGGTCTTGAGCGGCACGTCCGCCTGCTGAATTACGCCATCTTTCATCACCACGACGCGGTCCCCGAGGGTCATCGCCTCTTCCTGGTCGTGGGTGACATAAATCGTCGTAGTCTTTAGACGCTCGTGCAGCCGCTTGAGTTCGGCGCGCGTGGTGACGCGAAGTTTGGCGTCGAGATTCGAGAGCGGCTCGTCGAAAAGAAACGCGGCCGGCTCGCGGACAATGGCGCGGCCGACCGCCACCCGTTGGCGCTGCCCGCCGGAAAGTTCCGGGGGCTTGCGATCGAGCAGACCGTCGATTTCCAAAGCCCGAGCCGCGTCCATAACCTTCTGATGGATCGAGGCTTTGGGCATCCCGCGCAGCCGCGGCCCGAAGGCCAGGTTGCGGTACACCGTCATATGGGGGTAGAGGGCATAATTCTGGAAAACCATCGCGACGTCGCGGTCACGGGGCGGCAGGTCGTTGACGATGCGGTCGCCGACGCTGATCACACCTTCGGTGATACGCTCGAGCCCGGCAACCATCCGAAGACTCGTGCTCTTGCCGCACCCGGACGGCCCGACCAATACGACAAACTCCTGGTCCGCAACGCTCAGGTCGATCGCATCGACGGCTTTCACGCCGCCCGGGTAAATCTTCGTGACGTGTTCAAAACGGACTTGCGCCATGAGGATGCGACCGCGCCTCCGATGGTCCCGCCGCGCGCAGTATAGTGCCGGTCCGGCATCGATCCAAAGCCCTCAGAATTTCAATTGCACCTCGGCCCTCACATACGGCTCGTTGCTGGCGTACAGGTATCGGGCCGAGCTGCGGAAGTCCCACCCGCTGCGAAAATCGGTCGAAAACGCGAATCCCGCGGCCAGACCGATGGTCACCATGTCAACCGGCTGATAGCGCACCCCCGCCTCCAGGCGCCGCTGGCTATAAAGCAGCCGGCGGTGGCCGCGAAGTTCCTCAATATAAAAGGCATCCTGCCGGCTCTCGAAGGCGCCGAACGCGATCCAGTGCGGCACGAACTCGTAGCCGATGTCCACATTGATCTGCGTAACCAGCTCGTAGTCCGCGTAGATGCGCAAGTGGTCGATCGGCTTCCACGTGATCGACGTGACCGGCAAGCCGATCACCATTTGGAACGTCGGATCGAACTGGTGGCTGTAGCCGAAGCCCGGCAGCGGGATGTCCGGCCCATAGGTGCGATGGCCATCGTAGTCCAGCCCGATTCCCAGGGCGTCGGTCTCGCTGAACTTCTTGGCGATCACAAAATCAGCCCGCCCGTACCAGGCCCGGCCGTCACTGAACGGTACGTCCCCGGCGTACCCGACCCCAAGCGTCAATCCCGTCACCCAGCCGTTGTTGCTCGACAGGAATGTCCCGCCGGCAACGGAGATGTCCAGCAACTGACTGGGAAACCCCGGCTGGCTTGTGTGACTGTTCAGCAGCGTCAGGTCATAGCCGAACCGCGGGCTGGCTTCCTGTCCCGGAAAAAGGCGCACGCGCCCGGCTGATTCGAGGAGCGACAGGTGGAACCGGTCGCGGGTATCCTCCGTGTGCCCGCCGGACAGAAGATACCCGGCGGTATCGTCTTCTACCGTCTGGTCCGCCGACCACGGCTTGAGCAGCAGCGAAGCCCCGGCCTGACCGCGGGCGTCGGCCGCCAGCATGGCTATGGCGATTCCCGCAAACACAAAGAAACACACTCGACGCCCGATAAGTGGTTGGAGTATTTGCATGAGTGCGGAATCTCTTATCGGCGATCTTCGTCCGGGCGGTCTTCTTTTGTCCCTATCTCTTCGACGAGCTGCTCGAGCTTTTTGACGCGCTCGGCCAACTCAGGCAGGGCGACGAACACCGCCGCGACACGCCGTGCCTGGCTCACTGGCATCGCCGGGCTGCCCAGCAGGGCCGACTGGTCCGGCACGCTGCTGATGACGCCGGACTGTGCCCCGATCGTCACGTTATCCCCGATCTTGATGTGCCCCGCCACCCCGACCTGTCCGGCCATGGTGACGTGATGCCCCACGTTGACGCTCCCGGCAATCCCTACCAAGGCCACTAACAACCCGTGGGGGCCGATCCGCGCATTGTGACCGATCGCGACCAAATCGCTGATCTTGGTCCCTTGTCCGATGAACGTACATCCCAGCGCCGCCCGATCGATGCACGTATTGGCCCCGATCTCCACATCGTCTTCGATCACGACGTTGCCGACTTGCGGGATCTTGTGGTGGATGCCGCCGTGCGTCGCGAAGCCAAACCCGTCCTGACCGATGCTGGAATTGGCGTGGATAATGACCCGTTCGCCAATGACGCAATCCTCGTAGATCACCACGTTCGGATGCAGCACACAATTGCGGCCTACGCGCGTCCGGTGCCCCACATAAACGCCGGGATAAATCACCGTCCCCTCCCCGACGGTGGCGGTCGGCTCGACATGAGCCCGCGGATGGATCCCGACATGCTCGTGCTTGCGTAGGCCGTGCAGGTGAACAACAGTCTGCGCCAGTGCGTAATACGGGTCCTTGGTCTTGAGCAGCGCCACCCGTTTGCTCTGCACACCGGGCCCCACGATCACCGCCGATGCCTCGGTCGTCTCCAGGTGCTTGAGGTATTTGGGATTGGCCACGAAGCTCACCTGGCCGGGCCGGGCATCCTCCAGCGTATTTGCCGAGTCGATGGCGATGTTTTCATCCCCCACCAGCTCCGCCCCCAGAAAATCCGCGAGTTCTCTAAGCGTCAGTGCCACGGTGTCTCCCTCGGAAGTGGCGGGATTCTAAGGCAAGTGCTCCGGCCGCGATACTCCGGGTGGCGACCGTCGGGCAGGTCACTTTGGTGTGCGGAATCGGATCGTCGCGAGAATGGTCAGCGCCACGAAAGCAATCAGAACCAAAAGCTGGGTTACCTTGAACGGCGGTTCGGACTGGTTTGGAGCGATCGCTTTGAGGGCCGGCACTTTCAGAAATGCCTGCACGACGAGAACGAAGACGTTGAGGTAGAGCGCGATCATCGCGCTGACCACATAGACCCAACGCCACAAACCGGCCAGCCGACGGCCGTAACGAGCGAAGAGCGCAAGCGCCAGCACCACCACCGATATGATTCCGACCCCGTGGGAAGGCATGAAGTGATGGGCCGGCAGGATAAATCCCGTCAGGCTTGTTGCCACCGTGGTGATCAGGAAGAACGCCGTCCATCCGTCGAGCCGCCTGGCCGTCAGCAACCCGAACACAACAACGAATCCCGACAAAATCCCCGCCAGGCTTATTACGACGTGCAGAAAAACGAGGATGGTCATGCCAAAAATCATGAAGGCGGACGTTAGCTTAGATTGCCCCTGACTGACGCAACTGTCAATTCATTTGCTCGGGGCGATATTTGCGAAGGACACCGAAAGGCGGGGCGATGCCTTGCGAGCGACGCCACTCCCGGCCATATTGCAGTGACCCAGACTGGAAGACCGCAAACTCTCCATGCTCCTGCGCCTCGGCCATTCTCCCGATCCGGATGACGCCTTCATGTTTTACGCCCTGGCCAAGGACAAAATCCCGACGGGGCCGTACCGCTTTGAGCACGTGCTTCAAGACATTCAGACGCTCAACCAGCGGGCCCGCCGCGGCGAGCTGGAGATCACCGCCATCTCGATCCATGCTTACCCATACGTGGCGGACAGGTACGCGCTGACGAGTTGCGGCAGCAGTATGGGCGATCGGTACGGACCGATGGTCGTCTGTCGGCAGGAAGACGCCGAGATTTACGGCGCCGATCCGGGCCGGCAACTGCGAAACCGGCGAATCGCCATTCCCGGCGAGCTGACCACCGCCTTCCTGGCCCTGCAACTGTGTCTCGGCAAGGCCGGCGTGGTCTTCGACTATGAGGTCGTGATGTTCGATCAGATCCCCGCCGTCGTGCGGAGCGGGCAGGCAGACGTTGGGTTGCTCATCCACGAGGGCCAGCTCACTTACGAGCAGATGGGATTGCACAAGCTGCTGGACCTGGGGCAATGGTGGTACGACAAAACCGAGTTGCCGCTCCCGCTCGGCGGCAACTGCATCCGCAAGGACTTGGGGCCGCAGGCATGCCAGGAGATTACCGACATCCTCAAGCAGTCGATTCAGTACAGCCTCGGTCATCGCGACGAGGCGGTCGAATACGCCTTGCAATTTGGGCGCGATCTGGACCGCTCGCTGGCCGACCGCTTCGTCGGAATGTACGTGAACCAGTGGACGCTGGACTACGGCCCGCGGGGGCGGGCGGCGATTTCGCGCCTGCTCGAGGAAGGCGCCCGAGCCGGCCTGATCCCGCCGACCGAAGAAATCCAATACATCACGGCCCACTGAAGCACTATCCCGATTGCTTCTTAACCACCGCGGCCAGTTCACGCTTGACGCGGTCGAGCACCGAATCCCAGTCTCCGATACGTGGCTGACGAAACAGCCGCATCGTCGGATACCAGGGCGAATCCTCGCGGTCGAGCAGCCAGCGCCAGTCGGGCGAATGCGGGATCAGCAGCCAGACCGGCTTGGCCAACGCGCCGGCCAGGTGGCCGGCCGCGGTATCGATGGTGATGACCAGGTCAAGGTTCTCGAGCACGGCCGCGGTATCGGCAAAGTCGTGAAGTTTCTCGCCGACATCCATCAGCTTCATCCCCGGTGGCGGGTTTGCACCCTGAACTGCGGCGGCGCCTTTCTGAAGGCCCACGAAATGTACGCCGGGAATCTCACCCAGCGCGCCGAGCCGCGCCAACGAGAGCGATCGGTTGCGGTCGTTGGCGTATCCCGCGGCGCCTGCCCAGACGAGACCGACCCGAAGGCCGTCGGCTGGAATCATCGCTTTCCACGACGCGACCCGCGCCGGATCCGCGGACAGATATGGCACCTCGGCCGGGATACTCTGAAGGGTTGTTCCAAAAAGCATCGGCAGGCTCATCAGCGCACGGTATTGGTCGAACTCCGGAACATCGTCCCCCACCGTGACAATCTCGTCCACGCCGGGGATGGTCTCAAACAGCTCGCACAGCTCCGGCTGGCATTCCAGGATGACCCGCGCTCCGCGAGCGCGCACCAGCGGCGCGTAGCGCACGAACTGGATGGTGTCGCCGAAGCCCTGCTCGTAGTGAAGGAGAATCGTGCGGCCCTCGGGATCGAGGCCGTCCCAAAACGGCCGGGGGTACGTCCGCTTGGTGAACGCCCGGCTGATTTCCCAGCGCCGCTCGTACTCGCGCCAGCCGCGTGAAAAATCGCCCAGCAGCAGCAGGAGCATCGCCCGCGACACCCGACATTCGTGATGGCCGGGATCGAACGCGAGGGCCGTATCGAAGCAGCGCGTCGCCTCGTCGAGGCGCATCAATCCGCGGAGGGCCAGGCCGAGATTGTGGAGCGTCGGCGGATGATTGGCACGGATTTGCAAAGCCCGCTGGTAAAGCGGGACGGCCTCTTCGAGCCGTCCCAGGTCGCGCAGGCTGTTGCCCAGGTTGTTCAGCGCCGGTGGAAGATGCGGCTCGATCGCCAGCGCTCTGCGGAACGATTCCACCGACGCCTCGAATTGCTCGGCGTCACGCTGGGCCTTGCCCAGGTTGTAATGGAACTGCGCCGAGCCCGGCTGAAGCGCGACGGCGCGATGGAAGTGTTCGAGGGCCTCGTCCTTGCGATCCAGCGCCTGCAAGGCCGCTCCCATCATGGTATGTGCCGCCGCATCGTTCGGGTCGATCGCCAAGCAACGGTTGAGCAGGTCCACCGCCTCGTGGCTTCGCCCGTTGCTGCCGGTCAGCGCGCCCAGCAACCGCAGCGCCGCGGCATTCTCGGGATCTCGCAGGAGAATGTCCCGGCAGAGGCGCTCGGCCTCGGCAACGCGGCCGGCGACCTGCAACCGCGTCGCGGCCTCGATGGCTTGCTGGCTCGCCGGGTCGGGCATAAATTCAATCTTATCCGTTTGGGCCGTCGATCGGGAAATCGCCATGACCCCATTCAATTGCCGTGCGCTGGCATCCCTCGCGATCGTTCTCGGTGCGGCGGTGCGAATCGTCGCCGGCCAGGCCAGCGGCGCGGCGGCACAGAACAGCACGAACCTCGACCTCGAACAATTCAAGCAGGCTGACAAACTGATCGACGACGCGATTGCCGCGGGCAAATGCCCCGGCGCGGTGCTGCTGGTCGGCCGCGGCGATGACGTGATCTATCGCAAAGCCTACGGCAACCGGGCGATCGAGCCCCGCATCTTCCGGATGACGCCCGACACGATTTTCGACATGGCCTCGCTCACCAAGTCGCTCGCCACGGCGCCGTCGATCATGATCCTGGCCGACCGCGGCAAGCTCGCCCTCATGGACAAGGTCGCCAAATACATTCCCGAATTCGCCCAGAACGGCAAGCAGGACATCACGATCGAGCAGCTTTTGCTGCACCGCAGCGGGCTGATCCCCGACAATGACATCGCCGATTACTCCGCCGGCCCGGCGGAAGCATGGAAGAAGATCTATGCGCTCAAGCCTCAGTGGCCGCCGGGGACTCATTTTGCCTATTCGGATGTCGGGTACATCGTGCTCGGCAAGATCGTCGAAACCGTGAGCGGGCGTTCGCTGGATGAGTTTGCCCTCCACGAGATTTTCCAGCCGCTGGGCATGAGTCACTCCCGCTTCAAGCCGCCGGACGCATGGCGGGAGCTGTGTGCACCGACGCAGGAACGCAACGGACATTGGATGATCGGCGAAGTGCACGACCCGCGGGCGTTCGCCCTGGGCGGCGTGGCCGGACACGCGGGATTGTTCAGCACCGACGACGACCTGTCGCGTTTCTGCCGGATGCTTCTGCACGAAGGCACGCTCGACGGAAATCGCATCCTCGGCCAATCGACGTACCGCGAAATGATCAAGCAACGATGCCTTCCGGATGGCAGCGGCTGCCGCGGATATGGTTTCGATGTCGATACCGCCTACTCCGGCTGTCGGGGTGACCGTTTTGACCGCGGCTCAACCTTCGGCCACACCGGCTTCACCGGCACCATGTTCTGGGTCGATCCGGTCCACCAGTGCTATCTGATCCTGCTGACCAATTCCGTCCACCCCGACGGCAAGGGAAACATCCTGCGGCTGCGGCATGACGTGGCAACCGTTGTCGCGGAGGCTCTCTTGGGCAATGCCGCTACGACGATGCCTTCGACACAGCCGATCGCGATGCGCCCGCCTGAGCCGGTTCTCTGCGGGATCGACGTCCTCGAGAAGGAGCACTTCGCCCCGCTTACGGGAAAGCGGATTGCTCTGGTGACTAACCACACCGGCCTCGACGCGGGGGGCCGGCGCACGGTTGACGTGCTGCTGGGCGCCGCCAACCTTCACGTGGTCAAGCTCTTCTCACCCGAGCACGGGCTTTATGGACTCGTTGATGAGAAGGTCTCTGACACCATCGACCCCAAGACCGGTCTGAAGGTCTATAGCCTTTACGGCAAGACGGAAAAACCGACCGCCGAGATGCTGCAAGGCGTTGACGCGATCGTCTACGACATCGACGACGTCGGCGCCCGCTACTACACCTACACCACGACGATGGGCCTGTGCATGGAAGCAGCCGCCGGGCACAAGCTTGCCATGTTCGTGCTCGACCGGCCGAACCCGGTGACGGGGATGCTCGTGGACGGCCCGCTGGCTGACGAAGGCGATCTGAGCTTCATCGCCTTCGCGCCGATCCCGGTATCGCACGGGATGACGCACGGCGAGCTGGCGCGACTGTTCAACGATCAGCGCGGCATTCACTGCGATCTGACGGTGATACCGATGCGCGGCTGGCATCGGTGGATGTGGTTCGACGATACCGGCCGGATGTGGACCCATCCCTCCCCCAACATCCGCAACCCGAACCAGGCGCTGGTTTACCTGGGCGTGGGATTCCTGGAAGCGACGAATGTCTCGGTCGGTCGGGGAACGGACCAGCCGTTCGAGATGTTCGGGGCGCCTTGGATCGATGGCCGGCGGCTCGCCGCGGCGTTAAACGCAACCGCCCTGCCGGGCTTGCGGTTCGTGGCAATCACCTTCACGCCGGCGTCCAGCAAGTTCGCCGGCCAGGAATGCCAGGGGTGTTACATCGAGGTGACCGACCGCACCGCAGTCGAACCGGTGCGCGCCGGGCTGACGATCGCCTGGACTCTCAAGCATCTCTTCGGCAGCGCGTTTCAAATCAGGCAGGTCGGACATCTGCTGCGCAATGCCCGGAGTCTGGGCGTTCTGATGGAGACCGACGACCCGGGCCGGATCGCCGAGTCGTGGCGCGAGCCGCTCGAGGCCTTCAAACGACTCAGAGAAAAATATCTGCTGTACCGATGAGCGAGATCCGAGGCGTTGATGGCTGTGCTGGCGGTATTTGGTCGGCTCGACTGGGGTGTGGTGGCGGCCTATCTCGCGCTGATGATCTTCATCGGCGTCTACACCGCCCGGCGGCGGCAGGACACGGCTGACTATTTCCTGGCTGGGCGCACGCTGCCGACATGGGCGGTTTCGATCTCGATCGTCGCCACCACCCTTTCGGCCGCCACGTTCGTCGGCGCGCCCGAGCAGTCCTACGCGGGAGACCTCTCCTACCTGAGCTTTTACTTTGGCAACGTGCTGGCGGTGCTGGTCATCTGCATTGTGTTCATCCCGCCGTTGTATCGCGCCGGAACAGTCACGATCTACGGGTACCTCGGCCGCCGCTACGGCGAGGGAGCAAGGATCGCGGTCAGCACTATGTTCCTGGCCGGGAGAATGCTTGCCTCGGGGGCCCGGCTGTTCATCGCCGCCATGCCGCTATGCCTGCTTCTTTACGCGAGGCGCGGGCAAACGAGCTTCGTCGCCACCAACCGGCAGCTCGTGCTGGCGGTCTGCCTCATCGGACTCGTCGGCACGTTCTACACCACTCTGGGCGGCATCCGCACGGTCGTGTGGACGGATGTGATTCAATTCTTCATCGTCGTCGGGGCAGCGGCGCTGAGCATCGCCCTGCTCTTGCATCACATTCCGCGCTCGCCGGGCCAGATCCTGCACATTCTCGCGGACCCTAGAACCGGGCCGCACGGGCATAGCAAGGTGCTGGTGTTTCACTGGTCGTGGGACCCCAACGATCCATTTACGATCTGGGCCGCGGTTTTGGGCAACACGTTCCTCACGACCGCGTCGCTGGGCGTCGACCAGGATTTCGCGCAGCGGTTTTTGATTTCCAAGTCGCCGCTCAAGGGGGCACTATCGATTATCTATTCGCAGATCGTGGGAATGATCGTGGCCGGCGGCTTCATGGTCATCGGTCTTCTGCTCTACATCTTCTACCGGCGTCCTGACGTGATGGGCGCAGCGGCGCCGGCTTACGCGCCCGCGCCGCAGAACGCCTATCCGAGTTTTCTTCTCAGCGAGCTTCCGACTCTCCTCTCCGGAGTCGCAATCGCGGGATTTTTCGCGATTGCCCAGGGATCGATGGACTCGGCGATCAACGCGCTGGCCTCCAGCGCGATCGCCGATATTTACCTGCCGCTGCGCCGCAAGCTTGGACACGGCAAGGAGCCGCGGCAGGGCAGCGAGGTGCCCAAGATCGCCGTCGCATTGATGGGCGTGGCGATGGTGGTGTTCGCGATCTTCTGTGTCGTCCTCTACGGCGGCAGCGAACGCCGCACGCTGATTGACTTTGCCCTGGGCGTCATGGCTTTTGCCTACACCGGAATGTTGGGCGTTTTCCTGACTGCCCTTCTAACCCGCCGCGGCAACACCGCCTCCGTAATCGCGGCCCTGGCCAGCGGCGTCATCACCGTCGCCCTGCTACAGCCGCCAATAATTGAACGATGGAGCCGGCTGCTGTTCGCTCAAACCTGGCATCTGGCCAGCACGTGGTGGATGCCGATCGGGACCATTGTGAGCTTTGTCGTTTGCGTCAGCGGCTCAGCCTCCGCGCCTCCCCTCTCCCTCCGGGAGAGGGTCAGGGTGAGGGGAAGCTGAGGAAGATCTGCCCCCTCCGCCCCTCACCCCAA
>Ga0307477_10002262_pt1 | contig 15054 bp, 15 predicted proteins | sample atmos_gasesECM2C_FD_203316 | JGI IMG/M metagenome (GOLD analysis project Ga0307477, IMG submission 203316) | Hardwood forest soil microbial communities from Morgan-Monroe State Forest, Indiana, United States - atmos_gasesECM2C_515 | ecosystem: Environmental > Terrestrial > Soil > Temperate...
TACGAAGGACTCCTACGTGACGACTCTGCCAGCTCATCCTCTGGTCGCGCCTGCGACGGCGTGCGGCGGGCCGAACGGGGCCACCATCGCGGGGGACCTGAAGCAGGTCTGGTTCGGAGACGGAGACAGCACGGTGAAGGCCTACGACGTGAGCAACCTCGCCTCGCCGAAGATGCTCGCGAACGTCTCTACGGGAGGCGTGCACAGGGCTGATGAGCTCGCCTACGACCAGAAGGACCACATAATCATGATTGGGAACGACCAGGACACGCCCATCTACGAGACGGCGATATCCGCGACGAACTTCCAGGTCTTGGGGAAGATTATCATCAACTCGACGGGCGGGGTCGAGCAGCCGGCATGGAACCCAGCCACCGATATGTTCTACGTCGCCGTCCCGTCGTCGGCGGCGAATCCTGGAGGGGAGGTTGATGTGATAAACCCGCTTACGTTGAAGATCGTCACGATATACCCGACGATACCCAACTGCGCGCCGCACGGGGCGGCGTTTGGGCCGCGGAACCAGATCGCGATTGGGTGCAGCACAGTCAACCTCACGCCGTACCAGGACGAGATAATGAACGCGACCAACGGGGCCAAGGTCGCGGTGATAACCCAGGAGGGAGGGAACGACGAGGTCTGGTACAACCCAGGGGACATGAGGTACTACTTCACCGGCGCGACGACCACGGACGGGATCAAGGGAGGAGGGAGGACCACGGTCGCCGTGATAGGTGTGGTGGACGCGAACTCGAACACTTGGATCGAGAACATCGTGCTCCCCAACTCGGCCCACGGCTCGGTGGACCCGACGACCAACCACATCTTCGTCACGATAACAGGCGTGGGGATCGGGGTTGTGACAGGCCTCGACAGCCAGGTGGCGACGATGGCTAGCCAAGTATCGAGTCTCAGCGCCCAGGTCTCGAGCCTTCAGGCAAAGGCGGCGGGCGGCACGACGAGCAGCTCGACCACCACGGACACCATGGTCAGCAGCGAGATTGGGAGCCTAAACAGCCAGATCGCAAGCACGACCACGACGGCGTATTCGGCCATCGCGGTGGCTGTTGTGTTGGGGTTGGCTGCGATCGCCCTTGCTCTGAGGAAGAAGTAGCCCAGCCCCTCGTCAGAGAAACACATTTAGAACCGGCCCGGGGCCACGTTCCAGTCTCTTGAATATCGCGATAGTCGGCTGTGGTGTCAGTGGGTCATACCTGCTCAACAGGATTCCCCCGGAACACCATGTCGAGGCGTTCGAGATGCGCCCTCACGACAAGTTCTGGACGGTGTGCGCGTGGGGGACGAGCGCGCCCTTCATCTCGGACCTGGTGAAACAGGCCGGTTTCAACTTTGAAGACTACATCCTCCACCGCGGCGAGAGGATGGAGGTCGACCCCGGGAACGGCCAGACGTTCGGGATCAAGTGCAAGGGACTGGTGACGTTCGACAAGCACAGGATGTGCGAGGACATGCTCGAGGGGCACACCGTGCACTGGGGGGAGCACGTGAAGGACCTCGGAGGGAAGCTTGAGGGCTTCGACATGGTGATCGACGCGACGGGGTTCCACAGGTCGTTGATGCCCAAGCTAGCCTACGACGCCTCTATCCCGTGCTTCGAGGTGGAGGTGGAAGGGAAGTTCCCCTGGGACGACTTTTACATCAAACCCTATCCTGCGCTCACCGGCTACTTCTGGTTCTTCCCCTTGGGGGAAGGGAGGGGTCACGTCGGGGCAGGGGACTTTAGGGGGTCATACAGGGGAGAGATCGAGGCCATGATCAAGAAGTACGACTGGAAGGTCGTGAGGAGGATAGGGAGGCCCGTGAGAATACTCCCGCCGGCGTACTGCCAGCCCTTCACCAACGGGAAGGTAGTCGGTGTGGGGGAGAGCATCGGCACGGTCTATCCGTTGCTCGGCGAGGGGATCATCCCCAGCATGCAGTGCGTCAACCTCTTCGTCGAGCATCTCGACGACATGGAGGCATACTCCGAGGCCGTCCTGAGGCACTATGACATCTATGCTAAGGTCTACAGGTTCGTAAAGGCCAAGCTTGACGGGAACTTCTCTATGCTCAGGCAGGCCACCGAGCTCGCGGCCATCTACTGGCACATGAGGACCAGCGAGAAGAGGTACGGCCTGGAGACCCACCTCGGCGACATTCTCAAAGTAGTCAAAGTGTGACGAGTTGACCCCAGCGGAGGTCCGGACGCATTCCGCCCTCCACGTCCTCAAGGGAGCGGTCGTCAAGGTTCTGGGCCTTCTGCTGACGGCCTCGACCCGGGTGGAGCAGGAGGAGGGGACGCTCACTCTGCATTCCTTGAGGGAGCTCACGCCGCAGGAGGTCACGAGGATAGTCGAGGAGGCCAACGGCAAGGTGCGCGAGGACGTCGGGGTCACGACGTTCAGCATGGAGCGGGCGGAGGCGGAGCGTCACTTTGGCAAGGGGATCTATGACGCCTTCCCCATCCCGGAGCAGGCCGGCCTCCTCAAGCTGGTCAGGATTCCGGACTGGGAGACGAGCTGCTGCGGCGAGAAGCACGTCGAGAGCACGGGGGAGATAGGGGCGATTGAGCTGAAGGGCGCGAGGTTCAGGGAACCAGAGAAGCTCCTAGAGCTCGTCTTTGTCCTGGCCGAGTGAAAATAGGTATTGAGGGGGAAAGGAACATGGACTCGGGCCAATAGCCCGGTATGGACTGACTCGGATAGAACCGTTGACTGCAAACGGCTCATAGCCCCTTAAATGTTGGCTTCCCATGTAATTGCACGGCGTCCAAAGTGAGAGCTGCTGCAGGCTCGTTCGAGAGGTTGATGCTGCCACGGCTCAACAGCATTGACAGCGAACTAAAGGCGATCAACGCAAGGATAGATGCAGTAAACGGGAGTATAGATTCTGTGAATGGGAGGATAGATTGCGTCGAGAAATCGCAGGATTCGCTGAAGAATGAAATCCGGGCTGAGATGAAGGCAGGGTTCGCCACGCAAAATGCGAAGATCGAAAGGCTGGCGCTAAAGCTTGATGAGATGGATAGGAAGCTCGACATCGGCGGGAGGATGACGGTCGTCGAGGCAAAGGTGAAGGAACTGGAAAGGAAGGACTAGGCTTTGGGACTCTTAGGCGCCTAGTCTGGTTGCCTTCAGCTCAACAGGAGGAGTTGGCCGTCTGAGCGAGCGTGTTTGCGGAACCATACGTACTCCCTCCAAACCACGTCCCCTAGCATCGCTCAGCAGCTTTTCACACGCGACGGTTAGACAGGATCGCATCTGTAGCAAGAAAGTATTAAACGGCGCCACGGCGGAGCGGCCGACGGGCCCGTAGCTCAGTACGGATAGAGCGACAGCCTCCTATCCCTGTTGAGACAGCTGTAGAAGAGCCAATTCTTCGGCGAGAGGTCGAGGGTTCAAATCCCACCGGGCCCGCCACATCCCAATTGCGAGTCTATTTTATCATCTAGTCTTGAGACTATCGGTGGGGGTCTTTGTCAGGCTTGTGCTCATGGTCCTCGTGCCCGTGCGTGTTACACAAACCTGTTGGTGATGACCCGTCAAGGGTATTGCCGCTGCAGTGATTGTCCGAATATGAGTTCTGGACTGTGCCGGCGGACGTCCCTGTCCCGTCATAAAAGCCGTAGCCAATGTTGTTGTTGGCCTGGTTGCCATCCAAGTCATTGCCCGGAGACGCTCCCCCGCAGGTCGAGTCTCCGCACAAATAGAAGCCGCTTCCTCCTACCCATCCATCCAAAGACGTGCCTCCCTGACCATTTTGGTTGGCCTCATTCCCAGAGATCGTACTTGCTGTTGTGGAATCGAGCTCGATTCCGTTGACCCCGTTGTTGACGGCCGTGTTGCCTGTAGCCGAAACGCCCGACTCGATGTCAAATACGATTCCGCCATAAGATCCCCCTGCGGCCACGTTGTTCTTGACGCCAACAGTGCCGCCGTCAAAAAAGAAATACGCCCCAACATCGTTCGAATGGAGGTAGTTCACTGAAACCGAGATTCCACCCGATTGATAGGTAAGGATTCCGGTGGCTACGGTAGTGCAAGTGGCGGGACCCCCGTTTTGTGCGCAATAGTCATTGCCACTGATTGTGTTGTCGGACACGGTACCGGTCGCACCAAAACCCACCTGGATCCCATTGGACGCGATGATGTACTGGTATGCGGCGACCGGGTAGGCTGTGTTGGAGCTTATCCAACACGTCGTGCTTACTTCGTTGCATGTGATGCCGTTCTTGTCGTAGTTAGTGACCTCGTTGCCCGATATCGATACTGCAGACGACTGCCCAGCTTCGGTCTGGACATACACTCCTTGGCCGGATTGGCAACCAGCAAGTCCCGGAGGCAGGTAGATGTTTTCGACGACGTTCCCTTGGACATTCCCGCTGGCGTCCTGATACAGAATCCCAATGTAGTCGTATGCGCAGCTCGTGAACGATGAAGAGGCAGCTGAACCGTCGACGACAAGGTTCTCCAGGACCACTCCCGAGATCGAGGCGGCTACATAATAGCCTACCAGGATTATCGCAGCTATGGGTTGGTTAGGGGGAGCGGTATCCTCCGTGTTTGTAGCCACCGTGGTGGGTCGGATGACCGTGGGGTTGTCCTGAGACCCAAGACCGATTAGCTGGATGCCGCTGCCGGTTATGGCGAGCTGCTCAGGGTAGGTTCCGCTTGCGACGCAAATCACCGGTCCTGTAACATGGGCTTCCGCATTTACGATGGCCATCTGGATGGCATTGTTCGTGATGTTTTCTCCCGACACAGTTACCGAGCACGAGGGTTCGTCAGACGAAGCGAGGACAGACGAAGATACTGGGACGACGAGCAACAACGAAATGAGGAACGGTGCCGCCAACATGGTAGCTCTCGTCGGCAAAGGATCGACCCTGAACTAATTTGCGGCAGTAACAAACATATAAGAAATAGGCGAGCATTCTTAGTAACTTTGTAGTCGAACATTGTAGCAACTGAAGAATTGTCGGGGGCAGAAGTCGTAATGGTGGAACTTCTGAAGCCAATCCTTGCATAATGCTATCGGGATGGGCCTGAAGTGATTCGCAGGTTCACCCGACCAGACTTGTGTGAATCCCTTTTTGTAAGAAATTTGCCACGCCGGAGCATTACTGAAGCATTGGAGAGCACACGGTCACTATATGCTATAGTCGGCCAGGTTGCCATCCCTGTCGACAACTGAAGGCACGAATGACTAGTCGAGATTAGGAAAAGGGGGTAACGATGAGGGAGACGGGCGCGCGGAAGCGTTCTTTGCTCTTTCGAGCACGCCCGCGAGACTCTCACGCTCCAGCCGCATGTCCCTCTCTAACATGAACTCTTTGCGGAGTTCTTCAACCATCGCTTGTTCAAACGCAGCTGCCTTGCCGCCGTATATCGCCGTCAAGGTCTCGATGAACTCTTGAGGCCCTCTCGCGACCTCACCCAATCCAATGCTCTTTGTCATCAAGAGGTTCCAGAAGATTGCCTCGCGAGCGGACTTGCCGCATCGCGCGTCCAAGACCCTACAGACCGAGTCAGCTACCCGCCAGCTGAACTCCTTGTGCGAATCGGCAATGACCAACCCGGCCATTTGGTGCGGAGAAACCCGTGTAGCCTCCGCCCTACCTTCCTTGTGCATGCAGTCAGGTTAGTCCGGGCAGTTATCGGCGTTTTGTGCGTAATCCCAAAGGATTAGTCTCAGAACCTAGTAATCTGACGGTCAAGCTCAGAGGAAGCCGCATCGTCGGCCGAATCGCTTCGCGCAGGAGCGGCCCCTACCCAGTGCACATGTCGTATATCGCAGTCAAAGTAGTATCACCAGTTATCGTTGTGAACTTGGGATTGTCGGTCGTAGAATCTGACCAGTGGAAGGATCCGCAGAATATGGGACCATGGTTGCTTAACACGGGCCCGGAGGTCGTGTCTAACGTGACTGCATACGTCTGGCCGAGAGTGACAGATGTCATTATTGGTGTCAATCCCGCTGCCACCAAGGTTGTTGGCAGGCCATTCTGAGTCTGAGATATCTCCACTGGCACGTTGAGAATGTCGCCGAAGCGTTCGTCAGTGGCGTTGACTAGAAGGGTGAAACCACCGCAGAAGGTAGAGGCGGCTGCCGTTCCGCTGTACGACCCGGTCCAGTTGCTGCCGCCGCCCCCGGTCGCCCCGCCAACCACGAAGCTCTTGTAGTTCTCAGGGGTGCCGGCCTGGTCTCCGTTATGATAGGCGTCAAGGGATGTGCTGTGGACGGGCTTTATTCCGTCATTGTTGTAGTCGATGTTGTCGAAGCTGGTGTAGACGGCCGCGCCCCACTGCCAGTTCATTGACATGGGGCTGTTGCTCGTGACCTCACCGCTCCAGGTTGCAACGCTTCCGCCGGTAAGGCCACCCGGAGGCTGATACGCGACTCCGGAGAGAAAGACGTTGTCTCCGAAGCTCGCTGGGACCGTAGTCAACCATCCGGTACCTGTGAGCATCGTAGTCGCCGTAGTTGCGCTCGTACTGAAATCGATCTCGGAGTCCGGAAGCATTATCGTGGAGGAGCCGGCTGAGCTGCTTATGGTTATTGTCTGCCCAGTGAAGTCGACGACCAGTCCGCCTGAAGGTACAGGGGAGGTGAGCTTCATCACGCTGTTGAACCAGATGTAGTTTCCTGCATCGATGCGGTTCCCGTTGAAGCCAGACGTAATCTCTGTGAAGGTGCTGCAGCTACCGCTGCTTCCTGTGTAGGCGGTTTGCACTGGAACGGTTGCCGTGTCAACGGCCGATGCCGGAGCGACCGGTGAGACTACCAGGAGAAGCATCATTGCAAGGACGCCTAACGCAAACTGGCGAGCATGACCATGCGTTCCCCGACTGTCTGGCCGGCGTTCAGATATCGTACCATGTTCACTTCTTTCAAGCCTAATTCGCTTTTGGAATAAAGTCACATGGGATTATTCTAGAAGTTTGTTCGTGCTACGTTCGGGACAACTGACACTAGGAATCTTTCCGTGATGCTTTTGGGATTACCCTGCGTTAGCGAAGGCGCCGAGATACGTAGCAATCGGCTCGACCGTCAGCTTGTACGCGTAGCCGTAAACGGTTAGGGACACGCCCGAGGAGCCCGGCAAGTCAAGGGCGCGGGGCATTTGCATCTGCAACCAGAGCCCGTCTGACGAGGAGCGCTCCCCGACGACGGAGGCGTTGACAAACTGGACCTCGGTCCCGGGCCCCCTGACTTTGACGACGAGCTTGTCGTTGAGGTCCGCGACGTGAGCGGCTGATGGGATCAAGATGAAGGTGGTAGCGTGGCCAGCGGCTCCTGCTGGACCGGGGTCAGAGAACTCGCTGAAGGTCGCGTTGGCCAGGCGCCCCTGCACTTGTACGCCGAGGATAGTCGCGTTCTCCTTCGTCACCTGGACAGGGATGGCCGGGTGGAGCGTCTCTACGTCGAACTTGACGATGTAGGGACCCGGGGGCAGGGTGTAGTTGGCGATGCCGAACAGGTTCGTGACCAGCCGAATGGGAGGACGGTTAGGGTTGGTCTGGTTAAGTACAGAGATGGACTTTCCAGAGACTGGGAACAAGAGGGAGGTGCTCGGGTCAGAGACCGGGTTGCTCGGGTCCTGGTTCGTGTAGAGCAGCACGACCAAGAGCCCGTCCGCCTTCCCGCTGTCGTTCTTGACGGTCCTCTGGTCGAGGGGGGCGACCTGTTCGGTCGAGTTTAGGACGAGGACGACGAGCAGCGAACATATAATCAGGATTCCAAGGACGATGGAGCCTTCAACCTTTGACGATCCGAGCCTCATTCGCGGGCCCGGTTCGGAAGCGACTGAAGGCGCTTAAAGGGTTTCGCGGGAGCGATTCGCTCTTCGGGACGGCTCAAGGTTCTTATCTCGTTCGAGGCCGCAATTGGGCGATGAGGGGCATCGCGTTCGCCGGGTCGGACTTGCCCGCGGTTTGTTACATCCCGGACAGAGTGGGGCCGCGACGCTAACCATTCGCGGGAGGTACTATCTCCTCGCCACGGCTCTCGTCGTGGTGGCGTCGGCGGTCTTCGACCTGAGGCTGATGGAGGAACTAGGGCTCTCCCTAGCGGCGATGGCCGTGGTCTCGACAGCGATCTTTGCCCTTGCAGCCGAAAAGAGGATAGGGGTGGTCGTCGACAGCGACCACGTCAGGGTGTTCAAGGGAGAGGAGTCGCACATGGTCGTCGGCTTCGAGCTCCGGGGCGGCGAATGGACTGGCTTTCAACTGGATTCGTGCGGCTTCGATAACGCTAGAGTGACGCGGACCGACGCTCTGCCCGGGAACAGGTTCAGGCTTGGCTTTCAGGGAACGTTGGCAGGGAGGTCGGAAGGCCTCAGGATCCGGCTCTCGGTGACCGACCCCCTCGGCCTCTTCAACGTAGAAGACGACGTGTTGTGCGATGAGCTGGTCTTGGACGTGCTCCCTCGATCGCTCCTCGGTCTTGCGGTCCCTATCGCCGTGCCCACGTTCGGGCTGGGAGACCAGCCGTCGGGATATCCAGGGCCGGGGCAGGAACTCTACGGGCTGGAGCAATACCACTCTTCTCGCGACGCCAAGGACATCATATGGAAGAGGGCCGCGAAGTCTCCCGACGAGGCGCTCGTCCGGCGTGTGAGGGAGTCAGACATGCGGGAGAGCGTGAGAGTCGGGGTCCTGCGGGCTGCGAGGAGGGAAGACGGCGGCCGCGACTGGAACGACGTGCTTTGTGAAGGGCTCGCCTCGGTGGGGAGGGATCTCCTCCAGATTGGAGTGAAGTTGACGGTGGTCCATCGCACGGCTGAGACACTGGTCATGGATAGGACATCGGACCTGAACGAACTTGCCGACGTGGTGATGGCCTGTTCGGCGGAGCATAGCTCGGAAGACGTATCAGACCTGATCGCACGTTCAGACCTGATAATCACCGGGCTCCGCGAGCTCGAAGACGAAAGGATTGCGGACGCGCTCTCGCGCAAACACCTGCTCTTGATCCCCGAGGGGGCGGTCTCGGCGTCTCTGGCGAAGAGGTGGGCGGTCTACTCGGGGGAGGAGAGCATCCTGCCGCTCCTACGAAGGGTGATGGAGAGATGAACAGGACCGAGCTAGGTTGCACGATTGCGGTCGGGGCGGGGCTCTTCGCCCTCTACGCCTGGTTCGTGGTCGCGTTTCTGACGAAGGTCGACTTTTCGCTCGTCGATGGCGTGCAGGTAATCGTCTTCACGTCGATGATAGGCCGTCTTCTTGCTGTGATGATCGTGTTCGGCCTGACGCGGAAGGTCCCCAACGCGTTGCTCGCGCTGTTCGCCGCGGATGTTGTCGTGACGATCGCCCTCCTCGGGGCGCATCTCCTCGTCCCTGTCTCCTCGCTGGTAATATTGGCGCAGACGATATACTCGTCGACAGCGACGGCGCTGCTCGTCGGCCTGCCTGGGTGCTTGATCTTCTTCACCCTGTTCGAGATGGCGAGAGGGCCCAGACTCACGAGGATACTCTTGTCGGTTGTGCTCGAAGTGGGGATGCTCTCATTCCTGTCGGGCCACCTCTCGCAGGCCCAGGGCCTCGTCGGGTTCGGCGGGTTTGTTCAGTGGGCGATACTCGCCGCCCAGGGCGACATCGTGGCAGGCAGCGTCCCCCAGCTCTCCGGGCCCTTCTCGGTTTTCCCGTCGGCCGCGATCTACTGCGCGCTCTTGGTCTACTCGAGGGTCTCCCCATCGGGGCGCGGGACGCCAGCGAGGGTGGTCTTTGCGCTGCCAATCCTCGGGGCACTATTCGCGCTGGGGTGGCTCTCGTTCACCGCGGTCTACTTGCGGAGCCTGCCGCCGACCCTCATCATCCGGACGGCGATCGGGGCGGCGCCTCTGCTCGCTTGCCTGGTCGCCATCTGGGCCTTGAAAGCGCGAGCCACGTTCCTCCGGCCGAGGGTCGTGACGCGAGCCGACCCCTTTCCGACTCGTCCAGATGGCTGAAAAAGGCGGACATCAGTCGAGGCGGGAGAGGACCTGCGTCGCCCTCAAGGTGATCATCTTGCTCGGCTCGCCCGTTTTCTCCAAGGCGAAGGGCGTCGGCGTCTGCTTTGGATGTTTTGCGAACCATTCTGCCATCCCTCCTTCGACGTCCGGATGGACTGCGTCGAGTGTCCATCTGCCGTCCGGGCTCATCCTTCTCTTGAGGAGGTCTACAGCAAAGCCAAGCCGCTTGTCCCTCCCGTACCCCAAGGCGGTCATAAAGTCGAGCCCGACGAGCACGTCGTAGTAATAGTGGACCGGGTAGTGCAACCTGTACCAGGGGCGGTATTCGTCGCCTTGCTTGTGGAGCTCCTTGCCAAGGTAGAACTCGGCGCCCTTCTCGACGGCGGCCTTCATCCTCCTGGTCCATTTCTGCTTGGGGAGGGCGGCGAAGGCGCTCATCGCCTCCCAAGAGTCAAGGTTCCCGCCGCTCCCGAAGCAGGACCATCCTCCGTTATTGGACTGGTTGTCCAAGAGCCACTCGAAGGCGCTCTTCACCCTGGGGTGGTCCTCGTACCCGAACTTGACCAGGGCCCGGGCTGTGTTCCCCGCGATGCAGAGGTGGCTCACCGACCGCCCATCTGACCCGAAGCCCCCGTCCTTCTTGGAGAAGCGCTCGATCCAGATCTCGCATGCCTTGCCGACGCTAGGGTTGTTTCGCGTCAGGCCGAGGTCTGAGAGGATCAGGAGCATCCAGTTGGTCGAGGCGTACTTGGGTCTGTAGAGGTTCTCTTCGCTCTTCCACCATCCGCCTCCGTGCTGTTTCGAGAGAATCCCAGCGGCCCACCCCCTCTCGCCGATGAGCTTCTTGGCCGCCCTGACTTCGGAGTCCCTCTCCGATTTCCCCAGGAGGGTGGTCAGGGCGAGGTACCTGACCGAGGGCTCGTCTTCCTCCAGGAGCCAGTCGAGCGCCCCTCCGCGCGGCGCCATCACGCGGACCTCCCGGCAAGGACCTTGACCGAGCCGACCATCCATGGGTGGTAGACGCAGTAATAGTCGTAGGTGCCGGGCTGGGTGAACGTGTAGGAGTAAGTCTGCCCCGGGGCTACCGGGGGAGAGGAGAATGCGCCGTCCCTCGAGGTGATCGTGTCGTAGGACAGGGAGTTGCTCACCCAAGTCACCGTGCTGTTGACTCCGATCACAACAGAGATGTTCTCGGGCGAGAACTGCCACGAGACGGGCGTCTCGTTGATATGGACGGTCGCGCCATGGGGCGACTGCCCGCTGGCAGCGAAGGCTATGGCCGTCGCGCTGCCCGCGTAGAAGACTATCAGGGCGGCAAGAAGGATTGAGGTGACTGCGAGTTTCAGCGGGCCGAGATTAGGGACTCGTGGAAGCTTCGTCTCACGGACTGGATGTGCCGCATCGGGGTTTTCTTCTTGGAACCAGGCACGGTTCTTCAAGATAAGGTAGAGCAGCCCCACCCAGTAGAACGGCCCCACGCCGAACATGACAACGCCCAGCGCTCCCTGGTCGGCCATGGAGTAGAGAGGATAGAACTGGTACTGGGAGATGAGCAACAGTCCGTAGCCAAAGTGGCCGAAGAACCCGAGGAGGAGGACGTCGATCTTGTTCCGGTCTGAGAGGTCCATCATCACCGAGCCTATCAGGAGCCCCGCCACGAAGAACGAGAGGTGCTCGAGGGCGTGGATGGCCGGGTTCAGGACTGCCTCGTCCCACGTCATGCCCAGGTGCCAGAACCCGACGAGCAGGCAGACGACGAGGAGCCCGACCATGCCGCTCCGCCTCCCCTCGAACCTGGAGAGGGTACCGCGCTTGTGCGTGGGGAAGATCACAAGCACCCCGGAGAGCACAATGAGGACGTGCTGCACCATGTGGGTGGTGAGGTCCAGGGTCGTCGCGTCGTCGAAGGGGGGAAAGATCACCGAGAAGACGAAGATGGCTACTCCGAGGGCCTCGGTCGAGCCGAGCGCCCTGACGACCCTGTTCTCCTTGAGGGTCATGCTCCGCCTCTCTTCCGAGCAGCCAAGGTCGGTGGTCGCTGAGCGAGTGGTCGTCCGGGAAACATTCCTTTCAGCTTCGATACCTTCGGTCAGTCAAGTAGCGATAAAGCTTGTCCCGTTAGACAGTCTCAGAGGCCGACCCGTTCATCGCGGTCCCCGCCTTCCCTCCTCTCGGCGCCACCGTCCATGTCCCAGAGGTCGAGGTAGCGATCTGTGGTTATGCTCAGCAGGTTCCTTTCGAAGCTTCCAAGGAGGTCGAGGACGACCTGCTTGTCTACGATATTGTAACGAGCTCGGTCTCCAACATCGATGGAGCGGGCCACGAGGCGGACGCTCGTGAGGTTGGTGACCACCTCGCTGAGGGTGCTCCGAGGGAGCAGGGTCTCTTTGGTAAGGTCTGCGTAGCCCAGGCCTCCGTTGCTATCCGCGAGGGCGCGAAGGACTCTCCTGACCGTTTTGTTCTGCATGGCCGTGTAGACCACCTTCATTTCGTCGTCTGTCCCGGTAGGAAACAACCGGTAGTAGCGGCCGTCCTTCGAACACACGATTTCGCAATCGCGCGCCAGTCCCTGAACGTGATAGCGGGTCGTGCTGAAGGAGGTACCAAGGACCTTCTGGAGCCTCCTCAGATGAATCCCAGGCGAGAGAGAGATGATCCGCTTCGCCCGGACCCTGTTGAGGTTTTGGAAGCTCAAAGCCCGAGGACGCTCCCTGGCCTGGGAAGAGCACAAGGTCGAAGGTATCTGCTCACACCACGTTCACCTCTCCACCTTGGAGGTAGACGTGAATCGGCGAGAACGTGGTGCAGTAGATGAGGAACGAGCCAGTCAGGTCCGCGAGGAATCTCACCGTGATTACGTGCCCCGGCGAGACTGTCTCCGTCGACGCCTCGAGGTAATGGGCCACTTGGAATCCGACGGGCTGCTCATAGAGGTTGCAGACCGTGATTACCACCTGTGTCCCGCTTGAGACGAACAAGACCGGCCAGTTCTTTGCTGGAGCTCCGTGGGCAGCGCTGTCGTTGTAACCGAGCGAGCTGGCGATTATCAGGTAGCCACCCTGGGGCCTGACGCACCCAGCCGGGAGGCCGGGCACGACGGAACCGCTGGTCGGGCCATACAGGTAGGCGCCCGACACTCCCAGCCCTATGATTACGGTCGCCGCGAGGAAGGTTGCGAGCAGGCGCTTCCGGGCGCGCTGGGACCAGGATATTGCGACAAGGAAGCTTACGATCATCAACAGCTGCATGGCAGGGATGAGGTAGAGCTCGACGAAGGGGAGGACCGTCGCCGCCCCTCCCACCCATACCTGAATCAGAGTGGTGCCGACCGAGATTGTGCACATCGAGAGGAAGGCGAGCATCAGGAGGAGATACCTACCCTCAGGCCGCTTTCTGTACGCGTTCATGGAGACGATCGCGAGGACGACGCTGAGCGCGACCACGACAACCTGGACTACGTCCCCGTAGTACAGGAAAGCGGGATTCAACGACACAGACGCATCCCATTGCGGTTTTCATTTAAACCTCGCGAAATTTCGTGGTTTGAGCCACAACGACTAAGAGCCTATTCGGAGTTTGAGCCAAAACGAGTAAACGTCATGGCGGGGCCTTAACCGCTAATGCTCGACTTTCCGTCCAGCTTTGTCGCTTGGTTCGGGGCCACCGCGGTTCCAGCGTTTGTTGGGATTCTAATAATCACCGCGGCTGGGAAGTACGCTTCCATCCCCGGAAGATATCTTGCAGCCTTCGCGCTCGGCATCTTCATGTGGTTCTTCGTCGACACGATAGGCGGTTCCGCGAACCTGGACGTCAACGCGGGCTTCACGGGGGGCGTGGACCAGGTCGCGATGGTCGCGCTCTTCGCAATTGGGCTCCTTTTCTTCTTCGCAGTGGGTAGCTCACTCTTCGCGCCCGAGACCGAGCTCAGCAAGATCAGTCTCGCGGTTCCGGCCCTAGTCGCGGTCGCGGTCGGGATACATGGGTTCGGGGAGGGGACGGCCTTCGGGTCGACCGCCTCCCTCACTCCCACAAGTTCGCTCTTGGACGCGTTTGGAGGTCTCACCTCAGGCGTCGCATACGCCCTCCACAAGGCGCTGGAGCCCATGATGATAGGCGCTTGTTACGTTGTCTATGCCAAGAACCAGGCTAAGAGCGCGGGGAAGTACCTGGCTGACGTCCTCGTGCTCACTTTTCTGTTCGTCGTCCCTTCATTGATCGGGGCGGCGACGGGATTCTACGTGAACTACGATGCGTCGTACTTCTTCGCGCTAGGCACGGGCACTTCGATATACGCCTCCCTGAGGCTCGCGCGGCCGATCTTCTCGGAGATGGACGTGGCGAAGGCCCAAGGCGAGTCGTTGAGGGTGGGGTTGCTAGTGGTAATCGGGTTTATCTGCATCTACTCCGCCGCGTTGTTCCATTCTTGAGACGCCGCGCGGGAATCCTGAAAGTGGACAGGCGAGTCCTATTCCTCGGCATCGCGGCGGTCAGCGTTGCGGCAATCATCGCGGTCACGTACTTTGAGGACCTGGCGAGGAGTGGTAACGCCCTTCCTTCGGGATGCGTGATGCCCCCGGGAGGCTTTCTTGTGATCGCGAGCAGCCTCGGGTACAACCAAAGCGTCTACCACCAGACGCTCAGCAAACCGTGGCCGGTGATTACGGTGCAGAAGGGGGCCACTGTGAACATCGTGGTGTGCAACACTGACAGGCAGGCGCACGGCTTCCAGATCGCTCACTACTTCGAAAGCAATATCGAGACGCTAGACCCGGGACAAGTGCTCAAGGTGTCCTTCACGGCCGACCAGACTGGCACGTTCCAGATTTATTGCTCGATCTTTTGCACCATTCATCTGTACATGCAGAACGGTCAGCTCACCGTCAGTCCCTAGCCTCGGCCCCCGAGAAAAATGGCTGATTCTGAAATAGTCTTTAATACGACAAAGGGCTCGAGTCCAGAGTCTTGAGGAAGGGAGTCTCCACCTCAGTATACGTGGCGACTGTGGCAATTCTCCTCGTCGCGGCGCTGGCTGAAGCCTTCTACTTCAACTCGTCACTCGGCCAGGAGTCGAACACCCTGAGCACCGTCGTGTCTCAACTAAT
>Ga0307477_10002263_pt1 | contig 15051 bp, 13 predicted proteins | sample atmos_gasesECM2C_FD_203316 | JGI IMG/M metagenome (GOLD analysis project Ga0307477, IMG submission 203316) | Hardwood forest soil microbial communities from Morgan-Monroe State Forest, Indiana, United States - atmos_gasesECM2C_515 | ecosystem: Environmental > Terrestrial > Soil > Temperate...
TCAGAACTGCAATGCGAAAACCCGGACTCTGAGTGCGCGAAGGACGAGTATGAAAGTCCCGCTCGGTCGCCGGCAGGGGCTTATTGCCGGACTCCGGTCTTTCGGCTACAGATGGATTCGCTGTAGAGGGGGGAGCCTGCGTCGATTGCTCCATACGCTATTGATTGCCTTTCAGATATCGCCTCACACCTTGTTCGGCATCGCCGATGGCGTAAGCCAATTCGACCTTCGCTAGATTATGAGCATAAAGACTTTGAATAAAGCTTTCGTGCGCGCCGGCAACGGCTTCCTGGGCCTGCACCACTTCCAGATTGTCGGCAACTCCGGCGGTAAAGCGATCCTGCGATTGAGCCAGAGCCTGTTCGGCCAGTTCGACTGAACTGCGGGCGACCTCCACCTGATCTGCCGCAGCATTAAGATCCAGCAAGGCCGAACGGACTTCGTAATCGATGCGGCCACGCAGATCGCCTAACTGGGACCGAGCCTGCTTGAGTTGAGCATCGGCGACGAGGATATCGCCATGGACTCTATTGCCGGCGAAAACCGGAATATTGATGCCACCCAGGACTTGCCAGGTGCCGTTGGAACTCGCGGGGTTCACGCCAATGTCTCCGAAGTTCGCATCCAGATCGATGGATGGGTATCGCCCCGCGACCGCTGCTTTCCTGCTATGTTCGGCGCTCTGTACCTGTGCCACGGCAGCCTGATAATCGGCACGTCCGTTATACGCACGCTGCAAATAGGTTTCCAGCGGAAGAGGAGTCAGCGCCTGGTAGGGAGCCCTTTCTGTGAGAACGAATTGCTGTCCGAGCGGCAGTCCGATAATGCGGGCCACGCTCAAAGTGGATTTCGCCAACTCGTTGCGCGCCACGATGAGCTGCTGTTGCCGGGTCTGGAACTCAACCTGCGAGCGCAGGGCGTCAATAGCCGGCGTCAGACCGGCCTTTTGCTGATCCGCGGCCTTCTGAAAGAGAGCCTGAGCGCTCTTGACCTGCGCCTCGGCGGTCTCAACGCGAGCAACCGCAGCAATGGCCTGCAGATATGAGTTTCCTACTGCGAGTACCACCACTTCGCGCGCATCCTTGAAACTGAGTTGAGCAGCCTTGAGCGTTTGGAATGCAGCTCGTTCTTTCTCCAGGGTTCTGTAATCGAACACAGTCTGCGTAGCGTTCGCACGGAGATCGAAGTAATTAAAGGGGCCAATCACTCTCGGTACCGCCGTATGCAATACGTTGCCCCGCAGCCCGAGGGCTGTAAGGCTTGTAGTTTGCACGTCTTCCTCTCCGCGAATGGAGATATTAGGCAATAATTCGGCCAACTGCTGCCAACGCTGGCCGCGGGCTGCCTGGGTCTGATCCCCAGCCAGCAGCAGGCCTAAGTTATTGCGTAATCCACGGTCTATAGCTTCCTTGAAATCAATCTGAAGAACTTCTAACGTCGCGGTGCCCTCGGGGGAACTCCCCTGAAACGGACTCTGAGTCCCAGGCAGGGAAACCGATGGCGTGCCGCCAGTCGTCTGTGAGACCAGCGTAGACGAAACGGCAAAGAACGACATGAAACCAAGAACTACGGTGGGGAAAACTCTCAATGAGCGTCGCATTCTTGATCGGGAACGTCCAGACACCCCGACAGGGGCTGAATCTTCCTTTCCGTCTATAGCATAACTCGTCATCTTTGATTCTTTTGCGCGGAATTGCGATGCAAATGAAATCAGACCTGGTTAACCTGCGAAGATCGGGATGCGGCACCTTAGGTGCAATGCCTTCAGTACTCTGCCAGTAACCGCTCGGTGCCGATAACCTATACATGTAAAGGAGCCGGTGTCATGCGCAGTGGTGTCTTTTATCTGGCCTTCATCCTCGCGCTCTCGTTCAATCTAGCGCACGCGCAAAACACGACCGTATCCTCGAGTTCGGAGAGAAAGGTCTCATCCCGTGTCGCGCCCGTCTATCCGGAATTGGCAAAAAAGATGCACATCCACGGAATTGTAAAAGTGGAAGTCCTCGTTCGGTCCAACGGTAGCGTGAAATCCAGTCGAGTGCTGGGTGGAAACCCGGTGCTAGTGGAAGCCGCGCAGGACGCGGTGAGCAAATGGAAGTTCGAGCCCGCCCAGAGCGAAACCACGGAAATCGTGCAGGTCGGATTCGAAGGCAGCCAGTAAACTCCCATTCTCAATAGTCAATATCGTCCGTTTCTTCGTGACTAAGGTCATCTTGAACCGAGGTGACCAGCGGCTCATTCTAGGCAGAGACATAAATCCTTAAAGAACGAGAGATTGGTATTGCATGAGCGCTGCAACGGGAACTGACTGGACTCGCATACTGTCGGATCCAGATCTTGTCCGACAAGTTGGAAAGCTTCTGCAGGCTTATCGGGAAGCGCCTGTCGAAAAACGGGAAGAAGCCTTGTTGAACGCCATGCGCGAAATCAAGGCAGACGTTTCGAAATCCCGGCAGAAGACCAGCCAGCCCGAGCCGGAAGCTCCTCGTCCGATTCCGACGCCCAGTTCCTCCACACCTCCGTTCGAGCCCGATCTTTTCAGCCCCAATTGGAGCAGCGATCGCCGGCGGCATCCGCGCATCAAGTGCTTTGTCGCGGTGGAATTGCGCGTCGATGATTTACCGAACTCTATTTGGGGAAACCTTTCCAACACCAGTGCCGGCGGATGCCTGGTCGAGACGGCCAGCCCGGTTAAGCCGGGCGCCAAGGTAGAGATCGCATTATGGGTACCGAACGGCAAGATCTGGGTTAAGGGCTTCGCTTTAACCGGTATCGTCACGCGCAGTGCGGGTTCCAACGGAGTACGTGTCCGGTTTGACGGCATGTCATCCGGAGAACGCGACAATTTACGTCAATTTCTCAAGTTCGTGCAGGAAATGACGCGTGCCTCCAACAGCGGAAACAGCTACATCCAGCTTGTAAAGTAAGAGATCTCTCCATCCGTCCTTCGCTTTTTCAACTGAGCGTCATCCATCCAATCCAAGAAATTGATACACTTTCTGCGTAGTGAACCCTTTCTCTGCCCGGGACCTCTAATCAGAGAGCCAGTGGTTCGCGCCGACGAACGACTGGAGGAATGGAGTCGTATGGTTGCAACGGAACAAGTATTAGCCACGGGACAGCAGCTAGATACTCTTTGCATCAACACGATCCGCACTCTTGCGATTGACGCCGTGCAACAGGCAAACTCCGGGCACCCCGGGGCTCCGATGGGACTGGCGCCCGTAGCCTACAGCTTGTGGCAGCAATATCTTCGCTACGATCCCAAGAATCCCTTGTGGCCCAATCGCGACCGGTTTGTTCTATCGGCGGGGCACGCCTCCATGCTGCTGTACGCCGTGCTGCATCTGGCGGGGGTGCGCAAGGCCGAGGACGACAAAGTTACAGACGAGCTCTCCGTTTCGATGGAAGAGATCAAACACTTCCGTCAACTCGGAAGCCGAACACCCGGTCATCCGGAGTCGCACATCACCACCGGAGTTGAAACCACGACCGGCCCTCTCGGCCAGGGCGCGGGCAACAGCGTGGGTATGGCGATATCCAGCAAATGGCTGGCGGCGCGCTTCAACCGTCCCGGTTTTGACATGTTCGACTTCAATGTCTGGACTATCTGCGGTGACGGCGATCTGATGGAAGGCGTTGCGAGCGAGGCTGCATCGCTGGCCGGGCACCTGCAACTTTCGAATCTCTGCTGGATCTACGATCACAATCACGTCACGCTCGACGGGCCGGCGAGCTGGTCGTTTACGGAAGATGTCGCCACGCGATTTCTGGGCTACGGATGGAACGTCACGCGAGTCGCCGACGCGAACGATCTCGCAATGCTCGCTCGGGCTTATGAGACCTTCTTGAAGACGAAAGACCGCCCGACGCTGATCATCGTCGACAGCCACATCGGTTACGGGTCGCCCCACAAACAGGATTCTTACGAAGCGCACGGAGAGCCGCTGGGCGTTGAGGAGGTCAAGCTGGTGAAAAAGTTCTATGGCTGGCCGGAAGACGCGAAGTTTCTTGTGCCCGACGGCGTCTATGAGAGCTTCCAGCAAGGTGTGGGAAAGCGCGGTGCGGAACTGCAGGCAGCATGGGTGAAGAAATTCGGCGAGTATGCGAAGCAGTTTCCCGAGTTGGCTGCCGAACTCAAAGACATTCAGGCACGGAGACTGCCCGACGGATGGGACAAGAATCTGCCGGCCTTCCCGGCCGACGCCAAAGGCATGGCCACGCGGGAAAGCTCCGGAAAAGTTCTGAATATTCTCGCGCAGAACATTCCGTGGCTGATCGGCGGCTCGGCTGATCTGGCGAAGTCGAACAAGGTTGACTTGAAGATGCCGGGCGCTGGCGATTTCCAGCCCGACAACTATGCTGGACGCAACTTCCACTTTGGAGTTCGTGAACACGGCATGGCGGCGGCGGCGAACGGCATGGCAATTTCTCGCCTGAAAGTGTTCAACGCGACCTTCTTTAATTTCACCGACTACATGAAACCATCGATACGGCTGGCGGCATTGATGGAAGTCCCCGTGATTTACGTGATGACGCACGATTCGATTGGTCTTGGCGAGGATGGACCGACGCATCAGCCAATCGAACAACTGGCGGGGCTGCGGGCCGTGCCGAACATGCTGGTGGTGCGTCCCGGCGATGCGAACGAAGTCACCGAGGCATGGAAGATCGCGCTGCAGCAGCAGCATCGTCCAACGATGCTGGTGCTCACGCGGCAGGCTCTTCCGACTTTGGATCGCACGAAATACGCGGCGGCTTCGGGTGTAACGAAGGGTGGTTACGTTCTGGCCGACGCGCCTGGCGGAAAGCCGCAAGTCATTCTGATCGGAACCGGAAGCGAGCTCTCGCTCTGCGTCGACGCCTACGAGAAGCTCAAGGCCGAGGGCATTAATGCGCGCGTGGTCAGCATGCCGTCGACGGAAATCTTTGATCAGCAGGATGCGGCTTATAAGGAGAGCGTTTTGCCGCCGGAGGTGACGGCACGAGTCTCGGTTGAAATGGCGGCGACCTTCGGCTGGGAGCGTTACACGGGCAGCAAAGGGCGTAACATCGGCATGCACCGCTTCGGGGCCTCGGCGCCGCTAAAGGATCTGTTGAAGTACTTCGGATTCACAGTCGACAAGGTGGTTGAGGAAGCGCGCGCTGCCATGGCAATCAAGTAGTTGATTGGTTCAGTTCGATTGTGTCTCTCGTTCGGAGATCGTCATCCAACAAGGTATGGAGGTACCATGCAACCTACTGGAGTTCTGGAAAGTTCAAAAGCCACGAAAAATCCGCTGAACGAATTGCCTAAGTACGGGCAGTCGATGTGGCTCGACTACATCCGCCGGGATCTGTTCACCACAGGCAAGCTGAAGACGATGATTGCGGACGACGGGCTACGGGGAATGACGTCGAATCCGGCGATCTTCGAAAAAGCGATTGCTGACAGTTCCCTTTATGACGACGTACTGCACTCGCTGGCTTCGCAGAAAGGATTGAGCGCGACCGCGAAGTTCGAGCAGATAGCGATCCGGGACATTCGCGATGCGGCGGACCAATTGCGTGGCGTTTACGAGGAAACAAACTTCCGCGATGGCTACGTCAGCCTGGAAGTGTCGCCGTATCTGGCGAACAAGACGCAGGAAACGATTGACGAAGCGCGGCGATTGTGGAAGACGGTGCAGCGCGAAAACGTCATGATCAAGATACCGGGCACAGCCGAGGGGCTTCCCGCGATCCGCCAAGCGATCAGCGAAGGTATCAACATCAATGTGACTTTGCTGTTTGCGCAGGAAGTTTATGTGAAAGTCGCTGAGGCTTACGTCGCGGGAGTGGAAGAGTTAGCCGCCCGCGGTGGGAATCTGAAGAAAATGGCTGGGGTCGCAAGCTTCTTTATCAGCCGCATCGACACGCTGATTGATTCAATGCTGGACCAGAAGCTGAAAAGTACGTCGGACCCGAATCAGCAGGCGCTGCTGAAAAACCTGCTGGGGAAGGTCGCAATTGCAAACGGAAAGCTCACGTACCAGCGCTATCAAAAAATCTTCAGCGGACCGAGCTGGGATAAACTCGCCGCCAAAGGCGCGCAGACGCAGCGCGTGCTATGGGCCAGCACGAGCACCAAGAATCCAAACTATCGCGACGTGATGTACGTGGAAGAACTGATAGGCCCAGACACCGTCGATACGATACCACCGGCCACGATCGACGCATTTCGCCAGCATGGCCGCGTTCGGCCAAGTCTCACCGAAGATATTACGGGGGCGCAGAAGACTATGGACGACCTGGCGAAGGCCGGCATTTCTATGAAGGAAGTCACCGACAAGCTGACGGTTGATGGGGTGAAATTATTCTCGGACGCCTTCGACAAGCTGCTAGCTGCCGTTGAGAAAAGCACCGCGCAAAAAGGATAGAGCGTGAGCCGACTGAAGACTTCCCTGCCCGAGACGCTGGCCGCCACCGTCAAGTCGACGATTGCTGGCTCGCAGTCGGGCGGGAAAATGAAGCGACTGTGGGATCGCGACGCGAGCCTGTGGACCGGTGAAGATGAGTCGAAGTGGCTGGGATGGGGCCGCGATTCCTTCACTCCGCGGGGCAGGCCTCCAAAGGCGGGCCGAATTCAGCAGTGTTCCTGCAAATCACTTGTGATGATGCGGTGGAAATGCCGGTCCCTGGGCAGAAGTACACGTTCGGCATTGTGAAGGCGGCGCAAGCTCGGGGGAGATTTCCAGGTCCTGGCGGAACGAGGAAGACGCGCGCTTCGAGTGCATCTGGGGAAAGATCTCAAGAGCGGGCTTGCGACACTGCAGGCCGCAGTGCGAAAAGCCCTCTAGATTTGTGGAACCTGCGGCAGCGCGGGGCGAGACGCTCACGCGACAGCCGGCAGGATGCCGGCGCTGCCACTTAAGGAGCAAGAGATGCAATTGGGAATGGTTGGACTCGGCCGGATGGGGGCGAACATGACCCGGCGGCTGATGCGCGGCGGGCATTCGTTGGTGGTTTCCGATCTCAGCCCCGACGCCGTGAAGCAACTCGGTGGCGAAGGCGCAACAGGATCGTCATCGCTCGAAGATCTGGTCACCAAGCTCAAGCCGCCGCGCGCGGTGTGGATCATGGTGCCGGCCGGCGGTCCGACTGAAGCGACCGTGCAAAAACTTGCCCAGCACATGCAGACTGGGGACGCGATCATCGACGGCGGCAATTCCTATTTCAAGGATGATGTGCGCCGCGCGAAAGAACTTAAGGGCAAGGGCATTCATTACATCGACGTGGGAACCAGCGGCGGCGTGTGGGGCCTGGAGCGCGGTTACTGCATGATGCTTGGGGGGCCGAAAGAAGCCGTGCAGAGACTCGATCCGATCTTCAAGACTCTAGCGCCTGGCAAGGGTGACATTACTCGAACCCCTGGACGCGAGAAACTCGGCGGCACCGCTGAAGATGGATACATTCACTGCGGACCGTCGGGCTCGGGGCACTTTGTAAAGATGGTGCACAACGGGATCGAGTACGGCCTCATGCAGGCCTATGCGGAAGGCTTCGACATCTTCAAGAATGCGAACAGCAAGGAGTTGCCTGAAGACATTCGCTACGACCTGAACTTGCCCGACATCGCGGAAGTATGGCGGCGCGGCAGCGTGGTCAGTTCGTGGCTGCTTGATCTCACGGCGATGGCCCTGACCGAGAATCCGACGCTCGCCGAGTACACAGGCTTCGTGCAGGATTCCGGCGAAGGCAGGTGGACGATTCAGGCTGCTGTCGACGAGGCCGTTCCCGCCGACGTCCTGACAGCCGCATTGTTTGTCCGCTTCCGTTCGCGCCAGGAACACACGTTCGCTGAGAAGATGTTATCGGCGATGCGGCAGAAGTTTGGCGGGCACGTGGAAGACGCCGGAAAAGGGAAACACTAGTTCCCGGAGATGGGAGAAATTCGCTCGCATGCAACGGACGGCCAAATCTTAAAACGCACAGAGCGCTGAGGTCTCGCCGAGAGCGCAGAGAACAACAAAGGGACTTATTCAATGGCTCAATTAGCAGAACAGCCCAAAACGGCGCCGCCACCGCCACGCATCGGTAAGCAAAGCGATGCTTGCGTTATGGTGATCTTCGGTGCGGCTGGGGATCTGACCGGGCGCATGTTGATTCCGGCGCTTTACAACCTGGCACGCGCTGGGCTGCTGTCGCGGGATTTCGCGGTCCTAGGCGTGGCACGCGCGCAGTATTCCGATGAAGACTTCCGCAAGAAAGTCTATGACGACATCAAGGCGTATTGCGGCGATTGCGTAGATGACGAGCTATGGGGATGGTTCTCGCAGCGTTTTTACTATCTTCAGGGAAATTTCGATGACGACAATCTGTACTCGCGCCTCAAAGACGCGTTAACCAAGATCGATCAGACCCACTCCACCCATCAGAATTTTTTCTATTACCTGGCGGTCTCGCCGAATTTCTTCGGACCGATCGTGCAGAGGCTCGCCGCCGCAGGATTGATGGATCAAAGCAACAACCACTGGCGTCGCGTCGTTATCGAGAAACCCTTCGGGCATGATCTGGAATCAGCGAAAGCGCTGAACCAGGAACTGTTGAAGGTCGCCGACGAAAAGCAGATCTATCGCATCGATCACTATCTCGGCAAAGAGACTGTACAGAACATTATGGCGTTCCGCTTTGCCAACGGAATCTTCGAGCCGGTCTGGAATCGGCGCTACATCGATCACGTGCAGATCTCGGTCGCCGAGACGGTCGGCGTCGAAGGCCGAGGCAGCTATTTCGATCATGCCGGAACGTTGCGCGACATGGTGCCCAACCACATCATGCAACTCATCAGTCTGACCGCGATGGAGCCTCCGATCTCTTTCGATGCGAATGCGGTGCGCGATGAGCAGGCCAAGATTCTGCATGCCATCCAGCCGATGAGCGACGAAGAAGTCCTAAGCCGTACGGTACGCGGACAGTACGGGGAGGGCACCGAGGATGGCAAGCGCGTTCCAGCGTATCGCAGCGAAGAAGACGTGCCCCCGGACACGCGCACCGAAACATTCGTTGCCATGAAGTTATCGATCGATAACTGGCGCTGGGCGGACGTTCCATTCTACCTGCGCACAGGCAAGCGGATGCCCGTGCGTAATACCCACATCGTGATACAGTTTCGGCGAGCACCTTTTGTACTGTTCCGCGACACGCCGGTCGAACATCTGATGCCCAATCAACTGGTGCTTCATATTCAACCCGAGGAAGGCATCTCTCTGCAGTTCGCCGCCAAGGTGCCCGGACCGGTGATGCGCCTTGGCACGGTGGACATGAACTTCGAATATCAGGAATACTTTGGGAAGCAGCCGAGCACAGGCTACGAACGACTGCTGCACGACTGCATGATTGGCGATCAAACGCTGTTTCAACGCGCGGATATGGTGGAGGCGGGCTGGTCGGTGGTGAACCCGGTGCTCGATCTTTGGAAGGCGCTCCCGCCGCGCAATTTCCCCAACTACGCTTCCGGCACCTGGGGACCGAAGGAGGCCGACGAACTTCTCGAACGCGACGGCCGCCGCTGGAGGAACTTCGAAAAATGATTCTGGCCGGCGATATTGGTGGGACCAATGCCAGGCTGGCTTACTTCCAACCTCAGAATGGGCGCTTCCAGTTAGTCTCGGAACGCGTCTTTCCCAGTCGTGACCATCGGGGGCTGGGTGAAATCGTGACCCAGTTCCTGGACGAGTCGGGTACTCGGCCGGAGGCGGCATGCTTTGGAATCGCAGGCCCGGTGCGTAATGGACGCGTGGAAACTTCGAATCTTCCCTGGGTCATCGAGCAGTCCGTTCTTGCCAATCAGATCCATCTTGCAGCCACTCTGTTGATCAATGACCTGGAGGCAAGCGCCTGGGGCATCGGCGCCCTCGGAATTGAGGATCTGGTCACTCTCAACCCCGGAGCTGGTTCGGTCGCAGGCAATCAGGCGGTCATAGCGCCGGGAACCGGTTTAGGAGAGGCGGGACTTTTTTGGGATGGCAGCCGCCACCATGTTTTCGCGTGCGAAGGCGGACATACGGACTTTGCTCCGCGCGGAGAACTTCAGATCGAACTGCTGCGGTTCCTTGCGACGAAATTCGGACACGTGAGTTATGAGCGTATTCTCTCCGGGCCCGGACTGGTGAACGTATATGAGTTTCTGTGCGTCAGTGGGTGCGGAAGGGATTCAGCCGAGCTTTCCGCTGCCATGAAGGCAGGCGATCCGGCAGCAGCAATTTCGCAGGCTGCGTTGACGAGAAAAGATTCGCTGGCGGGAGAAGCGCTGGACCTGTGGATTGCTGTCTATGGCGCCGAGACATCGAACCTGGGGCTGAAAATCATGTCGACCGGCGGCCTATTCTTGGCGGGAGGGATTTCACCGAAGATTCTGCCCAGGCTTAAAGGGTCTCTGTTTATGGAAGCCTTTCTCGATAAGGGAAGAATGCGCCCCCTGGTGGAAGCCATGCCCGTTCACGTCGTTACGAATGAAAAGGCGGGACTGCTTGGAGCAGCGCGCTGCGCGGCGGTCCGGGGCTTCCGAGGCTGATTTGAGCTCTTCTGCCGAGATTCGGGTTCTCACCACTCCGCAGGAATTATTTGCCGCGGCCGCAGAAGAGGTCGTCCGCCTAGCCAATCAGGCGGTTGCCGAGCATGGCCGCTTCACGATCGCTCTATCTGGTGGCTCGACGCCAAAGAGCCTCTACAATCTGCTCGCGACAAACGCGCGCACTGCCCTGCCGTGGGATCGCATGTATTTTTTCTGGAGCGATGAGCGGCACGTCCTTCCGACCGATCCTGACAGCAACTATCGGATGGCGGACGAAGCAATGCTTTCGAAGGTGCCCGTGCCGCCCGGGAATGTGTTCCGATTTCCCACCGAAAATCCGGACGCCGCAGCCGTTGCGAAAGAGTACGAATCCACTCTAAGAAAGTCTTTCCAACTCGAGCCAGGACAGCTTCCCAGGTTCGATCTGATTTTGCTGGGCATGGGCCCGGACGGCCACACGGCGTCGCTTTTTCCCGGGACCGCGGGCCTGCAGGAAAAATCCCGGTTGGTGATCGCGAACTGGGTGGAGAAGCTCAAGACTCACCGGCTAACATTCACCCTTCCCGTGCTCAACGCTGCTCAATCCGTGGCCTTCCTGGTCAGCGGCACAGACAAAGCACCGGTGCTGAAGGCGGTATTGGAAGAGAAGGTGCCGGGTGAACAGTATCCTGCCAAACTGGTCCAACCGACGGATGGGAAATTGATCTGGTTTCTGGATCGAGCCGCGGCCAGTGGACTATCTCAGCAGAAATGAATACCGCGGAGGACGCGGAGTTTATCGAGAGAAGAACTGATTTGGTGGTGTTCCGTCTAAAGGCACGGAGTCATAAGATTGATTCCCTGCGTACTCAGCGTCCTCTGCCGTTTAGTTTCCTATCCCCGCCAGTCGCCGATTTCCTTGAGGCCCTTGCCGCGGGCGTGTTCGAAGAGGCGAACTCGATGGCGGGAGTGCTCAAACTCGTGGATGTCGGCCCAGACCTCGGCTTGCCATCCCGTTTCATGGGCAGCGGATTCCCCACAGGTGGCGCAGCGAGTATGAAGGGTCACCGAAGTGCCTTCCGCCGGGTCAGAAACGGCTCCCGGCAGTTCGATGAAAATGCAGCGAACCTCCTCAATTTCCTCGTTCGCACCCAGCATATGCTCATAACGCAGCAAGTAACCGAAACCGAGTTTCCGCGCCTCAACCTCCGCCTCGGCACGAGTGTGGAAAGGGCCATACTCGGCCCGCAGCTGTTCGGTCGAGTCGCACGCCATCCAGAAGATTTCTTTGTAGGCCATCGCTGGTTTCGCCCCGAGAGTCGCGAAAGCCGGCTCGTTGATCGAGCCCGCCCTTGGGAGATCGCAACTGTCCGAGCAATTCCAATGCCGCACCAAAATCCAGTAAACCACTGGCACGACTAGGGTTATGGCTACATACACGTTTTCAAAATAAACCCTACCAGAAAAGTTTTGCAGAGTTTGGCTGAATCAGCCGCGCTGCGGAGCGATCCAGAGTGGTTTATCAGAGACGGAAAGATCTCGCCCCGTATGAACTTGTTACTGGTGCGTATCTAATCAGCCCCCACTGCTTGGGGATAAGGGGCGGACACGCCGTCGGCCTCCGGCCAGTCTTTTCCACCATGGCTGGCGACGTACATGGCCAACTCCAGCCGGCTCCAGACGCCGAGCTTGTCGACCGTGTTGCGAAGATGATTCTTGATGACCTGTTCGCTGGTGCCGACGATCCGGCCGATCTCGCGGTTGGTGAGCCCTTCCCAGACCAGGATAGCGATTTGAATCTCTTTAGGGGTGAGGCACTCGCGCGGAGTCATGATTGCGCCTCCTCTTTGCTGAACATCGCATCAATTGCCAATTTCACGCGCTTCCGCCCTTCGCGGATACCGGCACGCAGAAACAACGTTCGCAAGTGCTGCTTCACGGTGCGGGGGCTGATGTTGAGCTGACCAGCGATTTCCTTGTTGCTGCAGCCCTGCACCAGCAGGTTCAGCACTTGCTGGTCACGCGGCGTAACTTTTACGGATTCCAGGTTGATCATGATAGCTTCCTCCGGCCTAACTTAAGAACGAACTCGACTTTCTATAAGACTTTCGCCATTTATTCGCCGTAGGGAACACGGCAAAGCTAAGTACTTCGGTGCATGCCACTTAGGCATCTGAAGGGATAGCTTTCATGTGGCTTTCAGGGAGCGCGTGATAGGCTGTGCCAGTTTCAATTTGGTCCGCCCCTGTGGTGGGTGCGGACGTCTGAATCCTCCCGCCGCCTGAACGCACTCGCGCACAGGGAGGATGCGGCGGCTGGGATCGGGACCTATCGTCGGTCCTTTAGGTTCATAGACTTTTGAGTAGCGCGAAGACAAGTTTTGATCCTGAGGTGAACTGTGATGTGTCAGAAAAACGACCGGACGAGGCGTGTGAAAGGGCAGTCCCATTTCGGGCAATGTTCGCCGCTGCTGATTTTCAGTTTGGTTCTGATCGCGACTTCGGGGTTGAGTTTTGCACAGGAGGCAGCGGCGGACCAAAATCAGAGCGCGCCCCTGACGATCACTTTGCAGGACGCGCTTCAGCGAGCGCGGCAGAACGATCCACAGTACCGCTCGGTGATTACGGATCTCGGCGTGGTTCGCGAAGACCGGGTGCAAGCTCGTGCCGGATTGCTGCCGAACGTCAGCTACAACAACTCATTCATATACACGCAGGGAACAGGGCCTTTGCCGCTAACCTGCCAAACCAGCACCGCCGGATGCCCAAGTTCACGATTCATCGCCAATAACGGCGTACACGAATACATCAGCCAGGCGAATGCGCATGAAGCCCTGTCGCTCACGAACTTGGCCGACTACCGGCGATCTTCGGCCCTGCTGGCGCAAGCTCGAGCCAAGGCGGAAGTGGCCACGCGCGGGCTGGTCGTGAGCGTCACCCAGGCCTATTACGGACTGGTGGTGGCGCAACGCAAATACGCGAACATCCAGCGCGCGGCGGCCGAAGCAGCGAGGTTCCTTGATATCAGCCAGAAGCTGGAAGCCGGCGGCGAGGTCGCGCACGCCGATGTACTCAAGGCGCACATTCAATCGCAACAGCAACAGCGCGATTTACAGGAAGCTCAAATTGCGATGGAGCGCAGCCGTCTGGATCTGGCGGTGCTGCTGTTCCCGGATTTCAACCAGAATTTCACCGTGGTCGACGACCTGCAAACTCCGGAGCCTCTGCCGACATTTGCCGAAGCTGAAGCTGCCGGAAAGAAGAACAATCCCGATCTACGCGCCGCGCTGGCCGCTTACCAGGCATCGAGCCACGAAGTCACGGCCGCTTGGGGAGGATTGCTGCCATCGCTCAGCCTGGATTACTTCTACGGAATCGATTCCAATCAATTTGCCATCCGAACCAACGGCGTGCGCAATCTCGGCTACTCGACGGTGGCAACTCTACAGATTCCAATTTTCAGCTGGGGAAGCGACCGCAGCAAGCTGAAACAGGCTGAACTAAGGCGTGATCAGGCGCATGTTGAGCTGAATTTCGCGCAGAAACAATTACTGAGTCACTTGCGAGAGTTTTACAGCGAGGCGGAAACAGCACGCTCCGAGATGGAATCGCTCGCAAGTTCGGCGGAAATGGCGGCCGAGAGTATGCGACTGACGACCATGCGTTACCAGGCGGGAGAGTCAACAGTGCTGGAAGTGGTCGATGCCCAGAACACGTTGACGCAGGCTCGCAACGCGTATGACGATGGACAGTCTCGGTATAAGGTTGCGGTCGCGAATCTACAGACTCTGACAGGGAACTTCTAGAACGAATGAACGGGCACAAAATCCTAACCTCGGGAATCCATATTCGCAGAGATTTCCGCCACGTAGTTTCAGGGACGTTGGTCACGGCTGCGTGGCTCCTTTGCGCCGCATGCTCGTCTGAAAAACCTCCCGAACCACCGACTGTCAGCGTGCAGGCGGCACCTGTCGAGAAGACCGCAATTCAGCACGTCGTCGAAGCGCAAGCCATTTTATTCCCGCTGCAGCAAGCCGCAATCGTTCCGAAGATCAGCGCGCCGGTGCAGAAGTTCCTGGTGAAACGCGGAAGTCCGGTCAAGCAAGGTCAGGTTTTGGCAGTTCTCGAGAATCGCGACCTGTCCGCTGCCGCGCAAGACACCGAAGGCGCATACAAACAAGCGCAGGCGGTTTACGAAACAACGACAGCCGCGAACTTGCCGGAGGAGATCCGGAAAGCCGAAGCCGACGCGCAACAGGCCCAGCAGGCGCTCGACGCGCAGGAGAAGGTTTTTCAGAGCCGCCAACAACTCTTTGAGCAGGGCGCCTTGCCGCGGAAGGAACTGGATCAATCGCGGGTTGACATTACCCAAGCCCGCAATCAATCCGATATCGCCAAACAACATCTCGAGAAGCTGATGGCGATTGGCAAGGAGCAGGAAATCAAAGCCGCGCAGGGGCAGCGCGATTCCGCCGCGGGCAAGTATCGGGGCGCACAAGCGCAGTTGAGCTATTCAGAAATTCGCAGCCCCATCAACGG
>Ga0307477_10002264_pt1 | contig 15050 bp, 11 predicted proteins | sample atmos_gasesECM2C_FD_203316 | JGI IMG/M metagenome (GOLD analysis project Ga0307477, IMG submission 203316) | Hardwood forest soil microbial communities from Morgan-Monroe State Forest, Indiana, United States - atmos_gasesECM2C_515 | ecosystem: Environmental > Terrestrial > Soil > Temperate...
GCCCCCCGCATCCCCCCAACCCCCTTCCCTCCCCTCCGGGGGGGAAGGGGGCGCCACTCCCACCTTCATCGCTCGGGGTCGGTCGAGGCCGATGGGGAACTACCCAGGGGCGGGGCGGGAGCCGGTGGCCTTACAATGACCGGCCATGAGCGATTCCCCGGCGACGGTGTTCGACAGGATCCTGGCGGGCGAGATCCCCTGCCATCGCGTCTACGAGGACGAGCACGTGCTGGCCTTCCTCGACGTCGGGCCGCTCGCGGAGGGCCACACACTGGTGATTCCGAAGGAGCGCAAGGCCCATCTGCACGAGCTGTCCGACGAGTCGGCGGCGGCCCTCGGCCGGGTCCTGCCGCGCCTGTGCCGCGCCGTGCTGCAAGCGACGGGCGCGACCGATTACAACGTCCTGCAGAACAACGGCCGCCGGGCTTCCCAGGCCGTCATGCACGTGCACTTCCACATCATCCCGAAGGTCGGGCGCACCGGCCTAGGCATCACCTGGCCAGCCGGCAACCTGGAGGCGGCGACCGCCGCCGAGTTGCTCGCGAAGATGCGCAGCGCGCTGGCCGCCGAGGAGGGCGGCGCGCCGGCCGGCGGGGAGGAACAGCCATGACGGCAGCGGAGGCGACCGGCACCATGCGCGCCGTCGAGATCCAGAAGTTCGGCCTCGACCATCTCGCCTTGGTCGAGCGTCCCGTGCCCAGGCCCGGCCATCGCCAGGTCCTGGTGCGCGTGCGCGCCGTGTCGCTGAACAGCCGCGACCTGATGATGGCCGAGGGCCGCTACAACCCCAAGCAGAAGCTGCCTCTCATCCCCTGCTCGGACGGCGCCGGCGAGGTCGTGGCGGTGGGTGAGAGCGTGACCCGCGTCCGTCCCGGCGACCGCGTCTGCAGCATCTTCGCCCAGGGCTGGCTCGCTGGCGAGCCCAGCCGCGACCTGACCCGCACCACCCTCGGCGGCCCCCTCGACGGCACGCTAGCCGAGCAGGTGGTCCTGAGCGAAGAGGGCCTCGTCAAGACCCCGGACCATCTCAGCGACCTGGAAGCCGCCACCCTTCCCTGCGCCGCCCTCACCGCCTGGAGCTCCATGATCGAAGGCGGCCTCGCCCCCGGCAACACCGTTCTCCTGCAAGGCACCGGCGGCGTCTCGATCTTCGCCCTGCAGCTGGCCGTCATGGCCGGCGCCCGAGCCATCATCACCTCGAGCAGCGACGAGAAGCTGGAGCGCGCCCGCCAGCTAGGCGCGGCGGCCGGCATCAACTACCGCCAGGTCCCCGACTGGGGCCAGCGAGTCAAGGAGCTCACCGGCGGCGAGGGCGTCGACGTCGTTCTCGAGGTTGGTGGCGCGTCCACCCTGCCGCATTCCCTGCAAGCCGTGCGTGCCGGCGGCAAGATCTACCTCATCGGCGTCCTAGGCGGCACTGCGACCGAGTTCCCCCTGACCGCCATCCTGATGCGGCGTGTGAAGGTCGAGGGCGTCCTCGTCGGGTCGCGCGCCAGCTTCGAGGCGATGAATCGCGCAGTCTCCCTGCACCAGCTGCGGCCAGTGATCGACCGGACGTTCCCGCTGGCGGAGGCCAGGGCGGCGTTCGAGCACATGGCGTCGGGGCGGCACTTCGGGAAGATCTGTATGGAGGTCTGAGGCGTAATCAGCGACCGTTACCAGTTAAATCTCGATCGTAGGCACCAATGGAATCAAGAGCACTTTTGGAGGCAGAGTACAGCGGCCTGGTTGCTCTGGCCGAGCATTTCGGCGATGCCTTGGTCGAATAATTAAGTCAACTGCTGAACGATTCCAAGATAGAGCTCTCATTCCCGATCCAGAAAAGGGTGAAATCGTGGCGCGGCATTGCAGACAAACTGGAGCACAAGGACATCGTTCTAAGCAAAATCACTGATCTAGCAGATCTCGTAGGTCTCAGAATCATTCTTCAATTTCAGCGGGATGTTGCGCGCGTGTGCTCACTTCTCGACCAACACTTTGAGGTTACGTATCGGCGATCAACCGCGGCCTGTCTCGCGCTTCGACGGCGAGTTCTTCGCGCGCGCCGCGTCGCCCGGAGGGCCTGCCTGTGTCACGCCGGAGAGGATGATTCTCTTGTTCCCAAATGCCGCTACCAGCTCTAACTGTCCGCCCAGCGCCACAACATAGCGCTGCAGTGTGGAGACCTGGCAGTCGGCGAGGTTCTCTCGGCTCTCCAGGCGGGAGATGTCCGCCTGATCGATCATGGATGCCTCGGCGACCTCGGTCTGTGTCTTGCCAGCCGCTTCGCGCAGAGTCCGCATCGTGAGATGGACTCCCCGCTGCGCGCGCAACCCACGGCCGAGAACCCGTACCGGTTCTGCGTCACGCTCGACTCGCTGCTTCGTTGCCTGACTCATGATTGACCTCGCGTTCCGTAAACGTCCCGCTCGCCGGTCGTCGCCCGCCGAGCGCTGACGATCCGATCTCGCTCATCGCGTTCGACATGGCTCACGGCGTGTGCGCCAGGCGCGACGCACGGCCTCACGCCCGTTTGCCTTCGATGATCGTCATCCCCGTCGGAGACGGAGTCTCGATCGCCTTGGTCAGCTTGAACCCCGCCGCCTTGTAGAGGGTGCGGTACTCCGCTTCAGTTCGCTCGCAGCCGCCCGTGCGGATGACCATGTTGAGGTCGGAGAGGAGTGGGTAGGAGAGTCGATTGCCAGCTTGAATCATGGTCTCGAAGAGCAGCAGTCGGCCCTTGGGAGGCAGGACACCGCGGATGACCTTCAGGATGGCTACCGCCTTTTCATCGTCCCAGTCGTGAATGACGCGTGAAAGGATGTAGGCATCGCCTCCGGCAGGCACCGAGCGGAAAAAATCTCCGCTCACGACCTCACATCGATCACTCAGCCCGGTCTCGTCAATAGTTCTTTGGCCGCCTTCGAAGGCGTGGGGCATGTCGAAGAGTACCCCACGCATCTTCGGGTTGGCCGCCAAGATCATCGAGATCAACCGTCCGTGCCCGCCGCCGACATCGACGAGCTTGCGGATCGTCCGGAAGTCGTAGGCATCGACAACGCCTGCATAGTGCGCGTTCGATAGGGCTGTCATCGCCTTGTTGAAGACCGTGGCTTTGGGCTCTCGTCGATAGTACTCGATCCAATTCGCCTTCCCCGAGGCGAGCTCGATGGCTGTCTTGCCAGTTCGGACGCAGTCGACGAGAAGCCCCTCGAGCTCGCTCTCGCCGCTCAAGAAGATCGAGGCGGCGCGCACCGAGTCGACGACGTCCGATCTCAGCGGCTGACCGAGTGCTGTCAGGCGGAAGCGACCCGCCTTGTCCTCGGAAAAGACGCCCGCGGCGACTAGCGTCCTCAAGATCCGGTAGAGAGTGCGCGCATGGCTGCCGGTGGCTTGCGCCAGCTCATCGCTACTCTGTGGTCCGTCGGCGAGCAGATCCGCGATCCCCAGCACGGCGACGACATGCAGGGCCTGTGGAACGTGGCGCATTGCGATCATCTCGAGAAGCTTGCCTGCGGGCGTTTGTCTGCGCGGGGCACTGTGACTGCGCTTTCGAGTTGCCGTCGCCATAGTCTTCCCTTTCACCGAGGTCCGGTCACATCTCCGAGGCAAGACTTCACGGCCTAGCTTATACTGGCGCCATGACGAAGACGGAGCTCACGTCGGAGGCCCTTCAACTACCGGTCGAGGATCGCCTCGAGCTGGCGGAGGCTCTTTGGGAGAGCCTTGAACAGGAACCCGTGCAACCCGAGCTTCCGGCGTGGCAGCGCGAGGTCTTGGACGAGCGCCTGGCTGCCGACGAGGCGGAGCCAGACGCCGGCTCGCCCTGGGAAGAGGTCAAGCAGAGAATCCTTGCCAAGCTATGAAGCCGCTGCCGCTCTCGGTCGCCCTGGAGGCCGAGGCCGAGGCTTTGGAGGCGGCGGACTGGTACGAGAATCGGTCGAAGGGACTCGGCCGCGCCTTTCTCGATCTCGTCGAGTAGACCCTGAAGGATGTCGCTACGAGGCCACGCCAGTTCCCGCAGGTCTACCGTGACATACGCCGGGCAACGCTGAAACGGTTCCCCTTCGGAGTGTTCTTTCGCCTGCGAAAGGATCGGATCCGGGTCCTCGCGGTGATGCACCTGTCACGCAACCCGCAGCGTTGGCGCAGGCGTCGCTAGGGCAACCCCTCCGCCAGGGGCGTCTCGCCCAGCTCAGGTCGTCTTGATCGCCGCCAGGGGATCGACCGCCGCGGCCTCCCGTGCCGGCAGGTAGCTGGCGGCCAGGGCCGCGGCGGCGACCAGGAGCGCGACTCCGATGTAGGTCAGCGGATCGGTGGTGCCGACGCCGAAGAGCACGCTCGCGAGCAGGCGTGCGAGGGTGAAGGCGGCGGCGAGGCCGCAGGCGAGGCCTCCCAGGGCGAGGAGCATTCCTTGCCGCACGACCATGCCGACGACCTGGGCGCGGTTGGCGCCGAGGGCCATGCGGACTCCGATCTCCTGGGTGCGGCGGCGCACGGATTGGACGGTGACGCCGTAGATGCCGAGGGCGGCGAGGAGGGCGGCCAGGGCGCCGAAGGCGGCGACGGTCGAGGAGAGGAGGCGCGGCCGGGCGACGTCGTCGGCGACCAGCTGGCTGAGCGGCGCGACCTCGGAGACCGGCTGGTCTGGGTTCCACTGCCAGATCGCCTGGCGCGCGGCGCCGAGGACTGCCAGGGGGTTGCCGGCGGTGCGTACGAAGAGCTTGATGGTGCCGCGCGGGAAGAGGCCCATCGGCCCGTAGACCGCCGGCCCGGCAGGCCTGGCCATGCCCTTGCCGTGCACGTCGCCGACCATGCCGACGACGGTGAGATCGACTTTGCCGTCGCGCAGCAGCTTGCCGACCGCTTCCTCCCCGGGCCAGAGCTGATGCGCCAGGCTCTGGCTGACGATGAGGGCCGGCGGCGCGTTGCCGTCCTCGTCGCGCTGGTCGAAGTCGCGCCCGCGCAGAAGGGGGATGCCGAGGGCGCGGAAATAGCCGGCCGAGACGATCAGCAGGCCTTCGTCGGCGGTGACCGGCCGCGGGTCCGCCGCTCCCACCGGGATGAAGGAGTACGTCTCGCCCTGGTCCGCGAGGGGCTGGGTGTGGCCGGCTCCCACCGTCAAGACTCCCGGCAGGCTGCGCAGCCGGCGCAGGATCTCGCCGCGGTACCGGGCGCCGCCGTCGGGCGCGTTGGCCTGCTCGTCCGGGATCGAGATGCTCAGGCTCAGGACGTGGGCGGCCTGGAAGCCGGGGTCGACGTGCACCAGCTGCCAGAAGCTGCGCAGCAGCAGACCGGCGCCGATCAGCAGCAGGGTGGCGAGCGCGGTCTGGGCCATGACCAGCAGCCGGGCGCCGTGCCCGCGGCCCTCGTCGCCGGCGCTCCTCTCCTGGAGCGCCTGGCGCAGGTCCGGCCCGGCCGCCCGCCGCGCCGCCGCCTCGCCGAAGGCGAAGCCGCAGGCGACCGCGAGCGCGAGGGTGAACAGCGCCACCGCGGCGTCGAGCCGGATCTCGTTGGCGCGTGGCAGGTACTCGGCGGCGAGACCGCCGAGCCCGACGATGCCGAGCTCGGCCAGCAGCAGCCCCAGGACGCCGCCGGCGAGCGCCAGGCCGACGCTCTCGATCAGCAGCTGTCCGGCGAGGCGCGACGGCGTGGCTCCCAGGGCGGCGCGGACGGCCAGCTCGCGGCGGCGGCCAGCCGCCCGGGCGAGGCTCAGGTTGGCGAGGTTGACGCAGATGACGAGCAGCACCAGGCCGACCGCCGCGAAGAGCACGGTGAGCAGGGGACGGACGTCGCCGGTCACCTTCTCGGCCAGCGGCACCAACGCGGCGGTGCCCCAACCCTCGTTGCTCGCGGTGAACTGCTTCTCGAGACGGGTCAGCACGGTCGTCGCCTGGGTGGTCGCCGCGCGCAGCGTGACGCCGGGAGCGAGGCGGCCGACCACGTTCAGCCAGCGCACCTCCCGGAGGTGTGGGACCTTGTCGTCGCCGACCAGCGAGAGCGGCGCCCAGATGCCCACCTCGCGGTCCGGAAAGGCGAGCTCGGGCGGCATGACGCCGACGACGGTGTACGGAGCGCCGTCGAGCGTCACCTGGTGTCCTACCACCGCGCGGTCGCCGGCGAACCGGCTGCGCCAGAGCCGGTGGCCGAGCACGACGACGTGGTTGGTGCCCGGCCGGTCGTCCGCGGGCAGCAGCGGGCGGCCGAGCGCGGCCTGCATCCCGAGGGTGGGGAAGAAGGCGCCCGAGACGCTCGCCACCGGCACCCGCAGCGGCTCGCCGGCCCCGGTGAGGCTCATGCCCGAGTTGCCGGGGAACCAGGCGTAGTCGGCGAGGCTCGCGAAGGCGCGGCCGGGACCGGAGGCGGAGCGCGCGAGATCGTCGAAGTCCTGCGACGAGAAGGCGGCCACGATCCCTCGCTCGCGGTGGGCGTGGCCGACCCAGACCAGCCGCTCCGGGGCGCGGAAGGGGAGCGGCCGCAGCAGCACGGCGAGCACCGCGCTGAAGATCACGGCATTGGCGCCCAAGCCGACGGCGAGGGTGAGCAGTGCCGCGGCGATGTAACCCTTGCTGCGCCGGAAGGAGCGCAGCGCCTGGAGGATCTCGGTGGTCATCGAGCGCTCACGCCCGAGGCGTCCGGAAAGAGGTCGAACGGCACGCCGGTGCCGGCGCCGAAATAGGGACGGGAGTTGGCGCCCGCGAGCGCGAAGCCGTTGATGGCAATACGGCGCGGCAGGGTGCCCTGGTTCTCGGCGCTACGGTGGACGACATACGGGCCGAAGAAGGCGGCGCTGCCCGCCGAGAGGAGCGCCGGGACTCCTGGACGATCGCCGAAATCGCTCCGTACCAAGGCCGGGTCGAGGTGTCCCTGTCGCCCGCTGCCCGGATAGAAGACGAGAGGACCGTTGTCGGGCGTCGAATCGTCGATCGCGACGACGGTTTGGACATAGCTCCCGCGGCCGTCCACGTCGCGCCACTCCGGAGTGCCGTAGCGGCGGTGCTCGCTGTCCTGGTGAGGCTCGAATTCGAGCCCATCGTGCGGGTACTTGGCGTGGAGCTGGTTGAGGAGGTGGACCGCTCTCGACGTGCCGAGGAGCTGACCGACGATCGAGGTGAGCCGTGCGTCGCGCCCACAGGCAAGGAACGCCGGCTCGCAACCCCCTGCCCAGACCACCCGCAGCAGCCGGAGCGAGCCGTTCGCACCGCCGAAGACGAACTGGCTGCCGGCACTCTCGACCTGCTGCGTGTCCGCCCTTCCCGCGCTGGCCGGGAGCGTCGCGGCCAGCTCCCGCCCCATGGCGCGCAACCGCTCGGCGGCCGCGGCCATTGCCGCGACCTCCTCACGCGAGAAGAGGTTCTCGACGATCAGGAAACCGTCGTCGTAGTAGCGGCGAACGTCGGCCGCGGAAAGCTCGTGGAGCATCAGCTGGCATGGATTGTAACTTAGCCAACCGCCAGCAGCTAATCGTCGAGCCCGCGGCGTGCCGCCTGCTCCGGCAGCTCTAGGGCGCCGGCTGCCGCGGCAGCTCGAGAGGCGTCTCGGCGGGCAGCAGGTCGACGTGCGCCTCGGCCACCTGCTTGCGGAAAGCCGCGACGTCCTCGCTCAGCAGGCGGTTGACCTCTTGCAGGGCCGCCGCCGTCGCGGTCTCGGCCTGCTGCAGCTCGGCCCGCTGGGTGGGGTTCGGCGGATCCCAGGAGGAGTCGAGCGAGAAGAGGGCCAGCTGCACCCGGTTGAACGGCGTCCGGTCGTCGACGATGCCCTTCGTGGCCGGCGGCACGAACAGCCGCCGCTCCTGCGCGTCGAGCTTCCGCCGCAACCCGCGGGCCGAGCGCAGCAGGGGATTGCCGGGCGCGGCGGCGGCGCCCTTCTCCGGCGTGTCGGTCCCTGCCTTCTTCTTCTTCTCCTCCTCCCTGGCGTCGGCGCGGCGCAGCTTGCCGACCACCACGTCGAGGTCGGCGCGAGCGGCCCGCACGCGGTCGATGGCCTCGACCACGGAGTCCTCCAGCTCGCCGATCCGCCGCACGGCCGCCTCGCGGGTCTGCCAGTCGGCGTCGGTGTTGTGGCTCGCCGGGTCGGCGGCCACGCGCACCGTCCCCTTCGCCTCGTGGCCGCGGAAGCGGATGGTCACGTTGTAGGTGCCGGGCGGCACCTGCGGGCCGCTGTCGCGGCGGAAGAAGTCGCCGCGCTCGCCGCGCGGCGGCTGCCGGAACTGGTCGCGGCCGAGGTCCCAGGCGGCGCGATTGACGCCCAGCTTCGCGGGTCCCTTCATCGTGCGCAGGACCTTGCCGGCGCCGTCGCTGATGCGGATCTCGACCTGCGGCTCGTTCGGGCGCGGCCCTCCCGGCTCGGCGGCGCCGGCGCCCCCCGAGGGAGCCGCACCCGCCCCTGCAGCTTCTGTCGCCCCTGCCGCCGCCTCCGGTTCCTCGGGCTCGCGCGCGGCCTCGTGCCCACCCGCCGCTCCTGCCGCCGCTGCCGCCTTGGCGGGCGGCGCCGACTCGTCGGGGACAGGCCGCGCGCCGGCCGCCGCGGCGGTGGCCGGAACGCCGCCAGCCGTCGTCGCCGGCGCGCCGCCGCCCGCCTTCCGGGCGTGCTCGGCGCGCTCGTGCTCCTGGCGTTCGCGCTCGGCCTTCTCGTCGGGCAGCGTCAGGCCGGGCAGGTTCAGCGAGTAGGTGATGAGCGCGCCGTAGGGCCGGTTCTCGCCGCGGAACTCGCCGCTGCCGCCACCGTACGGCCCCGGACCCTGGGAGGTGCGGTGCTCGAGCGCCGGCATCCCCTGGTAGAGATGGAGCGGCTCCGCCAAGGTGGCGGCGGTCATCTGCCGCAGCGGCGTGATGTCGTCGACGATGTAGAGCGACCGCCCGTGGGTGCCCAGCACCAGGTCGAAGTCGCGCGGGTGGATGATCATGTCCATCACCGACACCGTCGGCAGGCCGTGCTTCCAGGGCTGCCACCGGCCGCCGCCGTCGAAGGAGACGTAGAGTCCGAACTCGGTGCCGAGGAAGAGCAGGTCGCGGTCCACCGGGTCCTGCTCGATGGACAGCGCGTAGCCCCAGAGGTTGCCGGCGGCGAGGCTCTTCCAGGTCTTCCCGTAGTCGTCGGTGCGATAGACGTAGGGCGTCCAGTTGGAGCGCCGGTGATCGTCGAAGACCAGGAAAGCCGAGCCGCCGCTGTACGTGGAGGCGCGGATCTGCGGCACCCAGGTGTGCTCGGGGACGCCGGGCACGTTGGCCTCGACGCTGGTCCAGCTCTTGCCGCCGTCGCGCGTCACCTGCACGCGGCCGTCGTCGGTGCCCACCCAGAGGACGCCGCGCTCGACCGTGCTGGGCGCGACGGCGATGATCGCGCAGTAGTTCTCGGCGCCGGAGGCGTCGAGGGTGAGGCCGCCGGTCTGGTCCTGGTGCTGCCAGTCCGGGTTGTTGGTGGTGAGGTCGGGGCTGATCGGCGTCCAGGACTCGCCGCGGTCGGCGGACTTCATCAGGTACTGGCTGCCGAGATAGATGGTCGCGGGGTCGAAGGGGTCCTGGGCGATGGCGGCGTTCCAGTTGAAGCGGAGGCGCTTGGCCGGGTCGGGGCTCAGCTCGGCCGGCTTGATGCGCTTGCGCCCGTGGGTGCGGAGGTCGAAGCGCCCGATCTCGCCGCCCTGCGACTCGGAGTAGCCGGCCTGCGAGTCCCGCGGGTCGGGGAGGGTCACGAAGCCGTCGCCGCCGCCGACCGTCTGCCAGTAGACGTTGCGGATGGCGCCGTTCTCCCACACCGCGCTGGGGCCGCGCCAGGAGCCGTTGTCCTGCAGGCCGCCATAGACGTTGTAGGGCACGTCCATGTCCACTGCGACGTGGTAGTACTGGCCGAACGGCAGGTCGGCGGCGAACTGCCAGGTGTCGCCGCGGTCGTGGCTGATGCCGACGCCGCCGTCCTCGCCGGCGATCAGGTAGCGCCCGTCGTGCGGATCGATCCACATGGCGTGATAGTCGCCGTGGATGTCGCGGGAGTGGCCCAGGGGGTGGAACGTCTTGGCGCTGTCGTCGGAGACCCGCAGGCGTGCGGTCAAGCTGTAGACCCGGTTCGGCCACTGCGGATCGACGCGGATGTCGGCGTAGTAGAACGGCCGCTCGCTGGTCGTCTGGTCGGTGTTGGCGGTCTGCCAGGTGCGGCCGCCGTTCTCGGAGCGCAGCACCACGTTGTTGCCTTCCGCCTCCACCAGCGCGTAGACGATGCGCGGCTCGGAGGGCGCGATGGCGAGGCCGATGCGGCCGAGGTTGCCCTTCGGCAGGCCGTCGTCCTCGGTCAGCCGCTTCCAGCTGTCGCCGCCGTCATAGGTGACGTAGAGCCCGGAGCCCGGCCCGCCGGAGCGGAAGAACCAGGGCCAGCGCCGGTAGTCCCACAGCGTGGCGAAGAGCTTGTTCGGGTTGGCGGGGTCCATCACCAGCTCGGAGCCGCCGCTGCGCTCGTCGGCGTAGAGGATGCGCTTCCAGGTCTTGCCGCCGTCGGTGGTCCGGAAGATGCCGCGCTCGGGGTTCTCGCCCCACTCCTTGCCCTCGGCGGCGACGTAGGCGACGTCGGGGTCGGTGGGATGCAGGACGATGCGGCGGATGCGCTCGGTCTTGTCGAGCCCCAGGTGATGCCAGGTGCGGCCGGCGTCGAGCGAGCGGTAGACGCCGTTGCCGACCGAGGCGCTGTTGCGCGGGTTGCCCTCGCCGGTGCCCACCCAGACGACGTCGGGGTTGCCGCGGAAGATGGCGATGGCGCCGATCGACGCCACCGGCTGGTCGTCGAAGATCGGCTCGAAGGTCAGGCCGCCGTCGGTCGACTTCCAGACGCCGCTGGTCGCGCCGCCGACGTAGATCACCTCGGGGTCCGATTCCACCGCCGCGACGGCGACGACGCGGCCGCTCATCGCCGCCGGTCCGATCGAGCGCGCCTTCATCCCCGCCAGCAGGGCGGGGTCGATGCCCTCGGCCTTCCTGCCCTCGGACTTGTGCGTCCTGGCGTGCGCTTCCTTGGCCGCCGACGCCTCGCGGGCGGCGGCGGTGAGCGGGCCGGTCAGCAGGCCGGCGGCGAAGGCGGCGAGGGCGAGACAGAGCGACAGCGGCTGTCGACGCATGGTTCCCTCCAGGAGAGTCACAGGTGAAGGGGGCGCGATGCCCAATGACCGGCCCCAGATCTCCATAACGCCCGGCGGGGCCGGGGGTTGCCGCCTCCCGGTGCGGCGGGCCTCGGGTCGAGAGGTCTTCCCCTGCCTCCTGCCTCCTGCCTCCTGCCTCCTGCCCCCCTGCCCCTGGCCACCTCCCCCCTACCTCCCTGCCCCTGGCCACCCTCCCCCCTGGCCATGGCCTCACTCCTCACGCTCGGGTTCGGCGTGAATGAGATGGCGTGTGCTCGGCTCACCACGAGCGTAACTGCCGATGAGTTGCTCGAGCTCGCTGTCGCCGCGGGTGAAGCGCTCGTGCTGGCGGAGGTGTTCGGCCCAGGACGGCACCAGGAACGTCTCGAGATAGACGTCGGCGTGTTCGAGGTCACGGAAGACGTCCCAGCGTGATGCCCCGTCGCGGCGCCTGACGCGGCCATACTTCTGCATCGCCGCCAGGAATCGCTGCGCGTTCTTCGGCTCGACACGGTACTCCATGGTCACGAGCACCGGGCCCTGCTCGAGCTCCGGCGCGGCGTCTCCGACGATGGCGGGCATGCGCCAGTGGTTCCACGGGCTCACGTCGGCGGTGCTGTCCGGCAGTCTCGCGATCAAGCCGAGCGCCGTCGCCGCGATCGTGCAGAGACCTGCCCACAGCAACGCCGTGTCGACGCTCGCGCGCGAAGCGATCGTTCCCCACAGGACGCTGCCCGCCGCGACACCTCCCTGGGTGACGAGCATGAAGATCGCCGAGACCCGGGCGCGCACCCAGTCGGGCGCCAGGCTCAGCACCAGCGCGTTGGCGATCGAGACGAAGGTGAGCCAAGCTCCCCCGCTGACCAGCATGACGAGCATGAGGCCGGGAAGCTGGTGTACGCGTGAGAGGACCACGATCGTCACTCCCAGGATGGCGACGGCCATCGCTACGACCGCTTCCGTCGACCATCGGGCGCGGACGGCCTGCAACGCGAGGGCGCCGCCGACCGCGCCCGCGCCGAAACATCCCAGGAGGACCCCGTACCCGATCGCGCTGCTGCTGACGCGGTGCGCGACGGTGGGCAGCAGCGCCAACGGCGCGCTCGCACAGAAGATCACCACGCCCGACCGCAGGATCAGCGTGCGGATCGTGGCCGCGTTGCGCATGTAGCGGATCGCGGCGACGGTGGCGCCGCCGAGCGTCTCTGCCGGCGTCGTGCGCACGCGAACCGGTCGCTTCCACCGCGCGACCACCAGGATCACGCCGAGAAACGATCCGACGTTCACCAGGAACGCGGCGCCCACTCCTGCGCCGGCGATCAACGCGCCGGCGAGCGCCGGCCCGATGGCCCGCGCGATGTTGAACTCGATGCCGTTGAGCGCGGAAGCGGCGGGCAGATCCTCTCGCGGCACCAGCTCCGGCAGCACCGCTCGCCAGGTCGGCGCCTCGACGGCGTCGCCGGCAGACAACGCGAAGGTCAGGGCGAGCAAGAGCCATGGCGTGATGACGCCGGTGAGCGTCGCGGCCGCCAGCGCGATCGCCATGCACACCATCCACGTCTCGGTGTACAGGATCAGCCGGCGCCGGTCGACGATGTCGCCGATGGATCCGGCAGGCAACGCAAAGAGGAAGAACGGGAGGGTCGAGGCGGTCTGGGTCAGCGCGACGTACAGCGGGCTCGCGCCGAGCGACACCATGAGCCATGCCGCTCCCACGCCCTGCATGAACGTGCCGACGTCGGACACGACGTCGGCGACGAGCAGCTGGCGGAAGATCGGCGTCCGCAGCGGGCGCCACAAGCTCGCGGCTTCATGCTGGGGCGACGTCGCGTGAGGCATCGAGCACGTCCATGGCCGCAGGAGCCGCGGGCACGATCGCCTGCGCGCGCGGCGGCCTCATCGAACGAGGACCAGGGGAGCTCGTCTCAGACCGTGATCCTGGTGCCGTCGAAGCGGGTGAAGGTGTAGCCTTGGAAGAAGCCGCCGCGGTTCTCGTTGTAGGTCGGGCGCTGGTCGGCCAGCATGCTGACGGCCATCGCCTCGCCGAGCAGCAGCGACTGCAGGGCGTCGGAGCGCCAGTGGACGCCGGCGAGGTTGCGGCCGGTGGCGATGTTCGAGGCCAGCTTGTCGAGCTCGCCGCCGACGGTGAGCGTGGCGTTGCCCTGGTAGGGCTCGAGCGACAGGCCGTCGGCGCTCGGCACGACCGGGTGCTGGATGACGAAGCTCTCGTCGAACAGCGCCTTGAGGACGGTCACGCAGGCGCCGGCGACGGTGGCGTGCCCGGCGGAGTAGGAAGGATGGGTCGGGCAGCCCTCGGGAAAGGCCGCCGGGTGCAGGAAGCTGCCGAAGCTGGCCGCGATGCGATCGAGCACCGGCGAGCCGAGCACGTCGCCGTGCAGCACCCCGGGGTAGCGGTTCGCGGTCTGCTGCAGGTGCACCAGGCCGCCGAAAGCCTCCGGCCGCAGGCGCCGGTGGACGAACCACTTCTTGTGCCAGGTGGACTTCAGGCCGCGCGTCGCCACCTCGCACATGCAGCCCTTGATGCCGGGCGCGCCAAAGGTGCCGAAGCCGGACTGGGTCTTCGAGCGCAGGTAGGGGTTGCCGGGGTTCAGCGGGCAGCCGATGCCGCCGCTCTCGGCTTCGGTCGCGTCGGGCGGCGTGATCAGGATGAGGCAGGCGTCGAAGTAGGCCTGGAAGAGGACGTCCTTGTGCACCCAGGCCGCGAGGTCGCGGGCGTTGCGCAGGAAGCGGCGCTGCGGATCGAACTGCACGCCGCCGGCCGGGCTGCCGCCGTTCTGGACGTTCAGCCACTCGTCGAAGCCGGTGAGGTGGTCGGTGCCCGGGAGGAAGGTGCGGATCATGCGCTGCACGTACTCGGCCCCGAAAGGCGCCGGCTGCAGCAGGAACTGCGACAGGTACGGGCCGAAGGAGCACCCCGGCAGGACGTCGCGGAAGAGGGTCTGGGGCGTCACCTTGCCCTGCCGGCGCGGCCCGCGGAAGTCGCTGAGCGCGTTGAGGTCGGCGCAGGCGGCGGCGGCGTCGGGATGCGCCGGGTAGTCGGCGAAGTTGACGTCGCGCAGCAGCGCCATCCAGTAGAGCTCGACCATCTCGCCGGCCGCCTCGGCGCTCGACAGGGCGGGCGCCGGCGGGATCGCCAGCGCCTGGCCGTCGGCTCCCTGGAGGTCGAAGGCGAGGCCCGACTGCGGATCGGTGAGCTTGACGGTGCCGCCGAGCGGGACGGCCTCGAAGTCGTTCGGATCGCCGCTGGTGAGCGCGGTGAGCAGGCGGCCGTAGGCGTCGGGCGCGACCTCGCCGGCGCTGTCGTGAGGCAGCGCCTTGTGGTAGTTGCCGATGTACGTGGGATGGCGCTGCTCGTCGCCGTTGGCCAGGTTGGCCTGCGGCGGGACGAGGAACTCGGCGCGCGCGACGCCGATGCGCATGCGGTAGGCGGCGGCATGGCGCGCGGTCGCCGGTGCGGTCCCTGCCGCGGCGGCGTCCCCAGCCGCTCCCGCCCCGGCCGCCCCGGCAGCCGCCACTTCCTGGCCGCTTGCCGGCCGCGCCAGGACGGCATTCAGCGCCAGGGCGCCGCCGCCGGCCGCGGCGGCGACCGCCGCGGCCCCCGAGATGCCGCCCAGGAAGCGGCGGCGGTCGAGGCCTGGTGCCGCCGCCGGGCCTGCCGGAGGCGTGGAGGATCCGTCGAGAAGCTCGCTGCGCTCGCGGTCGGGCATGCGGTGTCTCCCCTCGTAACCGGTCGCGGCCGGTCTCAGGTACCAGTCTTGGCAGTCGTAGCCGTTCGTAGCCGGGTCGTAGCCAGGCGCCGGGGTGCCGGTGCCGAGGATTCTATGGCAACTTCGCGTCCGATGGGCCGTAAGCAGGGACTGGGTCGTGGGTCCGTTTCCCTCGGAGTCCCTTTGGGCGAGGGGCCAAAGTCCTCCGGCCCCGCAGTCTCGGCCCCTCGCCCAAAGGGACT
>Ga0307477_10002265_pt1 | contig 15042 bp, 12 predicted proteins | sample atmos_gasesECM2C_FD_203316 | JGI IMG/M metagenome (GOLD analysis project Ga0307477, IMG submission 203316) | Hardwood forest soil microbial communities from Morgan-Monroe State Forest, Indiana, United States - atmos_gasesECM2C_515 | ecosystem: Environmental > Terrestrial > Soil > Temperate...
TGTGGCGAACGACGACTCGAACCTCACGGCCCTACAGGGCTCAACTCACTGAACCGCCGTATGCGGACCCGCATGTACGGTGGTGTGGCAGGGGAGGACGGGCAACCGTTCCCCCTATGCCGATTTGAAGCAAGTGTTCCCGAATCTTCGGAAACGCATCACGCTCGGCAAATCTTCCTTAATGCGCCCGCGCCTTGAACACAAAATCCATGTTCTTGGCCTCCCCGGGCACCACCGTGACGGTTTGTTTCAGGGTCCCCAGTTTTTCGTGCCAGGCTTCCACGGTATAGTCGCCGGGCGGCAAATTGCGCAGGTCGAAGTGTCCGTCAATGCCCGTGACTGCGAAGAAAGGGTGCTTGAACACTGCAATATAGCTGCGCATCCACGGATGAATGTTGCACTTGACCGGAATGGCGATCTCCTCCCGTGCGAAACTTTCCTCAATCGTCGTGCCCGCGGGCTGCGCCTTATTCCATTCGCGGTTGTTGGCCGGAACGGGATGGATGTTGTGCGCCGTGCTGTCATTATTCACAATGCGCAGCTTCTGCTGCGCTTGAATCCCGATCACGTGTGGCAGATACATGCATCCTTTTTGATCGACTTCTATCGCTTCCGCCGGCACGTCGTAGCTGCGCTCCCCCATCCCTTCCGAAACGAATACCACCACGTTACCCAGCGTGCCGCCATTCCCTGCCGCTATTTCCTCGTTCATAACTGGGCTGGAATGCGTCCTAGCGCACGTCGGATCCGAGGCCATATTAATCCGGTTGGCCTGCGGCAGTGGTCCCTCGATCCGCACCCGCCCAGCCACCGATCCTGCCGCGTGCGCGTCAGGCTTGGCCATACCCAGATTCAACGCCGCCAGATTCCCGAGGCTTGCCACTAATCCGAGGAAACCCAGCATTACACTGTGATACACACCCTTGAATCGCATGATCGTTCCCTCCTGCGGACGCACGTACAAAAACTTCCAGTCACCGCGAGCCGTGCTGGCCCCGCGGAAAAACGAAACCGCCTTCGCCGCCAATCCTTTCAAGCCCCGGATCGAAACGCCTTGCTGGTCCTTTCAGCAATCTCCAATTCCTTCTAATGATCCTGAAAGTAGTAGCCCTGCTGATAGCCGCGGGAATACGCCTGGCGATAGAACTTCATGTACTCCTCGGGATTGGCTCTCGCTTCGAGGAAGCCTTGGCCCGCAGTTTGGTAGTTGGCGGTCTTCCCCGCCTGAAAGGGCTGCGCCTTCAAGCGGTCCGAGGCGCCATCGAGCGTTCCGTCGCTATAGCCCGCCAGCTCCGCTGCGCTGAGCTCAGTCCATTTACCTGGCTGCGCTTCGGAATATTCCCGGTAAGCCTGCTCGTACCCGGCGATGAACAAGGCACGGTCGGCGTGGCTGCTCCACCGACCGCTGCGTAGACGGGGCGATTTGCCGTCTTGAACATCGATCTTCGCCTGGTACAGTCCATCGCGGAATGCCGCGTCATTGCTTCGCAATCCTTTGCCGGCCTCCATCTTTGGCCCAAAGGCAGAGACTCCCACCGAGGCCAGAATTGCCAGGCCTAGACTCACATTCAGCAGTAGCAGCGATCGTGTTTGCACGGTTTGACCTCTCTCTCCGTTTTTGCGTGCGCGCGGCGAGCGCGCACACCCGTTGCTCTCGGCTCCCTTCCTGCGTTGAGCCGCCGGGGTCTGACGCTTGCCCTAAAGCAGAGACAACCTGGGCACACCACTGCTTTGGAGCGCAATCCAGGAACAGTGAATCGGGGCACTAGCCGTACCGGCGGGGACCGTGGCAGCAGCGCGCCGATGCGCGGGATTACGAGCGTCCGATTCGCAATCTCACTTCATCGGCGCGCCCATTTAATCCGCGCGAGGCAGTCAAATCATTGGCGAGTCGCAATAAACTTGTAAAGTAAATGTAAACTCGTTTGAACGTTCGTTGACGTTCCTTCTTGGGCGGCTACCCCAGCTTCGAGTAGGGGCGCGATACTTCGTGCCCTCTTTGCTCTTCCATTAGCACCCCAGCTTTCAGCAGATTGCATTTTTTCTAGAAGAGACTGGTGAGTGTGGTGAGGGCAGTGGAACGACAGCGATGGTGAAGCAGAGCGATACTACCGGGACCTGCGGCAGCGGGGAATCCGCGTGCGCGTAGGCCTGGAGGCTACCGGATATTCACGCTGGTTCGAGTTTCTTTTTCCGGCGATAGCCTCGTTCATGGCTAGCGCCTGCAGTTGATTCATGAATGCCAAGCGATACGGATCACATTCACGGGGGCCTATTCTATGGTTACCGAATAGGGAACTGGACGTGTCGTGCCTTGACTCACCACCAATTCATTGTTCGCAAACACGCTTGAAGGCACCACGGCAAGGCGCTCTTCGCCACCGGGCACCTGCACGACGTAGGAAGCAGGCGATGCGCACGGATTCGTTGCTGGGCCAATACAGAAGTTCAACACGTAGGGCACTCCGGCATTAAAGCTCGGCGCACTGAATTTGAATTTCAACGTATCGCTTGTCGTCCCACTTAGCTTGTGCGGCTGCAGAATCACAATCCCGGCTCTCCCCACGGGAACTATGCCGTTGAGTGTGATGTACGCACGCGCTTCTGGAACGCAGAGCATTGAAAGAGCAAAAGCAACTAGGATTGATAGCAAAGGCTTGATTCTGGTTTCCATCGTGCGGTTCCTCCTGTCGTTAGCAGATAGAGCAAAGTTACGGCGTGTGTTCCCAAGCTGCAAAACTCGGATCAAACATTCCGGCGTTGTTTTGCAGGATGGAGATTTTGCTTGTTCCCGGCCTGTACAACACGAGATGGTCGAGCCTGCCGGTGCCGTCGTAATCAAGGGCAAAGGCTTGATCCGCTGCCGAACTCAGCTTGTAGCCGCCGATCCCTCCGCCTTGATACACGGGCGTGAAATTCCCGGCGTGGTTCCGGGCGATCCAAATGGTGTCGGTGCCGGGCCGGTATAACGCCAGATGATCCAGCCTTCCGGAGCCGTCGTAATCAAAGGCGGTAACGCGATCCGCCGCCGATTTCAGGTCGTAGCCGGCAATCCCGCTGCTGCCTTGATAGACCGGCGTAAACGTTCCCGCGCTATTTTTCAGGATCCATATCAGCCCCGTGCCCGGGCGGTACAACGCCAGATGATCCAGCTTGCCGCTACGGTCGTAATCAAACGCCAACACGCGGTCGGCAGTGGATTGCAAGTCATAGCCGCCAATTCCGCTGCTGCCCTGATAGACCGGCGTGAAAACCCCTGCGTCGTTCTTTAGAATCCAAATCGTTCCCGTGCCCGCGCGATACAGCACCAGGTGGTCCAGCTTGCCGCTGCCATCGTAATCAAACGCCAGAGCCTGGTCAGCCGTCGATTGCAGATCATAGCCGCCGATTCCATTACCCTGGTACACCGGCCCGAATTTCCCCGCACTGTTTTTCACAATCCAAATCAGCCCCGTGCCCGGGCGATAGAGCACCAGATGGTCCGCCTTTCCGCTGTTGCTGTAGTCAAATGCAAAGGCCCGATCCGCCGTGGATTTCAGGTCGTAACCGCCAATGCCGCTGCCGGGGTCCCCTTGCTGATAAACGGGCAGGAAGTGTCCCGCGCTGTTTTTCAAAATCCAAACACTTCCCGTTCCCGGCCGGTACAAGACCAGATGATCTGCTTTGCCGCTGCGGTCATAGTCAAACGGGAAGGAGAGATCGGAGGAAGATTCGAGGTCATACCCGCCAATTCCGTAAAGTCCCAAGACACTCAGCCGGTCCGCAGCGCCAACGTAAACTCTGCCGTTGACGTCAACGGGCGTCACCCAGGGAACCGCGCCTCCCGCGCTGTCCCGGCTGTTATTTGAGCTGCTGGAATAGAGCGGAGAGAGGCTTACCGCATCATAGGCGTTCAGCACCTCCGGCCCGCCGGGAGAGGTGGTGCTGGTGTTCAAAGCCCACGCGATTCCATTCCTGTCGTGTCTGGCCGAAATCGTGATTCTTCCACTGTAGCTGTCCGTAGTCTTGAGCGGGGTGCCGAGTTGGCCGTTGCTTACCGGAAAGGCTTTCAACACGTCACAATCGCCGCGGTAGTACACCACTCCATTCCATGCCGCAGGGACTGAGGTGCAGCCCACGCCGCCCGGTATTTCTTGAACGATGACGTTCTGGTCGTTGGTACAACTCGCGCAAAAATGCTGGTTGCCCGTGGTCAGCTGATCGCGGTCCACGACATAGACGATTCCCAGCTTGCCTACCTCTGTCAACAAATGTGCGTGTGCTCCATCTGTATCAGGAATCAGCATGACCCCGCCGGAGCCAAGGTCCTGGTCTGGCCCGTCCATTTGATCCTGATTAAATGGCGTGAAGTAATCCTGCACTTTAAGTTGGGCGTCCAATTTCAGAAAGCTATCGCCATAATCTTGATGGTTCGGGAAACCTTTGCTATCGAGAGTTGTGTCAAACGTGCCGTTCCCCGTCGTGAAAAAAATATTGCCCTTCTCATCCGCGGCAAGCCCGGAACCTTCCATCCAGATCCCCCCGTCTGAACCATTGGGAGTTGTATTGAACGCGGACAGCAGCTTCAGGCTGTTGGCGTCGTACGCCATGACCCAGCCGTGGAAAGGCGTTGAGTCACAATGCGATCCCGTAGCAATGTAGAGAGTTCCGCCTTGCAGCAGTAATCCCACACGTTGGTTCTCGCGCAGCGCGTTGAACCGCACCGTGGTTCCGTCGCTCCCGTCCCCGGTTCCCGGAACGGAGATTGCGGTTGCGTTGGTGAACCCTCCATCTGTTCCGCCGATGGTCGTGTCTCCCAGGACCACCGGGCCAGGAGTTTTCTCCGCGCCCGTGCTCACATCCAGCACGTGTAACCTCTCCACGTAGTGCGCCACTCCATTCACGGTCTCTTTGCTCTTCGCGACTACGTACATTGTCCCCTTCAAGGGCTCGATAACAGGCGTGCTGGTGATTCCAATCTGTGGCGAAATATCCTGGCACCAGATACCTTCAGGTTGCGACTCCTGGGGTACCGTCGTTGCCCCCGACGCCGCGCCGTACGCCGGATCGAGCAGATTGGCATGCCACAAGCTCGCGGCGTTCGTCCCTTGATTGTCGTCGGCATCGAAAGCCCACACGCTGTCCCCTTCGGTCGTTACAAAGACAACATTGTGAGTTCCCTTTCCTGGAATGGAGACATTGGAAAGGTAGAGTGGCTGCCCGTAGATTTGGCCATCCACAGGCTGAAAGAAGAGCCGACGAAACTCGTTGGGGTTCACGTTTGCCGGCGTGAGGAACTTCTCCTTCGTGTTCTGCCCTGTCCGAGCAGTGTCGTAGTGATAGGTGACCACGCTTGTCTGGCACAGCCCGGCGCTTGGCGCCAATGACAGTGCAACCAACCACGCCATCCTTTTCCAATTTATGCTGGACACAAAAGCAATATCCAAGTGTTCTTGGGAGGTCGCAGAAAAGCGCGGGTTGTTCACACCTTCCTCCTTCTGATCGGCACAGGGCCGAACCAGTGGTGCAGTCAACCTTGCATGTATTCAGGTAGTGCCCGGCGGCAGCTTTCCGTTTCATTCTGCGCTTTGTCCGCCAGAAAGAAAGGGCGATCCGAACACACCTGCCCCACCGTTCCATTGCGCCTCACGAGAAGGGCGCTATCCTAGCAATAGCATGAACCTTTCGCGCAAACTCACGATCTTGGTGCCGGCGGCTATCGCCTCATTCTGCTGCTGGCTTCCAGCTACGGGAGCCCCGGACCCGCCAGCGGACGATTCCACCATTTCCTCCGCGATCTGTCCCATCGTTTATCCCGTGGACCAAACGCCTGCCGCGAGAGGCTACCGTTACGTTTTCTTCGGCAACGCCTTCTTTATCAACAAGCAAGGCTACCTGCTGACCGCCGCGCACGTCTTGAGCTCCTTCCGCAACGGCGGCGGACAGCCTCACATCCTGGTAGATCGCCCCATGGCGCCGCCCCAGTTGCTCCCAGCGGAAGTCGTAGCCGTGGATTGGGAACACGACGTGGCTGTGTTGCACGCCGCGCCCAATCCCTTCGAGGGCAAATACAGGGTGTCGTTCCTGCCCCTCACGGCCGAGCAGCCGCTGCCGGGAAAGTCCCTCCTGGCAGTGGCCTTGCGTCCCCTCAAGATCCAGAATCCACACACCTTCGAGCTGCCCGCAAAAGAAAGCTTCTCCGCGCGCGTGCTGAATTATCAATTCACGCAAGAAGAAAAGGGCGGCGGCGACACCGAACTATTTCTGTTCAGCCACGAAGTGCTTCTCGGCCAGAGCGGCGCCCCGGTCGTCTCCGCCGATTCCCGGGAAGTGCTGGGCCTCGTGGACGGCCGCTGGCTGCATCCCGGCGCCGTCGCCGTAGGCGCAATCGACGAGCCCTTAACGCCGACCGTGGGCGCAGCGGTTCGCATTCACTACGCGCTCGCGCTGCTCCAGGAAAAGGGAATCGCCTGGCACACCGCTGCGGGGGTTTCACGGCTGGCCAACGACGCGCTGGCGCAAACAAAAAATTCAACCATTCCCGTTCCTCTTTCTTTGGTCGCCGCGCCATTCCCTTCGCAATCGCTTTCCGGCGGCGAAGTGCTCCTCGATGCCCTGGTGAACACCAGCGGCAAGCTCGAAGACATCAAGGTGGTAAAAGGCGAAAGTCCCTTCCGTGAAAAAGCGCAAAGCGCGATGCGCACCTGGACATTTCTCCCCGCGCGCGCTGACGGACGCGCCGTGGAAGCAAGGATCGGCGTCACGTTTCAATTTCCGCAAACCTATCTTCCGTCGGCGGCGAAGCGCGCACGCGAATACAACGAGCCGCTGCCGAACTCATCGGATCGTGGCCCGCAACCGGTGGCTACCGTCGAGCCGGGCACTCTGCCGAACAGCGCCGGCGAAGGGACCGTGATTTTATTCGACGTCGTGGATAAGCAAGGTCAAATCACTTCCACGAGCGAAGTGTACGGCTTGGAATCGCTCACCTCTCCGGCGGAAACCGCCGCGCATCAATGGCGATTCGCGCCAGGAAAACACGCTGGGACCGACACAGAATCGGCCGCCGTCGCCGTGTTCATCTTTCGCCGCTCCGTGGTGGTTGGAAACGTAGCGTCTGCGAAGAAATCGCGATGACGCAGGGAAGCTCTTCGAAAAACGCTGTGACGAGAAGATAAATCAGAACAAACGCGGCTGCCGCTTCGGCAATTCGCGCCCGAAATACTCGTAAGCGCGCGGAGTCGCCACACGCCCGCGCTGCGTGCGGTCAATCATTCCGATTTGCATGAGGTACGGCTCATACATCTCTTCGATCGCGTCTTCTTCCTCGGAAAGCGCCGCAGCAAGAGTTCCGAGCCCGACCGGGCCGCCCGCATATTTGTCGAGCAGCGCGATCATCAAGTTGCGGTCGACTTCGTCGAGGCCGTGTTCGTCCACGCCCAGCATTTGCAACGCTTCCTGGGCAACGGCGCGCGTGATGCGGCCGGCGGCGCGCACTTCCGCAAAATCGCGCGAGCGCCGCAGCAAGCGATTCGCGATGCGCGGCGTGCCCCGGCACCGCCGCGCGATTTCTTCCGCGCCGCCTTCGTCCATCTGGATGTTCAGGATTTTGGCGGAGCGGTGAATGATGATCAGCAAATCTTCCGGTTCGTAAAAATCAAGCCGATGGACGATGCCGAAGCGCGAGCGCAGCGGCGCAGTGATCAATCCCGCGCGCGTAGTCGCGCCGATCAAAGTGAAGTGTCCCAACTGGAACGGATGAATGCGCGCCCCCGGTCCCTGTCCGATAATCAGGTCCAAGCGAAAATCTTCCATCGCGGGATACAGCACTTCTTCGACCGCCGGTTGCAGCCGGTGGATTTCATCGAGGAAAAAAACTTCTTTTTTCTCGAGCGAAGTCAAAATCGCCGTGAGGTCGCCTTTGCGCTCGAGCAGCGGCCCCGCGCTGGTTTTGATCGGCACGTTTAATTCATTCGCAATAATCTGCGCCAGCGTGGTTTTTCCCAGCCCCGGCGGGCCATACAAAAGCACGTGGTCCAGCGCCTCGTCGCGGCTGCGCGCCGCGTCAATCGCGATCTGGATATTTTCCTTCACGCGTTTTTGTCCGATGTATTCGTCCAGGCGCTTTGGGCGCACGCTGACGTCAATGCGCGCGTCCTCGTCAAACGCCTGGCCGGAGACGATTCGCTCCGGCTGTCTCTGCTGCATCATCCGCTTTGCCGTTCCATCCGCCATGGTTTACCCCGACCTTGCGGCGCGCCCCTTTGGCGTGCTTAAAGACTGCAACGCGCCGCGCAGCAATTTTTCAAAAGTTCCCGAGCCCGCTTCGCGTTTCGCTTCTCCGACCGCGCCTTCGGCGGCGCGCGCGTCGTATCCCAAATTCACGAGCGCGGAAACCACGTCGGCTTCGATGCCTGCGGGCGACGCCGACGCCGGTTTTTCCGACTCGACTGCTACCGCTTCTAGTTTGTCTTTCAACTCGACCACCATGCGCTCGGCGGTTTTTCTTCCGACGCCGGGAATTTTCGTCAGCCGCGCCAGGTCGCTTCCGCGAATCGCGGGCACCAATTCTTCGACGCTCATTCCGCTCAAGATCTTCAACGCGAGCGTCGGACCGACGCCGGAGGCCGAAAGCAACATTTCAAAAAAATGTTTTTCGCGCGCGGAAACAAATCCGTAAAGTGCGAGCGCATCTTCCCGCACATGGGTGTGAATCAGGAGGTTCACTTCGGTGTGGAGCTCGCCCAGCGCCGCGTAGGTGGAGAGCGGGATCTGTACGACGTAACCGACGCCGCCGACATCCACAAGCACCTGATTCGGTCGTTTTTCGGCGAGGCGTCCGCGAAGCTGGCCAATCATCGTTCGCCAGTATTGCCGCTTTTCCTTCGCCCGTCAACGCAGGAGCGAACGTTTCGAAGGCAACTGCCAACACGGGGGAAGAAGGAAAGCGTCGCCAACGATTGGCCGGCGATTTGAAAGCCCGACCGATAGAATGGAAGGATGATTTCGCGCGGCTCGACGGCGCATTGCGCGCCGCGAGGCGGAATTCGATTGGATCAAGAGGCGGTAGATGCTGTCGCAGTCGCTTTATAGTGGCCCGGAACCGCGCGCAACGCGATGGCCAGGCGATTCCACAGATTAATCATTCCGACGACCAGGGTAAGATCCGCGATTTCTTTTTCGCTGAACTGTCTGCGAACTTCTTCGAACACGTCATCGGGAACGTGCGTCTGGGAAACCAGGGTCAGCGACTCGGTCCAAGCCAGCGCCGCGCGTTCCCGCTCGGTGTAAAAGGGAGTCTCGCGCCAGGCATCGAGCTCGTAGAGGCGTTGCTCGGTCTCGCCCAGCGCGCGGGCGTCTTTCGAATGCATGTCAATGCAGTACGCGCAGCCATTGATTTGCGACGCGCGCATCTTGATCAGATGGAGCAGTTTGTGGTCGAGACCGCATGCGGCGAAATAATGTTCCAGTGCATAGAGCGCTTTCTGTGGTTCCGCCAAGTATTTTCTGGCGTCAATTCTGGGATCCATGAGAAGTCTCCTCATTCCGGGGAGAACCCGCGGCCCGCTCGCCGGTTATCTTCCCCGCAGAACTGCTTCTGGATGGATGAATCGAACGGGCGAGTGGATACGCGAAAGGAAAGAAAAATCAGAAATAGCCTGCCCATTCGGCGGAGCCTAACGGCGGTTGCGGTCTTTGCGGACGGCTTCGTCAATCAAGGCGTCCAGCTCACTGCGCGTGAGCTTTACATCATCGTCCGCGGTTTCGCCGCCGTCGCTGGTGATCGGCAATTCCGCACCTCCACCGGGAGGCGGCGAAACGAAGTAACGCGGCCGCGCGGCCATCAGCTTGGCGACTTCGCGACCGGAAAGCAGCACGGGGTCGCCCGCAAGCTCGGCGGCGAGTGTGATTTTCGCGCTGTGCTCGATGGTCTCCATTCGAAAGAAGGCGGTGAGCAAATCCGGTCCACACGTGACAGCCCCGTGATTTGCCAGCAGCAGCGCGTCGTAGTGTGGAACAAAGGGTTCAAGGGACGCGCTCAGTTCCGGGGTTCCCGGCGTGGCGTATTGCACCAGGGGGATCTGGCCAAGTCCCACGATCACTTCCGGGAGCAGCGCCTGGTTCAAAGAGCGGCCGGCCACGGCAAAACCGGTGGCCGTCGGCGGATGCGCGTGGCAAACGGCCTGCACGTCGGGACGCATCTTGTAAAACAACAGGTGCATGGCCAATTCGGAGGAAACCTTGCGGTCTCCGGAGAGCTGCCGGCCATTCGAATCGGTGACCACCAGATCCTGGGGATCGAGTATGCCCTTGTTCATGCAGGTAGGAGTGGTGAGAATGCAGCCGTCCTCCAGCCGGACGGAAAGATTGCCTTCACAAGCGACGATGAATCCGCGCTCGTACATCCAGCGGCCGGCAATGCAAATGTCGCGGCGATGCTGATCTTCGCTCTTCGAATGGCCGGATGAGAGTGAGTCCGAAATCACGGGCGGACTCCTTCCTGGCTCAGAATTTCTTTCGAGCCGTTCAGTTGGAACTGAGCTGGGCACCGTCCGTAGCGGAGTTACGGAGGGCCTCCTGCCGATCCCCAATGGCCCGGCAGGAGCGCAAAAGAAACTAATACAAGTTGGCCCCAAAAGCTACTGCCATTGCAAATTTTCACACGAAGGCTCCGCATAGCGCAATTGAGATGTGGCGCCTGACGGAGGGGGGAAGTTCACGGGCGGATTCCAAGCGGAGGGATCGTTTACGGAAGCCCGGCCGATGCGGTTTTAGAACTGTCCCAAACAGGACACAGACCTATGTGAATTGAGGAACTGATTGTGTATAAAGCGGAGGCCTCGGTGTGGATGGCGGGGTTCCCCAGGAGCCTTTCCATAACAATCTAGGGGCGTGACGAACTTCGAGCGGGTGCCGTCGCGACGGGCAAGGCCCTGTCGCCAACGTTCTGACGGGGCTTCAAACGCTTGAGCTCGAAGAAGGCGCTGGAGGCGGCATGCTTCATGGCCAGGGAGCTCTCAATGCCGCAGGTACAACCGGGGCATTCCCGGCGGAGCATGGCGAGGCACTGGCGAGAATAGGCCTCCGAGGCCAAGACGGCCGCGAGGCTTTCCCGGAGAATATTTCCGACCGGTTTGAGGGGGTAACAACCGGTCAAAACATCGCCATTGGACATGACAAACACCTGAAGATAGCCGAGAACGCAGGGGGGCTCGTCGATGCTCTCTTTGTTGTAATACTGCTTGATGTAATCGACTTCGTAGGAAGGGCGCTGGAGCCGGTCGCGGACGAAGGTAACAATCTCGGCCGCGTCGTTCCCATTCGGCCACATGGAATCGAGATCGGCATCCTTCAGAAAGAAAAGGCTGTTGCTCAGGATGTTGGTCTCCACCTCGGCCCCCAGTTCGCGAGCCGTGTCTGCGAGCTTGCCGAGTTCCCAAGCAGACATCCGATTGAGGGTGACGGAGAGGGCCAGGTGTTTGCCCCGAAGCAACCTCAGGCCTTCCAGGCCTAAGTCAAAATAGCCCTTGATTCCGCGGATGAGGTCGTTGGTTTCCTTCAGGCCGTCAATGGACAGGGCGACGTGCGAAATGGGCGAGTCATTGATTTCTTTGTGGAGTTTCTTGATAAGCAGGCCGTTGGTCTGGAGGATGATGCGCTTAAAGCTGGAAGTATTCGCCTTTTGTAAAACCTCAAACAAATCCAACCGCAGGAGCGGCTCGCCTCCGGTCAGACGAAGGCTGTGGATGCCCGCGTCCGCGATCTCGTTTACGAGCGCCACGGCTCGTTCGGTGTCTATCTTGTTTTCCCAGCGGTCTTTCCAATAATCGCAGCTGATGCAGCGAGCCTGGCAATTCTCAGTCAATTTGATGTGCGCGGATAAAGGCCGGATCGTGGAGGGCAAGAATTTAGAGGAAAGCTGGCTGCCCATCCAAACGCGCGGAAGATAGAAAGGGTTAAGCGACAACAGGCGGCCCCCGTCACAGATGCCTAGCCTAGAAGCAATTTACGTGTGTTCCCTGGGTGACTTGATTGTAGCGTCTGCGTCGGAGCGCCGCAAGGCGCGGGGCGCGCCGGTACCGAAATTGAATTAACGAATAACAGCGAAACTAGCCTACGCATCGTCATCGAAACTGTCAGGATCAGGAGGGATTGGCAGCGAAGTGGCTCAACGAGGGCAGATTCCGACGTCGCCTGAAATGAAAGGCAGGGCACGCTTCACCAGAAAAGCCGCCACCTTGTCGCCGGCTGCTTCTTCGTGGCGATCGAATCTTCAGCGAGGCATGAGCCGGAAAAATAGGGCCTGCTTGGCAACAGGTTCTACTTTTGCTTCCAGAGCAGCCATTTGAGCCTGATTCAATGGGGTAAAGGAACGTGCGAGATCCACGCATTCCTCAACCTGCTCGACGGAGTCACACCCGATGATTGCCGTGCTGATGGGCAGCGACAGCGTGTAGAAGAAAGTTTCCCGCTTCGTCAGCGTACCCGGAATTGTAGTAATTGCGCCTCGGCCTTCCCATGAGCGCTTTTGTTCTTCCACCGGGGGCGGCGTCCAACTCGAGAGAATGCGGCCTCGTGCCATCACCTTCATTCCGACGATCCCCATCTGCTTTTCGACTGCCAGCGGAAGAAGGTCTTTTTCAAAGCTGTAATAGTACTTGTCGGCCGCGTTGACGCCCATCAGGACTGTGTCGAACGGAAAACGGCGCATGCATTCCATGAGCGCTTCGGGACGGAAGCGGCCGGTGACGCCGAGATGGCGCACAATTTTCTGATCGCGCGCTTGAACCAGGGCCTCGATGGCGCCGCCTTTGCCGAATATCTGGTCAATGTCTTCCTGAATTCCAACATCATGCAGTTGCCAAATGTCGATGTGATCGGTATCCAGCAGCTTCAGAGACACTTCGATGTTTTTAAGCGCCGCGTCGCGGGTCCGTTCCTTGGTCTTGGTTGCGATAAAGACCTGATCGCGAGAGCCCTTTAGGCCCTTGCCCAAGTATCGTTCACTCCACCGGTCAGGTCCCCCATAGATGGCGGACGTATCGAAATAATTCACCCCTAACTGGAGCGAGCGTTCGATCATCTTCAGGGCCAAGGTTTCGTTATTGCCTTTCTCCAGTGCTCCTTGTCCGCCGAGGCCCAAAATACCGACCCGAAATCCTGTCTTGCCGAGGTTCCGCGTCGGCATCATGTCCTGGACGGCCCTTGCCGCAGCTGGACTGTTTTCCTTTGACAGTACGTCGCCCGACGCGCGAGAAGCGATCACCCCCGCCGAGAGACCGGCTGCTAGGGATGCTGCCCCAGTCTTAAGGAAATCACGCCGATTCTGGTTAGCACCGTCCTGAGGTGTGTCGTTTGGTTTCATGTCCTTGCTCCCGCCATCGGAAGTGAAATACCGGTTTTCTTGCGACCCTAATCGGATCGATGCGAGTATATTGGTCTCTATGCGAGTGCGTCAATTGTTTGTCTGTTTTTGCGCCTGGTCGCGTTTGCAACTTTGATCCCAACGTTTATTGGAGCATGCAAACTATGCACGGCACCGATCGGTGCTGAGGGGGAGATGGAGAATGAGCCGGAGAGCGTTTTCCTTGTGCTTTATAGCCGCATCGATAGTATCGTCAACTTCGTTTTCGCAATCATTCTTGGGCCAGTACAAAGGTTTGCCTTATCAGGACAGCCGCTATAGCGGCGGAGCACAAAAAATACCGGGGAAGGTGTTGTGCGCCTACTATGATCTGGGCGGCGAAGGAGTCGCGTATCACGACGCCGATCCAAAGAACCACGGCAGTGGAGAGTTGAATCCGGCCGATGGGAGCTACCTCAACGAATTCCGTATCCACGAGGGAGTGGACACTTCCTACACGAAGTTCAACCGGAAACCGGATCCAATTGACGACAACCCCTTCAACAAGATTGTTCCCCCTGCAGACCTGCCCTACGTTGGCTGGACCGAGCCCGGAGAGTGGTTCAACATTACGGTAGATGTGACAGCGGCGGGAACATACGCAGCCGATTTCCTTTACACCTCAAATCGCGGGGGAACAATATCCGTTGATGTGAACGGAAAGGACGCGACGGGAGCTCTGCAGATCACGACAACGAATGACCCGGCAGATCCGCTGGCCTGGCGTCAATGGCACCACTGGAACCTGGCTTCGCAACTTTTCAAAGTTCCTCTCAGCAAAGGCAAGAACGTCCTCACCGTACACATATTGACGAACGGCAACATGAATCTGGCTTATTTCGACTTCACACAGGTCCACTGATGAAATGGGAGCTTCCAGGTGTCACCGCTTCCAGTGCGTGGACAAGGTGCAAAGCTTTGTGACCGTCCGCCGTTCGGATGTGCGGGCCAAGTGTGGTTCCGTCTGCTTCTAGCGCGGACACAACAGATTCGGGTTACGGGGAATTGTAATCGAGCGGGGCAATGGTCGTGATATCAACGTCCAGAACCTGCTGTCCACGCCGGACTAGGAGATGATGATGGCCCGGGCCAGTGAAGAGCCGGCGGATTCCTTCCAGGCTCAAATCCAACGATTCCCGGTGATCCACGCTGAGAATGATATCTCCTTCCTTCATGCCAGCAGCGGCCGCCGGGGTGTTCGTGAGAACATGAAGCACCGAAATTGTCTTCAGATCAGCGCCGCCTGCTCGCAAAAGCAGACCACTGGTATCCGCCGCCCATGGTTCCGAGAAATCACTACCGGGCTCAAGAATCATCTCCTGATGGGCATAGTCAAGAATTACTTTGAAACGCCTAAGCACTTCGCCACCGATCGTACCGTCGTAGCGGCTGCCAGAAGTCGCCCCGCCGCGCGCAGTCGAGAAACTGGTGGAAGGGCCCTTCAAACGCAGCGAACCGATTCGCAGTGCATTGACGCGGCCCACTCTCTCAGGGAACTCGCCTCCGAGCCCGAACCCGAACGAATCCATGCCCGGTTGGTCCAGAAGGTGATGTTTTTCCAGGAAAGGACGGTAGAGTCGCAATGCCGAGTAGGTCCCCAGATCGACCGCGAGATTGCAGGGGATCGAGTCACGATCTGGCAGTTCAATGACGGCGTT
>Ga0307477_10002266_pt1 | contig 15039 bp, 22 predicted proteins | sample atmos_gasesECM2C_FD_203316 | JGI IMG/M metagenome (GOLD analysis project Ga0307477, IMG submission 203316) | Hardwood forest soil microbial communities from Morgan-Monroe State Forest, Indiana, United States - atmos_gasesECM2C_515 | ecosystem: Environmental > Terrestrial > Soil > Temperate...
GAATCGTTAGAAATCTTGAGACCCTACCGGGTTCGAACTTTCGCCGCCCCGATCCAGCATCTTGCCCTCCTCAAGCTTCATCAGTGCACGGAGGGCATTTCTTAGGTTCTCAAGTGCTTCTTCTCGCGCTGCAAGCGATGTACCAGGCATATAGCGGTTGACTAAATACGCGCCCGGTTGACGGGCGAAATCCTTCTCGTCTTTGGCCATGACAGGGTGGTGAACGAATAGCCCACAAAAGTGGGCTCTGGTAGAATGCACACCGTGGACTTCTACGTCGTCTTCGCCGGTATTATTGAACCAGGCTTTGGAAATCGTCTTTTGGCTGCATTTCAGACAGCCGCTCAACGAGGCGCAAAAAAGATCTTTCTCTTCCTATCCTCTCTGGGAGGGAACACTCAAGAGGGATTCACGCTTGCCACGATCATAAGAAACTCCCAAATCCCGATCGCAATACATGCGACGAACAATATCGATTCAATCGCTAATGTGATTTATCTCTCGGCAAAGGAGAGAACGGCAGAATCATATGCCCGCTTCTTTGTACATGGGGCCAATACAACAGGGACCTTCGACGAGAAGCAGTTACGTGAACAATTGATCGCGGTCAAAACTGAAACTTCGCGCATTGCCTATTTTGTATCTGAGAACTGCAATCTCAATCTCTCCGATGTTCAAAAGTTGATGGAGGCGTCTACGAGCCTCACTGCCCAAGAAGCATTGCAGCATGGTATCGTGCAAGGAATTAAACACATGGAAATCCCGGCCACCGGTGTCCTCAGAGAGGATATCGTCATAATCAATTAAATTATGACCAAAGAGGAAGCCAAGAAGAAAATCGAAGACACGCTCACCAAAATGGTGTGTACGGATGTTTCATTCGAGGACTCCGCTGACGATCTGATTGTGGTGACATTCAATTGTAAGGCCGTCACGAGTTTCGTGGCCGATATCCACGGTTGGACTTACTCCGGTATTCACTTAGACCCGACAGGCAAGCGTCAATACAGGATTGATTTCAAGAAAGGGCAGTAGCGATAGCGAAATTCAGGGATGTGCGTGAGTTCTCCCCATGTGTTCTATCTGAATGCTAATATTTCAGAGTGGCAATTCGCCTCAAACTGACGACGCACTTCCAGGCTCGCATGGTCGAGCGCGGAGTTCAGATTGATCATGTGAAGCAAGCTATAGCTAATCCGGATTCGACAGAAAACAGAGAGGATGGTACCGTAATGGTGACAAAGGAATTGCCCGACGGCCGCGTAATAGAGGCTGTATACTCTAGAGAGGGATTCCGAGGTTCTCACGATTACCTCATGATAACCGCGTATTATAAAACTCCATGAACATCACCTACGATACTGTTGCTGATGCTGTGTATATGAAAGTGAGCTCGAGTCCCGTTTCGGCGACTACGAGACTGGACGACGCACTTGTTGTAGACCGCGACAAGAATGGCAATATCGTAGGATTTGAAATACTTGGCGCCTCATCGCAGGACGCCCTTATCAAAAGTCTCAAGGATAATGTCTCGACTGGCGTGCCTATCGCGATTGGCGAGGCAACGCCGATGGGTGAGTAACGAACTTCCTAACAGGGACATCAGGGATTTCAGGGACGTGCCAGAAACTATTACGCCGCCTCCCGTTTCGTTTCCTCCACAGCCGCGGCCGTCAGAAATTCCAAATGTTTTTTGACGCGAGTTCGAAGATCGTCTCGTAACGGTCCACACAGGGACTTCAGGGACGTACAGGGGCTTTATAGCGATCGTAGCAGACTCGAACTCGCTATATGTTGGATGTTCCAACAAGTGGCGGAAAATCCTTGCAGAGCTATAATTTCGGCCAATGGACTCATTAACTGGAGCGTTGTCGAATCCGTGGATAGTTACAATAGGTAGTGGAATAGTTATTGGCGTCCTTGCGTGGTTCGGACGGAAGCTCTTTTCTAATCGCGACCCGGCAGTTTCAACAACGGCCCGATCCGGAAACCAGAATCAAAACACCACGGTCACGACAAATTTTTTCAATAGTCCTGCTCCCCATATCATTGAAAAAGCTGCGGCTTCAGGAAGTGACGAAGACATTTTAACGCTTAAGTCGAAGGTCAGAATTCTTTTCATTGAAAACGGGTCTTTCAAACAGATAACTAATTTGCAGAACTCAGGCTGGAATGTTCAGCAAATTAAAGATGTGACGGACTTGGACAGTTCTGAGATACGCAACAGTCAGATCATTTTCGTGGACTTTAAAGATGTTGGCAGACAGTTGTCTGAAGATGAGGGACTGGGGATTGTTAAGGCTCTTAAGCGGCGTTATGGGAAATCAAAGTGGGTGATTTTGTACTCGGCACACTCCTTCCGGCTCAATGTTTTTGATGGTGGAGCCGATAGCTATCTTGCGAAGAATTCGACCTTTATCGAAATAGAACAGAAAATCATCGAAGGCGCTCACGCAACTACCCGATGATTTATTTTGAGTTGAGAAATCGTCACGACAATTCTGTTTTGGAATCAACGCTGGCGAAATGCTCGGGTCTGCAGTTGTTTGAAAGTGCTCCCTTAGAGAATGCACAAAGAGGAGGGTTTAAGAATATCGTTAGAGAATACCCTCAGTGGATCGTTCGTCTCATTGCCTCTGATGACGATGAACTTTTAAACAGCGCGCGAGCAGCTAGTCGAACCGCAGATGCATATGCTGAAATTGCTCCGGTCTTGAATGGCATAAAGCGGGACAACAAAGCCGCCTTTAAAGTCTTCTTTCATAATCTTGTTACGACGCACGCTCAGTTGCAGGGAGAAATTGAAGCCATATTTCCCGAAAGGCTCTTCATTGAAGCCGAGAGTCATGCGGAGCAAACGAAAGTTGCAAGAGAGGCCATAGCCGAAAACCAGAACATTGCGGCCGGGGTTCTGTTGGAAGTGATGAAACGCGTTGTGGATCTTCAAGCACAAATTGAAGGATTTAAGATTCTAACAGGTGAAGTTCGACCGGATTTTGGAAGGCATAACATTAGGAAAGTACTATTGCGTAGTTTGGCCGCTTTTTATGAGCAATTTCGGGATGCGGACCTACATGTCAAAATTTATATCAACGAGGTGAATGCGGCCACCAAGCAAGTACGATTGGATTTCAAGCTATTCAGCGTGGCTATGCATCATTTTCTCGATAATACGGCAAAATACGCAAAACGTGGTTCAGAGGTCCATTTTTCATTTGATCCAGAGACGATGATTCTTGAGATTTCAATGGACAGCGTCAGAATCGAAACGGATGAGGTCGAAGAGATTTTCAAGCTAGGCAGACCTGGGAAACACGCCCAAGCTTTTCCTGGAGAAGGAATAGGGATGTATATGGTTGGACGAGCTTTAGAAATAATGGACTCGCGCATGGATGTGATACCCGACCAACAATCCCGAGAAATAATTATGGGAGTGCCGTACGGTAGGAACCGCTTTTTGATTCCTCTCTCAGCCGTCTAATCCGTAGCCTTTATACAAAGCTAACCGCATCGTAGCACTAGATAGTTTGAGGCGTCCGGGACGTGCCAGCGCCTAAAGGAACTTTGCGGTAAAATGGCAAGCATGACCAAAACACAGGGATGGATAATAGTCGGAATATTGGCGATTGCTCTTATTGTCGGCATTGGCGCGTACCACACTTACACTCGTAATCAGTACAACGCCCAAGCCCAAGAAGTTGCGGGTTGTCTGAATGAATGCAAACCGCAAGTCAATTCAAACGGTCAGTTAGAAGCCAATTCGTGCATGACCGTTTGCCTTCAAGATAGAGGTATCCCACCAACCAGTCTCAGCACAGGTACCACCAGCTCTACTACTTATTAGGATAGGGGCAACAATTGTGTCACTTTCGGCATGGCGTCTATATCCTTCCGTGCCTCCTGATCTGACTTACTGTTGCCAAGTCGATATGTCAGCCACTCTTGATAGCGTTTACCGACTTTTCCACCGAAGTCCTCCTTGAGCAGGACATCCAAGACGGAATCTAAATCCAGATAAAATTGCCGCAGGTCAAAAAACAAGTGTGCAGTTTGTCCTTGGTTTCCTGTAGTTAGGTCCTCGTACTTTCCTCCAACCATCTCCATTTCGACATGTTTCTTGCCATGTGCATGAAAAGAAACAGCCCAAGCTACCGCGATATGCGCATCCTGATACAGGATTGCTCGAAGTACGTCTTGATGTGTCAGAGAGTGTCGATACATCACCACCAAAACTCCAGCGTATTGGGTATAACCGGGATTTATTTTTCCAAATCTTTCACGAAGTAACTTTATTAGAAATTCCTGACTCTTTCTCACATCATCAGATTCTCTGAAGTAGAGAAGATCAGATATTGATTCTGCAATAGGGAACAGGGCGCGTATCAGCGCCCAAAATGGAACGAATGTGGGTTCTTTATCTATAAGCTCGATTAAACCTCCCACATCTCTGTTCAAGCGTGTCTTTACCGCAAGAAATGCATCTCGGTCTGTCATACGCTCGATATTACCGCGAACAACTAGAGAAGCCCCATATCACGAAGCTCTTTCTGCTTTCTCTTGAGTTCGCGACCGCTCCCAACCATGTGGCGGTAGAGCTCCTCTTTTTTCAATCGCACCCGCTTCGCTTTCGCACGCTTCCGATTGAGCTCCTCTAGCTTCTTCCAGCCCGGACCAGGTTTCCACATCGTGGTGGTATTAGGATTGATAAACATTCGCACCCGGGCATCATCTCTCAAATCGCCGAGTTCAAAAAGACGGGTAAATTTGACATAGGGACATAGGGACATCAGGGACGTGCCAGCGCCTATATGCTCTGAGCCTGCTCGTTATCATTCGCCGGCTTAGATCGCTTCTCCTCTTCCAACATTCTCTTTAGTATCGCCACATCCCGCTTGCGGTTGAACTTCTCGATGTTCTCTTGCCCAGAGTTCCGCTTACGAAGCACGGGAGGAATCCGCACTTCTTCAAATGGATGCTCGGTGACGTAATCTTTGATAATTTTAAAGATATTTTCTGCTGGAGTTCGAAGATCGTCTCCTAGACCCCCACCCGCAAGCGTTCTTCTCCAATTTACGATCTCCTGAAAGGGAGATTTCAGCGTAATTGCGAGAGTTTTTCCGCATGCGGAAAAGTTCGAACCAAAATATTCCATGACCGCACGTCGCTCCGACGGAAATTCGGACCCGTAGCGTAGATATGCGGTAGTTTCGAGTTCGAAATAGCGGGAAACTTTGTCCGCAGTTGTCAATGCGGCGGGCGGTCCTTCGAGTCTATCGAGCCTATCCCGGCGTTCCGACAAGAGCGCCGTCTTTCGTGACGCGAATACCTCCTTTTCGATGGTCCCTTCGAGATACGCGTCTGTCAGTCGGTGTAGAAGCTCTTCGCCTTTCGCAAGCTGTAGTTTGATCGTGACTTTTTGCTCTTCGATGTCGTCGGCGGAATGAGCGCGTATTTCTTCGATCATGTCCCTGATGTCCCTGATCTCCCCGTCCTCACAGCGCAGCAGTTCTATCAGCTCGCGAAATCCCTCGTTCAGGTCTACTTCCCGCACCGAAGCACCAACACAGCCATACGTGTGGCAGCGATAGTAGATATAGCGGCCTTTGATGAGTTCACCGGTCAGACGGTAGCCGCAGTGGCAACATCGGATGAGGCGACGAAACAGGAAGTCATGCCGTTTCGACTTCTTGGCCGTCTTGCCCTGAAGCACCGCCTGAACCCGGTCGAAGAGTGCTTTGGTGATCAGCGGTTGATGAATACCTTGAAAGACTTCGCCCGTTCGATTGATGCGGATCAGGCCAATGTAAAAGGGGTTATGCAGTATGCCAGTAAGCGTATTGATATGGAGCGGCTTGCCTCGGCGCGACATCAACCCGACTTTGTGCATTTCTGCCAGAAGGGCGTGGAGGCCGATATCACCTTGTGCGTAGCGCTCGAAAGTGTGGCGGACTAGCGGACCGCGAACCGGATCGATTTCCTTGGGTTTTCCTTTCCCACGGTCGAGATACCCGTAGGGAGCGCCGAGGGGATAGAGCCCCTGCTTGAGGCGGCCATAGAAGCCTTTCTTCACCTCGTCGCGCAAATTGCGAATGTAATCTGCCGCAACTACGGCCTGAATGTCGGCGGAGAGGCGGCCACCGCGCGACCGCATGTCTAGGTTGTCATGCGCAAACTGAACATCGATTCCGCGGTCGATCAGATCGCCCAAATTTGCCCAGTCGCGAAGGTTCCGAGCACCCCGGTCGATTTTATGAATGATGACCCCCTGAGCGTCGCCTCGTTCGAGCCCGGCGAGCATCCGAGAAAATACGCGGCGCCCCTGCTTCGCCGCGGTCTCCGTCTCCTGATACCACGCTACGATGTTCAGACCTTGACGGCACGCGTAAGCTTCGATGGCGCTTTGCTGTTCCTGCAACGAGGAGCCGTGTTCTCCCTGCTTGACCGTAGAGACACGGATATAGGCGAAGTATTTTTTCATGATGTGGGGCCGGTCGGCCCTGCTTCGAATCTATCTTGAGAAGGCTCTTTCGGCGAGTCGGGTTTTCCACCGTCTCGAAGCGCTCGCTGCTCTTCAAGGCGGATAAGCATTGTCAACGCTGCTCTCAAATTTTCTCGCGCTGCCTCGCGCTCTTCGGGCGTTGCGTTCGGCATGTAGCGATCCAAAATGAGATCACCGGGACGCCGCTGCGCATTTTGTTCCGCCATGCGTCCATGATGGACAAGAGCGGGGAAGTTAGTAAGACGGGGAATTACAATGCAACGACTACATTTCCCAGTCTTTGTGATCTATGCGCGCGCCTATACCTTTAGCGCATGAATGATAGCGCCAAAGTCGAAGATCAGTCGCGCGCGCCGGTGAGAATCCCCAGCATCTCGCGTGTCGCCCCGGATGGCACGTTGATCGAGCTGGTGTATGACGCGGAAGCTCGGAAGACGGCACTTGCTGTCTCGCGTTTCGGCGGTATGTGGAACGTCGAACGAGAAGTACGGATTGAGACCGGCGACATCCTGGTGCCCTACGCAGCTAATAACAACCTGATCGCCAACGAGTGCGTGATGTTGCCGGCGAAGCCCGAAGAATTTGGTTTGAAGAGGGAATTGCTGGCAGATATCCAAGCCTTTCTGCACCGTTATGTCGATTTATCGCCCCTCTTCGAACAAATCGCTGCGTACTATGTCCTGCTGACTTGGGTGTACGACGCTTTCAATGAGGTGCCTTACTTGCGCCTACGCGGCGATTACGGCACCGGCAAAACCCGTGCTCTCATGGCGCTTGGATCCCTCTGCTACAAGGCGTTTTTTGCGTCCGGCGCTTCAACGGTGTCGCCGATCTTCCACGTGCTCAATTCTTTCGGCGGCACGTTGATTTTCGATGAGGCAGACCTGCCGTTTAGTGACGCGAAGGCCGACATGGTGAAAGTGTTCAATAACGGCACAGTGCGCGGGATGCCGGTGCTCCGCACCGTGATGAACCGCCAAAAGGAGTTCAACCCGCAGGCGTTTCGGGTGTTTGGTCCCAAAATCATCGCGATGCGCGGTTTCTTCGAGGATAGGGCACTTGAGAGCCGGTTTCTAACCGAAGAAATGGGCACCCGTCCGCTGCGCGCGGACATTCCCGTGTCGCTGCCACCCGCGATGAAACCCGAGGCGTTGAAATTGCGGAACCGACTCCTGCATTTCCGGTTATGTTCGTTTTTCGATATCAAAACAGACCCCGCCGCTCTTATCGAGGGCATTGAGCCGCGGCTCAATCAAATTGCGCTGTCGCTCTTGTCGCTTGTCGATGATCGCGAGATACGCCGCGTCATTCAAGGGTGGCTGATCGAGGCGAATACGAACACACTTTCGGAACGGCGGGAGACGGTTGAAGGAGCGGTTCTCGCTTCCGTTGTTGAAGCATTCGCTGCGTCCCAAGCTTCGAATGTACCTGTTCGGGATATCGCTGATCGGTTCAATACGGTGCATTGCGCCGACTACGGTGGACCTATGTCCAATAAGTGGGTCAGCGTCGTGCTGCGCAAAACACTCCGGCTTACGACGCGCAAGAGCAATGGCGTTTACGTCGTACCGGTTTCAGAGAAACCGAAAGTCGATGCTCTCGCCGCTCGTCTCGGCATGTAGCGCAACTATGCACTACAACACAGAGTTGAATATGCGCAAGACTGGGAAAATCGCGCAAGCAATCAACATTCCCAGTCTTTTTGACCTAGGAGCGGTCTGCAATGCTTGACATCGGCCGCACCGTCACGCGGCCACGCCATGACAAAGCATCTGCCGAACTACATCCACTCGCTCCGCAAACGCTGGGCACTTACGCAGCGCGATTTGGCCTTCCTACTCGCGATTTCCGAGACGCATCTCCGTGAAATCGAACACGGCAAGCGTAATCCGACGCAGGTCGCACTAATCGGTTCCGAGATCGTGTTTGGTCGGTTGCCGCGCAACGCGTTTCCCGCGCTCTACGAACAGATGGAGACGGAAATACTGAGCCGCGCCGCGACCCTGTACGAGCGGCTTGAAGACCGAACGGACGATAGGTCGGTGGAAAAGCGACGCTTGCTGCTCGACATGATTCAACGGACCGAACCGATTCGCACCAGCGTATGAAAGCCGCGCCCGCATTGCAGGGGTTGGTCTTTGCCGTGCATCCCTATACGCGTGGATTCGGCTGGGTGTTGTTCGAGAGCCCACTCGCGCCGGCTGACTGGGGCATTTTCGAAGCCAAGAAGGACCGCTATGCGCGCTGCTTGGCTCGGATCGAGCAAATTCTAGATCGCTACGAACCGTCGGTGCTGGTTCTTGAGCAATTTGACAGGCGCCCGGCTCGCCGCGGTGCGCGGATCAAAGCCCTGTGCGCCGCCATGCTGCACTTGGCGGCCAATCGTGGCGCGGAAACGAGCGTCTACAACCGCGCGGTGATCCGTACCTGCTTCGCCAGCGTGGGCGCCCGCACCCGTTATGAAATCGCAAAGGTGATTGCGCTGCATGTGCAAGCACTGCGCCGACATCTTCCGCCTGTACGAAAGGCTTGGCAGAGCGAGGACAGTCGGCAATGCCTTTTTGATGCGGCCGCGCTCGCGATGACGCATTTCGCGGTGTCGGGCGACCCGCCCTCACTTTCCATCAATGGCTGACGCCGCTCTCCCCGGCATTCGGGAGCGCCGGAATCATCCGACGCTCCCGCCGTGCACGGGAGGTATCCATGTCAAGCGATGTTCTTTCACTATCAAAATACGATCCGTACCAAACAATCACCGAGAAGATTGTGGCTGCGATCGAAGCGGGCGTTGGCACATTCATGATGCCCTGGCACGGGGGAGCTGCTCCGCTCAACATGCCGGTCAACGCCGCTACCGATGCATCCTATCGAGGCGTTAACGTCGTCGCGTTGTGGGCGGAGGCTGCCGTAAAGAAGTACGTCAGCGGCTATTGGGCGAGCTATCGCCAATGGCAGACGCTTGGGGCTCAGGTTCGCCGCAACGAGCGCGCCGCGACAATCGTGTTCTTCAAGAAAATCGAGAAGGAAGAGGAGAGCGATGACGGGGAACTCCCACGCTTCGTCGCCCGCATATCGCGCGTGTTCAATTCGCACCAGGTCGATGGTTGGGATTTCCCGCAGCAAAAGCCCACGTCACAAGTCGAGATCAACGAGCGGATGGAAGCTTTCGTGCTCGCAACGAAGGCCGAAGTCCGGCACGGTGGCGACGTTGCGCGGTACCGGCACGACCAGGACTGCATCGAAATACCGGACCGTGAGCGCTTCGTCGGAACGGGCACAAGCTCGCCCACAGAAAGCTATTACGGCGTTCTATTGCACGAACTCACGCATTGGAGCGGCGCACCGCACCGCCTCAATCGCGTGTTTGGAAAGCGCTTCGGGGATAGAGCCTACGCCTTTGAAGAGCTGGTCGCGGAGCTTGGTTCTGCTTTTCTTTGTTCGATCTTCGGTATTACCAACGAACCGCGCTACGACCACGCCACGTACTTGTCGTCTTGGCTCGACATTCTTGACCGCGATTCGAAGGCGATCTTCACGGCAGCGAGCCACGCACAGCGTGCCGTCGAATGTCTCGCCGGCCTCGCCAAGTCGTGATGCGTTTCCTCTTTTAACCCTCGGCGCGCCTTGTGTGATAACCCGCACTGCCTGATGCTTGCACGGGTGGAAGGTACCCCACGCCCAAGGATGACGGCAGATAGCGGCTAAGCGCACGAGCCCGACAGGAGTTTGGCATACCAAACCAGTCGGGGCGCATCCGGACGAGGACAGTAGTAGACCCTCTTTTTTTTGAGGGTCTTTTCTTATTTGTGTGACTTGCCATGCCAACGCGGAGCTGCGCAAATCCTTTTGCGGACCCAGTGTGTTTTGGTAATCCGTCAGAAAGAAAGAAGGCCCGCAGGGGGACTACGAGCCTTCTTGAGAAGCGAGGAAGGTCGGCTTCTCAACGTCGCGTTCTATATGGCGATGTAGCTCGGCCACATGACAGATAAGTGACAAACGCGTTGATCGGTCGGTAACCGAATTTAGCTCGGCAGGAGAAACATCCCTTTGCTTAACGTTAGCGCAACAAACCGCTTCTATATGTACCAATGCGGGGTGAGCCGTGAACAAAGCCATCGAATACCGCCAACATGCCCAAGAGTGCCGCACGCTTGCGCGCAACGTGCAGACTGCGGAACAGCGTTCGCGGCTTCAGAGCATAGCCGAGGCTTGGGATAAGCTCGCCGCAGAGCATGAAAAACGGTTCTGGGTGTCCGAAGGCCGCGCGGCCCGCTCTACATTCCGTTCCTAAATAACTCTATTGCTTGGCCGTGCTGTTCTGGAGATCGAGCGTAGGGATAAATTGCGCATTTGTTTCGCCAATTGTTGAGAGCGGCTTGACCAATTCCGCGTCGTCGTTCTTCACGTTTCCGACGCGCCGATCTACCGGCCAGGATGTCATGCGGTCCGAAGGGAACGGCCGGCACAGCGCCTTCAGATCGCCCGCCGTCTCGCCAAGCCAAGTGGGCCAGCTTTCCGGCGCGAGCATGACCGGCATGCGATCATGCACGTCCGCCATGAACTCATTTGGTGTGGTGGTTAGGATCGTGAAGGTTTCGAGCTTGTCGCCTTCCTTTGGTCTCCAGCTCTCCCAAAGCCCAGCGAACGCGAACGGCTCGTCGTCCTTGAGCGTGATGAGGCGCGGCTTGTCCTTTTCGGGCCATTCGTAGAACGCATCTGCGACAACCAGGCATCGGTGCGTCTTCCATGCGTTGCGAAACGCGGGCTTCACGTCCGCGGTTTCGGATTGCGCATTTATCATCTTGCCCGCGCCTTTCGTGTCTTTCGACCAAAAAGGGACCAAGCCCCACCGTATGTCCGCAAGCTCACGCCGGCCGTTCTTAAGCCGAACCACGAAGGAATTTTGCGTTGGCGCGATGTTGTAGCGTGGCGGAAAATTAGACGTGAGGAACGGCGTAGTGAGATCGTACAGATCTTTGAGCTGCCGCCAGGAATAGCGATTTGTGAAGCGCCCGCACATGTCAGTTCTTGCCGCCCCTTATCACCATCATCCTGCGCACGGGCGCATCTGGCGGCCGGATCATCGGCAGATCGACGAACCGCGCACCGCACTCCTTACCGCGCAAATCCGCCCGCACAGAACAGTCTTTCGAAACGCGCCTCAGGACATCGTCTAATCTGGCTTCGGCGCCAAATTTCGACGCGAGCCGGGCGAGCTTGTAGGAGCCCGAACGCTGACAAAAATCGCAGCGGATACGAACCAATACATAAGGAAAATCCGCAAGTTTTTGAGGTCCCATGGCCGATTTTCATCCGGATGCCATGAGAACGAATTAAGAACGATCTGAGGAGGAATGTCTAGCCGCCGTCTGCCGCGATAGGCACGGGCGATCGGCTTACCGGCGCGCCAGCCTACTCAGTTCCAGACGTATGGAGTGAAGGCCACAAAGGTAAAAGCCCATATTAGGCCAAGAACCGCTAGCGTTATCCAACGGGCGCTTACCGAGGCCACTTCATTGACGCCTAACGAATGAAATCTACGCAATTCCAACTGGTTCACTTGATACTCCATTGCAACGCAACAAATCGTGCTGCAATGCAATATAGAGAGGAAAGGTAACGAATCAATGACGGACTGTACCGGAGGGGCCTTGGAAGCCGATGGAATTACCGTTGGAATGAAAAGAAGCGCGGCTGGGGACAAACCGCGCCAGTCTTATCCCGTCGTTACGGCGACGGAGACAACTCCCCGCGCGGGTGAGGCGGGGGAATGGATTGAGTATCGCGATTTCTCCCCAAGAGTGTGTCAACACTACCAGGAATGCAGAACTGTGCGATTACAGTGGGGGGCAATGGAGCCGCTGGGGTTGGGGACGGTCAAGCCGTTGGGCGAGCTTTTACACATCGGTTTTGCTTGGCCCCGATATCGCACCATTAGCCGGATTCGCTGCCGGCGCGTTCTGCACGGTAATGACGTTCGTTATGACGGTTTTCCTTCGTCCGCCGAGGACGATCAGAACTACGCCGATCATCATGAGCGGGATGCCGACAAGGCGCCGATGATCGTCAACGAGAGAAAAAAGCCGAGTAAGAGACAGGCTGCGCCGACGGTACGCATTTGTTCTCCTTGTCCGATTATGCGACGGTCGCTCCGATAGCAGCGAGCTCGTCCCGGTCCTTTTGGGTTAGTTCGGGCACCGGCAACGCCGCGCGCGTGTTTTTCTCAATGGCAATGAGCACACGGACGGCGCCGGACAACAGCAGGCCTAACAACCCCGACACGGTGAGAAGGAAACCAATTGCCAGTTGCGCGTCCCGCGCGACACCGGGGAATAGAGACTCCCTATCGGGCGGCTGGGCGACCTGGATAAGCATGAGCGCGCCAACACCGAGGCAGATGCCAAAGATGATCCCGACGAGCCAGCCGACGCCATAAATACCGGAGAACCGATCACCCATCGATGGCCCCTTCGTTGATGCCGATTACGCTGCCGGCGACTGGAGAATTCGATCTGCCCACGCGTCCCCAGCGGCCTGCGCCTGCTCGCCTTCGGAAGGAATCTTATCGCCGACTTCGATAATCATCGCGATCTGGTCGCGCCAGACGATAGATTTCTTGCTGCATGAATAGGCAAAGAGATCGGCCTTGCTGCTGATGTTCCCGCGCGAAAACGAAAATGCATTGGTCTCAGCGGACGCTCCGAGCGCGCGCGACGCAAATACCAGATCGGCGTTCGTGGCACGGCAGACGGTGTCGTACGCCTCGACCTGCTCTTGCTCCGTCAACGTTTTGAGGTCCGCCGTGATTTTCGCGTCCGAAAGGATGACGGACACTTTGGCCGGCGGTGTCACTTCAAACTTGCCAGATTCCGCAAGTTTCTCGGCAAAACGTACATTTCCTTCGTCATGCGGCCATACAGCTACGCGCCGAACGTTCGGGAGTGGTTGCGGCGGCGCTTCCTTGCCGTCCTTTCCCGGAAACCCAACCCGGATAGCTCCTCCCGTTCCAGTTTGAAATAACTTGAATCCTTCGAAGCCGAGCGCTCCACCCTCCGCGAGAACGAGCGGTATGGCTGCCGCCACGCATCCGGAAAGAAAAAACGTCGAGATCAAAACCGCGGTAGGACCGATCGCACGCGACCGGATTGAATCTGCGCCCCACATAATCGCCCCCGATCTGAACAGAATGGGGGATTCTGTTCAGATGACAGTTACGCCGCCCGACGGCCCCAAGATCCCTGCTACAGTTTTGCTGCTACTGCGCAATTCGATATTGGACTTCCCATTTGCTTCTGCAGGGCCGTAACTAGCTCAACTGTGCTTAGTGGCCGAGTCCCGAGCCTTTGGATGAACCCACCATTGTATTCTTTATTGACACAATCCATTTCCTTCTGGGCACGATTGAATAGCTCTTGGCGTTGCGCAGCTCCTGTGGCGGCACAAGCGCGTCTATAGAAATCGTTTGCCAGAGTGTGACAGACCCAAGCCGTTCTTTCACGGCAGTAACCAGTTCCATTCTGATCACATACGGAGGCCAATCCGTTGTCTGGCCAGTTTCCGGGTCTCCGCTCGTTATCAGCCTCCAAGTACTTGGACAATTCATCGTCGCTGTCAGCAAAGCGGTTTTTGTAGCGCAAGATTTCTGCGCGAAAATAGGGAACGCTCCCGTTCGAGCCTCCAACATGCTCTAGAAGGCTCTCGAGGTCTTCACAATGGTCCAATGGTACGGGCAGCGTATTGAGACATTGCCTGAGCCGCCCCGCTAAATAGACGGTAAATTTCAAGTTGTTGTCGGGCAACGCTCCATATTGTTGCACGTCTGATTCAAACTGGGTCTTGAGTTGCTGTGTATGAGGCTGACTCTCCGTGTCGGTCCATGCGAAAATCCCGACTAGGATGGTACCGACGGCCGTAACGATCCATTTATTGAGGACGTTTTCCGACGCAATGCCCGAAACAGCAATGGCCAAAGTTCCAACAACCGTTCCTGCGGGAACGATGTATTGTCCAAGGAATCCCGTGGCCCACACAGCGATGACGATGAGGAACAAAACGTAGACTATTATCGATGTCGCGTGGTGCTTTAAAAATGCGCGAACGTCGTGTGCCAAAGTTTTCCTTTTGTGTGACACAGGCCAATCTCCCCGAGCAATGACCGCAATAATCGTGGAAGCGCAGGGTGAAGACGAAAATGTAAGCGCCTCACGGTCGTGACAACGGCATCGTTTCTTCCGGTCGCAGTTCCCCTCGAAAGGACAGCGGAGATGAAACAGTATAACTATGGTTGTACCTGCTGTCACATGTGCGTTCAGTTTGACGCGTTTGGGGTCACGGATGGTTCTTGGGTAGGGAGAAGTTCTGCGCTCTCTAAACTGATCTGAGGCCGTCAAACAGTCGAGAGTCTCTGCGGCGCTCTACATGGGACCACATGCGTTCTGCAAGAATGCGCTCCTCGTCGCCCATCACATCGGTGTAGATTGCTGTGGTTTGAATGTCCGCGTGTCCCAGCCATCTTTGAATGAGGTTGAGCGGAACACCTG
>Ga0307477_10002267_pt1 | contig 15033 bp, 17 predicted proteins | sample atmos_gasesECM2C_FD_203316 | JGI IMG/M metagenome (GOLD analysis project Ga0307477, IMG submission 203316) | Hardwood forest soil microbial communities from Morgan-Monroe State Forest, Indiana, United States - atmos_gasesECM2C_515 | ecosystem: Environmental > Terrestrial > Soil > Temperate...
AGATTACTCTTGGCCGCCCACCAGCCGGAGGTGGGAAAGTGGCCGGCTTCGCTCAAACCCTTAAATACAACAAGAAGGTAAACTAAATTCACTGCAAACTCGGCTGAGTTGATTCGGATATGCGGCGACGTGAACGACGGTGACGCTTCTGATTCTCTGAGAACGAATTTGCCGTGGAAACAAGAAAGAAAATGAACAGTTTCAAGGAATTGGAACTACGTCCTCAGATACTGAGGGGCGTAGACGAAGCAGGGTTTGAGAAACCCTTCCCTATCCAACAGCTTGCGATTGGCCCCCTATTAGCGGGCCGAGATTTGATTGGACAGGCGAAAACCGGCAGCGGCAAGACCGCTGCCTTCGGCCTGCCTATGCTGCAGGTCATTGACACCGCGAGGAACGAAGTGCAGGCAATCGTGCTCGCTCCCACGAGGGAGCTCGCGGTCCAGATAAGGGACGAGATCTCGCGCCTGGGCGCGTACACCGGGGTCAGCGTGCTCGCTGTCTACGGAGGCCAGTCCATCAACGTCCAGCTCGACCACCTTAGGAGGGGCGTCCACGTGGTGGTGGGGACGCCAGGCAGGGTGATCGACCACATCAAGCGGGGCACGCTGGATTTGCGCAGGGCCAAGTACGTGGTCCTCGACGAGGCGGACACCATGCTCGACATGGGGTTCATCGAGGACATCGAGTTCATCCTGGACTCCATCCCACAACCCAGACAGATGAGCCTCTTCTCGGCCACCATGCCCCAAAGGATCATGGACATCGCCGCCAGGCACATGAAGAACCCTGAGAAGATACTAGTCAGCGCTGACGAGCCACAAGCGGACGAGCTCGAGCAATACTACGCCGTCACCGGTTACGACGACAAGTTCCAGACCCTCGTCGACATCCTCGAGACGGAGAGGCCTGCGAGCGCGATCGTGTTCGCGCGCACAAAGTACGGGGCGCACAAGCTCGCGAGGGAGCTCCAGAAGAGGTACTTCAACGCCGTGCCACTGCACGGGGACCTGAGCCAGAACCAGAGGGACCACTCGATGCGCCTCTTCAGGGACGCGAAGGCCGACATACTCGTCGCCACCGACGTCGCCAGCAGGGGGCTAGACATCTCGCAGGTCGAGGCAGTCATCAACTACGACGTCCCGCAGGACCCGCTCCTCTACTTCCACAGGGTAGGGAGGACGGCCAGGGCCGGGGACACGGGCCGGGCGTTCACCCTCGTCTCGGGCGACGAGCAGAGCGACTTTGAGCGCATACTCTCGCTGAGCAAGGCGGCCATCAACCCGCTAAGGAAGCAGGACGCGGAGCACCAGTTCTACATTCCCGCGAAGACGACCATCACCGCCCTCCAGGACTCGAGATACGGCGGCGGAGGCGGACACGGCGGGGGGTACCGAGGAGGATATAGGGGGCGAGGAGGAGGCGGAGGCGGCAATGGCCAGCGACGTGGCGGGTATCGCGGCGGCAACAGGAGGGGCGGGGGAGGGAGGTATTCCTCTTGGTAAGATGCAGTAACTGCAACGCCATCGCGAAGACCACGTGCAGCGAGTGCCAGAAGCCCGTCTGCAGGTCCCACGTAAGCCTGATCTTCAACGAAGAGACCAGGGCCTTCAGGAGCCTCTGCGGCGCCTGCTACTCTCAAGTGAGGAGACTCAATTGGGTAAGAGAAAGGTCCTAAACGAGGCCCACCTCAAGGAGCTAGTCCTCCCGGAACAGGGAGAGCTCCTAGGCCGGGTCCAGAAGATATCCGGGGGGAACCAGGTCCTCGTCCAGTGCACCGACGGCGAGATCAGGCTCTGCCGCATCCGGGGCAAGATGAAGAGGCGCATGTGGATCCGCGAGGGTGACATCGTGCTGGTATCGCCCTGGGACTTTGACCACAAGCGGGCGGACATCGTCTGGCGTTACATCAAGGACCATGCAGACTGGCTCGAGAACAACGGTTACATGAGGCCCAGCGGGCCACTGCCAAAGGGCACTGCCGCGGAGCAGGCGGCCGCAGCAGCCGCGGCGGCACAGCAGCCCCAACCGGAAGCCTCCTCTCCCGCGCAGCAGGCCTAGACGTCGAGAGCCGACCGGAACTCCGCGGGTTGAGCTAGAACTCGGGGACCCACCCGGTCTTCCTCGACCAGGTGGCGATCGCGTCGTGGGAGTGTATCGACTCGAAGCACCTCGCGCGTATGTAAGCCGAGTTGGGGAAGCGCCTCGCGCACTCGCGCACCAGGTCCTCCGCGAACCTGGCGTGACTCTGGGCCTCCAGTATCTTCTTCGCCTCTTCGACCCGCTTCATCTTCTCAGTCGGGACGGCCGAGAAACACTCCTCCACTTTGTCTATGAGCTTGAGCATATCGACGGGCTTGCGCGCCTGGACCATCATCACGATCTCCGCCCTCTGCATGTGGCCGACGCCTATCATCTTCTTGCTGCAGGGGCAAGCGGTCATCCCCTTCGCGGTGAACCTGTAGCTGATGGAGCCCGCCTGGCTCGTCTTTATCGATACGGGGATGAACTGGTCAGCGTAGGGCAGCTCAAAGGTGCACGTGATCGAGGAGCCCGGCTGGCTGGCGTTCACCTCCTTGCATATCCTCCTGAGCCACGAAACGATGTCGGGAGAGGCGTGGGACGAGGCCGCGTGGACCAGCCTGCTCATGTGCACCCCCCTGTGGAGCCCGGTAGACGTCTGGATAGACAGGACGACGGGGAGCGCCACCTTGCCGTCGTGGTAGAGGACCTTGAGGTCCGAGATGCCCGCGTCTATCGCCAGGGCGGCCGGCTCGTTCTGCGTGTCCGCTACCGTGTCGATGTAGCCAGAGGCCGGTTCCAACGCCTCCTCCATGGCCACGTCTGCCGACGAGATTCTCCTGGGATGTTTCTCCAAATCTGAACCGCGCCCCTGGCGCATGAACTCTCGCCAAGGGGTTGGACTTTAAACCTTTTTCCGCTTTGAAGGGCCTCGAGTGCGCCGTTCCCCGCCGCGGGGCTGCACCGATCCCCGAGTGACCCGGCGAAAAGTCGACACGGGAGGGCATTCCCCGACGCGGTCGATCTGAAAGACAGCTATCTCGGGCAGACCGTCATCAAGCTACTATCTCTACCACGTCAGTGCTCGACTTTACCGTAGAGCCGTCCCCAAAGCTAGTGACCGTGTAGACGTAGTACCTGCCCGGAAGATTGGGAGCCACCCCGAAATCGATGATGTAGTTCGAGCCCGTGGCGGTCGTTTCCCAAGGGTGCACCCCTCCGGCGGTTCCGTTGACGAAGGCCTGGACGGAGACGGGGGAAGCGATCGTCGGGACGATGGTCGACATCCTCATCTCCCGCCCCGCCGTATAGGTCCCGTTCTCAGCGTAGACCCCCGAAGGGGAGACGGAGTTGGCGTGGGCTGCTGGTATCATCTCCACGGTGTTGACCGTCTGCGTCGTAGGGAACTGACTGGCGCCGCCGAAGTCATGGGAGGTTCCGGGAACGTCGGTGGTGCCGAACGTGAAAGCCCCGCTTCCGTCCAAGAACATGTAGTATGGGTATTCGCAATTCGTCGTCGTGGAGTTCGACGGGGCGTGGCAGGTCGATGAGTTGACCTCCGCGTTTCCCCCCTGACTGGAGCTGAAAACCAGGTGGTCCGGAAAGACCCCGGGGCTGCCGCCCATCTCAGGGACGAACAGCTGGTTCTGGCCAGAGTTCACCCACCTGCCCGGCCAGTAGCTCCAGCACGAGCCGTCCCCCGGAGACCCCGTATTGCCGCAGGAAGCGGCGCTGAGGGAGTGACCGATCTCGTACGCGAACGAGACCTGCCCTGGTTGGGCAGCCCCCCACTGGAGGACGTTTCCGCTGGCGGCGGTCGAGTAGAATGGTGAGAGAACGACGCTGGCGTTCTGGAGCGCGACCAAGGAGGACATTCCTCTCGTGTGGTCAGAGATGATGATCTGCAATCCCTGCGAGGGGCTCTGGGCCTGGCCCGACATCGCGAACTGGACCACGTCTCCGCTGCCCATGGTGAGTATGCTGTCGCTCCCGCCTAGCACGTCGACGGGGAGGGCTATCGCGGCGTACTCAGCACCGGAAGTGGCGTTGACCGCCCATGCAATGGCGCAGGCGAACCACTGGTTTGAGCTGAGGCTGTTGGGCGCGTAGCTGAAGCCCCCGCCCGAGGAGCAGTCCTGGACGCCACTCCCTGGGCCTGTCGCCTGCGGCGAGGCAGGGTAGAGCTGCAGCTCTAGGAACGCTTGATTGTCGAGACTCTTGGTGTCGTAGAGCACCCCTCCGAACCACATCGCGGAATAGTAGTTCCCTTGAGGATTGCTGCTGGAACTCGTAGGGAGCACCATCTGGAACGAGTAGTCATCCCCCGAGTTCGCGACCGACGAGACGAAGGAGATCGTCGGTTCGTCGTGGCCGTAGCAAGGCGGGGTGTAATGGACCGAGACGTTGTTGGACGGGGCAACCCCCACGCAGCTCGTCGTGGACGACCCATAGCCTCCTCCCAGAGAGCCGCCCAGAGCCAAATACCCCACGAACCCGAGCGCTATCAAGAAAACGACGACTGACACTTTAAACCGGGTAGACCAACGACGCCGACCCAATTCGAGTCTGCCCTGTTCTACGGGTTAGACTAAATAACCATCATGAAGCTTGTTTCCCTATGCAGAGGCCGGCAATCCAGCTTATAGGCGCCGTGTTGACCGTGGCGCTGGTCGCCGGCGGGTATGCCCTTCTCACAAACCAAGCTGGGTCTGGCCAAAGCCAGCACGCTCCGTCTGGTTCATCCTCTCAAAGTCAGCAAACCGGAGAATGCGTGAAGGCAGGCGAACCACTCTATCCCTCGACTCTGCTGGTCCCGCTTTCCAATTTCACTCAGGCGTGGGGGAGCAGATACGTGATCAGCATAAATTCGACGTCGCACACCGTCTTGGTCCAAGGCGCGAACGGAGTGGGGGCCGCTAACGTGAAATCGGTCTCTTTTGAGCTGCTCTCGTGCTAGGCGAAGCCAAGGGTTCCACCCGTGGGTCGCCCGGCTGCGAGTTGAACGGCTTAGGTCTTCTTGGGCATCAGCGGATCATTCAGGCCAGCAGCCTCGAACGCCGTTATCCTGCGCCTGCAGCCGTCGCACCTCCAGCAATGCTCCTGCCCGGCCCTGTGGCAGCTCCAAGTCAGCTCTAGCGGGACGCCAATCGCTGCGGCGAGTGCTACCACCTCGGACTTGGACTTGTCCTTGAGCGGCCTGACGAGCCTCAACCCTCTCCTCCTGAGCCTCGACGAGGATGCCAGGACTGTCCTCTGGAGTGCGGCGAAGAACTCCTCGCTGGTGTCGTCAAAGACCCGCTTGTCGTCCGCGATCTGCCCCCCAATGATGCGTTGGGCGCCCTTCTCCTCGGCGTAGGCCGCGGCAAGGGAGTAGTAGATGGCGTTCTTCATCGGGATGTATGTGGGCGGCACGCCCCTCTTGAGCTCCCTTGAGCCCGTTATCTCACCCGCCTCCCTCAGGGCAGGGAGGCGCACGAACCTGTGCTCCAGGACCCCGACGCGCTTGCCCAGGAGCCTCGCGGCCCTCAGTTCCGACTCTGCAATTCCGTGGGTCTCTATGGTGAAAGCGCGCGCCGAGTAGCCGTCCCTCCTCGCTAGGCAGAGGCATGTGGCCGAGTCGATGCCGCCTGAAAGGAGGACTATCGCTTCCGTCTCTTCTCTGCCCCTCTTCCCTGGAGCCTAGCCAGGAGGTGGGTACCCTTGTTCAAGCCCTCGTAGACGTAGACTCCGACCGCCTCCACGTTCTGGGGCATCTTTGGGGCTATCCTCCTCAGCAGCTCCTGCGCCAGGTTCTCCACCGTCGCCTCGCCCTCCAGGAGCACGGTGGTCGCCTTCGGGACGTGGAGGTCGAAGTCGCCATGAACCGTCGAGAAGCTGAGGTCGACGTGCGTCGTCGTCCTGCCCGTGACATATCTCTCGCTGATGAAGAGCTTGTGGTCGAGGTCGGAGATTGCCTTCCTGATTATCGGCTTTGCGTCGTTAAAGTCAACGACCATCCCGTCCACTGGCGACCCGACTATCTCCACGAGGGCGGAGGACGTGTGCCCGTGCATCACTGAGCACTTCTCGGTCTTGGGGAGGATGTGAGCATAGTCGAAGTTGAACGAGGGATCGTCGAGGAATATCGTCTGCAGCCTCCCCTCCTCGATGCCTGCGGCCTCTCGGTCCTCCGCCAGGTCCGCCACTCTAAGCCCTGGATCGAGAGAGTCGCTTCTGGCCTCGCTCATGTGGATGAGGACGCAGCTCTTCCCGGAGGATTTCGCCGCCCCTCTCTCCGCGGCTGAGAGCACCCTCCCAACGAAGACCGCCGTGCGTCCGCCCACTAGGAAGTCCGCGGTCAGCTTGGACCCAGTCGCCACCCGGACGTCGGTGTCGTACTCCAACCCGAGCGAGTCGAGGAGGTTCCCGACCGCAGCGTGTAGGCCCGTCGGGAACGTCTTCCCCTTGACCTGGTAGGTCCTGGCATAGCCTCCTTTGTCGAGAGCGGAGAGCTGGCTGAGTAACTGGGAGCTCGCCAAGAGGTCCTTCGCCTTGCGCGTCGGCACAGTCGACGGCGGCGCGGGCTTGGGCTTATACGGGTTTTCCCGATCCAGGCTCGCTAACCTCATTTATACCGGCATTCGGGTTCGCTGGTGCAGCGCGGCCGTGATCCAGTGGTTAGGATATAGGCTTCCCAATTGAAAGTCTGGAACAGACGAGTAGAGGAGATAGCCTGTCGCCCGGGTTCGAATCCCGGCGGCCGCACCTCAAGGCTTCACGTTCTCGCGCGCCCTTCCGCCAATCGTTCTCAGAGACTCGAGCGCCTCCTGCGCATGGCGCGCCACGTGCAGCTGAGATGAGAAGATCTGTCTCACGGTCCCTCCCTGGTCGATGACGTAGGTGACCCTGCCCGGAAGGAAGCCCATCGAGGACTGCACCCCGTACCTCTTCCTCACCGCGCCGTCGGCGTCGCTGAGGATCTTGAACGGCAGATTGCAGTCGCTCGCGAACTCCCCGTGCGACTCGACGGAGTCGGAGCTTATCCCCACGACCTCCGCCCCTAGCTCGCCGAACTTCGCGTAGCTGTCGCGGAAGGAGCCCGCCTCCGCGGTGCAGCCTGGCGTCTTGTCCTTCGGGTAGAAGTACACGACCGCAGGGCCGCGGGCGAGGAGGTCGCTGAGCCTGACGACCTCGCCGTCCTGCGACTTCAGGGCGAACTCGGGAGCTGGGTCGCCGACCCTGACGCTGGCCAACTGGGTCCGGCCTCCTGACGCATCGCTACACGCCGGTGGAGGGCTTGAGGCCTATCGTGCCGCCCCTGATCTCCAGTTCGTAGACCTCGTTCACGTCCAGCCTGATACCAAACATGTCATACTCGCCCTCAGTCAGGACCATCGTGATCTTCGGGAAGGCCATCTCCCTGACCTGAGGCATGAGCCCCATCCCCTGCAGTTGGGAGACCATGTTCTGGACCATCCTGTTCTCCTCCGCCCCCATCCCGTAGACCTGCCCGGATGCCCTCTGCCTGACCTCGACCAGCTCGATCTGCTTCGCAGCCAGGCCCGTATTTGGGTCGGTAACGCTGCTGATGCGGTGTACCTTGACTTGCACCATGACGAATATCATTTCTCCCCGCGAGTTATATTACTATTTGCTGGCTTGAGCGCTTCCTAGGCCGTCTCTTCCCTCGCTTGCTCCTCCACGTCCTCCTGCTCGTCTTCGTCAGCATCTGCGGCCTCAAAGTCCTCTTCCACCTCGTCAGGAGGGAAGCCGGGCTCCCCCGCTATCGGCGGCCGTTCGGGCGCCACGATTCCCTCGTCGGGCGCGGCGTTTAGAGGCGGCGGCGGGGTCTCGTGGGGCTCCTCTTCCATCTCTCTCCTCGCAAGCTCTTCCACGTATTCTGGCGTGATAACCCTCGCCATCGAGAGGTTGACCAGGCTGTTGTTGGAGGCGTCCCCGGAGACCCTGCCCGTCTCGTGCTCGATGTGGCGCCACTTTAGCGTGCTGTGGCCGCTCTTCGACTTGTAGATTATCCCGAGGACGTCGTTCGCGTTCACGAACGTGATGTCCCGTATCTTCTTCAGCGTCACCTTGTCGACGGCCTCGATGTAGATCGAGCCCGGCTCTGACTCCTTCTCCGGGAAGACCTCGGGGTCCCTGAGGTAAGACTCCGGGATGAAGCTCCTGCAGGTGCTGTTGATGAGGAACCTCCTGAACGCTTCAAGATGGCACGTGACATCGATTTCCACCATGATGACTACCCCTGCCGGGGCACTCCTGACCCCGAATCGCTCATATTTGAATATAGGGTCGGCTTGGATTTCCTTGGGAGGGAATTCTTCATGGGTCCTAGCCCAGCAAGTGACTTCCGGGCCTTCGTTTTGGGTGACCACAAGGGAGTCAAGCCAGCAGCAAGAGGAAGGCTAATCAGACTCGACACCTGGCTCAGACCGTGGGTAATGACCGACAAAGCCGTCTGACAACTGGATGACGACGATACTTGAGATGAGAACCCACACTCCTGAGTCCGCATCGTCAGCCCAGGATTCAGCGACGTGATTCCACCCTCATTGAGGCCCCTGCTCGCCGAAAACGCTAAATTCGGGAGCCGGCGCTTTTTTGATATGCGTTCTGGCATCGTCGCCGGCGCCGTGATCTTCGTCGTTGCTATCGCTCTTTTTGGTGCGCTGGACAATGTTGTTTCACCGGTTTCCTGCACCACTCAAGGAACGGCCACCGTGAGCCGAACCAGCTCCGTCGCTTCGACCGTGACCACCACCACAGAAGCCAAGATCGAGCACGCCACTACCCAAACAGAGCGGGTGTACAACTTCAATCCCCGTGATGCTTTCCAGCCGACCCTGACAACAATGCCCGGTGCATACATGAACGCCGCTGCGCTCGTCGTCACACCCAACCAGTACCTATACCAGGATTTTCCCCTCACGGCCGGGATGGACGTTCAGGTATGGTGGATCGCCAACAACACGCTCGACGCCTATGTGTTGAACTCCTCGGAGAACGCGGCATACGCCAGTTCCAATGCCACGGCGACCTACCCCAACATCGCAAGTTCGCTGAACTCTGAGGTCGGAACCCTTTCGTTCCACGTCTCGGTCAACGATTTGTATTTTCTCGCACTCTTCAATCCCCACAATGGATCACGTGGCTTGACTCAACAGATAGTCCAGGTCTTCAACGCGACTGGCATTGCGACATTCCAAGCTACGGCCACGACTACAGTCACCCAGACCACGACAACCGTAATCCTTGTTCCCCAGCTGGTCACTTCGGCGCAAACCACGACCAGCAGCTATCGGCGCACAGCCAACCTGCTATCGCAAATCGGCGGAACGGCGTGCTTTAGCTAGGCGAGCCGTCTCGTTGCGCTTCCTCCTCCGCGTGCTTCCAAACGACCTCGACCGCCAGTCCTTCCTCTTCTCAGTGAAGGGCTTTGCCAAAGCGCTGGGCGACAGGGTCACGCATCCCAGGTGGACGTCATACGGAGCGCTCGAGGTCGACGTCTTCGCCCCATCGGCCGAAGACCTTGAGCTCTTGGTCGCTGCGGTCGAGCCGCTCTCGAAGGTCGAGTTCACAAAGAACCTGGACGAAGTCCCTCCCTTCAAGCCGAAGGAGAAGGTCCTCGAGGAGGCGAAGGGCTATTTCAACGCTGAAAGGTTCTGGGAATGCCACGAGACCCTCGAGTCTGTCTGGCGCCCGGCGAAGGGCGTCGAGAAGAGCTTGGTGCAGGGCATCATCCTGGTCTGCGCTGCGCTCGTCCACGAGCAGAGAGGGGAGCGCGACGTGGCACTGGGGATATACAGGCGCGCCCTTCCTCAGATCTCGTGGGCTGAGAAGGAGTACTACGGCATCGACATACCCCGCCTTCGCAGGAACGTCGAGCGCTCCCTCGCCAAGGGGGAGCTTCCACCCTTCAAAGTCTAGCCGAAGACCGGAAGGTTGAGCGGGCTGTCCTTCTCCGAGAGCGCCCTCGAGGGCCTCGCCGCCACCGCGTCGACCACCAGAGCGACCAAGGACAACCCGGCGGCCGCCACGGAGTCGCTGGTAGGATACGTCCCCCACGTCAGCCCCACCGTCACGAGCACCGCCGCCGAGAGCGCCGCACCGAGGACGAACGTCAGCCGGAGGCCCGTGAACGAGACCAGCGAGACCACCGCGAGCACCACCGCGGCGGCGAGGAGGACCGTGTCCAGCCCGGAATTCGGGACTGACTGGGGAGGGCCTACGCAGAATCCGGGGGCCTGGCACAGAGGCCCTTGAACCGGGCCGAGAATCGCCATGAAGGCCGCCAGCGTGCCGCCGACCAGCCCCGTGACCGACCCCGCCACGCGAATCGGCGTCAAGGACTACTTCAGCATCCGGAGCTTGTAGAACCCGGCCTCGATGACCTTGTTGATGTGGTCCTTCACGAGGAAGAGCCGGTGGACTGTCTCGCCGTCGTCCGGCGCGATCGTCCAGTCGTCCCTTACCACGAACTCGTGCTGGCTCCCGTTCTTGGGGCACGTGTGCTTCAGCGTCTTCCCTGGTTTGACCCCGAGGCTCATCATGTAGACTCCCTTGATGTCCGTGCACGTGAGGATCCCCCACTGCTCGTCCTCCGGGACCTCTTCGAAGCCCACGCTCGGCTTGAGGGGCTCGCCGTAGCGCTTGTCGTCGCAGAACAGCCTCTTGCACCCTCTGCAGACCCAGACGTCGACCACGCCCTGGAGGTAGTTGTCCCTGTTGACGTTGACCATCCCGGCGAGGACTATCTCGTGCTTGTGCTGCGTCCCGCTCTTGCCGTCGCCGCTCATATCGAAATCAACCCGTCGCCTTTCCTCCTCCCCTAGGACCACTGGCATTTGTGCCCTTCGATTCGCCAGGCAGGAGCGGTATCAGCTCGAGGGTGAGCTTGTCCACTAGGAGCCGCTTCTCCTTCCTCTGCCTGACCGCCCTCTCCTCGTATGCCCTGAAGAGGTTCGACAGCGCCATCCTGGGATGCACCGCCAGATAGGAGCTCCCTTTCGCGTCGAGAATCAGCATCCCTCGAGCTGCGAGGGAATCCGCGGCCGCCTCGGTCCTAGAGTCTGTGGGTTCACACCTCCCTTCCATTAGCGTGCTGACGTAGAGCTCGGCCTCCTCAATGGGGATCTCGAGGCCCTCGTGGATGTCTCTGACCAACGACCCCGGGTCTCTGGGCACGAGCCAACGAACGACTCTTCGGATTAAAAGTCATCTGACCAAATCTACGATTTCTTGTCGCATATTGTGCAATATGATGCGATTCTTTCAAGGAATCCACTTCCTGGAAGCCACCGGTTATAGCCGGGGTAACAGAATAGAGTGCGTAAAGTGTATGATTCGAGCTAGGGCAGGAACGAAGATCCTTGCAAGTCTTGCAATCATGTTCCTGCTGGGGTTTGGGTTCGTGGTGTACGCGGCGCCTGGAGGAGCGGTCCTTCGGCCTCTTGCGAGCAGCTCGTCTCCCATCCCCGCGAACACGCAAGGCGACAAGGTCTACTTCCGACTCGTCCAAGTCGCCACGGTAGCGAACGGATCGCCGGGTGCGAACGCGAGCGGGTACGCCGGCATTTCGATAAGCGGCCAGTCCCTAAGCATAGGGTGGTCCATCACGGGAGCGGTGCCGAGTGAGCTGCTTGAACTGGACATGCAAGCGGCCACCTCTACGGGCACGAGCAGGTCGTTGGTAATCGCGACTTCGCAAGTCAACCCGGACGGCGAGGTGGGTTCGACCGGGTCGGCCACCTTGGACCCGGGCAACTACTCCATCGGGCTCACTGTTGTCGACCCGAGCACCGATGCCCACACCAAGGTATTCGCCAGCGACCCCGCGACCGCACAAGTGACCATTTCTTCCTCAGCGGGCAACCAGACGCAGGCCAACAGGGCCATCGGGAGCACGATGAGTTATTCCTTGGTCCCTCTCCCCGTCTACATTGGCAGCGAGGCTCAGACCAACTCCTCCTTCAGGGAGGGCGGGGCGCTGATAGTCGTTTCGGGAGACCAGCTCCAGGTGACAACAAGCTTCATCGGCGCGCCCAACACAGAGTTCGTCAACGTAGTCCAGACCACGCATCAGAACATCACCGCGGGCACGGTGACGACGACCTCGACCGGGGGTGGCGTGTTCAAGGGGATCGTCACGCTACAGCCGGGCACCTACGACGTAGGCCTCCTCGTGTACGTCTACGGGAAGACGGCGTCCCCCGTGGCGGTCAGCGACCCCAGGGCGATCGAGGTCACCCTCCCCATCGGGAGCCAGACCTCGACCACGAGCTCTGAGAGCTCGTCCAGCACCAACACGACCAGCCAAAGCAAGACGAGCATCCCCCCCGCTGAGACGGTCAACGAACTGACGTTGGCTCCCGTCACAACCTCTTCTGCGCCCGAGGGGTATCTCTACGGCAAAGGAAGTGGAGCGTTCGGGGTCACTGGCGGCAGCATCTACTTCAGCCTCCTCTTCGTCGGACAAAACCCCGACACGCAATACTCGCTCGTCCTCTCCGTCAACGGGACCACGAGGACGATAGGAAACTACACCACCAACCAAGAGGGCAGCGCCACGACCCACGCGGGCTCGACCCTCGGGACGGGGAAGTTCGTGTTGAGCCTGAGCGTGGTCGACAGGGTGAACTTCAACGCGCCCACGGTCGTGCTGGCGAGCGTCCCGGCGACCTTTACGGTGGTCGTTCACTCGCTGTCAACGAGCACCTCCACGACGACCTCCTCCTATACCGAGAACGAGACCCATGGGGAGGGTTATTGGACACTCAAGCTTAACCCGGTCACTGTCACCGGCGCCCCGCAGGGATACCACTTTGCGACTTCGGGCATCGCGTTGGTCTCGCTGAACTATCATCACTCGCTGCTCAACGTCGTTCTCGGCTTCAAGGATGGAAACCCGTCGACGGCATACAGCGCAGCTCTGCTCCTCAACGGGACGAGCGTCAACCTGGGTTCGATGACCACCAACAGGGATGGCGGAGCTGAACTTCACTCGACGATCCAGGTCAACCCCGGCACATATCTGATCGGCGTGGAGGTGTACGACGTCTCCGACGCCTCAGAGTTCAACTCGAGCGGCCCGGTCCTGATCCTGACCAGCGACCCCAACACTCAGGTCGTCGTGATAGTTCCGGCGACGACCGAGTCCTCGTCGACCTCCGCAGCCAGCTCTAGCGCGTCCCAAGGTTCGACTACCCAGCCCGCCGCGGCGAGCACCGCGACCACCAGCGTGACGACGATAAACGCAGGATCTGAGGTCGAGTCGCAAATTCACGACGCGGTGACCAACCTCACGATCCCAGCCACCGTCCAGATCACGCCCCTCGCGAGCTCTACGACCGTCCTCGACTCGAGATTCTCGCTTTCGGTGGGGCAGCAGGTCGGGAACGGACTGGTCATCGCAATCTCGGGCGAGAACGTGACCGGCCCGCGAGTCCTTCTCATCAACATGAGCAGGACGGCCCCGCTGGCCCTCTACCCCTCCCTTAACGTCACTCTGGATGGCATCCCGGTCGTCGAGGCCACCTCCACGCTTCAAGTCCTCAATCCCTCGCCCTCCGACCCCGCCCGGTACGTCCTCGTCTCGACCGCCGATTCGATACAGCTCCTCGTCTCGATACCCCACTTCTCGCTCCATCTCATCCAGATAGCCGGGGAGCTCGTCCACACCGTCCAGTCCGTCCTGTCGCTCGACGCCCCCCTCCTAGTTGGATCGATCATCGTCATCACACTGGCCTTCGCGGGCGCCTACGCTGCGAGGAAGAGGTACTTCTCCATCCTGCCTTGATAGGAGTCTGGTTGGTGGCGAGACAAGAATGCAACAATACCGCAACAGGCTCCGGATAATCTCAGACGTGCTCTCGGTCGCTCTAAACTCCAGCGGCGAGGGCGGGGTCAGCCAATCGGTCCTCATGAGGCGCTCGAACCTCTCCTACAGGGGGCTGGAGCAGCTCCTCTCGCAGCTCCTCTCTGCGGGTATGCTCCTCGAGAAGAAAGACAGAGAGGGGAGCGGGGTGAGATACGTGGTCAGCGCCAAGGGCGCGGACTATCTGACGCACTTCCACCAGTTCGAGACCTTCGCCGAGTCCTACGGGCTGCGCCTTTAGCGCACCCCCATTTTGGAGAGCGTATTCCCAATTCATCACTCTTTTAGAATGGTGATTGCAAGTTGCAACAATTGAGCGACGAGGAGCTGGATTCAGCCAAGGTCATGCGAATTGTCAATCACCCGGTTCGCATGCGGATCATAGAGCTCCTCGCCGCCAAGCCCATGACTTGGAAGGAGCTCTCGACCGAGGTGGGGGTACGGACGGGCTCTCTGTATCACCACCTTGACACCCTCGAGAAGATAGTCACTCGGGACACCGAACGCAGGTACACACTCACCCGCCTCGGGCAGGAGATATTCGCCCAGCTCAACGACGAGAAGAAGACCCGCGCGCAATCGATGCAGGGCATCGAGAAGGCGATGAAGAAGAAGACTTTCGGCGGCTCTCTCCGAGAGATATTCGTCCCGAGGAGCCTGATTCTCCCACTCACTTCGACGAGGTCGAGGGGCATAGCGAGCCTCGCGGGGATATCGGCGCTCGCGCTCGGCCTGCTTCTGCTCTCGGGGGACGAACTCGTCCTCTTCTCCTTCTCGCCCTCGTCGAGCACGCTCCTTTCCGTCGCCACGTACGCCGTGAGCCTCTCCGCCCTCGCGGCTGTGGCCTATGTCGCTCTCGCCGTGGCGTTCAAGGAGCGCGGGGACGCCCTCACCCTCCTAACGTCCACCGCCCTGTCCTTCATCCCTCTCTGCCTCTTCGGCGCCGCCCTGCACCTCATCTCTGCGGAGGTCACTCCCGCGTCCGCGTCGTTCCCTCTCTCGATATTCGCCGACAGCGCCGCGGTGACCGTGATGTTCGCTTTCTTCCAGGCGTGGGGGGCGGGCGTGATCGGGGCCGGGATGAGCGTCGCTTCAGGCCTCAGGGTGGAGAAGACCCTTGTCGTCAGCCTGGTCGTCCTCTA
>Ga0307477_10002268_pt1 | contig 15001 bp, 11 predicted proteins | sample atmos_gasesECM2C_FD_203316 | JGI IMG/M metagenome (GOLD analysis project Ga0307477, IMG submission 203316) | Hardwood forest soil microbial communities from Morgan-Monroe State Forest, Indiana, United States - atmos_gasesECM2C_515 | ecosystem: Environmental > Terrestrial > Soil > Temperate...
CCCTATTTGCCAATTTTCGCGAGGAGCTTGAACAGGACTATGCGGTAAAGGTGATCGTCAGCAGTTCAAACGTCGTAGACATCGCCAATGACAAGTACCGGACGTATGAATTCCTGCGTGCGGCCCATTTCGATTACCCGGAATCGTGCTTGATTGGCGGGCAAGACAAATTGATCGAAAAAGTAGGATTTCCTGTCATCGTCAAACCGCGTGTGGGTGCGCGATCGGTGGGCGTATCGGTCGTCCGCAACCGCGAGGAACTCGAGCACGCGATTGCGGGCAGGTCAGACCAAATTATTCAGGAATGCGTGGGTACCGACCATCAGGAGTATACCGCTTCGGCGTTGGTATTCGATGGCCGGTGCCTCGCGACAATTGTGATGCGGCGCGACTTGCGAGATGGAAATACTTATCGTGCATATGTCGATGAATTTCCGGAACTCAATCGTATCGTCAGCGATCTTGGAACGGCTCTCAATCCGTTTGGGCCGGCGAACTTCCAATTCCGCTTGGACGCCGCGGGGAAAGTGAAGGTATTTGAAATTAACGCAAGATTTTCGGGAACAACTCCATTGCGCGCACTGGCTGGATTTAACGAGGTGGAGATGTGCCTGCGGCACGTTCTGATGGGAGAACCCGTTGTGCCGCCATTCATCCAGAAGATGATCATCCTGCGGCATTGGAGCGAGACTGTGGTTCGGCCGGCGCAGATTTTAAAAACGCCATGAAGACACTGGCCGTTACCGGGGCAAACGGCTTCATCGGCCGCCACATTGTGATGGAAGCGAGCCGCGCTGGGTGGTCGATAAGAGCGCTGGTGCGGGATTTCAAGCGGGACAAGCCGCCAAATTCGGTTGCCTTTGTACCTTGCGAATTGGGATCAGGGCCGGTTTCAGCCAAAGTTTTGGCGGGCGTCGATGCGATTTGTCACGCCGCTGCGTTTATCCCGGAGGATTCTTTTGATCCGTCGACAGCTGAAAAGTGCATGCGGGTGAATGCGCTTGGTACGCTTCAATTGTTGGTGGCCGCTCGCGAAGCGAACGTGCCCCGTTTTATCAATCTTTCGAGTGGAAATGCATATCGTTGGAGCTCTGAACCGGTCGCAGAGGAGGCGCCCATATACCCCGACAATCGTGCGGCATATTACCTTACCAGCAAGCTTGCGGCAGAGTTGTATGTCGCCCACTGGGATAGGACGGGGGCGATTTCCGCCTGCACCTTACGCCTGTCATCGGTCTATGGGCCGGGGATGAATGACAAGGGACCTGTCGCGCTATTTTCGCGAAGATTGCTTGGACGCCAGCCGATCGTCTTGAAGAACGGCGGAAATTACGGGAGCGACCTCGTATTTGTAGACGACGTTGCTTTCGCGGTTGTCGCGGCGCTTAGCGCGCCCATTCGCGGGGCGGTAAATATTGGTTCAGGGAAACGCACTACGATGCAGGTACTCGCCGAAGAGCTCATCGCGATTTCGGGGGTGGATGCTGGTCTCGTTTCAGTGGAGCCGGAGAATTCGCCACCGGATAGGGGGTTTGCCGCGCTCGAGATCACGAAGGCACAGCGCGAATTGCGCTTCAGGCCGACGCCTCTGCGTGATGGCCTTACGCGTTATCTCGAATCTCTTTCGTCGGAGAATGCTTTAGGCCGCTGAGATTCGGACCGCACGATGCGGAAAACGGGTTGAACCTGTCGACGCGTTTTCAAGCGCCGTCTCCAATTTGCGCCGGACCGTCTGCTGAATATCGAGGCAATCACCGGCGCACCTGCGAGCAAAAGCACCCATTCGATTTTGAGCTGATGCCGCTCCTGGGTTCCTACGTTCAATGTGCCCAGCAGCGAGATACCGCAAAACAAGAAGTAGCAAGTGAGCAGAAATAAAGCTGAATCACGAAGTGCACCAGGCGCCTTTGCGTTTTGTATGAGGCGCACCGTGCCATACAGATACAGCAGCCTTACCGCAGTATCGATAGCTGGAAATATATCGACCGGTGCTTTGATGATGAAAGGAATGAGCGGAGCCAGTACAAATTGTGCCATCATCACGGGCAATGCCAGTAGAAACGTGGCGGGATCCGTAGAGGTAAGCAAGAACGGGAATTGCGTTCTGGCGCTGAGGTCTCCGCCTCGATACGAAAGATCGCTTACGTAGTTGATCAACCCTTGATCTCCTACGTCGCTGAGAAATCCTTGCCCGCTGCTTACGAAGTTGATGATCAGGAGCAGCCCTATCGCAAAAGGAAATAGCGCTATGCGCTGCCAGGTTGCGCTCCGCGCCTGCGTTACCTTCGGGAGGAACAGGCCAATGGCGATAATGGCCGGTACGACGACAATGTATCGATTATGCGTAATCGCGAACAAGTATCCCCAAAGCGTAGCCATGCCCAATGATAGGATTCCGTTATCCTGCCGGTATTTCACGAGACCATGCATCGTCAAAATCAAAAACAGGACTTGGAAGACTTCTCGCGCATTGTAATTCAAAAAGATCAAACTGCCGGGCAGGAAGCAGAATGGCAGCAAAATCAAGGGTTCAAACTCTGTCAACTTCAGCAGACGGACGAAGCGCGCCAGAAAAATGACGGAGAGGGCGTAACCTGCCAATCCGACCATATCGGCGAGGAAAAAAGAGGCGCCGAAGACATAAAAGAGGGCGGCATGGAAAGCTTCGAAATTATCGGCCGACGCGATGCTCAAAACGAGCGGTTGAACGCCCATAGCTATGCGGGCGGCATCGATCTCAAACCAAACGAGATCGGAAGCCGGTGGATTGAAGATGCGCGCAACTGATAGGCAGATGAGCACGAACCGGACCACGACGGACAAAACGAAAATCTTCTGGGGTACCGTGCTGTGGAAATATTTTGGTGCAGAAAGGAATGACCACAACACTACAGCCAAACCGAGCAACAGGCCCGCGAACCGGCCTGAGGCGGTCTCGTAACTGAATGCCAGATAGAGGTCATTCACGACGAAAATCCTTTCGGCTCAATCGCACGGTCTGTCGAGCCATTCCTATCGTATCTGCCCCGTTTACCTCGGATATTCGATCGACGCCAGTATGGCATCCGCCCGGGCATTTACGTCGCCGGCCGCATTCAACGAGAACGGATTGCTGGTATCGAAACGGCTGTTCACTCCCGGTCGAAAACTATCCGAAGGTCCCCTGGCTGTTCCGGCATAATTCTCGTTAAATGCTAGCCCGGCCCCATCATAGGCCGAGGCGAAATGTGCCGTGCCGCCGTCACTCGGAAACGCGCGAAGATCGGTTGCGTAGCTGTTATTCGCACACAGCGCCAGTTTGTTCAAAATCGTGCGCAGCGAACGGCCTCCACCGCCGTCACTCTGATATCCGGCGGCTGGAATCGAAATAGTATTGTTGAGAAAAGCGCCCTTTGTATTGGATAGGTATATGACTTGCGCGGCGTCAGGTTGCTCTTTGGTGGAGAAAAAATCGTTGTACTGGGCCAACATTGGAGCGTTCACAAGACAGCGGAACAATGTTCCGCTTCCGTAAATGGTGTTGTGTGAAAACCGGCCGGTGAAATTCGAATCGTTGAAGCCAAAGAACAATGTGCGATCGCGGACGTTGATCTTACAAGAGTCTATGACGACGCCGCTGGAACTGATGAGCACGCCATAATCGCTCGGAACATTTCCGGCTCCCACGTCCATCGAGCAGCCCGAGAACACAATGTCGTTGACATATTGTCCATACGTGGTCCCGACGCACTGGCCGACATTGTTGTTGAACGCGCAATTGTCAAACCGGATATTTCCGGTGTTGATGTCCATCTGAAAGGGTGCGGCAGTCGTCGTGAATCTATCAGGCTCTACATCGAGGCCATTGCCGGGTGCGTGCCACCCGTAAGAGCTCTGTCCGGTGTCGTCGAAATTACAGTTGCTGGCGGAGAATCCATAGACTTGCGAAAGTGTAAGCGCCTGCCTCCCATTATGATGGGAGTTCACCTTTTCCAAGGAAATGTTGCGCGACGCTAAAAGCGGATTTCGCGGGGTAAAATCCGAATTCCCGATCACGACCCCATCCGAGATGAAGTTTCGTATCTCCAAATCGTGCAAAGAGCCGCCCAGACAACTGCCGATTTCTATACCGTGCGCCTCCGCCTCGGTCACGCCAGAGCGTTTTATGATTGTCGCATTTGCTCCATCTATCACGCCGCCGAAAAGCCTGAATCCATTACAGTTAAATATGCGAAATGGCTCCAGCGTTCTAATGGCGATATTGTTCCGATTAAAGCCGCCTCGCACTCTCACCGTGCTGCCGTTGAGATTGATCGATAGACCATTCGCATTGCGCCAAATGATGTCGCGGACGGTGCTGCCTACTCCATCAACATAACGATTGAGTAAATAGGTTCTGTTTGGCCGGCACGCTATCGTTTTGGGCCCTCCGGTGCTTGCAGCATCTGCCATGACGAGCCAAGCCGGATAGTCGTCGGCTACTCCATCACCGACGGCACCATAATCCTCCGGCGACACCGGGAAATCGGCAAATCTGTCGGCTGCGCAGCAAATTCTCCCGACAACTGCATTGCCGGCAATTCCCGCAAGAATGGAACGACGTCTCAACATCCGATCATCCCAGTTCTAATGTCTTCCACTGCAGTCGGCACAGTTGCGCTTGTTGCGACATAGGCAAGGAGCCTCGCACAACCCGCTTTATGCTTCGCAAGAACACCTGACAAATTAGTTTTTGGTCGCGCAAACGCACCAAAATGGCTCCCTCGGCGAAAAAATGATGTTAGCGCAACCTGCACTTGTCAGCATCGCGCCGATCTCTGCACGCGTGAAGCGATGTTCAAGCCGTGTCCCGAAGCGATCCAACGCGTCGGTCCTCATCGCATAAAAGCTGTTGTTTCGATAGCTCGATAGCGGCAGGTTCGATATGTTTACTCCCGTTCTCTCCAACAACCAGGAAAGTCGCGCCAGAGGCCAATACACGGTCGCCGCAAGCAGTTGGGTGGTTCGTACCCGTAGCCAAAATGGCATGCTGCTGACCAATCTTCGGATGACGTCAGACAAGGCCCAGACGGTGCGGAACCATCGCGGGCGGTTATCGAAACGGTAGTAGAGATAGAGGAGTAGCGGCGCGCCCGGCTTCAGCATTTCCACGCATGATCGGATTGCGGCGAATGTGTCGGGCACATGGTGCAGCACGCCAAGCGAAACGCCGAAATCCATGCTGTTGCGCGGCAGCAGTATGTCTGCGACGCCTGCGTGATGAAACGTTACATTGTGCATATTAGCCAATGACCGTCTTGCAACATCCAAGGCTTTCGCACTGGGGTCGATACAGTGCAGGTGCCCAATTCGCGGCGCGAGCAATTTGTCCCAGCGTCCGCTGCCGCAGCCCATATCGAAGCCGATCGAATTTTCGCTGACCAAATCCCATCGGAATACACGGAAATACATGGCGAAATGGCGTTCCAATTCGTTGTTCGAAAGTTCCGACTGATCGAAGGCGTGCCACTCGTCGCCGAAGCCCTCAATTGTGGCTTGATCGCGGTTCGCTTGTTCCTGGCCTCGGTTCACGCTGCGCCTCGTTGTGCCGAAAGCCGATTTGTGGATCGCGTGGAGAAACGCGCCCAAAGCTGCGCAAATTGTCCATAAATTGGCGGCATGGAAAACTTGTCCACGATCCTTTTCCTGGCCGCGCGCCCCTGAGCCGAAATATTGCTTTGTGCCATGGAAACGATCTGCTTTCCGAGACAAACGGGGTCCGAGTGCGGGCACAGAAGGCCGGTATCACCGATGATGTAGGCTGCATCACCAACGTCGGTGGAGACGCAAGGCACACCGCAAGCCATGGCTTCCCCGATCACATTGGGAAAACCTTCGGCAGTACTGGAAAGCACGCAAATATCGAGGGCATTGTACAAAAGCTGCATATGAGAAACATGGCCCATGATTTTTACGCTCGACGTTCCAATCTCTTCGATCTGTCTTGCCAAAAACGGATCTTGCAAAATGGCTTCTGTGCCGGCGCCGGCGACGAGAAAAACCAAGTGGGAGTGTAGGCGCGAGGCTTCAACGGCAGCCCTAAGGAAAGTCGCGTGATCTTTATCGCGATGGAAACGTCCGATTGAGCCAACGGCGATATCGTGATCCGAGAGTGCAAATGTGCGTCGCGCTTCGTCGCGCAAAATCGGGTCTGGCCTGAAACGCTCGACATCAAAACCGTTAGGTATGACCACCAAGCGAGAACCTGGATACCCACGTCTCTCGTGTTCGTTTGCCGAACGCTTTGAATTGAATATGACCGCCGAAGCATAGCGAGCCGCATGCGCATGAAGGGCGAAGAATGCGCGCTCGAACAAATTGGAATTGGGTCGCAACTGGACGCTGCATCTTACATTGGCCACGGCGTTGACGGACCGAATCGTCAAGAGAGACAGCAATGTGGCTGCGAGATTCCCGTGATAGTTCCAACCCGACAGCAGAGAGGGACGGCAGCGATGAAAGATACGCCACAAGCGGAGCATGCCGCGAAGCGTCGGCCGCCCGCGAGGAAACCCAAGTGAAAAGACCCTCGCGCCCAATGCCGTGAGGCGCTGGGTGTAGCTGTCGGTTGGGTCGGGCGAGGTTTCGTCCATCATTCCGACCACCCAGTGTTCGCGGGCGCCTTGGTCGGCCTCGATCAGACGCGCGAGCATCATTTCCATGCCGCCATAGCCGAGACCAACTGTAATATGGAGAATGCGGGGTAAAGATGAAGTCATTGCGAATTGTTGCCCACGCGACCCTCTATGACGGCGTCGCAATAGGCTTCTTGCGTCATTACAATCAGACGGCCCTCAACGCGCCGGCGCTCGACATGCGCGAGAATTTCGTGCAGCACGTCGATCCCGTCGGGTGCTTCCACAAAATTCTCGGGGTGGCACCATAGGTGCGCGACGCCTCCAGATCGGCACGCGGAGTCGACAATATGGCGCCAACGCGCAATTGTTACCGCAGTGGGGACCAAACGGCGCGCGCCAAATCGAATATTCATGAACTGACCGCCGGGAATCGCAATCAAGCGAGCGATATTCGTATTTCGATCGGCATTCTCCCACAGATGAAATTCATGCAACAAGCGTGCCGCCCGGCTTCGCCACATCACAGAGCGACGATAACCGATGAAGTTTCCCCCTTCCCATGCGGACAGATGGGAGACGGCATTCCGTGGAAAAACAAATGTCCGCATCGGGATGCCGAGCGTGGCTGCAATTTCGCGAATGGCCCGGATTTCCGAGACGGCCACGTCCCTGGAAAACCCGGGCCAGTCCCAGGGAATGTGAGTGAACCCATGCGTTGCAAATTCGTGGCGCATTCGCGTCGATCGAAGTTTCGTAAGACAATTGGAGCCAAGCCAATCGCTCAGCTTTCCCTTTTCCGCATCGGCGAGGAACGAATTGAGATAGCCAGGGCACCGAGAATCGAGGGAACGCAACAACGGTAAATAAGAAACGAGTGTCGGCTCGTCGATCATGAATGCGCCGACAAACGCAAAAGTCGCTTGCAGGCTATGTTTATCGAGAATGTCGGCGAGCTGCGAATAGGCTGCCTCGAGCTCCGGGCCGGTGATCTGGTCGCGTAAGGCTTCCGTGAGTCTGTCCGCTACACCCCAGCGCCCCTCGCAATCATAGCTTTGAACAAAAATCCCTAGCATCGCTTACACTGTGTCGGAGTCGAGATAACTCAGATACCAGTGATTTCGCTGTACGAGCAGGGGCTGTAGCTGAGAGTCGAAACCACGCACGCCAAAATGCAATGCAACGGGACGCAGACGCTCGGGCAATGGCCAAAAGCCGTGCCGGCGATAATGTGCGTAGTTCGGACTATGCGGAAAACACCAGGCGAGCAGCGCGTCCGCGCCATTATCTCGCAAAACTTTCACGGCGTGTTTCAGTAAAATTTTGCCGGCACTGGGATTTGATGGAGACGACAACAGTTCAAGAATATAACCAATCGTTCCGCCATGTTTCGAGGCCAAGGCGAACGCGACATAACCATGCAATTGTTCCTCGCCAACGAGAGCCAAGACGCAATAATTCGTGTTGGGACAATCGAAAAGGCGCCAATTGAGATATTTGGCATCCCGGCGCACCGCGATCCGTTTGTTGATGCTCGCGATCTCGTTCCATAACCGGGTCGCGCGGTCGTCAAATCGATGAATTTGGATTACGTCATGCAGCAGTCTGGACGATCGCGGCTCCAGTGAACGATTGGTGCCATTTGATGGTGATGATGGAAAACCCAGAGCAGCTAAGAGTTTGCTGAAAAAATATGATGCCCGCAAAGGCTTAATGAGAAACGGAACGGGATCTAAATTAACCCAATTGAGCCTTCCAAAGAAGCCGGGGGCGGAAGCTGCGTTGGGAAACCCATAGACAAACCGCGCGCCTCGTGATTCGGAATAGCGATAAACCTCTTCTGCCAGACGGGGGAAAAGCCCGTGCCCGCGATAAGACGCTCCAGTCAAAGTGTCCAACGATTGCGTTCCGAGGATCGTTTGGCCGCCGGCGTCGAAAACAACAGGTGACGTCACGTAGAGGCCGGCCCAGTCGGCGTGACCCTCTTCCAGTGCCACCACCGCAAATGTCTGGCCGGCTGGATTGTGTAAGTGCCGCCATCGCTGCAACGGCTCAGGCTTATTGTCGCCATTGGCAGCGAAGAAGGCGGAATAGTTCTCCAGCACCGTCGGATCGCGCGTGAAATCCAGCGTTTGCAGATCAAATCCGACATTGGCCTTTGATCTAAAATGCATTGACATTTCTATAGGCCGACCTTTTGAGTGATCGAATAAGTATCAAACCCGAATTGGGTTTTCAAAACCGGGCTATAACAGCCCTGGTAAACCGGTAAATGCCGGCCCGCGAGCGCACATAATGTACAATATTGGTAAGCCGTCATGTGCGGGATAGTCGGATTCCTAACCTCGAAAAATCGGGGGGCCGCGTACGCATCGATTCTTTCCAGCATGTGTGGCGCGCTCGCCCATAGAGGACCCGATGATTCGGGCATATTTGTCGACGAGGCGGCGGGAATTGGTCTAGGACATCGCCGTCTTTCGATCATCGATATTTCGGAGACAGGCCATCAACCGATGATGTCGGCCTGCGGTCGCTACGTCATCGTTTACAATGGGGAAATCTACAATTTCTCCGACATTCGGTCGGAGTTGGTGGGGTCTGGTCGCGCAACATCCTTCAAAGGCACGTCCGATACGGAAGTCATCCTGGCCGCACTTTCGGTCTGGGGCATCGAATCCGCCCTCTCCCGGTTCAACGGGATGTTTGCATTTGCGTTGTGGGATCGCGAGAGGCGCACGCTGACCTTGGCGCGAGATCGCGTGGGCGAGAAGCCGTTATATTATGGCATGACCGGCAGCACGCTTCTCTTCGGTTCGGAGCTGAAAGCGCTGCGTAAGCATCCTGCCTGGTCGTTTGAGATCGATCGCGGCTCGCTTCCTTTGTTTATGCGTTACTCATACATCCCAACTCCATATTCCATCTATCGCGGCGTATCGAAGCTTCCGCCTGGAACCTATGTGACCTTCGATGCGAATGATTTGAAGACAGAATCCAGCGCGCCGCTGGCATATTGGCGTGCGTCGGATGCGGTCGCGCAGACACGCGGAGAAGTTCCTGCCGGCGGAGCTCAAAACATCGCCGTGCTCGATGAATTGGACGCGCTGTTGCGCGATGCCGTACGACTGCGAATGGTATCCGATGTTCCGTTGGGCGCTTTTCTGTCGGGAGGGTATGATTCGACATTAATTGTGGCATTGATGCAGCGGCAATCGTCTCAAAAGGTGAAGACGTTTTCACTCGGATTTCAAGCACTCACGCATGATGAAGCGCCTTTTGCGCGTGCGGTTGCAAAACATCTTGGTACCGACCATACCGAACATTATGTAAGCTCAGAAGAAGCGTTAGCGGTCGTCCCGGCACTGGCCCACATTTACGACGAACCGTTTGCGGACTCATCGCAAATTCCCACATTTCTCGTATCGCAGCTGGCACGCAAGTCCGTGACGGTCGCGTTGACAGGCGATGGCGGCGATGAGGTTTTCGGCGGTTACAATCGTTATTTTCGTATTGCGCGCTGGTGGCGGTCCATGGAGCGTGTGCCGCGGCCGCTTCGAATCGCCGCTGCAGCGGGTCTTGGCATCGTTCCGGCGCGCTCGATCGATGCGATCGGCGCTGCATTATTCGGCCGGCGCAGTGGTGGAGCGTTTGCAGACGTTATCCAGAAGATTGCCAGCATATTGCCGGCCCGAACCATCGATGCCGCTTACCGGACGCTGACTTCCATCGTGCCGGCGCCTGAAGCGCTCCTGCAGGAAGCAACCGAGCCATTGCTTGCGGCAGGCGGCACGCACGCAGCAAGCATAGCGCCGAATCCGATAGAACGAATGATGTATCTCGATCTGGTGTCCTATCTGCCGGACGATATCTTAACCAAGGTCGATCGAGCTTCCATGGCGGTCAGCCTCGAAGGACGCATTCCTTTCCTCGATCACCGTGTGATCGAATTCGCCTGGCGGCAGCCCTTGGACGTCAAAATTGACCACGGGCAAGGCAAATTGCTGCTCCGCAATCTCGTTAAGCGCTACGTGCCGGCAAACATAATGGACCGCCCGAAAGCGGGCTTCGGTATTCCGCTGAATGAATGGTTGCGCGGGCCTTTGCGCGGCTGGGCCGGCGATCTTCTCAGTCCGGCCGAAATCAGGCGGGAAGGATATTTCCAGCCGGACGCGGTCGCAAAATTATGGGATGAACATCGCAGCGGCCGCCGCAATCGTCAGCACCAATTGTGGAACATTTTGATGTTTCGTTCTTGGCTCGCGCATAATTCTGCCATCAATGGATGCACGCGGTGAGCGCCGCGGCGACGACGAGCGAATCTGTCCAAAGAGCAGCGCGCCCTGCCTTTCTGATCACGATCGATACGGAAGGAGACAACATTTGGGCACGGCCGGGGACGACGACGACTGAAAACGCGTTGTTCCTGCCGCGCTTTCAGGCCTTGTGCGAGCAACATGGGCTTAAGCCCACCTATTTGGCCAATTTTGAGATGGCATGCGACGTGCGCTTCGTAAAATTTGCGAAAGCGGCGGTGGCCTCGGATGCTGCGGAAGTGGGAGCCCATCTCCACGCTTGGAACTCGCCTCCGATCCGAGCGCTGACCGCCGACGACAATCGTTTCCATCCTTACCTCACGGAATTTCCCGCCGATGTCATGGCCGAGAAGCTCTCCTTCATCACGCACCTTCTCGAAGAACGTCTGGAACATAAAATGATGTCGCATCGCGGCGGCCGGTGGGCCCTTGATGAGACCTATGCGCGACTCCTGGTCGATCATGGGTATTTGGTCGACTGCTCTGTGACCCCGCACGTGTCGTGGGCTCGTAGCGGGACACAGCCGGCAGGTATCGCCGGGCCGGATTTTCGAAATTTCCCGGAGCGACCTTACTGGATCGATCCGGCCGACATTTCGCGGCCCGGCCGGAGCCGCCTTCTCGAAGCGCCAATGACGATCCGGTGGGCCCAAAGACCGCTGACGCGCATACTCAGACCTATTCCGGGTCTTGGCGGCTATCTCTACCGCCGCCGGCCTGAACTGCGCTGGCTCCGCCCCAACGGAACAAATCTCGATGATATGCTGTGCCTGTGTGATGAGGTTGTGATGGAGCGGGCGCCCTACGCCATGTTCATGCTGCATTCGTCGGAGTTCATGCCAGGCGGCAGCCCGGCATTTCCGACGACGGGGTCGATCGAGCGGCTATACGAACATTTGCAGACGTTGTTCGCGCGCGTCCGAGACAAATTCACCGGAACAACTCTCACACAATTTCAGAAATCCTTCACGAACACTCGGGATTCGATGCCGATCAAACCAGGCGCGGTTTAATCTCGAACAAAGGCGTTTCGCAGCGCGAGGGCTACGCGGCCACGTAATGTTTTGGGGATGATTGCGCTATAACACGGACAGATTTTTCCACCGAATTCTTCTTTAAATACGCTGATGCTTCGTCGAATAGGATCTTCGCCATCGTAGTAGCCGCCATTATCGAATACTGAGAGCCCTTGGTCTTTGAAGAAAAGGATGTCGCGCCAAACGTGGAATCGATGAGCGCGGCCAGCGAATGAACGCTCTTGAGAACTCGCCAAACCTTTTAAATGAGATACGCTATTAAGCGCTCTCACACGCAAACCCTTGATTATATATGTGTGCCACGACAGAGATTCCCCTGTGGCTCTAGTTGCGATTGTGAGTGCGAGCATGTTTTTCTGATTCAATCTTTCCAACCTTGTGCGATCGAGTAAGGGCAGGCGCTTCCGAATTTCGAGTTCTCTGTAAGCAAGCGCAAATTCGCTAATTTGCTCGTCGGTGCAATTTGGCACATAGGCAACCTGCACGGCGTCTCGTTCCGCGCGTCTGATATTTTTTCGAGTGTCTCTCTTAACGTCGTCCCAGAGAGCGGTTTCATCGTGCGTAAGATCAATCAGAATGGTTTTTTGGTGTTTGTTTAGAGGACTTTCGATTGGGCATAACGAATGATGTATAAGGACTATATCGGCGTTAGACTGGGTGAAGTCGTTATCGAACCAAATGTCCTCTTGGGTCACGAGGCGGCGCGACACGGCACGCACGGCAGCGCGATAGCGACGCACCAATGGCTCGGACTTTAAATTGTCGTTCATCCGCTCTGTGTTTGACCCCTCAATGTGGAGAGCCTTCGTTTAGCAACAGCCTTATCGAAATAAAGCAGGAAGCCCGATTGTAATTCCGAGCCTTCGCCTAACGATTTCCCATCCCATGACAGACGTCAGGACGTCAGGAACAGCGCGTGCGATTGCCGCGCCAAGCGCACCGAAAGGTCCTGTTAGCGCAGCCAACAAAATCAGCTGAGTGATGGCCGCTCCAGCCATAAGTCGCGTTGCAGAATTTTGATGGCCCGTCATGGTCAGAATGTAAAAATAAGGTCCTGCGAAGTTGCGAATCATGCTTGCAATAGTAATGACGATCAGCGCCGAGGCTCCGGCGTGAAACTCTGGGCCAAAGATACTGAGCCAGAAACCGGATGCCAGAATCAACGGTGCGCCGATTAAAGCGCCAAAAGCGGACATGATAAGCGCTGCCGTCTTTTGATCTCGCAGAAAAACATCGCGATTGCTGCTCGCCATAGCCTCAGATATTCGCGGTGAGAGTGCGAAGCTTAACGTGGTAGTCAAAGCGTACAACACATCACCAAGTCGCAAGGCGATTGCGTAAATTCCAGCCTCTTTGGTCGTAACAAGTGCCGCGACAACCAGCACGTCTATTTGTGTGCGCGCTAGGAAGAGAAGGTCTATTCCAAAAAACGTCAGGGCCGTCAAAATCCATTTGTGGTTTACTGTTCCTACTGCAGATCGCCTGACCAAATCTGGAGTGGAGCGCTCGGTTATCTTGTGCGTAAGAATGCCTGACGCGACGCAGGCAAAAAGGATGGCAACGGCATAATCGCGGGGGTCAGAACCGATTTGTGCGAGCGTCGAGTATCCGATAAGCCCAGTACCAATTACGAAAATGTGGCGAATTACAGTATCGGGCAGAAGCGCAAGCTGAAGATGGCCAAATACCCTGTTTATAACTGTGTTCATCATGCTCCAGATAGCGAATGGGAGCGCCAGAACGATCACAATCATGACGTCGACGCGATGCGTCGGAGATAGGCGCGGGAATACAATCAAACCGCATACGGTGACAATCATTGCGATAACTGCGATCGTCATCGTGTGTGTTCGAGCGGATTTGACCAGCGCGCGAAAACTGGCACCGTCCTCTTCAACCAGGAATTTTGGTCCGTAACGCAGGATTGTCATTTGATATCCGGCGGTGGCGACAAGCGTCAAAATTGCTAGAAGATTGGTCGCAATCGCAAATATGCCGAACCCCTCTGCACCCAATGAACGGGCCGCAACGGTACTTGCCAGGAAGCCGGTAATCGAACCAAGCACGGTCACGCTCATCACCGCGCGCCACGCAGAAAACAGGCTGCGTCCGGTCAAACGGCTGATCGTGGCCGGTCCTGGCTCGTCGGCTGCAGTCATGTCAGGAAACGCCCTGAGGGCCGGAAACACGCCCGATAAGATTCAAATATGCGTCGATGATAGGCTCGCCGAATTGCTGGGCCCACTGGATCAAAACTTGGCGTTCCGGCATATGCGTTAATAAATTAGCGATTGCCGTCGCCATTGCTGAATCATCGCCCACCGGAACGAGCGGCCCATATTTGCCGTTCGCCAGAATATCAGAAGGGCCGCCAGGACAATTCGTGCTGACCACCGCACAACCTACGGCCATCGCTTCCACCAACGTGTTGCCAAATCCTTCAAAACGCGAGGACATGACAAAGATGGTCGCTTGCTTCAAATATCTCCAAGGCTTGTTGCGAGGACCAAGAAAATACGTATCCGCGTTTATTGCTAATTTTTGTGCCAGGCGTTCGAGATTCTCTCGTTCCGGCCCGTCTCCGATAATGACCAATTTGAGTGCTTGTTGGGCACGCAGCCCGGCGAAGGCTCGCATCAAGGTTGGGATGTCCTTCACCGGAACCAGCCGGCCCACGGTTGCGATAATCGGCGCGTCGCTTTTCGGCCATCCGACAAGCGATTCGCTGTCGCTGGTCATTCTATCCTGCAAAACCGGTATTGCGGCAGGGTTATGGATCACCTCAATGGGACATGCCTGAATTCTTGCGTGAAGCAGGAGATCCTCACGGACATCATTCGATATTGCGACAACCCGAGCGGCGCGCGGATAAAACACCTGAACCAATGTTCGAAACTTGTAGTAGTTGATTGTCGATATCTCCCGCAGCCGGCTGAGAGTCAATGATTGTTCCACGACAATGACAGGTGTCCTGGTTCGGCTAAGCATGTTCGCGATGACGCCGGCAATTCCCGCGTGGCATTGAATGCATATGAGCACACGCGGCTTACGTTCTTTTAGA
>Ga0307477_10002269_pt1 | contig 15000 bp, 13 predicted proteins | sample atmos_gasesECM2C_FD_203316 | JGI IMG/M metagenome (GOLD analysis project Ga0307477, IMG submission 203316) | Hardwood forest soil microbial communities from Morgan-Monroe State Forest, Indiana, United States - atmos_gasesECM2C_515 | ecosystem: Environmental > Terrestrial > Soil > Temperate...
CCTGGTGTTATTCGTCGCGCCGACGAGCAGCGAGGCCGGCATCGAGGCGGCGTGCCGGGCGGCGACCGGCTTTGTTTATTGCATCGCGGTCACCGGCGTCACGGGCGCGCGGGCTCATCTCGATGCGGCGGTCCTGCCGCTGATTGCATCCGTCAGGCGGCATACCGCGCTGCCGGTGGTAGTTGGCTTCGGCATCTCGAAGCCGGAGCACCTGGCGGCGCTGGACGGGAAGGCGGATGGCGTGATCGTCGCCAGCGCCCTGCTGGATGCTATCGCCCGGTCACCACAAGACGCAGCGAGGCAGGTACGGGAGTACCTCACGGGGTTACGACCCCCACCCTGACCCGAACGTCTCAAACGCTCGCCTGGCACTGAAGCGCCGCTCGCGTGGGCCGACGGGCCCGCCCCGCAAGCGGGGGAGGGAATTGACCGTCACACCGTCGGGGAATGGCCAAGGTCCAGGATGCCCCCTCGCTCGAGGAGGATGCTGAAGAACGCCGGTTGATCGATCGGAGTGCGGCGGGAGATCAGGAAGCCTTCCGGCAGCTCGTACTCCGCTATCACCGGCTGGTGATCAACGTAGCCTTCCGCGCCCTGGGGGAACTCGCCCTGGCCGAAGACGTCGCTCAGGACGTCTTTATCAAGGTCTACAAGGCCCTGCCCTCCTACCGACACGACAAGCCCTTCAAGCACTGGCTGCACCGGGTGGCGGCCAATGCGGTTACCGACGCGCTGCGCCGCCGCCGGCCCGTCGTTTCGCTCGACGGTATGGAGCAGCCTCCGGCCAGTCGCGACGCTGACCCGCAGGACATCGCCACGCGCCATGACTTGCAGCGCGCGGTCCGTCACGCGATCGCGAGTCTGCCGTCGCACTATCGCGACACCATCGCCCTGCAGGCCTTCGGCGAGCTCAGCTACGACGAGATCGCCAAGACGCTCGACATTCCGCTCGGCACGGTCATGTCGCGCCTGAACGGTGCCAAGAAGCTCCTTCGGGAGCGCCTCGGCAGCATCGCTCATCCCGAGGAGGAGGCGAATACGGCGTGAACTCGGCCCGTTTGATCAGTCAGAGGGCGGCATCCAAATGTTGAGTCACACGACGACCCGCGATTGGTTGATTCCGTATGCCGACGGGATGCTCGCCGTCGACGAGCGCCGCCGAATCGACGGTCACATTGCCGGCTGCGCGGCCTGCGCCGCCGAGTTACGCGAGGTTCGCGAGCTCAACCTGTTGCTGGTCACCCTGCCGCCGGCTCCGCCGGTCGCCTTCGCCCCGTTCTGGCTCAATCTCCAGGCGGTGCTTCCGCAGCGCCGAGTCCTGAGGATTCCAAGGTTCCCCAACTATCGCCGGGTCGGCCTGGCGCTCGCCGCGGCGACGGTCGCCGTGCTGGTGGCCGCCGGCTCTGCGTTGGCGGCGCCGTCCGCGCTGCCGGACAACCCCCTTTATCCCGTCAAGCAGCTGGAAGAGGGCGTCAAGCTGACCTTCACGCCCACCAATGATCGGCTCACACTGCAGCTGCAATTCGCCAGCGAGCGGCTGCGAGAGGCGCGCGCGATGGTTAACGACCACAAGCCGCTGCTGGCTGCCAACAGCTTGCGCGCGTTCAGCGTCACCATCGATGATTCGGCGGCGGCCCTCAAAAATCCTGCCAATCCAAAGACGGCGAAGGCGGCAGTGCAGGCGCTCCGCCAGGAGCTGGCCGACATCGAGCAAGCGAATGCCGCCCGCGCCGATGATGACGCCGATGTGAAGCAGCTTGTCCTGGCCGCGAGCGACGAGCTCGATCGGATCGAAGGGACCGATGCTGTTACTCCTCAGCCACCCGTTGTCGTCGGCGTGCAGTCCACTCCTCAGCCGACGCCGCAGCCGACCCCGAAGCCGAAGCCGTCTGAGAGCGACGGCAGGAAGCCTTCGGGCGATCGCTAGCCAAACGCCTCGCACTAGACTTTTGCGGTGAGTGCCCGCGAGGATGTGTTGGTCGTCTCCAGAGACGTCCTCTTTGCCGGCCGCGAATGGACCGGGTTTCGCGCCGATGGCCTCGACGACCTGCTGGCACGGATTCGAGCGAGCTATCGCTTCCGTCCGCGGCGGGAGGTCGAGGAGGACGCCGCCGATCCCCAGATCATTCCCTATGTCGTGTTCCGTCACGATGACCGCTATTTCCTGACGCACCGACTGCGGCGCTCGAGCGAGCGTCGCCTGCGGCACCTGTACTCCCTCGGCGTCGGCGGGCACATCAATCCCGAGGATGTGGCGGGCGCCGCCGACCCGATCGATGCAGGATTACGCCGCGAGTGGGAGGAAGAGGTGGTCTACGACGGCCACTTCTCGACGCGTCTGCTGGGCGCGATCAACGACCAGACAACGCCGGTCGGGCGAGTGCACGTCGGGCTCATCTTCCTGGTCGAAGGTGACCGGCCGGAGATCTCGATTCGCGAGGTCGACAAACTGGCGGGGGCGCTGTTCTCTCTCGACGCCATGCGCAGCTACTACCTGGACATGGAGTCCTGGTCGCAGCTGATCTTCGATTACTTGACGGGCGTGCCGGTGGCTTAAACGCCCCCACCCTGCCCTCCCCCGTAAACGGGGGAGGGTATTGGAGGAGAGGGCTTAGCTGGTCAGGTCTTTGGCGAGCTCCTCGAAGTTGCGGACGTAGCGCAGGACGTCGTCCTCCGAATGCTGGACGGAGAGCGTCCAGTTCTCCTCGGCGCCGGGCGCCATCAACACGCCGCGGTTGCACTGGTAGAGCCAGGATAGGTAGGCGTACTTCTTGTCGATGGTGAGGTAGTCGCGATAGTTGCGCACGGGCTCCTTGCGGTAGGTAACGCAGCCGCGCGCCGCGAGCGTGATCGGATGGAAGGGCAGCTGGTAGTCGTCCATCACCTTGCGCAGTCCGCCCTCGAGCGCTTCGGAGAGCGCATCGAAGTGGGAGTACGCGGTCGGGGTCAGGATTGAGAGCAACGTCGTCTTCGAGGCCGCCATGGTGAGCGGGTTGCCGTTGAAGGTGCCGATTTGCACCACCTTGTGCTCGTCGATCGTCGCCATGACATCCGCGCGGCCACCGACGGCGCCGCAGGGCAGCCCGCCGCCGATCGCCTTGGCGAGCGCGACCAGGTCGGGGGTGACGCCGAAGCGCTCGGTGGCGCCGCCGGCGGCAATTGTCACGCCGGTCTTGACCTCATCGAAGATCAGCAGCGCCCCGTGGCGGTGGGCAAGGTCGCGAACTCCGGCCAGGTATCCCTCTTGCGGGAGCACGATCCCAATGTTCATCATCACGGGCTCGACGATGATCGCCGCTACCTCGCCGCGATGCCGATCGAGGGTGCGCTCCAGGACCTCCAGGTCGTTGAATGGCACAACCGTGACCAGATCGACGACCGCCTGCGGCGTGCCGCCGCTGTAGGGGACCGACACGGGGGCATCGGCCGGACCCATCAGATCGGGCGGTGGCTCCACCGAAACCAGCAGCGCATCGTGGTGACCGTGGTAGCTCGCTTCGATCTTGATCAGGCGATCGCGTCCGGTGAAGCCGCGCGCGAGCCGAACGGCATCGAGCGTCGACTCGGTGCCGCTGTTGGTGAATCGCCACTGCGGCTGCTTGAATCGACGTGACAACTCCTCCGCCACGACGGCGTCGTCCGCCACGGGCTGCGCGAAATGGGTGCCCTTCGCGGCCTGCTCGGCGATCGTCTTGACGATCAACGGATGGGCATGCCCGACCGCCATGACGCCGAAGCCGTTGTGAAAGTCGACGTATTCGTTGCCATCGACGTCCCAGACGCGGCTGCCCTTCCCATGGTCGACGAAGACCGGCTGCGGGGCAGCGTCCTGGAAGGATGAAGCAACGCCTCGAGGGATGAACTGCTTGGCTTTCTTCCAGAGTTGATCGGACCGCTGCCGCTTCGACCGGAACTGATCCTCCTCCTTGGCGATCAGTTCAACGACACGGCCGGGGGCGATCGGCTCGGCGATTTTACTCACGGCTTCGCTCCTTTAGTCTTCTTCACGGCCAGTGCCGAGATGGCGTCTAGTATGCAGCGGTTGGCGTTCTGCGCGGTGATCTCCGAATGATCGTACGGCGGCGAGACTTCGACAAGGTCCATTGCGACCAAATTCGTTCTCAGCGCGATCTTCCGGATGGCGCGGAGCAGGTCCGCGGGTTGCATGCCGCCCGGCTCGGGCGTACCCGTCCCGGGCGCGAATCCGGGATCGAGGACGTCGATATCGACCGACAGATAGATCAACTCCGGGCCGTCCAACGCCTGCGCGATTGCCTCGTCGATCACCGCGTCGACGCCACGATCGAGCAATTCGCCCATCAGGTGCCAGCGCATGCCCTGCGCGCGCATCCACTCGAAGGTCTCGCGCTCGGGCCAGTAGCCACGCAGCCCGATCTGGACGAAGTTCCTCCCGGGGATCGCGCCAGATTCGATCAGCCGTCGCATCGGCGTGGCGTGGGACGCCAGGTTGCCCCAGCTATCGCGGCCGGTGTCGGCATGGGCGTCGAAATGGACGAGGCCGACCTTGCCCCGGCCATAGGCGTCGGCGACCGCGGTCGCGGCGGGGTAGGTGATCGAGTGATCGCCGCCGATCACGATCGGCACGATTTTCCGCGAGGCGACCTCGGCGACCCGGGTGCGGATCGCATCGTGCGCCTGGTCGGTGAGCCCCGGATAGCAGACCGCATCGCCATAGTCGACGACCTTCAACACTTCGAATGGCGCCACCTCGAGGTCGAGGTGCCAGCTGGGCGCTTGGTAATTCGCCACCCGGACCGCGCGCGGGCCAAAGCGGGCTCCAGGACGGTAGGTGGTTCCGTCGTCCCAGGGGGCGCCGACGATCGCGACGTCCGGGTTCGACTCATCAAGTTCGTAGGGCTCACTTAGCGCACGCGTCTTCATGAAGGACGCCGGCCCCAGATACTGTGGGCCATCGACCTGGGCGTCGAGGTTAGGCGTCGTTGGCATTCACCTACAATTCTCGCAGCGTCGTCAGTTCGGAGTTTCGAATCGCGGTTGGGGAGGGAGAACATGAAGCGGTTTCCAATGGTTGTGGTTGTCGTGGCCACGACGTTACTCGCTGCTTGCGGTGGGACATCGACGACCCCGGCGGCCTCGAGCTCCGGGGGGCCGAGCAAAGTGGCGAGCATCGCGGCCGAAGTCCCTGATGCGATCAAGGCGCAGGCGCCGTTCCAGATCGCAACTGATGCGACCTATGCGCCAAACGAGTTCATCAATCCCGACACCGGCGCCATCGAGGGTTGGGACATCGACTTCGGCAATGCGCTCTGCAAGGTCATGGGAGTCGCCTGTACCTTCAACAACGTCACCTTCGACGACATCATCGCCCAGCTGAAGGCGAGCACGCCCTCAGAGCAAGCCGGGGGCGACAAGCCTCGCTACCAGTTCAGCATTTCCAGCTGGACACCGACCTCGGACCGTGAGAACGGCGGCATCGATTTCATCTCCTACTACAAGGCCGGCGAAGCCTGGCTGGTCAAGGCATCCGGTGGCGCGACCATCACCACCGCCGCTGACATGTGCGGCAAGAACGTTGCCGTGGAGTCGGGCACAACCGAGGAGACCGACGCCTGGGGTTACATGGGTCAGAAGGTCGGCGGCACCGCAATTTCGGGAGACACTGACAACTGCAAGACAGCAGGCAAGGCCGACATCATGGTGCAAGGCTTCGCCACCCAGACGCAAGCGAACTCCGCGCTGCTGTCGGGCCGAGCCGACATCGGATGGCTCGACCAGCCGGTCGCCGGCTTCCAGGTGAAGCAGACCGCTGGCAAGCTGAAGATCGGCGGCCAGCCTTGCAGCGTCTCGCCCTACGGCATCGCCATCGTCAAGGGCAGCGCGCTCGAGAAGGCGCTGACCGACGCCGTCAAGTACCTGATCGACAACGGTTATTACAAGAGCATCCTGCAGAACTGGTCCGTCACCGAAGGCGCGATCGCTAGTTCGGATGTCGCCCTGAACAACAACAACTCGATCGGCGCCAGTTGCGTGCCGTCCTACTGATTCGATCCCTTAGGAGCTGAAACCAGCAAAAGTCGACCAGTGAGCGAGTTCACCTCCGGCCAGCGGTTCGGCACTTCGCCAGGACCGCGGCCGGAGGCAATTAAAGCGATCCCGGTCCGACACCCATGGCGGTGGGTCTCAGCAGTACTCGTTGTCGCCGTCGCCGCGGACATCGTCTACATGATCACGTCGGCCATCGGCCAGGACGTCACGTCCGTCGGTCCCGGGTGGGACGCGGTCGGCCGCTATCTCTTTGGACCCCTGATCCTTCGGGGAATCCTCGTCACGCTCGAATTGACCGTGCTGGCGATGGCGATCGGCGTTGGCTTGGGAATTGTCCTCGCGGTTATGCGCCTGTCTCCCAACCCGGTGGTTTCATGGGTGAGCTGGGTCTATATCTGGTTCTTTCGAGGCACCCCCGTTCTGGTCCAGATCTTCTTTTGGTTCAACCTCAACGGCGTTCTTAAAGTCATTGGGCTCGGCCTTCCGGGCACCCCATTTTTTCTGCTTTTCGGCCACACCAATACCCTCATCAGCGCCTTCATGGCCGCGATCCTTGGTCTCGGCCTGAATGAAGCGGCCTACATGGCCGAGATCGTCCGAGCCGGCATCATCTCGGTCGAACATGGTCAGACCGAAGCCGCCCAAGCCCTCGGCATGACGCGATTGCTGGTGATGCGTCGCATCGTCCTTCCCCAGGCGATGCGGGTGATTGTCCCGCCGACCGGCAACGAAACCATCTCGATGCTAAAGACGTCCTCACTGGCATTCGTCGCCGCAGTACCGGAGCTCTTCACGCGATCGGAGCAGATCTCGCTCGCTACATTCGCCGTCATCGAGCTGGCGATCGTGGCCAGCATCTGGTACCTGGTGATGACGACGATCCTGACAATCGCTCAGTACTACGTCGAGCGCCACTTCGCCCGGGGCGCGCTGCGGGAGCTTCCGCTGACGCCGCTTCAACGCTTCAGGAGAATGCTTTTCACCTTCCACGCACCGCCGCCGGCGCCGGCGGAGCTACCGGTATTGCTTCCGAGGGGGCATTGACGGCATGAGCGGCACACCGATGGTCAAGGCCGAGGCGGTGCACAAAAGCTTCGGCCGGCTCGAGGTTCTGCGCGGGATCGACCTCGAGGTTCAGCCCAAGGAAGTGATGTGCATGATTGGACCGTCGGGATCCGGCAAGAGTACGTTCCTGCGCTGCATCAATCACCTCGAAAAGATCGACGCCGGCCGGCTGTCGGTTGACGGCGAACTCGTTGGCTACCGCCAGCGCGGCGACAAGCTCTACGAGCTTGGCGACGCCGAGGTCTGCAAAAAGCGATCCGAAATCGGTATGGTCTTCCAGCACTTCAATCTCTTTCCCCATATGACGACGCTGGACAACGTCATCGAGGCGCCGATCCGCGTCAAGAAGGAGAGCCGCGCGGTGGCCGTCGAACGCGCGCGGAAGCTGCTCGAGCGGGTCGGGCTTGGCGATAAGGTCGACGCCTATCCGAGGCAGCTCTCTGGTGGCCAGCAACAGCGGGTCGCGATCGCGCGCGCGCTGGCGATGCAACCCAAGCTGATGCTCTTCGACGAGCCCACCTCAGCCCTCGACCCGGAGCTGGTCGGGGACGTCCTGGATGCAATGCGAGATTTGGCCCAGGAGGGGATGACGATGATGGTCGTGACCCACGAGATGGGCTTCGCACGCGAAGTGGGGGACAGCCTGGTGTTCATGGACGGCGGCGTCATCGTCGAGGCCGGGAATCCCCGTGATGTCCTGAGCAACCCGCAACAAGAGCGGACGCGCGCCTTCCTTTCGAAGGTCCTCTAGCGCACTTCGACGCAGGGCCGGACGATCGTCGTGCCGCCGAGTGCCATGTGCGGCGCCTCGCGAGCGATCGCGATCGCGGCATCGAGCGAGTCCGCGCTGACCACCATATAGCCGTAGATGTCGGGGGTGCCGAGCTTCGCGTCGCCGACCGACCCGCTGCTGACCGCCTTGGCGATGGGTTGCAACGGCGCGCCGGATTCCAGGGCGCCGCGCTGTGCAAGCGAGCCCATGTAGACGCCCCACTTGCGGTTGTAGGCCCGGGTCTGCTCGTCGCCGGCATTTGGTTCGCCGGGAAGCCCGTGCATCAGGAAGAGAAATTTCGCCACGGTGTCCTCCTCGATTATTTTCGCGCTCGGGGCCGCTTGAGATCTTTGAGGATTTCGCGCGAGGCGTTGCGGCCGTTGATGCCGCTGATCCCGCCACCGGGGTGGGTGCCGGAGCCGCACAGGTAGAGATCCTTGATGGGCGTGCGGTAATCCGCGTAGCCCGCCACCGGGCGCCAGGAAAAGAGCTGGTCGAGGGTGAGGTCGCCGTGCATGATGTTGCCGCCGACCAGGCCATATTCCTGCTCCATGTCGTAGGGTCCCAGCACCTGGCGATGTTCGATCGCGCCCTTGAGGTTGGGGGTAAAGCGGGCGTAGCCGTCGACGACGCGGTCGGCGTAGGCCTCGAGCTCGTCGCGATGCGGCGCCTGTGACCAACTCGCCGGCACGTACTGCGTGAAGCAGCTCATCAGGTGCTTGCTGGTCGGCGCCAGCGAATCATCGACGATCGTGGGCAACACGCCGTCGGAATAAGGGGCCGCCGATGGCCGTCCGTACTTCGCGTCATCGAAGGCGTGCTCCAGGTACTCCATCGAGTCGCAGAGCTGGATGAACGACCGCGCCGCGGTCATCGAGTCCTCGGTGTCGAGTCCGTCGAATCGCGGAATCTCGCCCAGCGCCAGGTTGACCTTCACCGTGCCGGAACGGGTTTTGTAGCGATCGATGGCGCGAACGAAATCTGGCGGCAACTGATTGGACTCGACCAGCTCGCAGAAGGTGATCTTCGGATGGGCATTCGAGATGACGGCCCGAGCGCGGAGCTCCGTGCCGTCGGTGAGCGCCACGCCCACGGCACGACCACCCTCGACCAGGATCCGGCCGACGCGCGCGCCCGTACGGATCTCGGCCCCATGCTCGGTGGCGTCGTCGGCAATCGCTTGCGACACCGCGCCGGTACCGCCGCGCACAAACGCCCACTCCGCCATCTGCCCGTCGATCTCGCCGATGTAGTGATGCAGCAGTACGTATGCCGTACCCGGTGTGTAGGGTCCGCCGTAGGTGCCGATTGCTCCCGACACGCAGCGGGCCGCCTTGACCTGGGGCGACTCGAACCACTCATCGAGGAGCTCGGCCACCGACAGCGTCATCACCTTGACGAAGTCGCCGGTGGTTTTGACATCCAGGCCTTTGAGTTTCCAGGCGAAGCGAGCCAGCTCGAGCAGATCCTCTGGAGACTTGGCGCCGACGGCGGGCGGCGTCATCAGCAGCAGGGGCCGGACCAGCTGCGCAATCTTCGCCAGGTAGGCGCTGAACTCGGCCCAGACGTCGGCATCTTTCTTGGAGAATTTGGCGATCTCGCCTCTGGCCTGGGTCGCGTCCTTGGTGAGCAATAGGTGGGAGCCATCGGGAAATGGAACGTAGTAGTCGGCCGCCAGCGGGTAGAGCGTCAGGCCGTGACGATGGAGCTCGAGCTCACGGATCACCTCCGGTGGCATCAGGGAGAGGACGTACGACAGCGTCGAGACGGTATAGCCGGGCCAGGGATGTTCGCTGACCGCGGCGCCGCCGAGGACATCGCGTCGCTCCAAGACGAGCGGTTTGAGCCCGGCGCGACCCAAGTAGGCGGCGGTAGCGAGGCCGTTGTGACCACCGCCGACGATGATCGCGTCGTATTCGGGCGGCACACGGGGGAGTATATCGACGGTCAATTTGGCCGCGTGGTCCTTGACAATCGTTCACGGTGGGCGCAAATTGGCCCTCAGGCTCAGCCGAAGAGCCAAACACGCAAGGAGGGTAAGCATTGGCAGCGATTGCGACTACTGACGACGTCGTTGTAGAGAAACGCAAGCTCAAAAAGTCGCTCTTCCGCTTCGACATGATCTTCTTCACCGTTTGTGCGATCCTCGCGATCGACACCCTGAGCCAGTCGGCTTCATACGGGTTTCAAACGATCTTCTGGCTCGTGGCGTCGGCCATTACATTCCTCGTCCCCTACGGACTCCTCACGTCCGAACTGGGCGCGGCCTTTCCGGTCGAGGGCGCGGTCTACGAGTGGGTCCGGCTCGCCTTCGGGCACTTCGCGGGCGCCATCACCGCCGTCCTCTACTGGCTGAGCAACCCGATCTGGCTGGGTGGCACCCTCGCCGCCGGCGCCATCGCAGGCATGGATGCGCTATGGGGGACAAAGATCGGAGGCAACACCGGTCTTTCGATCCTGATCGGATTCCTCTTCGTCTGGACGGCGGTGACCATGAACATCCTGTCGCTGCGGTCGATGAAGTGGGTTCCAAACCTTGGTGCGTTCGTCAAGATCGGATTGTTCGTCCTCTTTGGAATCCTGGTCCTCGTGACCGGCACGCAGCATGGATTCAAGGGCGATACCTCGAACTTCTTCCCGACCAACATCGCGGTCTTCGTCGGCGTGATCGGCGTGCTGATCTTCCAGTGGGTCGGCTTCGAGATGCAGAGCAACGCCAGTGAGGAGATGGAGAACCCGCAACGGGACATCCCCCGCGCGGTGACGCTCTCCGGGATCATCAGCGTCATCAGCTACGCCATCCCGATTGCCGGCATCGTCCTTCTCCTGGGCAGCAAAGACCTGAGCAACGTCTCGAGCTTTGCGACCGGCTACCAGACGGCGGTCGGAAACGCCCTGGGGAGTGGCGCCCAAAACGTGGTCAACGGGATCGTCGGCGCCGCGATCGTCTTCGCGCTGCTGTCCAGCGGTACCGTCTGGCTGATGGGTTCGGACCGCCTGATGGCGATCGGCGCCCTCCAGGGCTCGGGTCCGCGCTTCATGGGCCATTTCTCGTCTCGGTTTGGCACCCCGATCACGGTCAACGTCCTGTCGGGCGTGCTGGCGACGTTGTTCATGGCGGCAACGTTCATCATCACCAGCGGCAACCTGAAGGCGTACTTCGGCGTGGTCCTGGGTCTCGCCATTTCGACGACGACGTTCTCCTACCTCGCCGTCTTCCCGGCGCTCTGGGTGCTGCGGCGTCGGTACCCGAATGCGCGCCGTCCGTACCGGGTCCCCGGCGGGATGCTCGGCGTCGCGATCGTCGTCATCCTCACGGAAGGATACGCGCTGCTGGCCACGATCTTCTCCCTGTGGCCGAACCTCTGCAGCGTGGGCGACGGCAGTTGCTTCGGCGCATCCGCGACCGGGCAGGTGTCGAACCTCGACCGGCTTCCGTACGAGCTGACGGTGCTGATCACGGTCGGGATCGTTTTGGCGGTCGGCGTGTGGTTCTACGTGATTGGCAAGAAGCACGCCGTCCACGATCGCTGGTCTGACTCGTCGCTGCCCGTGGGTCAGCGAGAGATGGCGGAGGCTCGCAGAGTCTAAGCTTCGTCATGTGTCCGTAACGCAAGATCGATCGGTGAGCGCGGGCGAGGATCTCGCCCGCGCTTTCACGTTACCGGCCAGCGCCTACCTCGACGCGGCCATCTTCGAACGCGAGCGCGATCGGATCTTCGCCCGGACCTGGCAGCTGGTCGCCAGGGCGGACGAGCTGGCACGGGTCGGCGACCTGAAGCCGACGACCATCCTCGACGAGCCGATCCTGATCACCCACGGCCTCGACGGCGCGCTGCGCGGCTTCTACAACGTCTGCCGCCACCGCGCTGCCCAGGTGGTGCTCTCGAAGGGCAACCGTCGCAGTCTGCAGTGTCCGTATCACGGCTGGACCTATGGGCTCGACGGCAGGCTCCAGGTCGCCCGCGAAATGGACGGCACCGAGAACTTCAGCAAGGCGGATTTCGGCCTGGTCCCGATCCGCGTCGAGCGCTGGGGTCCCTTCGTCTTCGCCAACCTCGACGACCAGGCACCGGCGTTGAGCGAGGTCCTGGGGGCCATTCCCAAGGAAGTCACCGCGGCGGGCTACGACGTCGAGAAGATGCAGTTAGTCGAGCGGCGCGACTACGTCATCGACTGCAACTGGAAGGTCTACGTCGACAATTACCTCGAGGGGTACCACCTCCCGATCGCCCACCCGGGGCTCTTCAAAGAGCTGGATTACGACGCCTACCGGGTCGAGACCTTCCGCTTCTACTCGAAGCAGCACGCCCCCATCCGCGAGCTGAGGCCGGGCGAGGAGCCCGGCCGCGACCGGCGCTACATCCGACAACCGGGGAGCGAGGAGAGCGCGCTCTACTACTGGGTCTTCCCCAACGTGATGTTCAACATCTACCAGGACAACATGAGCTCCAACCTGATCATCCCGCTGGGCGTTGACAAAACGCTCACCGTCTTCGAGTGGTTCTTTGCCCAACCGGGAACCGGGCCCGGTTGGGAGTCGATGCAGCAGACGATCGCCTTCTCGGACGAGATCCAGCAGGAGGACATCGCGCTCTGCCAGCACGTCCAGCGCGGGCTCAAGTCGCGGTCATACGACCGCGGCCGGTTCAATGCCAAACGCGAGAACGGCGTTTATCACTTTCAGCGGCTGGTCGCCGAGTTCTTGTCGTAGACGACCTTCCCGTCGAGGATCGTCGTCTGGACTGATGCCGCCATGATCGCTGACGGCGACGCGGCGAAGAGATCGCGGTCGATGATGACGACGTCAGCCAGCATGCCTGGCTCGAGCGCGCCCTTGAACGCGTCCTCGTGCGCCGCCCAGGCGCTGCCGGAGGTATAGCCCGTCAGCGCGTCCGCCAGGGTGAGCCGTTCGTGGGGGAGCCAGCCCCCGGCCGGCCGCCCGTCCCGGGTGGTGCGATTGACCGCCGAGTTGAGGCCGAGGAAGGGGTCGAAGGAGACGATCGGCCAATCGGAACCGAAGGCGAGCCGGCCGCCGGCGCGCTGGATCGAGTTCCATGGCCAGCCACGCGAGGCGCGTTCGGGGCCGATCTTCGACTGGTAGGAATCGAGCTGGGCGGGCTCGGGGTCGGCGTGATACGGCTGCATGCTGGCGACGACGCCCAGCGACCCGAGGCGCGGGATGTCGGCCGTGTCGATCGTCTCGATATGTTCGATCCGGTGCCGGCGGTCGCGGGGCCCGTTGGCGGCGGCCGCCTGTTCGAAGGCATCGAGCGCCCCTCGGACGGCCCCATCCCCGATGGCGTGGACCTGGATCTGCCAGCCGCGCCGGTCGGCGACGTGCACCGCCGCCGCCAGTTCACCGGCCTCCCACTGCGGGTAGCCGAACGCGCCCGGCTGGTCGGCCATCATGCCCTCGTAGGGCGCCAGCATTTGCGCCGTACCGGTCTCGATCACCCCGTCGGCGAAGGCTTTGACGATCCCGGCCGAGACCCAGGGATCCGAGCGATGGGGGAGAGCGGCGGCGTCGTATTCCGCGAGCCGGCGCTCCCATTCGGCCATCGATAGGCCCGGTTCCATCCGCAGCCCCAGGCGGATGCGGAGCATGGGGCCGCCAGACGCGCGGAGCGCGCGGTAGATCTCGAATTGCTTCAGCCCGCCGCCCGCCTCCTGGACGCTCGTCAGCCCGTGCCGGAACGCCAGGCTCGCCGCGGCCGCCAGGCTCGCGACGTCGTGGGCGATGGCCCGTGCCGGCAGGGCCCGGTCGACCAGCTCCATGGCAGCTTCCTTGAGGATCCCGGTGGCGCGGCCGGTGGCGTCGCGCTGGATCGATCCCCTCGGCGGATCCGGTGTGTCATCGCTGATTCCCAGCCGGGCAAGGGCGGCCGAGTTCACCCAGGTGGTGTGGCTGTCGTATGCCTCGATCGCCATCGGCCGGTCGGACACGACGCGGTCGAGCAGCGCCCCATTGGGCATCCCGCCGGGAAAGACGGCGTAGAACCAGCCTCGGCCCAGCAGCCATTGCCGATCCGGATGGCCGGCGGCGAAGTCGGCGATCCGTCGGAGGATGCCGTCGACGGTGGTCTCCGCCGAGAGCTCGAGGTTTTCCAGGTTGCGCGCGCCCATCAGGAAGTGGACGTGGGCGTCGTTGAACCCGGGCACCACCAGGCCGCCGCGGGCGTCGAGGACGGTCGTCCCGGGTCCGGCCAGCGCCCGGATCTCCGTATCCGACCCGGTCGCAAGAATGCGTTCGCCGGCGATGGCGAGGGCCGCGCGGCCGGACTTCCCGGGCCAGAGGCGGCCGTTCAGGACGACGATCGACGCACGGCTTGCGATGCTGCAGATAGTAGGGCCCGACGAACAGATGTCGTGGGTCAGTGACTCTGTCCGGTCAACGGCTCAGGCACTCTGTCCGTTTGCCGTAATTTTGCTCGCCTTTGCCCTCGCTTGCTGAACCCGTCACGCCAGGGGTGATCCGGAGCCGGCGAAGTAATCCCGCGCCGTCGGAGCGGTGAAGCCGAAGGCGTCAGCAGGCTCTCCTGGCGGAGTGGCGGAAGCTCAGCGTAGGGCTTCGGAAGGTGATCCAGGCGATAGCGTTCAGGCGGGGTGGAGAGGGCCTTTCTCGCCAGACAGGTCCCCTGAAAATAGACCGCCAATGATCCATCAAAGCGTTCGTGGACCTCGACTTCCGCCCTGGCATAACTCCGACGTGGGCCTCCGGGTGGGACATCGATGACCACGCCTGCGAACTGCACGGTGTGATCGTTTCCGACAATCCGCCGATGCTTGAAACAGAAGAGCTCGTCGTGGTGACGGCGCGCTGGAGCGGGCTGCCAGGCGGGGGTCGGGTCATTCGCGGGCACGGTAAAGCGACGGTTGTGACGGGGCAAGAAACGAGCCAGGACGCGATTCGCGTCGGGAAGCGTAGTGGCGCCGGCGAGCCGCAACTCACTGGTCAGCCGGTCTTGGAAGGTGCCCCAGAGCCGCTCGACGCGGCCTTTGGCTTGGGGTGATCGAGCTAGGAGGAGCTGGACGCCGAGCTCCTCGAGCAGCCGAGCAAATTGAGTCGGCCGTTGTCGGCCGGCGAGCTGCTCGTCAAGGCTCGATTCTCGGTTGGGCGTGCGGAAGAAGATCCC
>Ga0307477_10002270_pt1 | contig 14998 bp, 12 predicted proteins | sample atmos_gasesECM2C_FD_203316 | JGI IMG/M metagenome (GOLD analysis project Ga0307477, IMG submission 203316) | Hardwood forest soil microbial communities from Morgan-Monroe State Forest, Indiana, United States - atmos_gasesECM2C_515 | ecosystem: Environmental > Terrestrial > Soil > Temperate...
TTGTCGGTCCGGTCGCCCAGATTCATGAACAGTGACGACAAGCCCCACACGCCCAAGAAGCAGAGGGCGCAGAAGGCTCGCGTCAGGACGGCGGGGGAGCGGTCTCCCTTTCCGACTGCTCGCAGCGCCCGCAGGCCAAGCGCCAGCCCGAGGGGGAGCAGGCCGATTGTGGCGACGGAGAGGTAGAAGAGCTGGCCGAGGAGCTCCCAGACCAGGCTCACGGCGCCGTGGAACGAGAGGCTCTTGGAGAGGATCGAATCCGGCTGATACGCGGCGAAGCCTGTGCCCGGTCGTCCGCGGGTGGCGGTGACCAGGAGGCGGGTGACGGCCAGGCTCAGCGTCAGTCCCACAGTCAGCGCCGCCCCGGCTGGCCAGGCCGCCCGTCGCCACGGTCGCAGAACCACCGCGGCGGCAATCACGACGGCCACCACGACAGCCAGGCCTCGAGGATGCACGAGGACAAGCGCGCCACTGACCAGGCCGAGGGCCGCCCACCACGCCGGCGCCTCTCCGCGGAGGGCTCGCGCCGCCAAGAGCACGGCGAGGCCGAACACCAGCGCGAACAAGCTCTCCGCCAACGAAAGGTTGCTGAACAACAAGAAGGAGGGATAAACGCTGACCAACACGGATACGCCTAGTCGGCGCCACGTGCTCAGCGCGGGGGTCACGTTCCCACAAAGCCACCAAGTCACGAGGCCGCCGGCACCGGCCAGAACGGCGTTGAGGGCGAGCGCTCCCCGCCAGATGGTGATCGGGTTGGAGAAGACAAACGACAGCGGTACGAGAAGCAGACTGAGCCCCGGGTAGTACTCGGTTTCCGGACGCAGCCCGCCATGGACGAGGAAGCGCGCGTTGTCGAGGTACCCGAACTCGTCGGGATGGATGATCGGCACGCGCACGAAGCCGCCAAGCACGAGGTGTGTGACGACGAGCGCGACCAGAAGGCCGGGGCCGAGATAGCGGGGCAGGCGCGGCGAGGCGGAGGCCGGGGCGACGGGCTCGGCGCGAGCGTGGAGCAGAGCCGGCGGGTGGGTGAGGGAGGCGGTCACGGCATCGGTGCCGGCGAGGCCCGACGGAACGGCCCAGGCCAACGCCCGATGCTACGTGAACCCTCGGCCGGAACGGGCGCATCTAGCCTGACGCCGATGGCAGTTCCCGTCGCGACCCAACGGTGGACGGCGTCGCGGTTCGGTCTCGCGGCGTTCATGTTCGCCGCTGGAATCAGCCATTTCGTGAGACCCGCGATGTACGTGCGGATCGTGCCCCGCGTCCTCGGCCACGCGGAGGCCTTCGTCGAGATCAGCGGCGTGGCCGAGCTCATGGCCGCAGGATGGTTGTTGCACCCGCGCACTCGTCGCTTTGGCGGGTGGTGGACGGCAGGGCTGCTGATTGCCGTCTTTCCCGCCAACATCCAGATGGCGCTCGACGGCGGAGCGCCCGATTTCGGGGGGCTGGCCGCGTCGCCGGTGGCCGCCTGGCTCCGCCTGCCCTTGCAGCTTCCGCTGATCTGGTGGGCGTGGCGTCAGACGCGGGACTGATGCGGCCGCCCCGGCCGGCGATCACGAGAAGTGCTTCAGAAGCTGGGCGAACTCGTCGTGGGGGCCTGACGGCACGATGTAGCCCGTCTCGGAGCGGATCTCTTCGAAATGGTCGCGTACATCTTCGAGCGTGAGGTCCGGGTTGTAATAGCCCTCGGTCAGGCCGATGAACATTCGAGCGATGCGCCCGCCGGCAGCCGAGTAGATCTCTCCGGTCACGGGACACTCCTCATGGCAGAGCCAGGCCACGATGGGAGAGACCAGCCCGGGGTCGAGGCGGTCCGCCATCGCGCCAAGAAGCTCCTCGGTCATGCGGGTGCGGGCGACGGGCGCGAGGGCGTTGACTTTGATGTTGTACTTCGCTCCTTCGGCGGCCAGGACCCGGGTGAGGCCCACCAAGCCCATCTTGGCGGCTCCGTAGTTGGCTTGGCCGAAGTTGCCGAGAAGGCCCGAGTTGGAGCTGGTGTTGACGATGCGGCCGTAGGCGTGCTCCCGCATGGAGATCCAGGCCGGCCTCGTCACCCAAAACGCGCCCTTGAGGTGGACGTCGAGCACAGGTTCGACCAGGTCCGCGGTCATGTTGTGGAACGCCTTGTCGCGCAAGATGCCCGCGTTGTTGATGAGGATGTCGACTCGACCGAAGGCGTCGAGGGCCGTCTTTACGATGGCCTCCCCGCCCTCCGGGGTGGCCACCGAGTTGACGTCAGCCACGGCTACGCCACCGAGGTCCTCGATCTCCTTGGCGGTGGTGTGGGCCGGGCCGGGATCGGCCGTGGCGCCGGCCGTCTCGCCGGCGACCGAGCCGCCCAGGTCGTTGACCACGACTTGGGCGCCACGTGAAGCAAGGAGCAGGGCGTGCTCGCGGCCCAAGCCGCCGCCCGCGCCGGTGATGATCGCTACCTTGCCGTCGAAGCCGAGATCAGCCATGGCCCGGGACGGTATCCCGGCAGGTCGCGGGGCGACCAGCCCGCCTAGGCTCGCGCCTTTGTGGACTTCGAGCTGCCGGGCGAGGACGATCCGACCCGTCGCGCGACGAGGGAGTGGCTGGCGGCGCATGCGCGTCCGACTGGTCGGGAGCTGGCCGAGGCCGGCTACGTCGTCCCGCATTGGCCGCGGCCCTGGGGGCTGGACGCGGACCCGGTCGCGCAACTGGTGATCGACGACGAGCTGCGACGGGCCAAGGTCGGCCGACCCGTCAACCCCATCGGGATCGGCTGGGCCGGCCCCACCATCCTCCACGCTGGCACCCCGGAGCAGAAGGAGCGGTATCTCCTCCCGATGCTCGCGGGCGAAGAGCTCTGGTGCCAGCTGTTCAGCGAGCCAGGCGCCGGGAGTGACCTCGCGGGCCTGTCGACCCGGGCCGTGCGAGACGGCGACGAATACGTTGTCACCGGCCAGAAGATCTGGACCTCGTTTGGTCATGTGGCTCGTCTCGGCATCCTCATCGCGCGCACGGACTCCCACGGCCCCAAGCACGAGGGCATCACCTATTTGATCTGCCCGATGGACACCGCCGGCATCACGGTTCGTCCCATCGTCGAGATGACGGGCGAGCACTCGTTCAACGAGGTGTTCTTCGACTCGGTGCGCATCCCGGTGACCAACCGCGTCGGAGACGAAGGTGATGGGTGGCGGCTGGCCAAGGTGACGCTTTCCAACGAGCGGGTGTCGCTCTCCGGTGAGGGCGCGCTATGGGGACGGGGGCCGACGGCGCACGATCTGGTGGCTCTCGTTCGCGACCGAGGTGGGGCGTCCGATCCCCTCGTCCGTCAGCGGCTCGCGTCTCTTTTCATCGAGGCCGAAGTCCTGCGGCTGATCCGGCTGCGTACGGTGAGCGCCGCGGTCTCCGGCCGTCAGCCGGGACCGGAGGCGTCGGTGCGCAAGGCTATGGCCGACGAGCACGGTCAGCACATCATGAGCGTGGCCAAAGACTTGGCCGGCACGGCGGGGATGCTGTCCGATCGCGGACCGCTCGGTGGGCCCGTGGGCCTGTGGCAGTACGGCTACTTGTTCGCCCCGGCGCTGACCATTGGTGGTGGAACGGCCCAGGTGCAGCGCAACATCATCGCGGAGCGGGTGCTCGGCCTGCCCCACGACGTGGACGTCTCGTCATAGCGCTGAGCCGAAGGCGCCTCGACCACCGAGCATGTGCGGATGCCACCGGTGCGGGGTGAGGAGCAGCGCCCGGGGATAGTCCTCGAACAGCCACCGGGCGAAATTCCGTCGCGTCCACCCGGTCGACCCGGCGATTCGCACGGCGCCTCGAGCTCCCTTGGTCGAGCGCAGCGCGCCAGACATGACGTTGGCGAGGGCGTGGTCGATGATCATCCCGCTGCGTAGCTCGCTCTTGTACGCCGCCGCCGCGGCGGCAGGGCGGAAAGGTCCGGCGGACAGGATGGCTCGTGCGGCGGCCGCGGCCGTGTCGAGGGCCTGCCCGATCCCTTCGCCGGTCATGGGGTCGCAGGCCCGTGCTGCGTCGCCGACGAACAGCGCCCGCCCACCGGCTTCGTCGAGACGGGCGCGGGCGAGGCGCGCCGGGATCGGCCACGCCTTGTGTGGGGATTCTGCGCGAGCGTCTTGGCCGAGGACCTCTTTGACGTGGTCAACGTCGAGGAGTCGGCGCCACAGGCCGGCCATGGTGGCCGCTGACATGGCTGCCCCGCGCCGGACCCCGAAGCCGACATTGGCCACGCCGTGGGCGAGAGGGAAGGACCAGGCGTATCCGGGCAAGAGCTCGGGCTCGAACCACACCCAGAGACGGCGCGCCAGGGGTCCGGTCGACACGAAGTACTGGCGGAACGCGTGCCATTCCCCGAGATATCCGCGCGTTGCCGTTGGCTCGGCCGCGGCAGTCGGACCGCGCCTTCCGGTCAGCCTGACGCCGAGGGCCTTGCGCAACGGTGACCACATCCCATCGGCGCCGATCACGTAACGGGCGGCCAACGGCTCAAGCCCGGCCACGGTGATCGTGACGCCGTCGACGGACCACGTCGCCGCCTTGAAGCTGTGGCCTTCGTACACCTTGGCGCCCGCCGCTCGAGCCAACTCGACCAGGGCGAGATCGAGATCGGTCCGGCGCGCCACCGCGCCGAAATGACCCTGACCAGAGGGAAACGGGAACTGCACGGTGCGCCCGGAAGGCGAGCGCACCCAGCACGCGTCCACCGGGTGCCAGGACGCAACGGCCGAAGGATCCAGACCAAGCTCGTCGAGGCCGCGCAGCGCGCCGGTGGTCAGGCCGTCTCCGCAGCATTTGTCGCGCGGGAACACGGCCTTGTCGACGAGCACGACGTCGCGCCCGGCTCGGGCCAAGGTGACCGCAGCGGCTGCGCCCGCCGGGCCGCCGCCAACGACGGCGACGTCGGCGGTCAGCACGGGGACGAGGGTAGGGCTGGGGTTCGACCAGGGCCAACTGTCAGCGGCGCAGCGGTCGAGCCTGTCAGGGGCGCAGCAGCAAGCTGAGGGCGACTGGCAGTTCCGGGTGGCTGAAGGCGAATCCGGCGGCCTCGAGCCGTCGGGGAAAGACGCGGGCACTGGCCAGGAGCATCTCGTCGGCCATCTGCCCGCCGAACACGACTGCCAGCGCGGCACGCGGCACCCGGGCGACAGCCGGCCGGTGGAGCACGCGGGCCAGCGTGGTCGTGAAATCGGCGTTGGTCACGGGGTTGGGGGCGGTGAGGTTGACCGGACCGTCCAGATCGGCGTCAGTGAGCGCCATCTGGATAGCCGCGACTTCGTCGTCGATCGAGATCCAGCTCATGTACTGCCGCCCAGATCCGAGCTTGCCACCCAGGCCGGCTCGAAACAGGGGTAGTTGCTTGCGCAGCGCGCCGCCCCGCGGTGACAACACCACGCCACTGCGGAGCAGCACGGTACGCACTCCCGCTTGGGACGCGGGCTCGCAGGCGGCTTCCCACTGCCGGCATACGTCGGCCAGGAAGTCGGTCCCGGGCCTGTCGGCCTCGCTGACAGGTTGGTCGCCCCGATCCCCGTAGAAGCCGACGGCTGACGCTGACAGGAGCACAGTGGGTCGGTGGCGGAGGGTGGTGAGGGCGGAGGCCAGCAACGTGGTGGCCTGGACGCGGCTCTCCAAGACTCGTCGCTTGTGGGCGGCCGACCACCGGTGATCGCCGATGCCCTCGCCGGCCAGGTTGATGACGGCGTCGAACCCCTCCAACGAGGCCGGATCGAGAGAGCCAGTGCCGGGATCCCATGCCACCGCGGTCGCGTCAGCCGGCGGTTGTCTGACCAGTCGGATGACTTGGTCGCCGTTGGCCGCGAGCCGAGGAACAAGCGCACTGCCGATGAGGCCGTGAGAACCGCTGATCAGGATGCGCAAGGGGTGCTCAGGCCTTGAGCGCGGCGGCGACCGCGTCGACCGATTCTGGGGTAGCAGCCGAGTGACGGGCCGCGCCGGGAACGGTGCGCTTGACCATGCCGCTGAGCGCGTCACCAGGCCCGAGTTCGACGAACGTCGTTACGCCGAGGTCGGCCAGGCGGGTCAGCGATTCCCGCCAGCGCACCGGGCTGCACAGCTGGGCCGAGAGCAGCGCCCGCCAATCGCCCTGGCTGCGGACCTCGGCGTCAACGTTGGCCACGACCGGCACGGACGCATCCCCGAACGCGGAAGCCGCCAGCGACGTGTCGAGCGGCGCCTGCGCGGGCGCCATCAGCGGCGTGTGAAACGCGCCGGCAACTGGCAATCCCATGACTCGGGTCGCGCCGCGGTCTCGCGCCGCCGCCTCCGCCGCCGCCACACCGGTGTTGGTGCCGGCGATGACGACCTGGCCGGGCGCGTTGTCATTGGCCACCCAGACGTCGCCGCCGGCGTCGGCGCACGCGCCGGCGACCTGATCGGGACCGAGCCCGAGCACCGCGGCCATGGTTCCTGGATTGGTTTGTGAGGCCACGACCATGGCATCGCCGCGCGCCCCGACAACGGCCATGCCGGCGTCGTCAGCGAGCGCTCCGGCGGCCACCAGCGCGGTGTACTCGCCGAGGCTGTGCCCGGCCACCGCGCCGGCTACTAGACCAGCCCCGCGGGCGCGGTCGAGCACGACGAGGCTCAAGGCAAACGTAGCGGCCTGGGCGTTGTTGGTCTCTTGCAACGTCGGGGCGTCGGCGTCGACCAGCAGCTTGGCGAGATCGCGCCCGAGCACTTCGGACAGGCGCCCGACGACGTTCCAGGAAGGCGTGTCCACCCACGGCGCCCCCATGTTGGGACGCAGCGAACCCTGGCCCGGAAAGAGAAATGCCAGCACCGCGGCATTCTATGAGCCCACCCCGAGGCGCTCTCGGTAGCCCTGCGCCTGCTCTTCGGTAGCCTGCGGCCTCCGTGAGCCCAACTCAGGACGCCGGCGGTCGGGTGGTGCTTGTCACGGGCGGCAACCGGGGCATTGGCTTGGCGTGCGCTCGGGCGTTCGCCGCCCAGGGCGACCGAGTGGCCATAACCAGCCGCGGCGGAGAGGTCGACGGCCTCCTCGCCGTCAACTGTGACGTCACCTCGGGCGAGCAGGTCGACGCCGCATTCGCAGAGATCGAAGCCCGGCTCGGTCCGGTTGAAGTGGTTGTCGCCAACGCCGGGATAACCCAGGACTCGTTGGTGCTGCGCATGTCGGAGCAGGCCTTCACGTCGGTGGTCGACACCAACTTGATCGGGGCGTTCCGGGTGGTGAAGCGGGCGACCGGGCCCATGGTGCGCGCCCGCCGCGGTCGTGTACTGCTCATCTCATCCGTCGTGGCGACGCTCGGATCGGCTGGCCAGGTCAACTATGCGGCGTCCAAGGCCGGCCTAATCGGCTTGGCCCGATCCCTGGCGCGCGAAGTGGGGAGCCGTTCGATCACGGTCAATGTCATCGCGCCCGGCTTCATCGAGACCGACATGACGGCCGCCCTTGACGAGGACCGCCGGAGCGCGATCCTGGGAACGATCCCGCTCGGGCGGATGGCGACGCCCGAGGAAGTGGCGGCGGTTGTGGCGTTCATGGCCTCGCCGGAGGCGGGGTACATCACCGGGGCGGTCATTCCCGTCGATGGTGGGCTCGGCATGGGCCACTGATGTCGCTGCCCCGACCGCAAGACGTGTTGCCGCACCGGCCGCCGTTCCTGTTCGTGGACGAGGTCACCGAGTTGGTCCCGGGAACGTCGGCCCGGGGTCGGTGGCAGCTCACGGGTGATGAGGCTTTCTTCGCTGGTCATTTTCCGGGGCGACCGACGTTGCCGGGGGTGCTGATGGTGGAGTCGCTCGCCCAACTCGGGGCTGTGGCCGTGCTGACGGATGACCGCTACCGGGGGAAGCTGCCGCTGTTCGGTGGCATCGACCGGGCGCGCTTCCGGGCGCAAGTCGGGCCAGGGGACACGCTGGAGCTCGAGGTTGCGCTAGAACGCATGGGCTCGACGGCGGGCAAGGGCAGCGGCCGGGCCTCCGTGGGCGGACAGCTGGCGTGTGAGGTGAACATGCTCTTCGTGATCGTCGCCGCGTAGCCGCCGGGCCGGGTGGCGGCGGGCCCGGTGGCCCGGTGCACGGGTGGCCCGGTGGACCGGTGGCCGGTGGCCCGGTGGCCCGAGGGCAGAACGATCGAACTATTGCCACTCTTCTGCCATCGGACGAGGGGCGGGTGGCTCCCTGGGCGTCAGCGGGCGAGGGCCACCGCGCGGCGAACGAAGGCCGCGAACTCGTCAGGGTGCGAGGTGTGCGACCCGTGGTCGCCCCCGTCGACCTCCACGACCTGCGTTCCGACGGAGTCGGCGAGGTGGCCGGCGCCGTTGCGGTGATAATCCGGCGACTGCGACCCGGTGCCCACCACCATCGGCACTCCGAGCGAGGTGGGATCGAAGAGCTGGCCGTCGCGCAAGGACGCCAGATCGGCGAGGAAGGTCGGGCCCTCGGCGCGCCGGGCCGCCTGCGTGGGTGGTGGCAGCTCGTCCCAGGCCGCGTCGCCAAGCGTCCGCCGCAAGAACAACTCCACCGCGTCGCCCGGGTCCGACACGCCCGCCGCCGCCCAAGCCGCACTGCCGGTCGCTTCCTCCTGCCACCAGGGCATCCACGGCAGCGGGGCCTCGAACACCCCAAGCGAGCGGGTCAGCTCCGGGTGGTCGTCGGCGACCAACATGGCCACCGCGCCCCCGTAGCTGTGACCGACGAGGGTGGCCGGGCGACCGTCGAGGAGGGCGACGAGATCGGCGGCGTGATCAGCGAGCCGGGTCGCTGGTGGTTGTGCGCCGGCCGAGCGGCCATAGCCCCGCCTGTCGTACACGATGACGTGCAGGTCGCCGAGGCGCTGGATGACACGCCCGAAGGCCGCGCTGCGATCCATGGTGCCGTGGATGAGTACGACGATGGGGGCATCCTCGTCGTACGGCTCGTGCTCCAGTACGTACAGACCCGCCGGGACCGCGCTCATCCTCGAAGTCTTGCGCGGCGGAGACCGGCGCGGGAGATCGCGTCACGGGCTAGCCCGTTCAGGAGGGCAGCGAAGATCTAGACAGCAGGTTCGCCGTACGGGCGGCCAGCGGCCTCGTAGCACTCCGCATGAAAGTGCTCAACCCGATCCCACGTGCCCTCGACGTACACGTTGGCGATCACCTGGCGCAGGTGGGCGCGCGCGACGAACTTCACGGCGTCGCCGCAATGGGCGCACGCCGCGGAGTTGCCGGCCTCGATCGACCGTTCCACGGCCCGGCTGCTCATCATCGTGTTGGCCATCCCGTACATGATCGGCAATGAGGGTGCGCAGCTGAGCATTCTGCGCCGGTTCGGCCGAGGTCGCCGATGGCGGAGGCAATCACGGCCGGGACCGAATCGTGTCGGCGCGACCCAGGCGCACGGCGAGGCGAACCAGGTCGCGCAGGCTGGGTTCGTCGGTTCCGGCTTCGACCAGTGCGTCGACGGCAGCCTCGAGCCGAGCGGCCTCGGCTTCGAAATCGCCGGAGTGGGCTTCGAAGCTGCTGATGCCGAGGGCGGGCTCGGGGGTGATGGACGCCCGGGACGGGCCACGGGTAACGGCTGTCGCCACCATCGAGCACAGAATGGCGATGGCAGTGATGATGCCGAAGGTCAATGCCGCCCCGTCGTGATGCGTGATCGTGCTCGCGATCATTCCAGCCACGCCGCCCACGCAGATGATGGCGACGATGACCCGCACCGTCCGGGCGCTCACGCGCTAGTCCCTCACCAAAGGCTTGTAGCGGATGCGGTGCGGCTGGTCAGCCGCCACACCGAGGCGCTTGCGGCGATCGGCCTCATAGTCACTGAAGTTGCCTTGGTACCAAACGACCTCACTGTCTCCCTCGAACGCCAGCACGTGGGTGCAGATGCGGTCCAGGAACCACCGATCGTGGCTGATTACAACCGCGCAGCCCGGAAAGTCCAGCAGCGCGTCCTCTAGGGCGCGCAACGTGTCCACATCGAGATCGTTGGTCGGCTCGTCGAGCAGCAACACGTTGGCTCCGCTGGTCAGCACCTTGGCCAGGTGCACGCGATTGCGTTCTCCGCCCGACAGCTCGCCCACCTTCTTCTGCTGGTCGGACCCCTTGAAGTTGAACCCAGCGACATACGCTCGCCCGTGCAGCTCCCGGCCCCCGACCACGATGCGCTCAAGGCCCCCGGTGATCTCCTCGTACACCGTGTGGCCGGAATCGAGGGTCGCTCGGCTCTGATCGACATAGCCGAGCGAGACGGTCGGACCAACGCGCAGCGTTCCTTCCCCGGTCGACTCGCCGCCGGTGATCATCCGAAACAGTGTTGTCTTGCCCGCTCCGTTAGGTCCGATCACGCCGACGATGCCGTTGGGCGGGAGGTCGAACGTGAGCCCATCGAGAAGCAGACGGTCCCGGAAGGCCTTGGTCACGCCCTCGGCCTGTACGACGATGTCGCCGAGCCGGGGACCCGGGGGAATCGTGATCTCCAGCTTCTCGACCCGCTCCGGCGCGCCCTGGGCCTCGGACAGCATGGCTTCGTACGAGTTGAGGCGAGCCTTCCCCTTGGCCTGGCGGGCCCGCGGTGACAGACGAATCCAATCCAGCTCGCGCTCGAGGGTGCGCTTGCGACGCTCGTCGACCTTGTCGGCCTGGGCCAGGCGGTTGGTCTTCTGCTCGAGCCACGAGGAGTAGTTGCCCTCCCAGGGGATGCCTGCGCCCCGGTCGAGCTCGAGGATCCATCCGGCGACGTTGTCCAAGAAGTAGCGGTCATGGGTCACGGCGACGACCGTGCCTGGGTAGTCCTGGAGCGTCCGTTCGAGCCAGGCCACCGATTCGGCGTCGAGGTGGTTGGTCGGCTCGTCGAGCAGCAGCAGATCCGGCCGCTCGAGCAGGAGACGACACAGCGCGACCCGGCGACGCTCCCCCCCGCTCAATGTGTCGACGGCGGCATCACCGGGAGGGAGGCGCAGGGCGTCCATGGCGATCTCGAGAGTTCGGTCCAGGTCCCAGGCATTGGCCGCCTCGATGCGCTCCTGGAGCAGGGCCTGCTCGCTCAACAGTTGATCGAAGTCGGCGTCAGGCTTGCCCATGGCATCACAGACCTCGTGGTACCGGTCGAGAACCCCTTTGATGTCCCCGACTCCGAGGGCGACGTTGCCCGCCACATCGAGCGCCGGGTCGAGCTCGGGCTCCTGCGGCAGGTATCCCACCCTAAACCCAGGCGCTAGTCGCGCCTCGCCTGTGTATCCGTCGTCGACCCCGGCCATGATCCGCAACAGGCTCGATTTTCCCGATCCGTTGGCGCCAAGGACGCCGATCTTGGCTCCAGGAAACATCGAGATGTTGATCCCTTTGAGGACCTCGCGGTCGGGCGGGTAGAAGCGTCGAAGGTCCCTCATCGTGAAGATGAATTGGGCGGTCATGGTTCTGAACGTAGTCGGCTCCTCGTCGTAGAAAGGCGGCGAGCGATCGGTAGGCTGGGGCCGTGCCCGACGAAACCCGCGCCGCTGGATCCTTCGGTCCCAACGACTGGTTGGTCGAAGAGATGTTCGACCAGTTCAAGGCCGATCCCCAGTCAGTGAGCGAGAGCTGGCGGGAATTCTTCGCCAACTACTCTGCGCCAGCGCCTCCGGTCCACGAATCGGAAGCAAGCGCGTTGTCCTCGCCCGCTCCGCCAACTCCGCCGGCCTCAGCCCCGAGCGCGCTCGCGGGCGACGGCGCGTCGTCGTCCCCAGTTGGGCGAGTGCTAAAAGGCGCGGCGGCTCGGATTGTCGCCAACATGGAGGCCAGCCTGTCCGTCCCGACGGCTACCAGCGTGCGACCGGTACCCGCCAAGCTGCTCGAGGTCAACCGCACCATCCTCAACAACCACCTCGGGCGGACCCGGGGGGGCAAGGTCAGCTTCACCCATCTCATCGGGTACGCCGTCGTTCGCGCGGTGGCCACCGTTCCCGTCATGAACTCGTCGTTCGGCCACGCTGCCGACGGCCAGCCGATCGTCCAGCGCCACGACCACGTCAACCTCGGCCTCGCCGTCGACGTCGAGAACCCCGATGGCTCGCGCACCTTGATGGTGCCGTGCATCAAGGCCGCCGACGCCCTCGACTTCAAGGCCTTCTGGCAGGTATACGAGGAAATGATCCGCAAGGTCCGGACCAAGAAGGTGACGGCCGACGACCTTTCGGGGACGACGATGAGCTTGACCAACCCCGGGACCATCGGGACCGAGCACTCGGTGCCGCGTTTGATGCCCGGTCAGGGCGTGATCGTCGGCGTTGGGGCGCTCGACTACCCGACGGAATACTCGGCCGCGGACCCGAGGACCCTGGCCGAACTGGGGATCTCCAAGGTCATCAACCTGACCTCGACCTATGACCACCGGGTCATTCAGGGTGCCGAGTCCGGACTCTTCCTCAAGAAGATCCATGGGCTGCTCATCGGCGAGGACGGTTTCTACGACGACATCTTCTCGGCCATGGGTGTCCCCTACGAACCCGTGCGATGGCGCCGCGACCTTTCCCCCATTGACGATGAGCGTCGCAGGATCGCCAAGCAGGTCCACGTCCAGACGCTGATCAACATGTACCGGGTACGCGGCCACCTCATCGCCGATCTCGATCCGTTGGCGGTCAAGAAGCCCCACACGCACGCTGAGCTCGATCCGGCTACCTACGGCCTGTCTATCTGGGATCTCGATCGCGAGTTCTTCTGCGACGGGCTGGCCGGACATGAGATGTTGCCACTGGGCGAGATCCTCGGGATCCTCCGTGACGCCTACTGCCGCACCGTGGGCGTGGAGTACATGCACATCCAGGAGCCGGACCAAAAACGCTGGATCCAGGAGCACGTCGAAGGCGTCTCGACGGCACTCTCGCCTGAGGAACAGCGGCACATCCTGGGCCGGCTCAACGCCGCCGAGGCGTTTGAGCGCTTCCTCAACACCAAGTTCGTCGGTCAGAAGCGCTTCGGGATCGAAGGTGCCGAGAGCGCCATTCCGCTCGTGGACGCGGTGCTCGACGAGGCGGCCAAGGCGGGAATGCACGAGGCCGTTCTGGGCATGGGCCATCGCGGCCGTCTCAACACGCTCATCAACATCGTGGGCAAGAGCTACGGCGAGCTCTTCGCCGAGTTCGAGCACATCGATCCGGCTTCGACCCAAGGGTCGGGAGACGTTAAGTACCACAAAGGAGCCACCGGAAAGTTCAGTGGGCTATCCGGGATCGACTTGCCCGTGTCGCTCGCCTCCAACCCGAGCCACCTCGAGGCGGTCGACCCCGTGGTGGAGGGGATGGTGCGGGCCAAGCAGGACGTGCTCGACCGGGCCGATGAGTACTCGGTCCTCGCCGTGCTCCTGCACGGCGACGCCGCGTTCGCCGGCCAAGGCGTGGTAGCGGAGACCCTCAACCTTTCGGCCCTGCGCGGCTATGCGACGGGCGGCACCGTTCACGTCGTCATCAACAACCAGCTCGGCTTCACCACCAACCCGGAGTCCGCCCGGTCATCGGTCTATGCCACCGACGTCGCCAAGATGGTCCAGGCGCCGATCTTCCACGTCAATGGCGACGACCCGGAGGCCTGTGTCCGCGTGGCCCGGCTGGCCTTCGCCTTCCGGCAGGCGTTCAACAAAGACGTCGTGATCGACATGATTTGCTACCGCCTGCACGGGCACAACGAGGGCGACGACCCCAGTTTCACCCAGCCCCTGATGTACGAGCGCATCAAGGCGCATCGCAGCGTCCGGCTGCTCTACACCGAGACATTGATCAAGCGCGGCGACATGACCCTCGAGGAGGCCGAGCAGGCCATGCAGGACTTCTCGTCGCGGGCCCAGGCTGCCCTCGAGGAGACCAGATCCTCCGCGCCGCCCAAGCTCACCGCGCTGCCAGCGACGGCGCCAGCGGCGCCGGTCCTGCCGTCGGTGCCCACCGGGGTCGACCGTGCGGTGCTCGACAGGATCGCAGCCGCGTTACACACGTTCCCCGAGGGCTTCACCGTCCATCCCAAGCTCGCTCGCGTCTTCGACACCCGGGCCAAGCTGTACGAGTCGGGTCAGGTGGATTGGGCGCTGGGTGAGGCCATGTCCTACGGCTCGCTGCTACTGGAGGGCATCGACGTGCGCCTAGCCGGCCAGGACACGAGGCGAGGAACGTTTAGCCACCGCAACTCGACGTTGGTCGACAACCAGACTGGACGGGAATACACCCCTCTCGCCAGCATGGCGGCGTCAGTGGACGGCGGCGGGCGATTCTTCTGTTACGACTCATTGCTGAGCGAATACGCCGCCCTCGGCTTCGAGTACGGGTACTCGGTGGTGGCCCACGACACGCTCGTGGCGTGGGAGGCGCAGTTTGGTGATTTCTTCAACGGCGCTCAGATCGTGATCGATCAGTTCGTGACCGCGGCGGAGGAGAAATGGGGCCAGACGTCGGGTCTGGTAATGCTTCTCCCACACGGCTATGAGGGTCAGGGCCCTGAGCATTCATCGGCCCGGCCGGAGCGCTTCCTGCAGGCCAGCGCCGGCAACAACATCCAAGTGGTCAACTGCACGACGGCGGCGCAGTTCTTCCACCTGATGCGTCGCCAGGTGCTGAGGACGGTGCGCAAGCCGCTGGTGCTGATGGCGCCGAAGTCCTTGTTGCGCAGCCGAGATGCCTATTCACCTGTCGAGGAGCTGGTTGAGGGCACCTTCCACGAAGTCCTGGACGATCCTGGCGTTGGTGATCCCGCGGCTGTGCGGCGAATCGTCCTCTGTTCAGGCAAGATCGCCTACCGGGCCATGCGCCATCGGACGTCCGCCGGAGCGCCGGCCGCGGTCATCCGCATCGAACAGCTGTACCCATGGCCGAGTGACCAGCTGCTCGACCTCTTGAACCGCTACACGGTTGCCCGAGAAGTGATGTGGCTGCAAGAGGAACCGGCCAACATGGGCGCCTGGATGTTCGTCTACGAGCGGCTGCGTGACCTGCTGGCCGAGGACTTCGACCTGGCGCACGTGAGCCGCTTTGAGTCCGGAAGCCCCGCCGCCGGTTCCTCCTCGTATC
>Ga0307477_10002272_pt1 | contig 14992 bp, 16 predicted proteins | sample atmos_gasesECM2C_FD_203316 | JGI IMG/M metagenome (GOLD analysis project Ga0307477, IMG submission 203316) | Hardwood forest soil microbial communities from Morgan-Monroe State Forest, Indiana, United States - atmos_gasesECM2C_515 | ecosystem: Environmental > Terrestrial > Soil > Temperate...
GCGCTCGACTTGCTCCATGAAACCTCCGACCCCGCTCGCCGCAAGGCGGTTTTCCTGGCTTTTGTTCCGCTGTGGCAGGCCATCAATGGGAACGACGAGCCCGACAGCCCCTATCGCCGGCTGATCAGCGGAGCTGCCGCCGAAGCGGCCCGGAGCGGCTCGGCGATCGATAATGCCGCCCGCGACGTCGGGATCGATGCCGCGCAAGTCGAGCGCTGGCTGGTGCAGATCCTCGATGCCTGGCGCGAATCGAGCGGTACCGACAGGGTCGAGCCCTGGGACTTCCGTTTCCAGGCGGGCGAGGCCGATCGCCTGCTCGAACCATACATCCCGCGGGAATCCCTGCAGCCCATCAACCGCCGTTACTACCGTGATCTCGGCGTCGACCTCGATCAAATGGGCACGCTCTACGATCTTGCTCCCCGGCCGCAGAAGGCGGCACTCGCTTACACGGAGTTTGTCACGCACGGGCGCATGGTGAACGGGGCCTGGAAGCCCACGGTCGCGCGTGTGTCGGCGCCGTACGAGCGCGGCGGCCTGTTCGTATTGAACGAGCTGGTACACGAGAACGGCCACGTGGCAAACATCACCGCGATCCGCAATCGCCCCGCGTTCGTGGACTGGCCGAGCGACCTGTTCGCCGAGGCTTTCGCCGACGTCCCCGCCTGGAGTACCTATGAGCCCGCCTGGCAGCGCCGCTACCTGGGCCATGAAGCCCCGCAGCAGCTCTCGCTGCGGGCTCTGTATTCCGTTGTCATGCTCGACGTGGCCTGGTCTTTGTTTGAATTGCGGATGTTCAGCGCTCCCACGACCGACCCGAACGCGCTGTGGACGGAAATCACCAGCCGCTACCTGCATATCGTGCCGCATCCCGAGTTTTCCTGGTGGGCGGTGCGGGTGCAGCTGGCGGACCTTCCCGGCTACATGGTGAACTACGGTTTCGGCGCTATCCTCACCGCTGAGATGCGCGACCACATCTCAGCAGCCCTGGGGCCATTCGATGCGGGAGACTCCCGCTGGTACGGGTGGCTCTCCGAACAGCTGCTGCGGTACGGCTCGGAGCGTGACACTCGCACCCTGATGCAGGACTTTCTCGGCCGCCCGGTGTCGCCACGGGCGCTGCTCTGGCAGCTCCAACGCTTGCAGACGGTATCGTCCAATTGATGGGGTGCAGCCCAGATGACCAATATCGTCGATGCCGTAAAAGCGCTCACTCGCGCGCCTGCCCAGTTCGACCTCGACCTCCGCCATACGTACTTCGCACTGCGATTCGCCACCGGTGTCCTCGGGCTGCTGCTGCCGCTGGTGCTCGTCGGCTGGGGACTCGCCTACCATGTGGGTTGGAACCAGATGGGCTCGCTGAGTGCGTTTTACTGGCTGTCGCAATCGCCGCCCGCCGATTCGAACGCGCTGCTGCGGAATTGGTTCGTCGGCTCCCTCATCGCTGTTGGCACGTGCCTGATCATTTATCGCGGCTACGGCCACCTGGAAAACCGGCTGCTGAACCTGGCAGGACTGGCGGCAGCAGCCGTCGCATTAAATCCGATGCCCTGGCCACAGTTGCATGAAGACAAACTGCAAATCCATTACGTGGCAGCGGTCGTCTTCTTTCTGCTCATCGCCGCGACTATCTGGTTTTGCGCGCGTGACACCCTTTCCGCAATTGCTGACGCCAGGGTGCGAGCGCGCTGGGCTGTGATTTACCAGATCTTTGCGATCGCAATGCTGGCAGTGCCCCTGGCGGGCTTTTTGCTGGCGCAAAGAGCTCATCGGACGATCTGGATTGAAGCACTGGGCGTGTGGGTGTTCTCGGCGTACTGGTTCGTCAAGACTCACGAGCTCTCCAAGGTATCAATGATCGAGCCTGCCAAGGGCCCGGCACCACGGGTCAGGCGCGTCAACGGCAGCCTGGAGATCGTGCGCGGTTGACGTGCCCCCGAGTCATTCGGCGGTCACGTCGTGCCAGCCGATTCGCCTCACCAGCTCACGGAATTTTTCGTCGGACCACAGACTCCGGAATGAAGGCTCGCGAGTCAGCTCGATGAGATCCGGGTTGTGCTCCCGGTACGCTCGCTCGAGCCATTCGAGCGCTCGGTGCTTGTCGTCGATCGCCCCGTACACTCTCGCGACGTTGTACGGTGAGACATAGCGACGACCACCGTCTCCGAGCTCCGTAACGATCCTCTCCATGACCAGCCGGTCGCCCGCCACTGCGTGGGCTTGCGCCAGTCCCGCCAGAGCCTCGGTGCTCCCTCCCGAATGCATCACCGCCTGCCGCATCGCCTCGACCGCTTCGCTCGTGAGATTCTTCTGCAGGCACACGAGCCCGACTCGCAGGTGTGACACGTAGTGGGTGGGATCCACTTCAAGCCCGCGCCGCAGGGCCAACAGCGCGCCATCGTAGTCATGGGCCAGGTAGCGGATCATTCCAACCGAGGCGTTGACTACGGAGTTCAGCGGATCCAGTTCCCAGCTATGTTGTACTCTACCGAGCGCCTCCCGAGTCCTGCCCATCGCCATGAGATATTCCGCGTACCAGTAGTGAGCGATGGCGTAACCAGGATCGAGCTCCACAGCACGCCGGAATTCACTCTCCAGGTCGACCCAGTCCCAGTCGTGCAGGCGCACGTGGGCCAGAGAGGCATATCCCTCACCGAGCTCTGGCTGCATGCGCACGGCTTGTCTGGCCGCAGCCTTGGCTTTGTGGAATGACTCGACGGCGGGAGTCATGCCCCGGCAGGCGAGCATCGTGTGGGCGTCGGAGATTCCGTCGTAGGCGGCCGCGAAGCCTGGGTCGTGCCGCAACGCTTCTTCGAAGCACGCTATGCTCTTGCGGATGTCCTCCTCCGTGCGCCGGTACCAGAAGTGGCGCCCCCGCAGATACGACTCGTGCGCCTGCGGATTGATTGAGCGCGTGTTGCCGGGGTCGAGACGCCGCTTCTCGTGCGGGGTCAAGGTGATCTGGATTTCCCGCGCGACGGCCCGAGCCACTTCCGCCTGTACCTCGAGCACATCGTGTAGACCTCTCTCATAGCTTTGAGCCCAGAGGTGCGATTCGTCGCTGACCCGGATGAGCTGCGCGGTGATGCGCACACGCTCCCCGGCCCGGCGCACGGAGCCTTCCAGGACATGCGACACACCGAGCTCGCCGCCAATCTGCGCGGTGCTCTTCGCAGTCGACTTGAACTGCATCGCCGAGGTTCTGGCGATCACTCCGAGGCGCTCCGGGCTCAACCGCGCCAGCTCGGTGATCATTTCCTCGGTGAGCCCGTCGCTGAAGTAGTCGTAGCGCTCGCCGGCGGTGAAATTCTCGAAGGGCAGGACCACCAGCATGGACCTGTCGGCCCAGCTGTCCGGTGCCCCGGATTCAAGCCGCTTCACGGGCGCCACGAACCGGTAGCCGCGCTTCGGCAAGGTCTCGATGAAGGCCGGCCCCCGCGGACCCTGCCCAAGAGCCTTGCGCAGCATGGAAATGTGGGAGGTGAGACTACCTTCCTCGACGACAGTGTCGGGCCACAGACGATGCACCAGTTGCTCTCTGGTGAGCGCACTTCCCGCGGCCTGCACCAGGGCGACCAGGAGCTCTCCCACCTTGGCCGGCAGCGGCACATGATCGCCGTCTTTGAACAACATCCGGCTGTGCGCGTCGAGGCGGTAATCGCCAAACTCGTATTGACCGGAGGCCATCACAGCAGGTCCTGAGAATTTCAGCAGAAAAATAACAGGAGTCCCCAAGGACTACTAGCGACAGGGGAGGTAAGCTTCGCGCAAATTGGCAGCGGATCCGAACAGGGGGCAGTCACCATGAAGAGGCATTTGAGTGAGCTTGCGTGCGGACTGGTATCGATGCTGGCTTACACGGGCAACTGCGGAGCCGACACCGTCACCGATTGGGACGCCAAGGCGACCGCGGTGGCCTCGCCCGCTGCCCTTGGCGAACGCGAAGTGGCCATCGTCGACCTCGCCATGTTCGATGCCGTCAACTCCATCGAGCGGCGCTATCAGCCATATCTGGAGCAGTTGCCGACGACCGGACCGACCTCTGAGGATTCGGCGGCGGCCAGTGCTGCGGCGACCGCGCTCGCGGGCCTCCATCCCGAGGCCGCCGCAGGCTTCAAGACGGCGCTGGCCGAGTATCTCGCGCACCTCGACGCCGCCCCGGAAGCGCTCGCTAATGGCGCGCGCCTCGGGGAGGCAGTTGCGCTCAAGATGCTCGAGGCGCGCGCCCACGACGGCGCGACCGCACCCGACCCCTACCGTCCCAAGACGAAGCCGGGACAGTACGTGCCCACCGCGGTCATGGTGTGCTCGAGCTGGCCGACCATGCAGCCATTCGCCCTCGCCTCGCCGTCGCAGTTTCGCCCCGGCCCACCGCCTTCCCTGAAGAGTCGCGAATGGGCGGTGGACTACAACGAGATCAAGGAGCTCGGCAGCAAGACGAGCACCAGGCGCAGCGCGCAGCAGACCGAAACCGCACGCTTCTGGCTGATGGTGGGCCCACAGGCATATCACCCGCTGGCGCGCCAGCTGGTCGCCGAGCGCCACTTGAGTCTCCTCGACAGCGCGCGTTTCATGGCGCTGTTCGCCGTGACCCTGACCGACGCCTACGTCGCCGTGTTCGACGCGAAGTATCACTATGAGTTCTGGCGACCGGTGACCGCGATCCGCAACGCGGATCTCAATGACAATCCGGCCACCGAGCGTGATGCGACCTGGCAGCCGCTCGACAACACGCCCATGCATCCGGAGTACCCCTGTGCGCATTGCATTCTGAGTGGCGCAGCCCGGGTGGTCCTCGAGTCACTGGGTCAGCCGATGCCGGAGCTTTCGCTCACCAGCCCGACCGCACCGGGCGTGACCCATCGCTGGTCGAACCTCGATGACTTCACGGCGGAGGTGGCGAACGCGCGCATCTGGGCGGGGTTCCACTACCGCTTCTCAACCCGCGTGGGCACGGCGCTCGGGCGGCAGGTTGCAGAGTATGTGGCCGGCAGGATCCTGCAGCCCGTCAGCAGGACGGCGCAGCGCTGAGAAGCAGGTATCGCGATCGATTCAATCCGCCTATCATCCTGCGCCCGGAATTCGTTGCGCTGGAGGGACTGAGCATGAACGGCAAGACCATAGTAATCGCCCTCGTGCTCGCGCTTGCGGTTGCAAGCGCTGTGGCGATTTCCGCGCAGGACAGGTACACCTTGAAGTTACCGAACGGAGTCCCTTTTTCCGACTTTAAGGGCTATGGAGACTGGCAGCTCATCTCCACCTCAAAGACCGACGACCGGCTGAAAGTGATCCTGGGCAATCCCACGATAATTGCCGCTTTCAAGTCCGGTATTCCGGGCAACGGCAGGCCGTTCCCCGACGGCTCCAAAATCGCCAAAGTGCAATGGAAGCCGAAGAAGAGCACCGAAGCCCCCTTTGTCGTGGACGTGCCAGACACTCTGGCGGACCTCTTCTTCATGGAGAGGGACAGCAAGAGATTTCCGCAGACCGGCGGATGGGGATACGCCCAGTTTGACTATGACCCGGCATCGGCAACTTTCTCGGCGGACAAAGCCGGTACTCCGGACTGCGGGCACGTGTGCCATGTGGCAGTGAAGGCAAAGGACTACGTCTTTCACCCCTACCAGAACCGATGAGACCTATATTCGAGCGGCTCATGAACGAACCCCAGAGGCGGCGCTTGCTGACGGTGCTCCTACTGGCACTGAGTTGCGGCGCTGAAGGCAGGATGGCGCTCGCGCAGCCGCCGGCCAGCAGGGGACACTATCTGCTGGTGTGGGCGGGCGACCGCGACAAGAAGGGCAACGATTTCCTGGCCGTCATCGATTCCGACGCCTCTTCGGCGTCCTATGGGCGGCTCCTGACTACCCTGGCGACGGACCAGCAGACGGTGCGGGTGCACCACACGGAATACACGATGCCCGCGAGCGGCATGCTCTTCGCCAACGATCACGACGCCGGGCGGACATTCATCTTCGATGTGCGCAACCCCCAGCAGCCAAAGATCGCTGCCTCCTTCTCCGACATGGCCGGCTACATGCATCCACACTCGTATGTGCGGATGCCCAACGGGCACGTGCTCGCCACCTTCCAGCATCAGCACGGCGGCGATCCGGCGGCGGGCGGCGGCAAGACCGGCGGCCTCGTTGAGATTGATGACGGCGGCAAGGTCGTGCGGTCCGCTAGCAACGCAGATCCCGCCTTCCCTTCGGCTCTGCTGATGCCTTACGGCCTCGTGGTCCTGCCGGCTGTGGACCGCGTCGTGTCGACCAATTCCTCCATGCACGACAGTGACGTTTTCAGCGGCGTGACCTATCAGGTCTGGCGCCTTTCGGACCTCAAGCTCCTGAAGACGGCCGACTTCGACGTCGGACCCGATCACTACGCCCACATCAGCCCCGAGGAGCCGCGCCTCGGTCCGGACGGCTCAGTGTTCGTACAGACGCTGGGCTGTGGGCTCGAGCGCATCACGGACATCGACAGCGCCAACCCGAAGTCGAAACTGGTGCATGTGTTCCCCGGAAACTGGTGTGGTGTTCCGACGATCGTAGGGCACTATCTGGTGCAGAGCGTGCCCGCAGCCCACGGCTTCGTCGTGCTCGACATCTCCAATCCGGCGGCACCGGTCGAAGTCTCGCGCCTGAAGCTCAGCGATCGCTACTTCCCGCATTGGACGGCGTGGGATCCGCAGACCCAGAGGCTGGCGGTTACCGCCAGTGCAACGCCGGATGATCGGACCTACCTGTTGAAATTCGACCAGTCGCGAGGCGTGCTGGCGGTAGACGATGCGTTCCGCGACGTAGACGGGCGGCCCGGATTCAGCTTTTCGGAAAGGGATTGGCCGCACGGGTGGCGGGGCGTAGGCATGCCACACGGAGCGGTGTTCTCACGCTGAAGCGATATTTCTGCCGATGAAATATCAGATACCAGCGTCAATCCTGGACAAAGACCCGACGCGCTCTGCGGCAACTCGTTGATCCGACGATCTCACGCGGATCGCAGTCCGTCATCGACCCGCCTGTTGCGATGCGTCAGTTCGTTGAGATGTCTCCTGGCGACCCGTCACGGCTATCCCCCTCGGTGACACGGATAACAACCCCGCGACGGTCGCCGATCCCGCCTGGCTACCGCTGTTTGCAACGCCAGCGCATCCCGAATATCCCTCCGGTCACTCGTGTGTGAGCGGTGCGGCGGGAGTCGTGCTGGCGAGCTTCTTCGGCGAGCGAACGCGATTCGACGTGACATCAGATGTGATGCCGGGAGTGGTTCGACAGTTTGATAGCTTTTCGGACGCAACCGAGGAAGTGCAGAATGCCCGGATCTTTGCAGGTATCCACTTCCGCTCCGCGACCCACGATTGCCAGGCTCTGGGAGTATCGGTTGCCGATTACGTTCTCCACCACGCGATGCAACCGGTCGATGCGGAGGACTGAGGCTCCGACCACGCGCGCGCTACCGCGGCGCCGGCCTGTACGTGTGCCGGATCGAGACAGCTATTTGGGTGGGTGTTATGGGGGTATGCCAAGCACCTGTGCTATGCGCGCCGCAACCTGGCGGGCTTCGCCGTGTGGCCGATCGGGGTAGTGCTGTGTGCCGCGGTTCCAGGCTTCCCCCAGCGCGTACCAGTCGGTCGGTACCGCCGGCTGACCGGTGCGCAACTCGTTGTCGAGCGAATCGAAGTAAGTCGCCCAGCGGACACGGTAATAGTCCCGCGTCAAACCGGCCCAATCCTTGTTGCCATAGTCATGCAGATGGGCGACGTCGCTCGCCTTACGGTCGCCCCAGGTCGTCAGGATTGAGCGAGCGTCATAGTTGAGACGTGCAAGCTCAGCCGGTGTCGATGCCCAGCGCGCTACAAAGCCAAGCCAGGTGCCTACCAGAAACGCTCGATCGGTGGCGAGCAGTTGATCCTGCAGCTCCATCAGTTTCAGCCAACGATTCGTCAAGGCCTCGAACTGGGGCCGATTTTTCGAGTCGTACGCGTTCTTGATCTGCGGCAAAAGCACTCGACTCTCATTGGCGAGCGTCTGTCGCCCCACATCGACCAGATCGTATGAGCGGTTGCGCAGCTTCGGCGCCGCTCGCAGCAGCGCCGGCAGGACGCGCTTAAAGGCTGCGGCGTCGTAGCGCACGGCTTGAGGAGACCAGTTGGATGCCCGGTCCGCGGTGAGGCTTGGACGAGCCGCAAACAGCGATTCCTGCGGTGCATCGCGCTCACTATTGAAGACCACGTTATCTACCCGTATGTCGTAGGCCGTCCGCAGCAGTACCTGCCAGGCCATCACTGCTTCCGGATCCGCCACGCCGTAGCGCCGCTGTACGTAGCTGGCGGTCCAGCTCGGCATGTCGAGCGGTGCGCTGCGCCAGGCCATCTCGGTGAAGAGGTCGAAGGCAAATGGATTGGTATCCAGGCCTTCGGTAAAGAGGGCGGTGCCTACCATGTTATCGTTGGCGCGGCCCAAGCGCTGTAAGCGCTCAGTGATGTTGGCGACGTTTGCGCCGAGCGTAGTGCGGCCGCCGAACTCCCAAATGCCGCCAAACAGAAATGGCGCACCCTGGAAATCCCTCTGGCGATCATCGCGCAGCTCGCGGTCGTGATCGATGTCCACTACCAGCAAACGCCGCCGGTCCACCCCCGCGAGCAAACTCTGACTCGGGTTGCCCTCCCACGCGAGCATCATCCAGCTTGCGCCCGGGTGTGCCGCCCACAAGGCAGCCTGCACGGCGCGGGCAGCTTCCGGTATAGGGACGTCGCCGGAGTTTCCGCCCTCCTGGAACACCTCCATGTCATAGATGCTGCTGTCGCCAAACAGCTCCTGTTGGTGCCGATAAAAGGCGTTGGCGAGTTGTGTAAACATCGCGTCGCGCGGATCCAGCCAGTCCGGCCGAGTGAAACCAGCCCATTCGCCCTGGGGGACGATATGGGCGTCGGGAAACCTTCGGTGGAAGTCGCTCGGGACGATGCCGTAGAAGCCCGGTAACACCGGGGTGATGCCCAGCTCACGCAGACGAGCGATGATCCTCTGTGCTGACGCGGCACGCTTTTGCAGCAGTTCGAAGCTGATGGGGCCGTTAAAGCAGCACAGGTTGCCCATCAGCTGCCAATTTTGATGCGCCGGCTGAGTAATCCATTCACGTATCTCACGGTCCGAGTAGCCCACGTCACGGAATGTCCGATAGAGCACCAGGTCGGCACCGCGTTCGACAATCATTGCGTTGATGCCAGACAAGGCGAGCACATCGATCTCACGCGCCCAGCGCGCCCAATCCCAGTACGCCGTGGTATAGCCATCCACGTTCTCGTTGAGCGCGTAGCGGTAGGCATAGGGCGTCTTCAGCTCAATAGTGGTAACGGGCACCGGCAACTCGCCTGCGGCGCCGAGTTGATCGCCATTGGTCGAGATCTGCACGCGGGCGACGTACTTCAGATACCAGTTCACACCGAACAACAACGCGCTCGGCGTATTGCCCTCCACCCTGATGCGTCCGTGCGAACCCGAGATACGCGACATCTCGCCACTATCCCCACGCTCGATCGCGCGCAAGTCGAACTGCGAGGCGTAACGCGGCAGCAGGCGCTGCAGCACACGCTCGGCAGGGCGGATGTCAAAGCTCGGAGAGGCCACCGCCTGCTGCAGCAGTGCAAGACACAGCAGGATCCCTTGCGCGGCGATTGCTGCCAATCTGCGCGTGCCGCAGGCGCCGGACTGCTTGCTCAGACAGCAACGCATGGGTCGATTCGCCTAAAGCCTGATGTAGATGCCTTTGCGATCCAGCACACAGGCTACCGTCCAGCAACCGAGCATGTACACGACCGCATACAACAGCGCACCGGCTTTGTCACCGGCCCAGGGCGCGAAGCCAACCGCATACAGCCCCTCGAAGAGGCTTTGCTGGCCCAGGCGTGTGATATGGAGCAACTTGTCGCCGACCTCACTCAGGAGGTAAATGGCGAGCGTGTTTCGGCCGAATACTTCGAAGAAGTACGTCCAGCGGCGGTCGTGCACCCGGGGAACCATGTAAACGATGATCGCGAGAACGCCGAGGTCGATTCCGACTGTGCACAGCACATAGGAGCTGGTCCAGAGCTTCTTGTTGATCGGGAAGACAGTATTCCACCACAGGGCGAGCACAATGCAGACAGCCCCGGCCAGCAGCAGCCTGAGGAGCGTGCCGCCGCTGGTCCCGTGATCGCGGATGAAACGACCGGCCAGAAAGCCTGCGAGCACGTTCACAATGGCAGGTAGCGTGCTCAAGATGCCTTCCGGATCGAACGCCACGCCCTCACCGTGATACATGTGTGCCTCGCCGAGTACCAACTTGTCGAGCTTGATCGCGGCATTGCCGGCGAAGGTGTAATCGCCGAACGCATGCATCACCCACCAGTAGCCAAGCAGTGCGCTGAGCCCGAAGCTGATAGCGCCGACGCGCCCACCGTAGTGCACGATCAGGGCCGCGGCGCCGTAACCAAGGGCGATGCGCTGCAGCACGCCTAGAATGCGTGTGTCCGCAAGCGGCGCGACGCCGACATGCCCGGCGCCATCGACACTGAAGAATGGAAACCAGTAGAGCAGGTAGCCGCACAGAAAGATCAGGGCAGTGCGCATCGCGATCTTGCGCAGGACTGCCGCCTCACCCAGAGGCTCGTACTTCTCAAGTGTGAAAGTGAGTGTTGTTCCGACTACGAACATAAACGTCGGAAACACGAGGTCGGTCAACGTCATGCCATCCCACTTCGCGTGTAGCAGTGGCCCGTAGGATTTGCCGTCACCGATCTGCATGTTCACGACAATCATCAGTGCGAGCGTGAGGCCACGCAGCACGTCCAACGCCCGAAACCGGTTAGCTATCTCATTCATTGCGGCGCGTCCCGAATAGTAGTCAGCGATGGGAGCATCCCGGCCAACAGCAGGGGCGTCGCTTCCCGTCCTTCAGGCTTGCACAGCCCCACTCGATCCGACGGCTGCGGGTTTCCGCTTTCTTGGCTGACTCAACCCAGCAAATCCACTCGTTGCGTGCGAGCGGCGTGATGTCCTCCCATGCTGTCAACGTTTTGGGGTCGGACCTGAGGGCTTTTCTCAAGTCGGCAGGCAGCTCGTGTACCACACCGCCAGAAATCTCTTTCTTCGACATCGATGAGCTCTCCTCGTGACCGGCCCCCTTGGGTCACGACCGCGTCGATTTTGCCGCCGCCCGTTCGTCTTATAGACGCAAACGGCGAGCGTACGATGGCCAGGCTGATAGTTTAGCTGGACCCCGGTACCGGGTACTCTGGGCGCCCCTACCTGGCCTGCCAATCACATCCGAGGAGGATATCGCGATGACGACTCATTCAAAGGAACCGCCATTCCAGAGCAGTACTCGCGCGAGACGCACTGGTCTTACCGCCGTGCAGGCGCTGGTCGCCGTCATGGTTGTGGCGTCGTTCGGGCTGCAGAGCGGGTTTACGCTGGCGGAGGGTGGATCGGCCGCTACAGGTGCGCCTCCGGCGGGCGTGTACAAAATCGACAAGGCCCATGCGAGCCTGGTGCTGCGCGTGAGTCACATGGGATTCTCTACCTACACGACGCGATTCAGTCGCTTCGACTCAGACTTGACGCTCGATCCCAAGAACCTATCCGCTTCAAAGGTGGTGACAACCATCGATGCGACGTCGCTTGAGATGGACGCTGCGCCGCAGATGTGCCTGGATATTGTGAAGGGGCCGCAGATGCTCGACACCGCGAAGTTTCGAGATATCGTCTTTAAATCCGAAGAGGTCAGGATGACCGGGGCCAATACGATGGAGATTGCCGGTACGCTGACGCTGCACGGCGTGACACGACCGATGGTCCTCTTGGCGACCTACAACGGGGGCTACGCCGGAATGGCGAACATGGACCCGCAGGCTCGTGTCGGATTTTCCGCGCACGGGTCGTTGAAGCGTTCAGATTTCGGTATCTCTTTCGGCGTGCCTGCCCCGGGTACCACGGTGGGCGTCGGCGACGCGATCGACATTTCAATTGAAGCGGAGTTCACCGGGCCGCCGTTGGTCATGCCTGCAGGCGCGCACTAGGGGACGAGGTCACTCGACGGGTAGATCGCCGGCCAACCGCAGTTGGTGTCGGCTCTACGCTTGACAGGAGACAATGATTCAATAATTCTAGATGTATGGAATCTAAGCCAGCCGTTGAGGCACTCGGAGCGCTCGCGCAGGACAGCCGTCTGCAGGTGTATCGGTTGCTGGTCCAGGCGGGTCCCGAGGGAGTGCCCGCGAGCGAGATCGCGGAGCGCTTGAGGATTCCAGCCAACACCCTGTCGTTTCACCTGAAGACCTTGAGTCACGCCGACCTTGTGCACGCTCGCCAGGAGGGACGGTTCATCTATTACTCCGCGAACTATGACCAGATGAACGCGCTGCTCGGATTTCTGACGGAGAACTGCTGCGGCGGGCGCAGCTGTATGGAGGCTCCCGCGCCGCGCAAGAGGAGAGTTTCATGAAGCGTTTCCACGTTCACGTGTCGGTTGCCGACTTGAGTGCGAGTATCCGTTTCTACTCCGAGCTCTTTGGCAGCAAGCCCACGATCGAGAAGCCGGATTACGCCAAGTGGATGTTGGACGACCCGCGCATCAACCTCGCAATCTCGACGCACCGTCAACCCGTCGGCGTCAATCACCTGGGGGTTCAGGTGGACTCCGACGAGGAATTGCGTGCTATGCAGACCCAATTGCGGTCGGCCGATTCCCGGATGATCCAGGAGAACGAGCAGCCCTGCTGCTATGCCCGGTCGAACAAGTATTGGGTGACCGACCCGAGCGGGATCGCCTGGGAGACGTTCCATACCCTGACCAGCATTCCCGTATATGGAGAAGATACGGCAGTGTTCGATCACGGCACCTCGGAAAAGGCAGGGAGCGGTGCCTGCTGCGACAGATGAGCCCATCTTCCGAGTCGAGGATTCGCCTGGGGCAGTGTCCGGCCTCGGCTGCGTGTATGGCGAAAACGCTGGTAATTCCGTCCGCGACGAAGCCGAGTCATGCCTGATCGGCCTTACAACGTGCTGTTTCTCTGCACCGGCAATTCCGCGCGCAGCATCATGGCCGAGGCCCTGATTAACGAAACAGGGCGCGGGCGATTCTGCGGCTTCAGCGCTGGCAGTCATCCCAAGGGCGCGGTGCATCCGATCGCTCTCGAATTGCTCGAGCACATGAACCTCCCGACCCAAGGCCTGCGAAGCAAGGCCTGGGAGGAGTTCGCCACGCCGGGGGCGGCGCCACTCGATTTCGTGTTCACGGTCTGTGACAACGCCGCCGGTGAGGTTTGCCCATATTGGCCCGGGCAACCGATGACCGCGCACTGGGGCGTGCCTGATCCGGCGGCGGTTGAGGGGTCGGATACCGACAAGTGGGTCGCCTTTCGCGAGGCATTCAGAATGCTCGACCACCGCATCAAAATCTTCACCAGTCTCCCGCTCGCCTCACTCGACCGCATCAAGCTGCAGGAACACCTGGATGCGATCGGCAAAGCGCGACCACGGGAGGGAGCGTAATGAGTCTCGTTCGGCGCCTCGGCGCCGAGGGGATCGGCTCGTTGCTCCTCGCAGCAGCCGTTATCGGCTCCGGCGTCATGGCTGAGCGTCTGGCTAACGGCAACATGGCGGTCGCCCTGCTCGCCAACACGGCTGCCACGGTGGCTGTGCTGGCGGTGCTCATAGCTTTGTTGGCGCCCATCAGCGGTGCTCACTTCAACCCGGCTGTCACACTGGTGGAGACGCTCCGTGGGAGGCTGCCGTGGCGCGCCGCGGTATCGTATGGAGCGGTCCAAGTACTCGGATGCTGCCTTGGCGCCGCACTGGCACATGTGATGTTCGCACTGCCGTGGCCGCAGTTCTCGGCGCATGCGCGTACGGGGACGGGGCAGTGGTTGGCGGAGGCCGTGGCAACGAGTGGGCTTGTGCTTGTGGTGCTGGGGCACCGGAAGCCGCGGGATGCTCCCTGGATGATTGCCGCCTGGATCGGCGCGGCTTACTGGTTCACGTCGTCTACTTCGTTCGCAAATCCTGCGATCACAATTGCCCGCTCACTTTCGGATACCTTCGCAGGCATTCGGCCGGCCGACGTGCCGGCGTTCATTGCAGCCCAGCTGGCGGGCGCGCTAATAGCTCTCGGAGTCGGCCAGAGGCTTTTCGACAGCGCCGACGCGCTCTCCGCCAAGGCAGATCTGCGTGAAGGCATAAACCATGAAGTACGCAGTTGAGGTCATCGGATGGATTGCGGCGGCAATGATGCTGTCGGCCTATCTGCTCCTTACCCGTGGCAGACTCAGCGCAGGATCCAGCACCTATCACTGGTTAAACATCCTGTCGGGAGCGGGGTTCGTCGTAAACAGCAGTTGGAATGGCGCCTATCCGTCGGCGGCCATCAATGTCGTGTGGGCTGCGATTGGACTCTACGGCGTATTTGGTCGATCGAGGGCTGAATCAGCGGCGAAGCACCTGTGAAGTCCCAAAGCGCCCCGGCTGCATCAGGTAAACAATTCTGCCAAGTCCGCGGAGCCGACGGGCTTGATCAGGTACCGCTCGACCCCGGCCTCGCGCGCGAGCTCGCGACCGGAATGCTCACTGTCAGCCGTCAAGGCAATCAGTCTCAGGGTCCGTAGCCGCGGGTGCTGAGACAGATGCCGGGCGAGCTCGTAACCGCTCATGTCCGGCAGTTCGAGATCCACGAGCGCGACCGTGGGCACGAAATCGCCGGCCAGAGCAAGAGCAGCCGCGCCGGTGTACGCGACGCGCGCCTCACCGTACCCCGTCGATTGCAGCAATGACGCGAGAGCGTCGGCGGCACCCGCGTCGTCGTCGACTATCAATATGCGCGGCATATCGCCCCGCGCGCCGCCGGTGCCGTGTGCCACGGATTGTGTCGACAGATGCGCACCCACGACAGTCTGCTCAGCGAAAACTCACGGGCCGCGGGTGCTGGTTACGCGCTTCGAAGCTCTCGATCTGCCGTTCGG